>OGRS01000257.1_pt1 | contig 55364 bp, 51 predicted proteins | sample 1553561 | NCBI WGS metagenome assembly OGRS01 (sample SAMEA2580103, study PRJEB22360) | human gut metagenome | biome: human gut; feature: human-associated habitat; material: faeces | place: Denmark | collected 2008/2010
ATTTATTTTTATTAATTTTAATTTTATTAACAGCATGTGGGAAAGATAAAATTAATGTTAAGACAAAGGATACTTTAATAGTTGCACAGGGAGCAGATGCAAGAACCTTGGATTCACAGAAAGCAATTGACACACCAAGTGTAAGAGTATATCAACAACTTTATAATTTATTAGTAAAAAAAGATGAAAATATGGAAATAGTCCCTGATCTTGCTGAAAGTTGGGAAATAATAGACTTAGAAACAACTATTTTTCATTTAAGAAAAGGTGTAAAATTTCATAATGGAGAAATTTTAACTGCTGAGGATGTAAAATTTACTTTAGATAGAATGCAAGAGCAGCCAACAGTTTCATTTTTAATAGGTGAGATTGAAAAAGTAGAAGTTATAGATGAAAATACTGTAAAAGTAATTACTAAAAGAGGATTTGGTCCACTATTAAAACATCTTTCTCATCCAGGAGCAGCTATTTTAAATAAAAAGGCAGTTTTAGAAGCTGGAGATGCTTATGGACAACATCCTATAGGAACAGGACCATATAAATTTGTAGATTGGCAATCAGGAGATAGAATAACTTTAAAAGCTTTTGAAGATTACTATGAAGGAAAAGCGAAGATAGAAAATATAGTTATAAGATCTATTCCTGAAGGAACTAATAGAACAATAGCTTTAGAAACAGGAGAGGTTGATATTGTATATGATGTTGAACCTGTAGACATAGATAAAATAAAAGAGAATAAAAAACTTAATTTTTTAATGGAAGCATCATTAGGAAATTCTTATTTAGGAATAAATACAACAAAAGCACCTTTTAATGATGTAAGAGTGAGACAAGCAATGGCATATGCAATAAATGTAAAAGATATCATAGAAGTTGCATATAAAAATACGGCTGTTCCTGCAAATTCACCAATAGGACCAAAAATTCCTGGATATAATAAAGATGCTAAAATGTATGAATTTAATAGAGAAAAGGCTAAAAATTTACTTGTAGAAGCTGGGTATCCAAATGGATTTAAAACAAGTATTTGGGTAAATGATAATATTATTAGAAAAGATATAGCAACTATTCTTCAAGATCAATTTAAAGCTATCGGAATTGAAGCAAGCATTGAAACTTTAGAGTGGGGAGCTTATATAGATAGAACAGCAAGAGGAGAACATGATATGTTTATTCTTGGATGGGTAACTGTAACAGGAGATGGGGATTATGGACTATATCCATTATTCCATACTTCAGCTCATGGACGTCCAGGAAATAGAGCATTTTACTCAAATCCAAAAGTTGATGAACTTTTAGATATAGCAAGAACATCAATTGATCAAAATGAAAGAGAAGAAGCTTATAAAGAGGTACAAAAAATAGTTCAAGAGGAAGTACCAGTTATAACTATGGTGTATACTAATCAAAATGTAGGAATGCAAAAATATGTTACAAATTTCAAATTACATCCAACAGGATTCTTTGATTTATATAATATAGAATTTACAGAAATTAAATAGGAGATGAAAATTTATGAAAATAAGTAATGTACCAGCAAAAGATGCAGTAGAATTTATAAAAAAAGAACCAATAGCAATGATAGCAATAGGAAGTGTAGAATATCATGGTGCTCAAGCACCTTTGGGAACTGATTATATAATTCCAGATTATATAGTTAAAGAATTATCTAAAAGAGATGATATTTTAGCTTTACCACCAATTCCATATGGAAACTGTCAATCAATTAAAGATTTTCCAGGAACAATTAATATCGGAACAGAAAATTTAATTAGAGTTTTAAATTCAATTACTGAATCATTGTTAAAACACGGAGTTAAAAAATTTATATTTGTAAATGGACATGGTGGAAATATAGCTGCTTTAGATCAAGTAGGATTAGATACTTATGAAAAAGGGGGAATAGTAGCTACAATAGATTGGTGGAACTTGGCTAAACTTTTAAGTCCAGATTATGATGGTGGACATGGAGATATTCAAGAAACAAGTGTAGCTATGGCAGTAGATGAAAGTTCAGTAAATCTTTCTTATTGTGAACCTTTGATAATAAATGACCTTTCAGAAGAGATTAAAAATAAATATATTTCACTTTTGACATATAAAAATGGAACAGTTAAAATAGTAAGAGATTTTAAAAGCGTAGTTCCTCATGGATGGATAGGACCATATGATCCTAAAAATTCTACTAAAGAACTAGGAGAAAGAATTTTAAAAGATGTAATCCAATATATAGGAGATTTTGTAGAGGATTTTAAAAAGGTACAAAGATAATAGAATGATGAGTAGCTGAAGTTTTCTTCAGCTATTCTTATGATAAAAAGGGGGTAACAATGCTTTATATTACTAAAGAAACTGTAAATGATATTATGAAATGGGATAATAAGCCAGCAGGATATTGTAAAAGTGGAGAGACAGTAGTTTTTGAAACAAGAGATTGTTATGATAATACCATTACAAGTAGTGAAAGACCTTTAGGGGATAGAGAGGGACTTTCAAATCCAGTAACAGGAGCTTTATATGTTGAAGGAGCAGAGGTTGGAGACATATTAAAGGTAGAGATAGAAGATATCAAGTTACGTTCTTGGGGAGTGATGAGATCCTCTACAACAGCAGGAGTTTTTCATGAAAAGTATAAAAAGAGAGAGGCTATAATCTTTCAAGTCAAGAATAACAAGATATATTTTGATGATAAATTAATTTTAGAAGCAGATCCTATGATAGGAGTTATAGGAACAGCTCCAATTGAAAAAGAGGGAATCCCTACAACAACACCTGGGAAACATGGTGGAAATATGGATTGTAAAAAGATAGTTAAGGGTTCAGCAATATATTTACCAGTAAATGTTAAAGGCGGACTTCTATCAATGGGGGATATTCATGCTCTTATGGGAGATGGAGAGGTATTTATTTGTGGTTTAGAAATAGCTGGAGAGATAACTGTTAAAGTAAGTGTATTAAAGAATATTAAACTGCCAACACCATTTTTATATTCAAGAGGAAAGGTTATGTCTATTCAATCAGCTGAAGATTTAGATAAAGCAGGAGATATGGCAGCTAAAGAGATGTTTGAGTTTGTAAAAGAGGCTACAAAACAAAATGATGTAAGAACAGGAATGTTGATGTCACTGCTTTCAGATATGGCTGTATGTCAAGTTGTAGATCCATTTTTAACAGTTAGAGTGGAGTTTCCGTTAGAAGCATTAGAAAAATACGGATATAAGCTTCCATAAAATATGTATATATATAATAATAAAAAACCTCTCTTTTTTAAGAGAGGCTTTTTAAATTCTTAATTAAATTGAGGTTTAATATCTGCTATCCATTTTTCAATTCTTTCAGGAGTATCATTTCCTTGATTTCCCTCGTCAAGAGCAAGTCCAACAAATTGATCACCAATAACAGCTTCAGACTCTTCATAATGATATCCTTCTGTAGAAGTAAATCCAATAACTTTTCCACCATTTTTAACAACAACATCATATAGAACTTTCATAGCTCCAACATATGATTCACCAAAAGCAAATTGATTTCCTAATCCTGCTATTGCAACAGTTTTACCTGTAAAATCTATATTTTTAAATTCATCATATACATTTTCCCAATCTGCTTGAAGTTCTCCTACTCCATAAGTTGGAGATACAAGAATAAGATTTTCTAAATCTTTCATTTGAGAGATTCCATCTGCAACATTAAAAGTTTCATAATCATCTTTTCTTAAATAAAATTCCATCTCATCAACAATACCAGTAGTATTTCCAGATGTAGTACCATAAAATATTCCTATCTTTTTCATTTTTCCTCCTAAATTTCCTAAAAATTACATAGATCCTTAACAATTTCACTAGCTATTATAAGTCCAGCAGTTGAAGGAACAAAAGCTATACTTCCAACGTTTACTTTTTTTTCTCTGCTTCCACTCTCATTAAAAGGCTTTTTTGGAAGTTCTTTCGAATAGACTACTTTTAATTTCTTAATACCTCTATTTTTTAATTCCTTTCTCATCACTCTAGCTAAAGGACAAACAGATGTTTTATTAATATCAGCAACCCCTAACATTGTTGGTTCAATTTTATTCCCAGTTCCCATTGACGAGATAATAGGAATAGATAAATTTTTAGCTATTTCAGCAAGTGCAAGTTTAGAAGTTACTAAGTCAATAGCATCAACAATATAATCATATTTTTTATCTTTAAAAAATAGATCACTATTTTCCATACTAAATTTTTCTGGAAATTCATGAACAATTACATTGGGATTTATTGAAAGAAGTCTATCTTTCATCACAGATGTTTTAAGTTTTCCGATACTATTTTGAGTAGCTATTATCTGTCTATTTAAGTTAGTAAGATCAACAGTATCAAAATCTACAATAGAGATTTCACCAATTCCAGATCTAACAAGAGCTTCAATAGCAAATCCCCCCACTCCACCAACACCGAAAACTATAACATGTGAATGTTGAAGTTTATTAAGATTTTCTTTTCCAATTAAAAGTTCAGTTCTTTGAAACATTAATATTTTTCTCCTTGACCATATTATTTACTATCTTAGTAAATAATATACTGTTTTTTATAAAATTGCAATAAAATATTTATTGAGAGCTAAAATAAATATTAAGTAGTTTTCCCTTATTTTTATTGACATAATACATATATTATGATATACTTTACCATAGATTACGCTTGGAAAGGGTCATCAGCAACCCTAACCAGCGATTGCAATACTTTTGGAGGTGTTAAGATGTACGCAGTTATAAAAACTGGTGGTAAACAATACAAAGTTGCAGAAGGTGACGTATTAAGAGTAGAAAAATTAAATGCTGAAGTTAACACAACTGTAGAATTAACTGAAGTTCTTTTAGTAGCTAATGGAGAAACTGTAAAAGTTGGGACTCCAGTAGTTGAAGGAGCAAAAGTTGTAGCAGAAGTAGTAGCTCAAGGTAAAGGTGCTAAAGTAGTTAACTTCAAATACAAGCCAAAAACAGGGTACCACAGAAAAAAAGGTCACAGACAATTATTCACTGAAATCAAAGTTACTTCAATAAACGCTTAATTGTTTTATGACAAAAGTTACAATTTATAGAAAAAATGGTAGAATTGTAGGGTACAAAGCTACCGGACATTCAGAGTATGCTGAATATGGAGAGGATATAGTTTGTGCAGCACTTTCAATGGCATTACAACTGCCTTTGGGAGGGATACAAGATGTTCTTGATCTGATGCCTAAGTTTGAAATTGATTCTGATGGATACTTAATGGTAGATATGAGAGGTATGAATACTTTAGGAAAAGAAAAAGAATTAGATGCTCTTTTAGAAAGCATGGCTTTGATGGTCGAAAATTTATCAAAAGAATATCCTAAAAATGTAAAGCTTGTAGAGAAGGAGGAAAAATAGATGCAATTTACTTTAAATATACAATTATTTGCACATAAAAAAGGACAAGGTTCTGTTAAAAACGGAAGAGACTCAAATCCTAAATATCTTGGAATCAAAAAATATGATGGAGAAGTTGTAAAAGCTGGAAACATCATCGTTAGACAAAGAGGAACTGCATTCCATCCAGGAAACAACATGGGAATGGGTAAAGACCACACTTTATTTGCTTTAATTGATGGTTATGTAAAATTTGAAAGACTTGGAAAAGACAAAAAACAAGTTTCAGTTTACTCAGAAAAATAATAGCATTTAATGAATTTTAGAGAAGCCAAATAGGCTTCTCTTTTTTTTACAAAAATAATTTTTGTGATTAAAAAGTTATTTTTCTTTTTTATTAAATAATTTTTTGTTAGAATAAGATTAGATGTATAATATGTATTTAATGGGGGAAGTTTATGTCAAATATAAAAAAACATTTTATCTTAATTATTATGATAATGGTATGTATTATTTTATGTAATCAAGTAGTATTTATGAGATATGGAACAACTTTGCCAGTATATTTAAAATATTCCTCACCTATAACTAAAAAAGAAAGAGAATATTTAAAAAAACATAGTCCAATTAAATTAGGAAGTGATATTACTGCACCACCAATATCATATTATGAAAAAAATAAAGAAGAATATGCTGGTTTAATAGTGGACTATGTAAATTTTCTTTCTATTGAAACAGAAACTCCGATTACAATAAATATGTATACTTTTTATGATTTAGTAGAAGCGTTAAGAAAAAATAATATTGATGTATGTGATATGTTTGCTAGTGAAAATAGAGCAAAAGAATTTGAATTTTCAATTCCAATTTATCGATTAAAAACAGTTATTATTTCATCAAAAGATAAAGGAAATATTTCTAATCCTATTGAATTATCTGGGAAAAAAATAGCAGTTCCTAAAGGAGATTTAGCAACAGAATATATTACTAATTTTTTAAAAAAAGAAAAAAAAGATCCTGCTACTTTTATATTTGTTAACGATACAAAAACAGTGTTAGATCTTTTACAGCAGGGAAAAGTTGATGTTGCAATAGGAGATGAAGTCGTTATATCAACTTATTGGAAGGAGTATGAAGTTTATGAAACAGAGAAATATAATGTTATTCTTTTATATGAAAAAGATGTAGTACTAGCTGTTAATAAAGATAATGATTTGTTGTTATCTATCCTTAATAAAGGAATTTTGCAAATGAAAAAAAATCATATTGTATCTAAAGTGCAACAAAAATGGTTTGGTATATCAGAATCAATAAGAGGAGAAAAAAGAGAGTTAGAAGCCTTTATTAATATTGCGATTATTTTACTTATTTGTTTAATTGGGCTATATAGTTGGAATTATTTCCTTAAAAAAAATGTATTACAAAAAACAAAAGAAATAGAAGAAAATAAAAAAAATATTAACATGATATTAAATAACTTAAATATAGCATTGTTTATTATTAGTGACACAGGAATAATAATAGAATGTAACAGAGCTTCATTAGAATTGTTAAGATTAAATAAGCATGAAGTGATAGAAAAAAATATTTATAAAATAAATTTTTTAAGAGATTTGCTGGAATTATCAAAAGATTCTAATTGGCAAGAAAATAAAAATATTAAGTTTAAAAATAAAATAAAAAATAGATATTATGAAATAAAAATATCTTCATATATTTCAAGTGAAGAAAAACTAAGAATTTTAAGTATAGAAGATATTACAGAAAAACTTATAATAGAGAGAAAATTACATCAAGAAAATAAAATGATAACAATAGGTCAAATAGCAGCAGGGTTAGCACATGAAATTAGAAATCCTTTAGGCACAATAAGAAATTGTCTTTATCTTTTGAAAATGCAAGTATCAAAAGAATCAAAAGAAAAAGCTATAACTACAATGGAAAACTCTATTCAAAGAGTTAGTAACTTGATAGAACATTTACTTAGATTTTCAAGAATAGCTTCTGATAAATGTAGTCAAGAAAATATTGAAACAATGGTAAATGATATTATGACTTTTATGGAGACAAAATTAAAAGCTAAAAATATTAAGTATAAAATTAAATTAGAAGGAAATCCGATAGTAAATTTAAATGTTGAAGCTATTAATATTATTTTAATTAATCTTATAGAAAATGCAATTGATGCTTTTTCAATAGAGAAAGATAATAATGAAATTCAGATATTAATTTCTATTAAAGAAAAATCTATTTATTTTATAATTGAAGATAATGGAATTGGAATTTTAGAAGAAAAAATTATACATATATTTGAACCTTTTTATACAACGAAAGAAGAAGGATATGGAACTGGACTTGGATTATATCTTGTATATAATGAAATAAAAAAATATAATGGAGATATTTCTGTTGAAAGCGAATATGGTAAAGGTACAAAATTTTTTGTTTCAATTTATTTTAGGTAAATAGGGGGAAAAATTAGATGTTTGAAGACTATAAAGTTTTAATTGTAGATGATGAAAAAGACTATAGAGAAATTTTTTCTCTTATATTAAAAGAGAAAAAATATAGTGTTTATATGGCCGCTAATATTAAAGAAGCCCAAGAAATAATTATAAATCATAAAATTGATATAGTAGTTACAGATTTAATAATGAAAAATGAAACAGGAATAGAATTACTTTATTGGATAAAAAATTATGATAATGAGATAGGGGTTATAATTGTTACAGCATATGGAACAGTAGAAACTGCAGTACAAGCAATTCAAAATGGAGCCTATAATTATTTTATAAAAAGTAATGATCCAAATACTTTACTTTTAGATATTGAAAGATTTTTACAATTAAAACAACTAAAAAAAGAAAATAATCTACTAAAGACTCAAAATAAAACTACAGTTATGTTACAATCAAATAATCAAAATATGAAAAATATATTAAAAATATGTCAAAAAATTGCTAAGAGTAAAATTTCGGTTTTGATTTTAGGTGAATCAGGAGTTGGAAAAGAAGTGATAGCTCGTTATATTCACGAAGAAAGTGAGAGAAGGCTATCTCCATTTATACATGTTAATTGTCAGGAGTATTCAGAAGGAGTTTTAGAATCTGAATTATTTGGACATGAAAAAGGAGCTTTTACTGGAGCTATAAGACAAAAAATAGGAAAGTTTGAAGAAGCTGACCATGGAACTCTTTTTCTTGATGAAATTGCAGATATTTCTATGAATACACAAACAAAACTTTTAAGAGTATTAGAAGATAAAAAAATAGAACGTGTTGGTGGAAATAAAAAATTAGAAGTTAATATAAGGTTAATTTCAGCAACAAATAAAAATATATATGAAGAAATAAATAATGGAAATTTTAGAGAGGATTTATTGTATAGAATAAATGGAATTGTTATTAATATACCTCCACTTAGAGAAAGAAAAGAAGATATCGAAGAATTTGTTTATTTTTTTATAAAAAAATTTGAGATTGAAATGAAAAAGAAGATAGAATATATAGACGAAGAAACTATGAAGTATTTAAAAGAATATCACTATCCAGGAAATATAAGAGAATTAAAAAATATAATTGAGCGATTAATGGTATTAGTTGAAGGAAATACTATTAAATTTAAAAATGTGAAAAATTTTCTTCAATATTCTGAAAAAAAGGTTGAAGATAACAAAATTTATTATGAAAGTTTAAGAGATGCAAGAGCACAATTTGAAATAGATTTTATTAAGACTAAGATAAAAGAATATAAAGGAGATTTAACAAAAGTAGCAACTATTTTAGAAATAAGTAAACGACAACTAAATAATAAAATTTTAGAATATAATCTTAGAGAATGGATTAATAAAGTGAAAGAAAATTAAATGATATTAGGAAAGAAAAAAACTTCTTACACTTAGAAAAAAATTTCCTAATTTATTATAAAAGTAATAAAATTTTATTTTTTTTCAAAGAAAAAGATAAGAAAAGAAGAACTTTATTAATGGCATAATAATTGCTTTATATTATTTCAAAGACTTATATTTAAAATAATAGGGAGGAGATAATATGACTGCTATAAGAAAACCAAAAATTTGGGAAGCAATGGTTCCTATTGTAGGAATGGCAATTATTATTGTTTATTCTATGTTAGTATTAAAAGTTGATCCACATATTCCTATTGTAATTTCAACTATAGTTGCAGGAGCTATGGCATTAAAAGTTGGGTGTAGTTGGAGTGAAATAAGAAGTGGAATGATAGAAAGTGTTTATAGAGCTGTAGAAGCATTGATTATTGTCATGATAGTGGGAATGTTAATAGGTTCTTGGGTATTAGCTGGTTCAGTTCCAGCAATGATTTTTTATGGATTAGAATTAATTTCACCTAAATTCTTTTTACCAACAGGTTGTATTTTATGTGCGATTGTTTCTGTTTCAACAGGAAGTGCATGGACTTCTGGAGGAACAATAGGAGTAGCACTTATGGGAATTGGAACGGGACTTGGAATAAATCCTGCACTTACAGCAGGAATGGTTATTTCAGGAGCATATTTTGGAGATAAAGTTTCTCCGTTGTCAGATAGTACAAATGTTGCTGCTGCTACAGCAGAAACAGATTTATATTTACATGTGAGATCAATGATGTATACAACTGTTCCAAGTTTCATACTTGCACTTTTATTATATTTGATAATTGGTTTAAGATATGATACTTCTTCAATAAATTTAGAAAATATTAAATTAATAAAAGATGCTCTTTCTACAACTTTTGAGATAAGTCCATGGTTATTAATACCTCCTATTGTAGTATTAGTAACTGCTGTAAAAAAAGTTCCTGCAATACCTTCATTGTTGCTAGCAACAGCAGTTGGTAGTATATTTGCTATGATATTTCAAAATGCAACTCTTGTAGATATTTTAGATGTATTACAAAATGGTTATGTAGGGCAAACTAATGTAGAAATTGTAGATAAGTTGCTTACTCGTGGAGGAGTTAATGGAATGTTATGGACTATTTCTCTTATTATATTTGCTCTATGTTTTGGAGGAATTTTAGAAAAAGCAAAATTTACAGAAGTAATATTAGAACAAGTAATAAAACATGTCCATTCAATTGGTAGCTTAGTTGCAACAACTATTGTAACAGGAATTCTTTGTGATTTTGTTTTAACAGATCAATATTTGGCAAATATCATTCCAGGAAGAATGTACTATAAGGCTTATGATGATATGGGATTAGAAAGATACTATCTTTCTAGAACTTTAGAAGATGGAGGTTCATTATGGTCTCCAATGTTTCCTTGGAATGGTTGTGGAGCATATCAATCTGCAACCTTAGGTGTTTCTACTTTTGCATATTTTCCTTATGCATTTTTAAATTTAATAAATCCTATTGTTTCTATAATCATGGCTTATTGTGGTATAGCAGTATTTAGAAAAAGACTTAAGGATAAAAATATAGAAATTATTGAAGTAGATAATATTAGTGAATTAGAAAAAATTAAAAATAATAAGTAAAATAAAAAAAGAGAAAATACATTTGTATTATTAAATTCAAATGTATTTTCTTTTATTATATTTTAGAGGTGAAAAATGGAAGAGATAATAGAAAATCAAGATAGAGAAAAAGTAATAGAGTTAGCAGACTACTATTTAGATAAATATTTAGAAGCATTTGAGGAGTTAGCATGATTATAAAATTAACTAAAGAAGATATAATTTGTTTACATGAAAAAATTATAGATAAAACTGGAGGAATTAGAGGAATAAGAGATATTGGACTTTTAGAAAATGCTATAAACTCTTCTTTTATTACTTTTGGAGGAGAGGATTTATATCAAGATTTAGAAGCAAAAGGAAAACAACTGTGCAACTCTCTTATAAGAAATCACCCATTTTTAGATGGAAATAAAAGAATAGGAATTTTAGCAATGTTAGTATTTCTTGATATAAATGGAAAAAAGCTGGAAATAACTAATGAAGAGATTATTAAATTAGGTTTAAACATAGCCAGAGGAAATGAAAAATAAAAATTTTAAAATACATTTTTATCTTTAATTTAGATAGAGATGTATTTTTTTTATTAATGAACTTATTAAAAATATAAATAAATTAGTTCTGTTTTAAATCAAAAAAGAATAAAACAGTGAAAAAAATTCTAAAAAAGGTTGACTAATTAAATAAAAAATAGTATCATTTAAAAATAAACAAACGTTTAACAAAAATGTTTAAAGGTGATTAGATGAATAGTGAAAATATAAATGAATTGGAAATAGATGATTTAGTAAAAGGGTATAAATATAATAAAGAGACAAATGAGTATAGATGCTTATTTTGTGAAAAAATATATGAAGATGGATATATCTATGAGTACAATGAAAAAATGGTTTCTGCTGAAAAGAGAATGAAACTTCATATAGAAGAGGAGCATGATGGGGTATTTTTATCTCTTTTAGGTTTAGAAAAAGAGATAAGTGGTTTAAGTGATATTCAAAAAAAATTATTATCTCTGTTAGCAGAGCAAAAAGATAATAAAGAGATAGCAGAGGAGATGGAGATAACAACTTCAACAGTGAGAACACATAAATTTTATCTTCAAAAGATGAAAAGACAGGCAAAAATTTTACTTGCTATAATGGAAGCTTTAGAGATAGAGGAAAAGAAAGATAAAAAATTAAAAAATGGAATAGAAAAAGATGAAAACTTAGAAACAGAGAAGATTTTTTCTATAAATTCACTACACCCATTTTTTACACAATATAATTTAAAATAGGAGATTGTTTATGTTTGAAACCAAGTTGAAAAAGAATCGTTGGAATCTGATTATGTTTATAATAAGCTATACAATTAACAATATTATAAGTGGTATAGTTTATGATGTTTACATTAATTATCTACAAGATACTTCAGAAAATTTAGCTAAATCTTTTTGGTCTTATTATGGATATTCAGCCTTTGTAGGAGCATTTTTACTTCTTTTTATATCAAAAATTGGCTATAAAAAGATAGTTATATTTTGTAGTTTAGCTTGTTCAATAACATTGATAGCAGCAGCTTATTTTAAAGAGACATATATATTTTACATTTCAACTTTGTTTATTTTAACAGGGATTCAACTACATTTTTCAGTGTTGTCTCCATATATAGCAACATATGCAGAGTTCAAAGAGAAGATAAAGTGGTTTTCAAGAGCCTTTTATATTGGATATGTGGGATTTTTTCTTTCAACATATCTAGGAGGATATTTTGTTGTAAGACTTTTTGCTAAATATATTGGGAAAAATTTCCATGAGGCAAAGGAGATTACTGCAACAGTTTTGGAGATGGACAGTGTAACTAAAGGATTGTACATAGATTCGATGGGGAAAATTCTTATGATTTCAGGAGTGATATCACTTTTAGCATTGATTCCAGCCTTTTTAATAAAAGAGGAAAAGGAAGATTATATCTATCAGAAAAAAGAAAAACATAAGTTAACAGAGATAAAATCAAACTTAAAAAAGCTTATGAAGAAAAATACAGTAGTTTACCTGATTTATTGGGGATTGACAAACTTTGGAATGGGATTGTTTACATCATATTTTACAGTTTTCTTAAACAGAGTTCTCTATATAGATAAGGCAACATCCTCATTATTGGTTTCTATCTCCTATGGAGCAATGGTTATATTTATGCTGTTTACAGATAAATGTGTAAAGAAGTTTGGGCAGGTAGTTACTCTTGTTGGAACTTCTTTAATGGCAATACCCTTTATGCTTTTAATTGCTCAAGGAGATAGATTTGGAAATAATATGGTGTGGGTAGTTGGAATATCATTGTTTATGAGAGCAGGTTTAATGAATCTTAGCAGTCCAATAGATAGTTCTTTTTCAATGGAGATAGTAGAGCCAGAATTAAGACCAATATATGCTTCGATTATCAATTTTATTGCTGGTATAGCAAGTATAGTAAGTGGTTATTTTACAGGAAAATATCTATTTGTTAATTTAGAAGGGTATAGAGAGGCATATTATATAACAGCAGGAATATATGGAGTGGCAAGTTTAATATTTATTCTTAACTTTATGAAGTATAATAGAGTTTCTTCAGAGGAAGAGATGAGATAGGAGGATAAATTGCGAGAGATTGATATAAAAAAAATGAATGAACTGCATGGACTTTTAAGGGAGATTGAATATATAAAATATACTTTAAATGGGCTTATTTATTGGGATAAGATAACAATGATGCCAAAGGGAGGAATCTATTATAGAAGTGAGGTTATGGCACATTTTGGAGAGGAGCTTTATAAGAAATTTTCTTCAGCTAAACTTCATAAATTAGTAGATTACTTTGAAAAAAATTATGGTGATGATAAAAAAGTAAGTTCAATGATAAGAAGAATCAAGAGAAACTATATCTATGTAAATCAAATTCCTAAAAAGGTATATAAGGAGTATATCTCTCATATTTCAATATCTGAGGCAGCATGGCAAGAGGCAAAAGAGAAAGATGATTTCACTATTTTTGCTCCATATTTAGAGAAGATAGTAGATTATTTTAAAAAGTTTGCAGAATACTGGGGATATAAAAATGATCCCTATGATGCTTTAATAGAATACTATGAGGATGGGGTAACAACTGAAATTTTAGATAAGTTGATGCCTGATCTGAAAAGATTTGCAATAGAAACTTTAGAGAAAATAAAAAATTTAGATGAAAAGGAAAAAGTAGAACAAGAGTTTTCTTTAGAAAAACAGAAAAAATTGTCAGAAAATATTTTAAAAATAATAGGTTTTGATTTTAATTATGGAAGATTAGATGTAAGTGAGCATCCAACAGTATTAGCTAACTCTCCACAGGATGTGAGATTAGTAACTACTTTTAGTAAAAGCAATATATTTAAGGGGATATACAATACTCTTCATATTGGTGGAAAAGGACTTTATGAACAAAATATAGATACTAATCTTTTAGGAACTTTATTAGGGGAGGTTTCAACATTTGCTCTAGAAGATGGAGAGGCAAAAATATATGAAAGTATCATAGGAAAAGATAAAAATTTCTGTAAATTACTATTAGAAAAGATAAAAGAGAGTTTTCCAGATGAATATAAAGATATTACTTCAGAAGATATTTATAAAAAGGTAAATCAAATTCAACCCTCTCTTATTAGAATAGATGCAGATGAGTTGACATCTATTCTGCATATTATTATTAGATATGAGATAGAGAGAGATCTAATAAATAATAGAATAAAAGTTAAAGATCTTCCAGAGATTTGGAAAGAGAAATATAGAGAGTATCTAAAAATAGAGCCTAGTGGAGATAGTGATGGGGTTTTACAAGATATACATTGGGCAGCAGGATATTTTGGGTACTTTCCAAGTTATCTATTATCAGGAATCTATTCAGGACAGATAGTGGCAGCAATGAATAGAGATTTAAAAAATATTACTGAGAGAATAGATGAAGAAAACTTGAAAGAGATTCACAAATGGCTAAAAGAAAATATTCATAGACATGGGGCAGTTTACACTCCTAAAGAGCTGATAATGAATATTTCAAACGAGGGTATAAATTCAACTTACTATATAGAGTATCTAAGAAAAAAATACATTGAACTATATAAAATTTAAAAAACAAAAAAGTGGGAGGAAATCTATGGAAAAACTACTATTAAAATTTGGATTTGGTGAAAAGTTGAGAAAAAATCTTTTTGCTATCTTAATTATTTCATTTGGAGGAGCTATCATTTATGGACTACCATATTTTAGATATGACTACTATGATGCTTACTTACAAGTGTATAATTTGAACAATACTCAAATGGGAGTATTTGGAAGTATCTTTGGAATCTTTGGTATGATATCTTATCTTTTTGGTGGTTATGTAGCAGATAGAGTATCAATTAGAAAGATAATTGTTTTATCGTTAGTAGGAACAGGACTAGGAGGATTTGTACACTTATTACCTCTATCTTTCTATTCATTAGTTGCACTATATGCTTTCTGGGGATTCTCATCTCTTTTTGCTTTCTGGCCAGCATGTGTAAAAGCTGTTCGTATGATGTCAGACTCTGATGGACAAGGAAAAGCATTTGGAATTTTTGAAGGTGGAAGAGGAGTAGCAGCAGCTCTTGCAGCATCATTAGCAGTAATTGCATTTAGAATGGGAGTAAAGGCACTTGGAGATACTTTAGGAATGAGATATATTATAATCTTCTATTCAATTGTTACAATTTTATGTGGGGTTCTTGCTTACTTTAATATGGATGATGAAGTTGTAAATGATGGAGAGAAGATCTCTTTTAAAGATATAGGGGCAGTTGTTAAGTTACCAGCAGTATGGATAATTGCAATTGTAACATTCTGTAACTATGTTTTTACACTATCACTATATTATTTTGTACCATATGCAACATCTCTTTTAGGAATGACAGTTGCATCAGCAGCACTTTTAGCAGCAGTTAAAAGATATATCTCTCCTATTTCAAATGTAGGTGGAGGATATATTGGAGATAAAATAGGAACAGGAAACCTATTATTTGTATCATTTGTTGTTATGGCAGCAGGAACAGCAGGAATCTTATTACTACCATTAAAAACTTCAACTGTAATTATCTGGATGTTTGTTGCTCTATATATTATCAACTATCTATTCTATCAAGTAAACTACAGTTTAACTTGGGCTATGATGGAAGAGGGAGCTATACCAGATAAATATTCAGGAACAGCAGCAGGGCTTATCTCTACAATTGGATATTTACCAGATATTTTCATCTCTTTAATGGCAGGAAAATTACTAGATAGCTATCCAGGAGTAACAGGATATAGATACTTCTTTATCTTCTTAATAGCAATGCTAATATTAGGGGCTGTGTTTGTTACAATTTGGAAAAGTTATTTAAAGAAAAATAAGTGTGAAAAATAGTAAAAAGGTTAGGGTATAGATTATGACGAATAAAAGTATTGATAAAAAAATAATAGAATTATTTCCAAAATTTCAATTAAAAAGTGAATTTCTACAATATGCTTTAAAAACTTTAGGTTATATTAAAGATGAAGATTTTACAGAGGAAAATATAGTCCAATTTGCAACAGATTTAGGGTTAGAGACAGAGAGAGGAGAGGAGCTAAATGATGCTGCCTATGAATTATCTCTATACTCTATGCTTGCAGCTAAAATGAAAAACGGAAGAAACTGTTTTGAAGTATTAGCTGAAGAGGGAAAATTTGATGTATTAAATGAAAATAAAGAAATACCTGAGATTGTTGTATTTGATGGAAAAACTCAACCTGTATTTGACTACAAAGAGTGTCTATTTGAAAAAGTTTTTGTGGAAACTCCGTTAGATACAGATAATGATGGAAAGAGAGATCTAATAGCAGTTTATATAAGAAGACCAAAGGAAACTTTAAAGGGAATGAAAGTTCCTGCTATATATGTAGCTGACCCATATATGCTAACTTGTATAGATGAATGGTATGAAAATATGCCAAATGTAGATTTAGATTTAAAGGTTTTTGAAGATCAAAATATAACTGCTGAAGATGTACAATATAAAGGAAGAGAGAGAAAACTACCTTTAGAAAGAGAGAGTAAAGGAGAGGCTACAACTTCTGAAACAGAGGAGATAACTTTAGATTGTATTACAGCTTGGTACAACTACTTTAACTCAAGAGGGTTTGCATCAGTATACTCGGCTGGAGTGGGAACTAAAGGTTCAGAGGGAATGAACTGTTGTGGTTCTGAAGAGGAAAAAATCTGGGTAATAGCTGTAATTGAATGGCTATGTGGAAAGAGAAAAGCTTATACAAATAAAACAGATAATATTGAGATTAAAACTGATTGGTGTAATGGAAAAGTTGCTATGTCAGGAAAATCATATTTAGGAACTTTAAGTATAGCAGCAGCATCAACAGGTGTTGAGGGATTAAAAACTATAATACCAGAAGCAGCAATTTCAAGTTGGTATAACTACTATCATGGAAATGGGCTTAATATGGCTCCAGTAGGATGGCAAGGAGATGATGCTGATCTTTTAACTGGACATTGTAGAAGTAGAGATCTGAATGAACTTCCTCACTTAAATGAGTTAGCAGATGATGTTATCCAATATTTGAGAAAAGGAATGGATAGAGAGAATGGAAACTATAACAGTTTCTGGGATGAGAGAAACTATCTAAAAGATATAAAAAATATGAAAGCAAGTGCTTTTATTGTCCATGGAATCAATGACTGGAATGTAAAAACTATTCACTCTCACCTTTTCTGGAAAGAGATGGAGAAATATAATATTCCTAAAAAGATGATACTTCATCAAGGAGATCATATCTATATCCATGATTTAAAAGGAATAGACTTCAATGATATTATGAATAGATGGTTAAGCCACTGGCTATATGATATAGATAACAATGTTATGGAGGAAGTGCCAGAGGTATTGATTCAAGATAACTTAGATATCTATAAATGGCATACTACTTATGATGGAGATCAAGTTGAATACTTTATTAATAACAGTAAAAAATTAACTAGATCTGGAGAAAAATCAGCTAGTGAAGTAACTTTAAAAGATGATATTGACTCTACAAAATTTGACAGAGAGAAAAAGAATTTTGAAGAGTGGCAAAAGGATATGATTTTAGATACAGATGAGAAGAGAGATTATCGTCTAGTTTATTTAACAGATGAATTAGAAGATGATTTAAGAGTGTCTGGAGATATCACTGTTGAGATTGAGGCTGCAACAGATAGTGAAACAGGAATATTAAGTGCAATGTTAGTTGATCTTGGAGAGGATAGAAGAGCTACTGTTGAGCAATATAAGACAGGAGAGAAAAATATATATCTAGGAAAAAATGGTGGATATATGGAGGAAAAAGATTTTGTAATTGAAAAAGAACCATCACCATTTAAAATAATCAGTAGAGGATCAATCAATATTCAAAATAGAGAGAATAACTATTGTAAAAAATCAGTAGAAAAAGACAGATTCTATAAATACACTTTCAATATGGTTCCAACAGATTATACAATAAGAAAAGGACATAGAATGGAATTAGTAATATTAGGAAGTGATGTTGAAATAACAACTAGACCTAAGAAAGTAACTGATTATAGAGTAAAAGAAGATAGTTTAAAATTAAGAGTTCCAATGATAATCAAATAGAGCATAAAAAAAGATAACTAAAGGTTGAAAAAAATCGGTAGTTATCTTTTTTATTGTATAAAAATATTGCAAAGTTAAAATAATCTGTTAAACTAAAATTAGGAGATAAATTAAAAAATCCTATGGAGGAAAAAAATGTTAGAGAGATTAAGAGAAGAAGTTAAAAAGAGAGTAAAGAAAAAAAGATATATACATATATTAGGAGTAGAGGAGAAAGCTGCTGAATTAGCAGAAAAATATGGAGTTGATGAGGAAAAATGTAGAATAGCTGCAATCTTACATGATGTAGCTAAAGAGATGGAGATAAAAGAGATGGAGAGAATTTGTAAAGAGAATTTCTCTGATGAATTGACAGAAAAGGATATGGAGATAAGTGAGATACTTCATGGGTTTGTAGGTTATATAGTGGCAAGAGATGAGTTTAAAATATCTAATGAGAGTATATTGAATGGAATAAAGTATCATACTGTGGGAAAAAAGGGGTTAGATACTTTAGGTAGAATAATATATATTGCAGATGCTATTGAGAAAAATAGAGATTATCCAGGAGTTGAAAATATTAGGGCAGAAGTTGCTAAGGATTTAGATAAAGGAATTATTTTTGAAATAGATAGAAAAATTAATTATCTTTCCAGTGTAGGAGGAAAAATTCATAAAAATACTATGGAGATGAGAGATTGGTTAGCAGAAAATAGTAATGGGAGGTAAAAATGAATTTAGAAAAAGAGTTAGAAAAATTAAAAAGCTCAATGTATAAGGGAAAAGGGTTAAAATTAGATGAGATAACAAAACTTATGGGGTGGTCTCCAAAGAGCAAAAAAGAGAATAGAGATATTTTAGATAGCTGGATAGAATCTGGAGAGCTTATGAGAAACAATAAAGGAAAATATAATATTCCTGAAAATTTAGGATATGTAAAGGGGACTTTCAGCATAATAAAAGATAGATTTGCCTTTGTAGATACTAAAGATGAGGGGATTTTTATACCTAAACCATTTTTTAATTCAGCTTTAGATGGAGATACTGTTCTTGTTAAGATAACAGCAGGTTTAAATGGAGATAAAAAGAAAGAGGGAGAAGTTGTAAAAATTATCAGTAGAGAGAAAGATACAGTAGTTGGAATTTTACAAAAAAATGATAGTTTTGGATTTGTAACACCGACTCACTCTTTTGGAAAAGATATATATATACCTTATAAGCTTATGAAAGATGCAAAGGATCAACAACTAGTTGTTGTAAAAATTACCTCTTGGGGTGGAAATGATAGGAAACCTGAGGGAGAGATAATAGAGGTAATAGGAGATCCATATAATACTAAAAATATGATAGATGCTCTTATTTTAAGAGAGGGTATGTCAGAAGTTTTCCCTAAAGCAGTAATGGCTGAGGCTAAAAATATTCCATCAACAGTTTCAAAAGATGAGATTGCTAAGAGAAGAGATTTGAGAGCTCTCCCTATTATAACAATAGATGGTGAAGATGCTAAGGATTTAGATGATGCTGTTTATGTTGAAAAATTAAAAAATGGAAATTATAGATTGATAGTAAGTATTGCAGATGTATCTTATTATGTTCCAGAGGGTTCAATGCTAGATGAGGAAGCATATAAGAGAGGGAACTCAGTATATCTTGTAGATAGAGTGTTACCAATGTTTCCTAAAGAGTTATCAAATGGAATCTGTTCTTTAAATCCTAATGAGGATAAATTGACATTTACTTGTGAAATGGAAATTACTCCAGAAGGGAAAATAGTTGATTCAGATACATATAAATCAGTTATAAAAACAGCTAGAAGAATGACTTATACTGCTGTAAATAAGATTATAGCAGGAGAAGAGGAAGCTGTAAGAGAGTACAGTGATATAAAAGATATGGTAATGACTATGTTGGAACTTTCTAGAATAATAAGAGAGTTAAAGCATAAGAGAGGAAGTATAGATTTTGATCTAGCAGAGATAAAACTTGTGCTTGATGAAGATGGAAAGGTTAAATATATTAAAAATAGAGATAGAGGAGAATCTGAAAGAATAATAGAAGATTTTATGATTGCAGCTAATGAAACTGTTGCAGAGAAACTGTTCTGGTTAGAGATCCCATCAATCTATAGAACACATGAGAAACCAGATCCTGAAAGAATAAGAACTTTAAATGAAACTTTAAGTAAATTTAAGTATAGAATCCATTCAGCAGAGGAGATACATCCAAAACAATTTCAACAGATAATAGAGGATTCTAAAGAAAAGGGAATAAATCTTTTGGTACATAAGATGATATTGATGTCTTTAAAGCAGGCTAAATATACAGTTGACAATCTAGGGCACTTTGGTTTAGCATCAGGATATTACACTCACTTTACATCTCCAATTAGAAGATATTCTGACCTGATGGTTCATAGAATATTAAACTCTGTACTACATGGATATCCAAGTAAAAAATCTATAGTTAAGAGTATGGAAACATTGCCACAAATTTGTGAGCATATTTCTAAAACAGAGAGAGTAGCAATGAAAGCAGAAGATGAAAGTGTAAAAATTAAATTAGTTGAATATATGATGGATAAAGTTGGAGAGGAGTACAATGCTATTGTAGTAGGATTTAGTAATAAGAGGGTATTCTTTGAAACTGAAGAACATATAGAATGTTTCTGGGATGTTGTTTCAGCTAAACACTATTATGAATTTGATGATAGAGAGTATGTAATGAAAGATATGGATAATGGAAATATCTTTAGTATTGGGGATAAGATGAAGGTTATCTTAGTTAAAGCTAGTTTAGCAGAGCTTGAAATAGAAGTAGTACCTCAAGTTGTAATGGAAGAGGGATTTTAGATAATTAGTATCTACTCAACTATTATTTATAAACTATAATATATTTTTTCTTTCACAAATATCAGCTAAAATGGAATTTAGAGAAGAATATTAGAGAGAGTTACGAAATCTGATGCTAAAAATTCCGACGTGTTTGAGACGAAATCGAGTTTCGGAATTTTAATCAGATAAGTTTTACTCTCTCTTTATTCTTTGACATGGAATTGAGCTGATATTTAAAATATAAGTTTAGACAACTTAACTTGACTAAGAATCGCCAAATACAAAGGTACTTTGTCAAAACCTAGCGATGTGCTAGATAACTTAGCTTAGTTAGATAAACTATAGTTTAAATAATATGTTAGAATTATGTTATAAACTATCATGTCAAATTGATTTTTTTATGTTAGTATGGTATAATTGTTAAGTTATAGTGTAGAAAAAGGAGATGAGATAGTAGTGTTCGCAAAATTAGAAGAAGTTGTAAAAAGATTTAATGAACTTAATGAGATGCTTGGATCACAAGAAGTACTTGCTGACCCTAAAAAAATGATGGAATGTAACAAAGCTTTATCTGACATAACTCCAATAGTTGAAAAATATAAAGAGTATAAAAGAACTATGGAAGATTTAGAGTTTATCAAAGAAAACTTAAAAACTGAAAAAGATCCTGACATGAGAGAGATGATGCATGAAGAGCTTAAAGAGATTGAGGAAGCTGTTCCAGAATTTGAAAAGGAATTAAAAATTCTTTTACTTCCTAAAGATAAAAACGATGACAAAAACGTTATTGTAGAGATCAGAGGTGGAGCTGGAGGAGATGAGGCTGCTCTATTTGCTGGAGATCTATTTAGAATGTATTGTAGATATGCAGAAAGAAGAAAATGGAAAGTTGAAATTATTGAAAAACAAGAGATGGGAATCGGTGGAATCAAAGAGGCTGTATTCAGTATCAATGGTTTAGGAGCTTACTCAAGATTAAAATTTGAATCTGGAGTACACAGAGTACAAAGAGTTCCTGAAACTGAATCTGCTGGAAGAGTTCACACTTCAACAGCTACTGTTGCTGTTCTTCCAGAAGTTGAAGATGTAAAAGAAGTTAAAATCGATCCAAAAGATCTAAAAATTGATACATATAGATCAGGAGGAGCTGGAGGGCAACACGTTAACATGACTGACTCTGCAGTTAGAATTACTCACTTACCTACTGGTATTGTTGTTCAATGTCAAGATGAAAGATCACAATTAAAAAATAGAGAAAAAGCTATGAAACACCTTGTTTCAAAACTATTTGAAATGGAATGTGAAAAACAAAGAAGTCAAGTTGAAAGTGAAAGAAGACTTCAAGTAGGTACAGGAGATAGATCAGAAAAAATAAGAACATACAACTTCCCACAAGGAAGAATTACAGATCATAGAATTAAATTCACAGTATATCAACTTGAAGCATTCTTAGATGGAGATATTGATGAGATGATCGATGCTCTAATCACATTTAACCAAGCTGAAATGCTTTCAAGTGAGTCTGACCTATAAGATGAATTTACTAGAAATATTAAACTTTTCTAAAGAGTATTTGCAAAAATACTCTTTTTCAAAACCAAGACTTGAAAGTGAAAAACTTATTGCCAATGTTTTACAATTAGATAGAATATCTCTATATATGTATTCTGATATGGAGTTAAATGATGAGCAAAAATCTAAAATTAAAACATGTCTTAGAGAGATGGCTAGAAAGAGAATTGGTTTTGATGAGCTTATAAAGAGCAAAGAGGTAAATATAAACACTGTGAATTATAAAAATGAAAATATAGATCTTTTAAATAAATCAGCAGAATATCTTAAAAAACATGGTGTACCTAGTCCAATGTTAGATACTGAATATATCTTTTCCCATGTTTTAAATGTAAGTAGATTAGTTCTTACATTGAACTTAAATAAAAAGATTGAAGATTCTGCTAAAGATAAGATAAGAGAGCTTTTAATTGCAAGGGGAAAACATAGAAAACCACTACAATATCTTTTAGGAGAGTGGGAGTTTTTTGGTTATCCTTTTAAAGTAGATGAAAGAGTATTAATTCCTAGAAGTGATACTGAAATTTTAGTTGAGCAGTGCAAATTTCTTTTAAAAGAGATGGTAGGATCACCAAAGGTTTTAGATATTGGAACTGGAAGTGGAGCAATAGCAATCTCTTTAGGAAAAGAGGTGCCTAATGCTAAAATTATTGGAGCTGATATCAGTGATGGAGCTTTGGAAGTTGCTGAAACAAATAGAAAGTTAAATCAAGTAGAGAATGTAACTTTTATTAAATCAGATGTTTTCTCAGCTTTTAAAGATGAAAAATTCAATATGATTATTTCAAATCCACCATATATTCCTCTAAATGAGTACCAAGAGTTAATGCCTGAAGTTTTAAAATATGAGCCAGAAAATGCTCTTACTGATAATGGAGATGGTTACTATTTCTATTCAAAAATTTCAAAAGAGGCATCTACTTATCTAAATGATAATGGTATTCTAGCCTTTGAAGTGGGATATAACCAAGCTGAAACAGTTAGTGAATTAATGCAAGAAAATGGATTTGATATTCTATCAATAGTTAAAGACTATGGTGGAATAGATAGAGTAGTTATTGGAAAGAAGTGTGGTGACAAATAGTGTCTACAAAATTACATGATTATGATTACCATCTACCAGAAGAATTAATAGGTCAACAACCTAGAGAACCTAGAGATCATGCTAGACTTATGTTGGTAGATAAAACAAATAGAACAGTAGAACATAAAATTTTTTATGAGATAATTGATTATCTACATGAAGGGGATATTTTAGTTAGAAACTCAACTAAAGTAATTCCAGCTAGATTGTTTGGACATAAGGAAACAGGTGGAGTTTTAGAGATTCTTTTAATAAAGAGAATTGACCTAAATACTTGGGAATGTCTTTTAAAGCCAGCTAAAAAACTTAAAGTTGGACAAAAACTTTATATTGGAGAAAAAAACGAACTTATTGGAGAGCTAATTGAGATCAAAGACGATGGAAATAGAATTATCAAATTTGAGTATGAAGGTGCTTTTGAAGAGGTTTTAGATAAACTTGGAAAGATGCCTCTTCCACCATATATAGTTGAAGCTTTAAAAGAGAAGGACAGATACCAAACTGTCTATGCTATAAAAGGGGAGTCTGTTGCTGCACCTACAGCAGGACTTCATTTTACAAAAGAGTTATTAGAAAAAATAGAAAAAAAAGGGATAAAGATAGTAGATATATTTTTAGAGGTAGGGTTAGGAACATTTAGACCTGTACAAACTGAAGATGTATTAGATCACAAAATGCACGAAGAAACTTATGAGATTCCTCAAGAAGCTGCTGATATAATTAATGAGGGAAAGAGAAATGGAAAGAGAATAATATCTGTTGGGACAACAAGTACTAGAGCTTTAGAATCTGCTGTTGATGAGAATGGATTGGTAAAAGCTACAAAAGGAAGTACTGATATATTTATCTACCCAGGATATAAATTTAAGGTGATAGATGCTCTTATTACAAACTTCCATTTACCAAAATCTACTCTACTTATGCTTGTATCTGCATTCTCTTCAAGAGAGTTTATGTTAGATGTCTATAAGAAAGCTGTAGAGGAAAAATACCATTTCTTTAGTTTTGGAGATGCTATGTTTATCTATTAGGAGTTGATATTATAGATGAAAATAATTGCAGGAGAAGCTAAAAATAAAACAATAAAAAGTAGAAAAGGAACTGATACAAGACCAACTTTAGGGAGCATGAAAGAATCTCTATTCTCAATCATAGCTCCATATGTTCCTGACTCTGTTTTTCTTGATCTATTCAGTGGAAGTGGTAGTATATCACTAGAGGCTCTAAGTCGTGGAGCTAAAAGAGCTGTTATGATAGAGAAAGATAGTGAGGCTCTAAAATATATTATAGAAAATGTTAATAATTTAGGTTTTCAAGATAGATGTAGAGCATATAAAAATGATGTTATTAGAGCTATTGAAATTTTAGGGAGAAAAGGGGAGAAATTTGATATAATATTTATGGATCCCCCTTATAAAGATGAAGTTTGCACTAAAGTTATCAGAGCTATTGAAAAAAATGGTATCCTTGCTGAAGGTGGACTTATTATAAGTGAGCACCATCTTTTTGAAGAGATGGAAGATGTAATTGGATCTTTCAAAAAAGCTGATGAAAGAAAATATGGTAAAAAGTGTATAACATTTTACACTAGATAAAACATAGTATTTGAGGTGATTCTATTGAGTAAAAAAACTGGAAGTTTTGAAGATAATCTTTTAGAGATAGATGAGATAATTGAAAGATTAGAAAGTGGAGAGCTTAGTTTAACTGACTCTATTAAAGAATATGAAAATGCTATGAAACTTTTAAAGAAATCTTCTGATCTTTTAAATAAGGTAGAGGGAAAAATTTTAAAAGTTAAAGAAGAAAATGGGGAAATTTTAACAGAGGAGGTTTAATTATGTTTTTTAAAAATTATTTAGATGAGCATAAAAAATTGATAGAAAGTAGTATTGATTCTTATCTTGCTGAACTTACTTATCCAGAAGTTATTGCTGAAGGTATGAAATATGCAATATTGAATGGAGGAAAAAGACTTAGACCTATTCTTCTTTTTATGACTCTTGATATATTAGGAAAAGATAAAACTAAAGGAATCGCCTCTGGTGTTGGAATTGAGATGATACACTCATACTCACTTGTTCATGATGATCTTCCAGCTCTTGACAATGATGATTTTAGAAGAGGAAAACTTACTACTCATAAAAAATTTGGAGAGGCTGAAGGTATCCTTATAGGAGATGCTCTTCTTACTCATGCTTTCTATATTTTAACTGCTAGAAATTCACATTTAGCTCCTGAACAAATAGTTGAGATTGTAAAACTTACTTCTAGTTATGCAGGAATAAATGGAATGATTGGTGGGCAAATGATGGATATTGCAAGTGAAGGAAAACGTATTGATATGGAAACTTTGAAATATATCCATTCAAATAAAACTGGAAAACTAATTAAACTTCCTGTTGAAATAGGTTGTATTATTGGAGAGGCTACTCTTGAAGAAAAGGAAACTTTAATAAAATTCTCTGAATTAATTGGGTTAGCTTTCCAAATAAAAGATGATATTCTTGATATTGAAGGAGATTTCCTAACTTTAGGTAAACCTGTTGGTAGTGATCAAGAGTTAGAAAAATCAACTTACCCTGCTTTAATTGGATTAAATGAAAGTAAGGAACTTTTAAAAAATACTATTGAAGAGGCTAAATCTATTCTTGTTGAAAGATTTGGAGAGGAAAAAAGTGCTATACTTTTAAAACTTGCTGACTATATAGGAAATAGAAATAAATAATATTTAGATTTAAAAATTTAGAGCTATTACAAATTAATAAAATTTATTAGTTTGTAGTAGCTTTTTTATTTTAATATATTGTATTGTTAGATTTTGACAAAGTACCTTTGTATTTAGCGACTATTAGTCAATTTTAGTTATCTCTATTTCTTTTTTAATATCAAGTTGCCTCCATGTCAGTAAATAAAGAATCCCTATTGCTCATTCCGTTGAAAATGCAAAACTCGGCTTCGCCTCAAACACGTTGCATTTTCTTAACTACATTTCGCTGAGGGCTTCTAATATTCACTTCCAAATTACATCAACTTGATGTTAGGTAAATTTTTATTATTAAGAATTTGAAAATTAATTGGGATTTATTTGTAATTTGTTGGAAAAAGAACTATAATATTAATATCTCTAGTTCTGAAAAAATTAACTATAATGAATTATGTAGGAGGTTTTTATGAAAGAATTTATCACGAATAAAGTTTTAATGGTAAGACCTATAGCTTTTGGCTATAATGAAGAAACAGGAAAGGATAATCTATACCAGATTAAGGAGAATAGTTCAGTTGATGCTATTGAGAAAAGTGCTGAAAAAGAGTTTGATGCTTTTGTAGAAAAATTAAGAGCAGCCACTATTGATATTATTGTGTTACAAGATACTTTAACTCCTCACACTCCAGATAGTATCTTCCCAAATAACTGGTTTAGCACTCATAGCAATAACACTCTTATTCTTTACCCTATGTATGCAGAAAATAGAAGACTTGAGAGAACAGATAAGATACTTGATTTTGTAAAAGATAGAGAAAATCTGAAAATTGTTGATTTTACTGAAAATGAGAAGAGAGATAAATTTTTAGAGGGAACAGGAAGTATATGTTTAGATAGAAAAAATAAAATTGCTTATGCAAATATCTCTAAAAGAACGAATAAAAAGTTATTTAATGAGTTTTGTGAAACTATGGGATATAGAGGAGTTACTTTTAGTGGATTCCAAACTATCAATGGGCAAAAAGCTCCTATCTACCATACAAATGTTATGCTAACAATAGCTGAAAATTTTGCAATAGTTTTCTTAAATGCTGTTGAAGATGAGAAAGAGAGGTCAGTTTTAAAAGATAGTATTATCAACTCTGGAAAAGAGCTTATTGAAATCTCTGAAGAACAAACTAAACATTTCTTAGGAAATACTATTGAATTGAAGAAAACTAATGGAGATAAAATATTAGTGATGTCAAAAACTGCTTATGAAGCTTTAACTGAAGAGCAAAAAAATATTATTGAGAAGTATGATGAGATACTTTATGCAGATATCTACACAATAGAAACAAATGGTGGTGGATCTGCTAGATGTATGATTGCTGAGTGGTTTTTATAATTTAAAAACCAGAGCTAATTCTCTTAACTAGAGAGTTAGTTCTGGTTTATTTTTTTACTTATTAAAGGTTACTTAACTTTTGAGTCATTAACTCTGTTACCATTCCAGGATTTGCTTTACCCTTAGAAAGTTTCATAACTTGTCCAATAAGTCCTTTTAATACTCTTGGTTTTCTTCCTTCATCTGAATTTTTATAGTCATTTACCATTTTTTCATTAGAAGCAATAACTTCATCAATCATAGCTTCAATAGCTCCAGTATCAGCTACTTGAACCATTCCCTTTTCTTTTACAATAACTTCAGGGGCTCTATCATCAGTTAATTTTATTTCAAATAACTCTTTAGCTATTTTTGTAGAGATAACATTTTTCTCAATAAGAGCTATGATCTCTCCAAGGTGTTCAGCAGAGATAGAGAAGTTTTCAATAGTGATATTTTTCTCTTTTAAGTTTCTCATAACTTCTGTCATTATCCAGTTTGAACTTAATTTTGGATTTCCAGAAACTTTAGTAACTGCTTCAAAGTAGTCAGCAAGTTCAATATCTTCACAAAGAATATTAGCATCATATTCAGGAATTTTGTAGTCATTGATAAATCTATTTAATTTATCAGTTTTAGATTCTGGCATAAGCTCTCTAATAGCTTCTACCTCTTCATCAGTGATAACAAGTTTTAGAAGATCTGGTTCTGGGAAGTATCTATAATCCATAGCTTCCTCTTTACTTCTCATAACTTTAGTAGTTTGAGATTCTTCGTCCCAAAGTCTAGTTTCTTGATGAATCTCTCCACCATTTTCAATAGTTTCTATCTGTCTACCGATTTCGTAATCTATTGCTCTAGCAACAGCTTTGAAAGAGTTAAGGTTTTTAACCTCTACTCTAGTTCCGTAAACTTTAGATCCTTTTTCCATTACAGAGATATTAGCATCACATCTTAAAGAACCAAGTTCCATAGAAACATCACTAATACCAGTATATTTTATTGTACTTTTTAAAGTGTTTAAGTACTCGTAAGCTTCCTCTGATGATCTCATATCTGGTTCAGATATAATCTCAATTAGAGGTATAGATGCTCTGTTATAGTTGATAAGTGATTCATGTTCAGCATGAATTGATTTAGCAGCATCCTCTTCTATTTGAATTTTTGTAATTCCAACTTTTACCATTCTTCCAGAATTTAAGCTAAATTCAAGAAATCCTTTCTCTGCATAAGATTTATCAAATTGAGTAATTTGATAGTTTTTAGGAGTATCAGGATAGAAATAGTTCTTTCTATCAAAACTACTCTCATTATTTATTTTACAGTTAAGAGCAAGAGCCCCTTTTACTGCATATTCTACAACTTTTTTATTTAATTTAGGAAGTGCACCTGGGTGTCCTAAACAGATTGGACAAGTATGAGTGTTAGCATCAGCATTGTCATAGTCAGCACTACAACCACACCAAACTTTAGTTCCTGTTTTTAATTGAAGGTGAACTTCTAATCCTATAACTGATTCCCATTCTCTCATTTTATTATCTCCTTCTAACAGATAGCTACTAATCTAAATTAGGTAGCTTCCATTCTCCTCTAATTTTTTCAAAAGCATCTCCAGCTTGTATTAATTCTCCCTCTCCAAAAGGTTTACCTAATAGTTGAATTCCAACAGGCATATTATCAGCTAATCCAGCAGGGATTGAGATACCTGGGATTCCAGCAAGGTTAGCAGAAATTGTAAAAATATCTTCTAGGTAAAGTTCAATAGGAGATTTTTTATCATCAAGTTTAAATGCAGTATTTGGTGATACTGGAGTAAATATCATATCCACTTGTTCAAAAGCTCTATCAAAATCTTCTTTAATTAATTCTCTAACTTTTTGAGCTTTCTTAAAGTAAGCATCATAGAAACCAGCACTTAAAACATAAGTTCCTATCATTATTCTTCTCTTAACTTCATCTCCAAAACCTTCACTTCTTGAGTTTACATAAAGATCATTAACATCTTTTATATTTTCACTTCTATATCCATATCTAACTCCATCAAATCTTGCAAGGTTTGAACTTGCTTCAGCAGGAGCTATAACATAGTAAGTAGGAACAGCATATTTTGTATGAGGAAGAGAGATCTCAACAATTTCAGCTCCTAACTCTCTAAATTTATCTAAAGCTTCATCTATAACTTTTCTTACATTTTCATTTATTCCGTCGATAAAGTACTCTTTAGGAACTCCAATTTTCATCCCTTTAATATCTTTTCCTAAAAACTCTGTATAATCAGGTACTTCTCTACTTGAAACAGTAGCATCATAGTCATCTGAACCAGAGATTACATTTAAGCAAAGAGCTATATCTCTTACATTTTTAGCAATAGGTCCAATTTGATCAAGAGATGAAGCAAATGCCATAAGTCCATATCTAGAAACTCTTCCATAAGTTGGTTTTAAACCTACAACTCCACAGAAAGAAGCTGGTTGTCTAATACTTCCTCCAGTATCTGAGCCTAGAGATATGAAAGCTTCTTGAGCTGCAATAGAAGCTGCTGCTCCTCCACTACTTCCACCAGGAACTTTTTCTAGATCCCAAGGGTTTTTAGTTTCTTTATGATAAGAAGTTTTTGTAGTACTTCCCATTGCAAATTCATCCATATTAGTGATACCAATGATAATAGCATCAGCTTCTTTTAGTTTTTTAACAGCAGTAGCATCATATACTCCTGTATAGTTTGAAAGTATTTTTGAACAAGCAGTAGTTATATCTCCTTCAGATACCATGTTGTCTTTTATTGCAACAGGTACACCAGCTAGAGCTCCTACTTTCTCTCCATTTTTAATTTTTTCATCTACTATTTTAGCTTCAGCTAAAGCTTTCTCTTTTCTTAGATTAACAAAACTTCCTATTTTATTATCTATTTTTTCAATTCTTTCAAATATATCTTTAACTACATCTTCTGATTTGATTTCCCCTTTTAAAATCTTTTCTCTAATTTCAAAGGCAGATAATTTATAAAAATTTTCCATTGAAAAAATCCTCCTTGATTTTTACTTATATAATTTAATATTACCCAACAACTTTAGGTACGATTATTGCTCCATCTCCAGAATCAGGTGCATTAGAAAGAGCTTTTTCAGTTGATAGAGATTCTCTAACCTCATCATCTCTTAAATTGTTTACTGCATCATTTACTTGTACTAAAGCTTTTGTTTCTGCTGTATCTACTTCATTTAACATATCAATATATCCAAGTATATCATTTAATTCTACTTGAAATTTTTCAATTTCTTCAGCAGAAAATTTTAATCTAGCCAATTTGGCAACATTTAAAACTTCTTCTTTTGTTAAAGCCATTTTTTCCTCCTAAAAATAATATTTATAATGAATACAAATAATTCACTTCTTCAGTTGTAAGTTCCCTATACTCTCCTAAATTAAGATTTCCTAGAGATAGTTTTCCAATCTTCTCTCTTTTTAGTGTAATAACAGGGTGATTTACAGCATCAAGCATTCTTCTAACCTGTCTGTTTCTTCCCTCTCTTATAGAGATTAAAAGTTCACTTTTCCCTTTCTCCCTCTTTAAAAGAGTAACATAAGCAGGTAGAGTCATACCATCTTCTAATTTTACTCCATTTTTAAGTTTTGTGATAGACTCATCTTTTATCTCTCCAAAAACTTTAGCACGATACTCCTTGTATATTTCTGCTTTTGGGTGGATAATTCTATTAAATAGTTCTCCATCATTAGTTAAAATCATAAGTCCAGATGTATTGTAATCAAGTCTCCCTATTGGGAATATTCTTTCCTTACATTTTATCAAATCTACAACAGTTTTTCTACCTCTATCATCTTTTACAGAGCTTAAAACTTCAAGAGGTTTATTTAAAAGATAGTAAACTTTTCTTTCAGCACTTTTATTTACCTTTTTTCCTTTGATATAAATCTCATCTTTATCTGAAACTTTTATACCAGCTGTTGCCTTTTCTCCATTTACTTTAATAGCTCCCTCATCAATCAATCTGTCAATCTCTCTTCTTGAAGCTATTCCAATTGAGGCTAGATACTTATTTATCCTCATCTCTTCCATTTTCTTCAATTCTCCCTTTTATATCAATATAGTTTGGTAGTTCAGTAATAGAAGATAAACCTATATATGTTAAGAATTTTTCTGTAACTTCATAGAGATTAGCTCTGCCAGTTCCCTCTTTTTTTCCACAAACTCTTACAAATTTTTTCTCCTCTAGGTTTTGTATAATTCTATCTACTGAAACTCCTCTAATAGCTTCTATTTCACTTTTAGTAATCGGTTGTCTATAAGCTATAATTGATAGTGTTTCCAGTGATGCACCGGAAAGTTTTTTAGGTTTAGCTTCATGTTCAAAAAACTCATTGACAACCTCTCCATATATAGGATTAGTTACTAAATAAACTAAATCACCATTGATCTCTATATTTATTCCACTATCTTTTCTAGCTCTTTTTAACTCATCAATTATTGGCATAATCTCATCTATTGAAAGAGAGAAAAATTTACAAAGATCTTTTATCTTTATCTCATCTCCCCCAAGTAGAAGAATAGCCTCTATCTTATTTTGAATACTCATTTTTAATTCTCCCTAAACTCTATTGCTGTAAGATATAAGTATATCATCTCTCCATATATTGCTGGATAATTATCTCCCTTTAAATCTATTTTAGGAGTTATATAGCAGTTATTATTTAAGATAATCTTTTCAATATTATTTAAAAGATTATCTCCCTGATCTTTTAAATTGTTTTCATATAGCTTAATAATAAATTCAAGATTATATTTTATATCAACTTTCTTTTCAGATTTTTCTTTTAATATTCCAATCTCTTTATTATAATATTTTTTATAATCAGATAAAAGGATTTTCTTTTGTTGATCTTTAGGAAGAAAACCTATATATGCAATGTTTTTATGATTACTCTTTTCATTTCCTCTTCTTGTTTTTAAGCCATCTCTTGTAACATAATTTTTTAAAATAAAATCATATAATAAATTTTTTCTTTCTAAAATATACTCTCTATCCTCTTGAAAATCATCTAAATTAGAGATAATATCTATCAAATTATATTGAGTATAGTAGTTAAAAATATTATCTCTTCCATCTAAAATCTCTCCACTATCCTCAATAGAGTCAACCATAGATAGAACTTCAGGTCTGATCTTCCAATTAAAATATTTCGGATCAAACTTTTCTCCATTATCTTTCATATAATTAAAAACATAAGTATAGTATTCAGCACTTTCAGTTTCACTTTTCTTTAAGTTAATATCTGCAAAAATCTTACTATCATCAAAATTAGATTTAAACTTACTTAAAATATAGAAGAGCTGAATTTTATTTGTTAAGTTCTCTCTACTATCATTATATGAGATTGAATCAGGAATAACAGCTCTTGAGGTTACAAAATCTAAATTTTTTAAAACCTCTTTAGTTACCTTATTATATCTGTTATTTTCTTTAGAGGCTAATTGTTTTTTTAACCAATAATCTAATTCCTGATTAGCTACCATATTTGGAGTAATATATCTGTTATCTTTAAATTCATCATAGAACTCAAAGGAGAAAAGGATAGGTTTATCTTCCTTAATATCATTTATAATATAGTAGAGATTATCATCTTGATATTTTTTAGTTTTTTCATTTACCTCTTCTAATAAAAAATTCTCAATAACACTGTCTCTAGCAATAAATGTTCTACCACCATAGTTTTCAGATTTAAAAGAGATATTATCACTATAATTAAAAGAATTTGTCTCTCTAATATATTCTACAAAATCATTATCTCTCTGTGGAACTATATGAAAAGCAAAATCTACTGTTTTATTATTAGGAATTTTTCCTAGATCCACACTGAAAAATAATCTGTTTTTTTCAATCATAGATGGGAAAATAGTTACTATAATATCATTTCCATTAACTTTATAGAAAAGTTGAAGAATATTTGTTTCAGGAACAATTTTAGCTTCAACTGGATAATCTTTTAAAGATAGAATCTTATCACCATCAAGGATAATTTTCCCTTCTATTTTAGAGATATTAACTGGTTGGAAAATATCTCCCTTAATATAGTGGATATTATTTGTAGTTTTATCATAAAAAAGAACTATCTCACTATTGCTAATGAGATAGTTACTATATGAAAAGGTATAACACATAAGAAAAATCAAAAACAATCTTTTCATATAAAGCCTTCTTTCTTTAAAAATTAATAATCTATTTCAGGAGAGATTAAAACTTTACTGTAAGTATCAAAGTTTTGTAGTAAAGTTTGAATACCATTGATAACAGAGTTTAAAGGATCCTCAGCAATTGTAACATTTAGATTTAAACTTTCTGATATCTTTTTATCTATTCCTCTTAGAAGAGCACCTCCACCAGTTACATAGATTCCTCTTCTCTTAATATCTGATGATAATTCAGGTGGTGTTTTTTCAAGAATAACTTTGATCTCTTCAATAATTTGTTGTAATAGTTCTCCAAGAGCTTCAACAATTTCAGAAGAGTAAATTTTTACATCTTTAGGCAATCCATTTAAAGCATTTCTACCACTGATATCAATAGATAAATCTTCCTCTAACTCCATAACTGCTCCAATATGTTTTTTAATATCTTCAGCAGTTTTTTCTCCTATTAAAAGGTTATGCTTTTGTCTAATATAGTCGATAATTGTAGCATCAAATCTATCTCCAGCTACTCTAAAAGAGGAAGTTTTAACTATACCCCCTAGAGATATAACAGCAAGTTCAGCAGTTCCTCCACCAATATCAACAATCATATTTCCTTCAGGTTCAAATATATTTAATCCTATTCCAATAGCAGCAGCCATAGGTTCTTCAACTAAATATGCCTCTCTTGCTCCAGCCTCTCTTGTAACCTCTATAACAGCTCTCTTTTCAACTTGAGTAACTCCAGCAGGAACACAGATAATAACTCTCGGACTAGATAAAAATTTGCTATGGTTTACTCTTTTATAGAAAGAACCCAACATTTTTTCTGTTATCTCATAATCAGCAATTACCCCATTTTTTAATGGTCTGATAGTATCTAGATTGTTAGGAGTTCTCCCTATCATCAGTTTAGCTCTTTCTCCAACTTCAAAAATATCTTTTGTTTTAGTGTTAATAGCAACAACAGAAGGTTCATTTAAAATTATTCCCTTGTCCTTAACACAGATTAAAGTATTTGATGTCCCTAAATCAATTCCTAAATCTTCAGAGAAAAAACCTAAAAATTTATTAAAATACTTTTTCATTCTTCACCTCTAAGTTAATTAAATATTATAGTTAAATATTTTTAATATCTTTTAAACTAATTCCGATTTCACTGATTTTTTCTATAAAATCTCCAATAGGAAATCCCATAACACTAAAGAAATCACCATTTATTTTTTGAACAAAAGCAGCACCTTTTCCTTGTATTCCATAAGAACCTGCCTTGTCCATAGGCTCACCAGTTTCTATATACCATTTTATCATATTTTCATCTAGTTCCCTAAAGAAAACTTCACTAATATTATAATTTGTAATATCTATATTTTTAGAGATATTTATAAAACTATAAGCAGTGATTACATTGTGCTTTCTACCTGAAAGAAGTTTCAATGTTTTAAATGCTTCCTCTTTATTTTTAGGTTTTCCAATTATCTCACCATCTACTTCAACTATTGTGTCAGCTCCAACAACATATTCAGTTGGATATTTTTCAGCAATAGAGAAAGTTTTTTTTCTAGCAATATCCATAATTTTTAGAGTAAGCTCTTTTTCATAACTTATCTCTTCAATTTCAGCACCCTCTATTTTTAAATTAAATCCCATATCTTCAAGAATCTCTTTTCTCCTTGGAGATTTTGATGCTAGTATCATTTTTTACTCCTTCCTTCTCTTTTATTATTTTTAAAAGTTCTCTCTCATTGATTTTATCTATCCCATCATTTTTAATATTTTCATCTAATATATTTCCATTTTTATCTTTTTCTTTAGAGTTATCATTGATAGTAAAAAGATTAAAATTATCATTAAATCTTTCAGAGTTTTCAGGTGGATTATTTCTATTTTCTATCTTTTCTTGAGATAAATTTTTATTAGGATTTAAACTTTTTGGAACTTTTTTATCTTCTTCCTCTTCAGGAATATTTTCATCTTCAGTTGTAGAATTATCTAAAATAAGCTCTTTATTTAATAAGACCTCTTCCACTCTCTCTTTAATCTTATTTTCCTTTTCCTGTTCTAATTTCTCTTTCATCATTGCTTCACGTTTTTCAAGAGCTTCTTTAATAGCAATCTGTTCCCTAATAAGTTGCTCTTCTCTAGCTATTCTCTTTCTCTCTTTATAGTCGTGATACATCTTTGAAATTCCTCTATTAATTGCCTTGGCAACAATTAAAAAAGTTGTACAGAAAATAATAACTCCTAATCCAATATAGATATATTTAAACATCACATTTGTAAGTAGCAGATAGAAACCATAAGTTGCTACTAAACCGATTTTATATTTATAAAGGGAAAGTTGGAGAAATCTCTCTATAATCTCATCATCTGCTACTATTTCAGCAAATGGAAGTTTTAAAGCATACATTAAATATAGTAAAATACAACTTAGAGATAAGAGAAAAAAACAGTATAATCTTACACTTAACAACATCTTCTTAGTTTTGTTATTTATAAAGGGGAATAGTATAGAAAAAAGAAGTATTATAATTAAAGGAAAAACTACTATCCCAAAATAAGAGTTAATAAAACTAAAAACACCTAGTTTGCTTACTTTACCTTTAAAAAAATAATCTGCTACTATATATAAAAGAAAATAAATATAGATATATCTAAATTTTAGAAAACAAAGTAACTTTTTCACTTCATACCTCTTCATTAATTTACTTATAGACTATTTTATATTGTATCATAGAGAAAAATAGTTTTCAAGAAATATACCTTTAGCTTTTTTAAAGTTTTTTTTTATGGTATAATCTAAAAATAAGCATAAAACTTTTAATATTATAGAGGTGAAAAAAGTGGTTAACAAAGGAATTGTAAAGGCAATAAATGGAGATAAAATTCTTGTAAAGCTATATAAGGATACAGCTTGTTCTCATTGTAGTGGTTGCAGTGGAGAGGGAAAATATGGTAAGGACTTTGAATTTGTAACAGATAAAAAAGCAGAGATAGGAGATACAGTTACTTTTGAGATATCAGCAGGAAAAGTTATAAAGGCAGCATCAATAGCTTATGTTTTTCCAGCAGTAGCAATGATTTTAGGATATCTTGTTGCAAGTAAACTAGGAGCTTCAGAGTATCAAAGTATAGGAGCTAGTTTTGGAGCTTTAGTAATCTCATTTATCTGTTTATTCTTCTATGATAAACTTTATGTAAAAAAACAAAAAAATTCAGAGATAGAGATTATATCTATTGAAAAAGAAGATACAAGCAACATGATAGATAGTTGCAAAAATAAAGATCTATATTAAAATATCAGGGTGAGAAAGATGAATACTACATATGAGTATGCTGGTGTAATTTTAAATGCAAAAATGGTTGAAACTTTTATTCCTAAGCTATTAAAAAGTAATGAGTTGAAAAAGAGAGAGGATATAATTGAACTTGTAAGAGAGTATCATATAAGCAATGGTGGTGCTAATCAAACAAAAACAAGTTTAGTTAGTGCAGTAAAAAACGGACTTGAAAGTTTAAGAAAAAAAGGGATACTTGAGAAACCATTAGAGGGATTCTATAAGAAGATAATAGAGGATCAAGAGTTAGAGAGAGTGGAATTAAATTCAAGTAAAGATAAAGAGATTGAGAAAAAAGAGTGTATCTATATTTACTATGCTAAAAAGGATAAATTAGAGGCTCAGAAAAAAGAGATAGATAGTTGGGTTTGTAAAATTATCTATGAGAAAAAATTGACAATAGATAAGATATTTAAACTTTTCTCTAAAGAGTATTCAGATCAATATGAGTTGGCTTTTGTTTTAAAGACAGAAAAAGCTGAGAAACTGACAACGACTATTCTTGATATTCTAAAGTTAAGAGGAAGAAACTCAGATCTATTTAACCAAGGTTTTGAAACAAGTCCACAAGAGTTAAAAGAGATTATCAGATTTATTGGTGCAAAGATTGAAACTTTTATTGAGATAACAAATGAGTAAAATAGAAAAGAGAGTAGCTTTTAAACTGTTACTCTCTTTTTATTAATAAAGTATTTATATATTTAATCAAAAATTAATTTCTCCTAACATCAAGTGTTAGTTGTTATAACTTTCTAAAATTCTAGCAAAAGCTTCTACCCCTTTTAAAAGTACCTTTTCATCAAAATTAAAGTGGCAACTGTGAAGAGGGTGAATAAATCCTTTTTCTTCACTTCTAGTTCCTAAAAGCATAAATACCCCTGGAACCTCTTTTTGATAGTAAGCAAAATCCTCAGAAATAGTTAAAGCTTCATGTTCAACATAGTTCATATCCTTCATAGTATCGACAAATTTTTTATAAAGCTCCTTATCATTTATCACAGGTGGATATACAATATCTATCTTTTCATCAATTTTAACTCTATAAGAAAGCTCAACTCCTCTATGAATCTCTTTTATTCTTTCAATAATAAATTCAGTATTTTCCTCTTTAAAAGTTCTTATAGTTCCCCAGAAATTAACTGTATCAGCAATTATATTTTGAGCAGAACCACCACAGAATTTACCAATAGTTACAACTCCAGGATCGAATGGAGAAAGGTTTCTTGAAACAATAGTTTGATATCCATCTACAATTTTAGTAAATGCCATTAGAGGATCTATTGTTTTGTGTGGCATAGCTCCATGTCCACTTTTTCCTGTAATAGTTGTAGTCATTAAAGCTGCTTGAGCAAAAAATGGTCCCTCTTTACTTGCTACTGTTCCTTCAGGAAGTTCAGGGAAAAGGTGCATTCCATAGATAGCTTTAACATTGTATTTTTTCAATAGTCCAGTTTCAACAATATCCTTTGCTCTACCTGGAGATTCTTCAGCAGGTTGGAAAATAAGAAGGACACTTTTATCAAGTGGTTGTATAGTTGTAAGATATTTAGCAAAGGCAAGTAGAGTAGTCATATGTCCATCATGTCCACAAGCATGCATCTTACCAACATGTTTTGATTCAAACTCTGCTCCTGTTTCCTCTTTTATATTTAGAGCATCAATATCACTTCTAAAAGCGATACAATTCTCTTTATCCTTTCCCTCAATGTAAACAAATAATCCAGTTTCAACAATCTCTTGAGGCTCTAATCCTATTGAGATTAAGTAATTTTTAAGATACTCTTTAGTTTTAAACTCTTCAAGAGCAGTTTCAGGTATCTGATGAAGAGCTCTTCTATTTTTTACAATATCATCTAATAAAAAACTTAAATCCATTTTTACTCCCCCTTAATTAAAATTTTATATTTAATATATTAGCACAAAAGAATAGATTTTTTAAGATAGCTAATAGATTATTAATAATAGTTATGATAAAATTAAAGAAAATGGACAAAAAGGAGAAGAGAAAATGCTAGCACAATATATGGCTGTAGATGATAATATTTTAAAAAGTATGAAAAAAATGGATTGTGATGAGATAATAGATGAGATAGAGGAGCTTTCAGAAAATGAAAATTGTGATATTTGTGATGTTGATGAGATGTGGGATGCTCTTCATTTCTTTCTTACTAAAAAATCAGCTTTTAATCCAATAAAAGAGAATAGATTAAGTGAAGCTATTATGGGAAGAGAAAAATTAGCTAATACCAATAGTATTAAAGAGATTTTAAAGGTTACAAAATATAGTGAGTTGCCAGAGATAATAGAGGCTTTAGAAAAAGTAGATATAGATTCTCTTGTAAAGGAGCAAAATCTTGAAGAGTATGATAAAGCTAAAATCTATCCAAATAGATGGAAAAAAGCTGTGGCTGAAGACGTTTTTGATGAGATTGTATTCTGTTATGAGGGGCTTTTAGATTTCTATAAAAGATGTTACAATAAAAAATTAAATATTATAATAAGTATATATTAAGGAGAGTATATGAGTAGAATATTATTTGAAAAATTTGATAAATTTATTGAAAATGGTGAGTATAATAAAATTGTAGAAAAGATTAAAACTCTATCTGCCAATAAAAGAGATTATGAGGTAGAAACATATTTATCAAGAGCATTAAATGGACAAGGGAAATATCAAGAGGCAATAGATGTGTTGCTTTCAGTTGAGGAGCAAGGGAAAAATGATCCTCTTTGGTATTATAGAATGGGGCATAATTACTATTATTTAGATGATAAAGAGAAAGCTTTAGAATATTTTAAAAACTCGTACTCTTTAGCACCAAATGATATTTGGACACTTTTCTTTTTAAGAAAGTTGAATATGAAATTTGATATTTATGAGGATAAGAAAACTTTTGATACTTTAAAAGTTGAGGATTTCTTTGATACAGAGGATAGCTATGAAACTCTATTTAGTATCTTTAACAGAGATAAAGTTGCTCTAAGTATAATTTCTGAAGATGAGTTAGAATTAGATGAAAGATTAGAAGAGATAAAAGAGAACTTAAAATGGTTAGAGGAAAATAGAGAAAAATTAGAGGAGAAACTTTTAGAAAGTGGGATTATCTCTCTTGCTGAAAAATGGGCTAGTAGTGGGATACCAGTTGATGAAGAGGGGAAAACATGTTATCTTGTAGAGGATAATGAAAAAGTTTATCTACCTTTAGAGAGAGAAAAATTTTTAAAAAGTTTGTATCCAGAAAGCATAAATGTTGTTTTTGATGAAGATAAAATAAGTATGGAAGTTTATTTCTATTGTTATCCAGATTACTTTGCTGGGCATTGTATAATGGTAGAGATAGATTCAGATAAAAATATCTGTTGTTCAGATTTAGCAGAATAGTTAATAAAAAGAGAGGGAGTCAATGCCCCTCTCTCTTTCAATTAATCTATTGGAACTTTTATAATATACATTATCTCTTTAGGATCTTTAATAAAACCAGGACCAGCAAGGAAATGCAACAATATATCCCCTTCACTTTTAGTAAGTTTATTATCTTCTATCCAAGTAAGAAGCTTATCAATATTCTCTTTTTTATTTAATAGACTTCCCTTACAATACATACAAGCATATTTTCTTTTTGGAAGAGTTATATTTTCAGTAAACTCTTTAATATCTTTCATATACAATAACTTAGTCTCTCTATAACTTTTATTTTCTATATTTTCTTGTGGAATAGTAAGAGCACAAACTCCAATGGGAAGCAACTCTTTTTCTGTATTTAAAGTATAGAGAGAAAGTTTTTTAAAAGCTGCTTTTATAAATTTTTCCTCATCATTACTTTCAGCTATTGTAACATATATAGCTTTTATTTTTTCAGATTCCTCAATAAAAAAAGAGTTGATTTTCTCCTCAATAGAGATAAGATTTTTAATTTGCTCACTATTTTTGACAAGCTCTTTATGAAGTTTTTGTAGCTTTTTAATCTCCTCTTTAGTATCAAAAATTAATTGAGAGATCAAATCTAAAGTGTGAGAGTAGTTTAGAGTTTTCAAATGGCTCTTTATAGAGTCATTTGAAAATCCAAGCCTTTTTAAGTAGAAGATTATTCTTAATACAGGAATTTGCATTTCAGAATAATATCTATAATTACTTTTTGTATCTTTATAAATTGGAGAGATTATACCTTCACTATCATAATATCTCAATGTAGAAATAGGAACACCAGTAAATTTTGATATCTCTCCTATAGTTAAGTAACCTTCCATAAATCCTCCAATGATATTTATTTTTTATTTAAAATAACTTTTTTTGCTTTTTTACACCATTTTACAAAATCATCTATAAAGTAATAGAATATAGGTATAACTATAAGTGTTAATAGTGTAGCAGCTGAAAGTCCAAATACAACTACAAAGGACATTCCCTTATAGATTTCAGATCCCTCACCATTACTAAACATTAAAGGTAACATACCAAGAACAGTAGTTAATGTTGTCATAAGAATAGGTCTCAATCTTGTTTTACCTGCTGTAATAAGAGCCTTGTTCATATTATCTCCAACTTCTCTTCTAAAGTTGATAAAGTCAATTAAAACAATAGCATTGTTTACAACTATCCCAGCTAGCATTACAAAACCTACTGAAACCATAGCATCTATACTAAGTCCAGCTAGGTAAAGAGCATAGAAAGCTCCTGTTGTAGATAGTGGAATTGAAAGAATTATAACAAAAGGCATTATAAAAGATTCAAACTGCCAAACTAAAATAAAGTATATTAGGAATACTGCTATCATAAATGTATATTGTAGCTGTTCACTCATTTCAGCCATGTCAGCACTCTTTCCACCAGTACCATAAGTTATTCCCTCTGGGTAACCCATATCTTCAAGAGTTTGAATAACCAATTCTTGAGCAGTTTTCAAGTCAAGCTCATCTTTCATATTAGCATATATTACAATCTTCTTTTTCTTATCTTTCTTTTCTATTTTAGATGATCCCTCTTCAGCTCTAAACTCTGCTACATCAGATATTCTAATATTTTCTCCAGATTTTAAAGTGATTCTTGAGTCTAAAATCAATCCAGTTGACTCTCTATATTTCTTTTGAAGTTTTAAAGTAACATCAATTTCACTGTTGTCACTATTTATCTTTATAGGAGTTCCCCCTAAAATTTGTGTTTGAATCATTGTAGCAATATCTTTAACATCAAGACCATAGTACTCAGCTTTTTCTCTATTGATATAGAATTTTCCTTCAGGTTTACCACCTTCAAAGGAAGAGGTAACATCATAGATACCATCTATTTTTTTAATCTGCTCTTTTAATTGTTCAGAGATTATTTGAAGTTGAGCCTCATTATCAGAGTAAAGTTCAAACTCTAAATCATAAAGTCCCCTAGTACCAAATCTATAACCTGGGGCAATTGTTAACTCCATATCAGGAATTTCAACAAAAGTTTCTCTAAGCTTTTTCAAAATATCAGACATGCTCTCTTCTCTTGAAGTTTTTAAACCTGCATTGATATTTAAAATTGAACTTGTTCCATTAGCTGAAACAGTGTAGTCTACAACAAAAGGTAGATCTTTAACTTTCTCTTCAAGTATCTTTCCTATTCTATCCCCTTTATTTACATCTGAACCAGATGGAAGTTTAGCAACAACAGCATATCTTCCCTCATCAATTGTAGGAGTGAATCTTCCTCCTAATTTTGAGGCTACATAAAGTGAACCACTGAAAAGAGCAAATAAAATTAATAAGACTATTCCTCTTCTTCTAATTGACCACTTTAAGCTATTTACATAGATCTTTCTAAAAGTAGTCATAATCTTACCTTCAGCATTTAGATTTTTCTTTTGGTCCATTATCTTACTAGCTATCATTGGAACAAAAGTTAACGAGATAATCAAGGATGCTAGTAGAGAGTAAGAGATAGCATAACACAAGTTATTAAATTGCTCTTTAGCCAATCCCTCTTGGAAAACAAGTGGCAAGAAAGCAGCAACAGTAGTCATAGTTGATGCTAATACAGGAAGAGCCATCTCCTCTGCTCCATCTTTAGCAGCTTGTATCTTATTTTTTCCAAGCTCTGTCATATGTCTGAAGATATTATCTACAACTACAACTGAGTTATCAACTAACATTCCTATACCTAGAGACAATCCCATTAATGAGATTAAGTTTATACTTATTCCCTGCATATTTAATAGGAAAAATGTAAAGATAATAGATATTGGAATAGCTACTGCAATTATAATAGTTGCAGAGATGCTTTTTAAGAATACAAAAAGTATTGCAGATGCTAAAACCAACCCTTGAATACCACTACTTTTAACATTATTTATAGAGTTATTAATGGTTATTGAAGAATCAAATTCATAGTTTAATTTTGTATTTAAAGGTAGTGAACCTCTATTTCTCTCTAAAAGTTTTTTAGAGTTATTTACTATTGAAACAGCATTTCCACTATCTGTTTTTGAGATGATAACAACAATACTATCTTCCCCATTTTTTCTATATATAGATTTAATATCTTTAGGAGCAACTTTTATACTAGCCACATCCTTTAATTTTAAAAGATGTCCATCTTTGTTGCTCAAAATAATCTCTCTTATCTCATCAGCTGTTTCAATTTCAGCTTCAATTTTAACAAGATACTCTTTCTCTCCCTCTCTTAATATTCCTCCAGGAAGATTTGCACTAGCACTTTTCATCTTATTGTAAACATCAACTATACTTAGATTGTAGTTTTCTAATTTATCAGGATCAATCTCAATAGCTACTTCCTGTTCCTGTCCTCCATAGACATTTATCTCAGATACACCTTCAAGACGTTCAAGCATAGGCTTTAGATTATTTTCAGCATAACTTCTCATCTCCATTTTATCTCCACCATAGAGAGTAAATGTCAAAGCTGGAACATCTGAAGAGGAGCTTTTTCTAATTGAAGGTTCATCCATATCATCAGGGAACTTGTTTCTAATTTGATTTAACTCATTTTGAATTAAAGTTATCTTAGTTTCAACATCTGTTCCATATTTAAATTTAATAAAAATCAGAGAAGTTTCAGCAGAAGATTCTGAACTATACTCAACAATCCCTTCAACATTTGGTAAAACATCCTCAATTTTACGAGTGATCATCTTATCAACATCATCAGGAGTAGCTCCATCCCACTTTATTCTAATACGAACAGTAGGTTTATTTATATTTGGCAACATCTCTATTGGCATCTTTCTCAATCCTAAAAAACCGAAAAATATCATAGAGATTATAAACATAATCGTTGTAGCTGGTTTTCTTATTGAAAATTCTGGAATTGATTTCATCTTAGTTCTCCCTTACTTTATCATTGTTGTTTAATAGATATTGTCCCTCTACTACTAACTTATCTCCAGCCTTATGATCTGGAAATTCAATTAGTTGTTTATCTCCAATAGTAAGTTTAGGAGTAACTTTATATATTGTAGCTATGTTATCTCTAGTAACTACAATGTATGAATAAAGATCTTTTATCATAATAGATTGGCTAGGCACAAACAACCCTTTTATAACTCCATGTTGAAGTTTAACCTTTGCATATAGCCCTTTTAATAGGTTATTTTCACTATTTTCAACAGTTAGTTTTACAGAATATTTTTTTGTGTTGCTATTTGAGCTAAGATTTATCTCACTAATTGTTCCTGTTAAATTTTTTTCTATCTCTTCAACAAAGATATCAGCTTTATCACCTATTTTGCTATTTTCTAAATCCTTTCCAGAAACAGCTATTGTCAATTCCATAATGCTATTATCTATAACAGTTAGCAATTTTTGATTTGGAGAAGTTTTTTCAAATTCCTTTAGATCTAAATCAGTAATAATTCCATCAATTTTAGCTATAACTTTTAATCTATCAAAGTTATCTTTAGCTTTGATATAGTTAGCTTCAGCTATTTTTAATTCCCCTTTGCTATTTTCAAAATTATTTTTAGCATTTAGATACTCATCTTCAGAAACTAACTCTTTAGCATAAAGTTTTTTATATTTATTAAAGGCTATACTGTCAGTAGAGTAGCTAGATCTAGCTTTTAAAAGCTTTCCTTCAGCTTCATAATAAGCAGATTCAGTAGAGGCATCACTTAATTCTAAGATAAGATCTCCCTTTTTAATTTTGTCACCATTTTTAAAATATATCTTTTTTACATCTCCACCAGTTGGAGTGATAATAGAGACTTCATTTTTAGGTTTTAATTCACCATTGTAATCTTTTACATAATCAATAGTTGTCTCTTTTAGTTCAATACTTTTTACCAATTTAATTGTCTCTTTTTTCTCAACAGTTTTTTGTGCTTCTTTCCCACAACTAATCAAACTTAGTGCCAAAATCATAATAACAATTTTTTTCATTATTCCCCCATAAAATTTATTAAAATCTACTAGATATATCAACATAATATTATATAATATTTTTGTCTAAATTAGAATAATCAGAAATAATTTTTATTATAAAAAAACTACGCTTTTATCCTAAATTTTAAATAATAATTAGATAATAAGTGTAGTTATAAAAATAGTAAAATTATTTATAAATTTTTTCAATCTTCTCTTTTAAACGTGCTGGAATTATATAATCCTCTTCGCTTACTGTTTTTAAAGCATAGAAAGGTTTATTTTTATAGTTTTTTCTTTCACGTTTTTCATTGTATAGTTCCTCTTCAATATCATTTTCAAACTCAATAAAATCACCAAATTTAAAATTAATTGCTCTTTGAATAGAACGATTTTTATCATTAGAATTTTCTATTTCAATATCAGTTCTCCAATAGTGGTTATCCTTGTCATAGATAGCAATATATGGAATTTTAAAAGCATTTAAAAGCTTGATAAATTGTGGAATAATACTTTTACTACCACATTCTAAGATAGAGTAATTATACTTATAAATTCCCAGTTTTTTAGCTAAATATCCTAGAACAATCTTATCTGTTTGTCCCTCAACTAAAATTACTTTCTTAGCAAAGAAAAGTTCGCTTCGATCAGGATTTATCCAGTAATTCATATTGAAATATTTAACCTCGTCACCAGAGAAAAGTCTCCCCTTAAATTGAAAAGCTTTGCTACCAAACTCCTTATACTTTCTCATAATACAGATAGATTTATAGTGTTTTAAGCTGATAAAGTTACTAGAGTGAGTAGAGATATATAGTTGAGCACCAAGGTTGCTCAATTGAATAAAGGCATTGTATAGCTCTTTTTCAGCTTGTGGGTGTAGATAAAGTTCTGGTTCTTCAAAAAATACAATGGTATTTCCTATAATACTATGATTTCTCTTTTGTGATTCTTCAGATATACTTCTAAAAATTTCAAATAGAAGATTTCTATACAATCCCTTACTAACATAATCATTTTGAAGAGTGTTAGCAAGTTCTTTTAATGAATTAACCATTAAATCTTCGCTTATATTTCTTCTCTTTAAAATTTCAAAAAGTGAATTAACTAAAAAGTTAATCTGTTTTTTATCTTGAAATGGTGGTATATATAAAATTGGAATATGTGAGAGTATCTCTCTGTAAGTTTCTTCAGTAATAATTTTCCAATCTCTATTTATTTTTATCTTGTATTGAACATCATAATTGGGAAATTTTTGAATTTTAAGTGTTAACTCTTTCTTATATATAAAATCTTTTAAATTTTTATAATTAGCTTGTGAAAAGTTTTGGAAAGTCCCTTCTAACTCTAAAGGAAGATCTAAATTTCTAATATCCTTTGTTCTTAAATTACGATAACCAAGGAAAAACATAATAGCTGAAATAATACTTGATTTTCCATTGTTAGTAGGACCAATAAATAGCATAAGATTTTCAAAGATAGGTTTAGTATATTCAATACACTGCCAGTTTTCAACTTTTAAACTTTTTAGGTACATATTATTCCTCCTATACTCTTATTATTATTGACATTTTAGCTGAAAAAAAATATAATTTCAATATAAAGTTTATTAAAAAATAATAGGAGGACAGGTGAGAATGGTAAAAAAAGTTTTGCTTCTTTTGTTTTTTATATCTAATTTGGTTTTTGCTACTAATAGTGTGAATATAAGCAGGGATAAATATATACATGATATCTATTTACAGTTAAAATTGGAAAATAAAATGGAATATGATACTTTTCAAAAAGCATATAAAGGTTATGAGAAAATTCCTGATAAGAGAGAGGGACTCCTTACTATAATAGACTTTACTAAACCATCTAATGAGAAAAGATTTTTTGTAATTGATCTGAATAAAAAGAAGATAGATTATAGTACATATGTAACACATGGGAAAAATTCTGGTTTGACAGTTCCACTAAATTTTTCAAATAATAGAAACTCCTATATGAGCTCTTTAGGGTTCTATATTACTGGAGATGCTTATGAAGGAAAATATGGTTACTCTTTAAGATTGCAAGGGTTAGAGGAAGGGTTTAATTCAAATGCTTATAGAAGAGCTATTGTTGTGCATGGAGCAGATTATGCAGAGCCTAGTTTTATTGAAAAATATGGTTTTTTAGGCAGAAGTGAAGGGTGCCCAGCTATTCCTACTACTATTTCTAAGGATGTTATAGATTATATCAAGGGAAAGACAGTGTTGTTTATTATGGGAAAAGATAAGCATTATATTGAGAAAAGTAGATATGCTTCTTTGTAGAATAAAAGTTGTTAGATACTAATAGGTTGTTATTAGTTTTTAACAACTTTTTATTTATAATATTAACTGTAAAGAAAAAAGGTAATGTAATTTGATATCAAATTACATTACCTTTTTTATACTAATCTTCAGCTCTTAACTCTTTTATCTTTCTTTCAGTTGCTCTAATAAATCTAGGCATGAAATACTCTTTTTCCTCTTCAGCTTCTTGATTTTTTCTTGTATAGATATTAGTTAATTCCTCTCTATATTTAAGAACTGCATCTCCATATTCAGATATATCTTTTACAGGATATTGTCTTAAATTAGGATACTCTCTATCAAGAATAGCATTCCATTGATCAACTTGATCTTTGTTTAATGAAAGAATAAGATCTATATCTCCACTAAATTTAATCTCTTTAATTACGTCACCAATCTCCATTTTTCTAATTTTTTCAAAATCAGAATCACTTATATATTCACCAAAAATTGTATATTGTCCATTTAAGAACTCAGCTGGGTATAAAGTCATAAAGAATTGTGAACCATTTGTTCCAGGTCCAGCATTAGCCATTGCAAGCATTCCTTGTTGGAAGAAATCTAACCAGTTAGTAATCTCATCAGGAACAAAGTAACCAGGTCCTCCAGTACCAGTACCTGTAGGATCTCCTCCTTGAACAACAAAGTTTTCTACAGCACGATGTATTTTTGTGTTGTCATAATATCCTCTTTGAGCTAAGTTGATAAAGTTAGCAACTGTTACAGGAGCAGCCTCTGGATATAGATAAAAGTTGATCTCTCCTTGTGTTGTTACAAATGTAGCTCTAATATCATTGTATTTAGCAACATTTTGAGCTCCTAGCATCTTTCTTAAACTAGAACATGAAACAGTAGTAATAAGAATAGCTACTATTAATAAAAGTTTTATCAGTTTTTTCATAGGTTATTTATCCTCCCATCTAGAATGTTATCAATTTAGTTTAATACCATTATACTATACTTATAATACAAATTACAAGCTAATTATTTGATTAGATATTTCTGTAAACTCTTAGTTGAAAGAGTTAAAATAATTGATATTCCAATAAGTAGTACAGATAGAGCATTAACTACTGGTGAAACTCCTAGTCTAATCATAGAATAAATACGTAGTGGAAGAGTAGAAGACCCTGGTCCAGCTACAAAGAATGTTGTAACAAAATCATCAAATGATAGAGTTACAGCTATTAAAAATCCTGATATAATCCCTGGTAAAATAGCAGGTATTACAACTTTTAAAAGAGTTTGCATCTCTGTTGCTCCTAAGTCATAGGCAGCTTCAACAATTGAGTAATCAAATTCCTCAAGCCTTGAAAGAATAATAAACAACACAAAAGGAATATTGAAAGTTGTATGAGCAATAAATATTGTTGTAAGTCCAAGTTCAAATTTAATAGTTGCAAAAAGTATAAGTAGAGAAACCCCTAAGATAATTTCAGGTATAACTAAAGGAACATAAGTAAGAACTTGTAAAGCTTTCTTTCCTTTAAAATCATACCATTGAAGTCCGATAGCTCCCAATGTACCTATTAAAGTTGAGATAATACCAGATAAAATAGCTATTAGAATACTAAACCTAAATGCTTTCCAAATATTATCTGAATACATAAATAGATCTTTATACCATCTAAATGAAAACTCTTTCCATACCATAGATTTACCATCATTAAATGAGTAAACAATCAATATAACTAAAGGAATATAGAAAAACAACATAGAAAGCAGAAAGAAAAATAATGAAGTTCTTCTTTTATTCATTGTCATCAGCTCCCTTTTCATCAGTAATTTTTATTTTTCTATTGCTAATCTTCATAAAGATAACAATGGCAATAGAAGTGACAAGTATTAGAGCTCCTGAAATAGTTGAAGCCAATGGCCAGTTTCTAGTTACAGTTAGATGTTGAGCAATAATATTTCCAAGCATTGTTGCTTGAGTTCCACCAACTAATTTAGGTACAGCATATGAACCTAAGTTAGGGATAAAAGTAAATAGTACAGCAGTTATTATTCCAGGTTTAATATTAGGAATAAAGATTTTAAAGAATGCTTGCCCATTTGTAGCTCCTAAATCTCTAGCAGCTTCAATAAGAGAAAAATCAAATTTTTCAATAACTGCATATAGAGGTAAAATAGCAAATGGTAAGCTTGTATATACTGAAATAAGTACTACAGCACTTGTATTATATAAAAATTGTAAAGGTTCATCAATTATACCAAATCTTAAAAGAATAGAGTTTAAGAATCCGTTGTTTCCTAAAACTGCTATCCAAGCATATATTCTAATTAAGAAGTTTGTCCAAAAGGGAACTATTACAAGAAATAAAAGCTCCTTTTTATATTTTGATCTAGCTATATAATATGCTGTAGGTACAGATAAAAATACAGTAAATATAGTAACTAGAACAGATATATAGATTGTTTTCATTAAAATAGCAATAAATATCTTATCAGTGAAGACAGAGAAACTAGCTAAAGAAAATACCATCTCTACTCCACCATAAGTTCCTTTTTTTAGGAAAGCATATCCCATTACAATCAGCATAGGAATAAGAAAAAATAGTAGTAGCCAAAGAGTTATTGGCAATGTGTATAATCTTCCAAGCTTATCTTTTTTCAATTCCTTTCACCTCTACTACAAAGCTATCATCAGCATCCCAAGATATGTAAGCATCTTCATCCCACCAGATAGCTCCTTCATCATTATCATCAAAGTAAACAGCATGTTGTTTAAAAACTTTAAATGGAATATTTTTATCTCCATTTAACCAAACAAAGTATTTACTTTGGAATCCAGAATAGATAACCTCATCTACATAAACTTTTAAAATATTATAGTTTTCATGAGGTTTTTTAGATAAAGTTTTAGAAAGTTTTATCTTTTCAGGTCTAATTGAAACTTGTACAAAATCTCCAACTTTTACAGGTTTGTCAGTTTCAAATATTAGTTCTCCTAATTTATCATTTTTAAGAACAGCATATTCTTTATCTTTAACCTCTATAACCTCTCCTTCAAAGAAGTTGTTTTCTCCTATAAAATCAGCAACAAAAGCATCAGCAGGAGCTTCATAAACTTCAGCAGGAGTACCAACTTGTAGAACTTTTCCTTCGTTCATAATAGCTATTCTATCTGAAATAGAAAGAGCTTCTTGTTGATCGTGTGTAATAAAGATAAATGTTATTCCTACTTCTTCATGTATATTATCTAATTCTATTAAAAGATTTTGTCTAAGTTTAGCATCTAGAGCAGATAGTGGCTCATCTAGAAGAAGAACACCAGGTTTATTTATCAAAGCTCTAGCAATTGAAACTCTCTGTTGTTGTCCTCCAGAAAGTTGGTTAGGCATTTTATTAATGTGTTCACTTAGTCCAACCATCTTTACAAATTTTTTAACTTCTGTATCTATTGTTGCTTCATCTACTTTTCTTATTCTCAAAGGGAAAGCAACATTCTCATAGACAGTTAAATGAGGGAATAGTGCATATTTTTGAAATATAGTATTTACATTTCTCTTATTAGGTGGAAGAGAAGTAAGATTTTCATCTCCTAAATATATAGCTCCACTATCCGGTTCAATAAATCCAGCTATCATTCTTAAAAGAGTAGTTTTACCACATCCAGAGGGTCCCAAGATAGAAAAAAACTCTCCATCTTGTATAGTTAAATTGATGTTTTTTAAAACTTGTACTCCGTCATAGCTTTTATTGATGTTCTCAATTTTAATGTCTTTTTTCAATCTTTTTTTACCTCCAATAATCCAGTTTTTATATTATTTTTAGCTACGAAAAATAACTACATCCTTAATTATATCATAATTGAAAAAATTGTAAAATATTTTGTACCTGAAAACTGATACAAAATATTTTATGAAAAAATAAAAAATACTATAATTGAAGAATTATAGAAAATATGGTATGATATTTTTGAAATTTTTTTTACATAGATTTAACATAACATTTACAAAGTTTTAACAAAATATTAATTTATCTAGGAGGAAATGAATGTATTTAGACGTTTTGTTTAAAGTTGTAGGAGGACTAGGATTATTCCTTTATGGAATGGAAAATATGTCTTCTGGAATGCAAAAAATAGCAGGGGATAAATTAAAAAAGATATTAGCAGCTTTAACTACTAATAGAATAATGGCTATTTTAATGGGAATTTTTGTAACTGGATTAGCTCAATCATCATCAGTAAGTACAGTTATGACAATTGGATTTATCAATGCTTCACTTTTAACACTACAACAAGGGCTTGGAGTAATATTGGGAGCAAATATAGGGACAACAATTACAGGATGGTTATTAGCTCTTAATATCGGTAAATATGGGCTTCCTATTGTTGGGTTTGCTGCAATAGCCTTTATGTTTGTAAAGGGAGAGAAGAGCAGAACAAGAGCATTGACAGTAATGGGATTTGGATTTATATTCTTAGGATTGGAACTTATGAGTAAAGGGCTTAGTCCACTTAGAACTCTTCCTGAATTTATTAATTTATTCCACTCTTTTAAGGCAGATTCTTTCTTTGGAGTAGTAAAAGTAGCTATGGTAGGAGCTCTTTTAACAGGGGTTGTTCAATCTTCAGCAGCTACATTGGGGATTACAATAACACTTGCAACACAAGGACTTATTGACTATCCAACAGCAGTAGCTCTTGTATTAGGAGAAAATGTAGGAACAACTGTTACAGCCTTACTAGCTTCATTAGGTGCAAGTTCAAATGCTAAAAGAGCAGCTTATGCACATACTCTTATAAATATTGTAGGGGTAATGTGGGCAACTGTTATATTTAGACCATATCTTAGTATTCTAGCTCATTTTTCTGACTCAACAGCAAATATGGCTACTGCAATAGCAACAGCACATACTATGTTTAATGTGATAAATGTAATTTTATTTATTCCATTTATTGGATATCTTGCTAAGTTCCTATGTACAATAGTTAAAGATGATGATAATGGAGTTATAAGAGTAACAAAACTTAGTTCATTAATGGTAACTCTTCCAAATGTTGTTATAGATCAAACAAGAACAGAAGTTTTAACAATGGCAGCAAATATAAAAGAGATATTCTTTAAGCTTGAGGAAGTTTATTACAATCCTAGTAAATTAGAGGCTTACAATGAAGAGATAGATGCAATAGAGGAAAAGTTAGACTTATATGAAAAAGAGGTTTCAGATGCTAACTTTACAATTTTAAACAAAGGATTAGAAGCTTCATATGTAGAGGAAACTCGTGGAAATCTTATAACTTGTGATGAATATGAAACAATAAGTGACTATCTAAAAAGAGTTTCTAATAGTTTAATGAGATTGAAAAAAGATGATTTAGAGCTTACACAAGAGAGAAAAGAAACTCTTCAAAAGTTAAATCATATGGTGTTTGACTTCTTTGATGATATTAACAAAGCTTATAAAACAAAGGATAGAGATCTATTTATGCTTTCTATTTCAAAGTATACAGCTATAAAAAATCTTTATAAAGAGGCAAGACATGGACATTTTGATAAAGAAGCACAAAACGATGAAACTATTCCAGCAAAATTAAGTACTGGATATATGGATATTTTAAACTATTATAGAAGAGCAACAGATCACGTTTATAATATAATTGAACATTTTGCAAAAATCTAATAAGATAGTAAAAGGGCTGTGATAAACAGCCCTTTTAATCTATTTAGCTAAATTACCAACAACATTAAGCGGATCCCAAGTTAAAGAGAATGGTGGTGCATAGCATAGGTCTAAGTATGCTAGTTCATCAACAGTCATCTCTTTATCAATAGCAGCTGCTAAAACATCCACTCTTAGAACAGCTCCTTTTTTACCTATTATCTGTCCACCAAGTAAAACTCTAGAATCAACATCATATATTATCTTGATAAATATATCCTCTTGTCCAGGATAGTAAGAAGTTTGGTTTTTATCCTCAATAAATACAGTTTTATAGTTTATTCCCATCTTTTTAGCTTCCTCTTCAGATATACCAGTTCTACCAGCTTCAAGATTTAAAACTTTAATAGCAGCAGAACCAAGAGTACCTTTAAACTCTTTATCTATTCCAGCTAGATGTTCTCCTACAACTCTACCTATTTTATTTGAGTTTGTAGCAAGTGGGATATATACATTTTCTTTTTTAACTTTATGGTAAACAGAAGCACAATCTCCAGCAGCATAGATACCATCAATATTGCTTCTTCCTTTGCTATCAATAATTATAGCTCCATTTCTTAAAGTTTCTATTCCAGTATTTTCTAAGAACTTAGTATTAGGTCTTACTCCAGTAGCTAAAATTACAATATCAGCACTATATTTTCCCTTGTTTGTAATAACAGAAGCTACCTTTCCATCTTTACCTTCAAATTCAGTTACAGTTTCATTTAAGTTTAGAGTAACATCTTTATGAGAAGATAACTCCTCTTCCATGATATCTGTAATCTCTTTATCAAAGCTTTCAGGTAAAACTCTTTCACTTAATTGAATAACTCTTACTTTTTTACCTAAATGAATAGCAGCTTCCACAGCTTCAAGTCCTATATACCCAGCTCCAATAATAACTATCTCTCTGTTTTCAGCTTTTAATATAGCTTTTTTTAATTCTATACCATCACTAAACTCTTTTAAAGTGAATATATTTTTTAAATCTATATTTTTAATAGGAGGTTTAATAGCAGAAGCACCAGTAGCAATAATTATCTCATCATAAAAATCATTGAAAATCTCTTCAGAGTTTAGATCTTTTACTGTAACTTCTCTTTTTGTTGGATCTATTCCAATAACTTCATGTTTCATTTTTACATTTATTCCCTCTTTGTTAAATTGTTCAAGAGGTTTAGCTATCATTCTTTCAGAGTTTTGATAGAAATCTCCAACATAGTATGGAAGTCCACAACTTCCCCAAGAGATCATATCTGTCTTTTCATATACAGTTATATTTAACTCTCTGTTTAATCTTTTTGCTTTAGATGCAGCACTCATACCAGCAGCAACTCCACCTACAATTATAATTTTCTTCATAAGCTTTTTGTATGATAAATATTTGACTTTATCAAACGTCCCCCTTTCTTATATTTCTATAATATACCAATTTAATATATTATACTAGAAAGATATTCTTTTTCCTTT
>OGRS01000264.1_pt1 | contig 55110 bp, 44 predicted proteins | sample 1553561 | NCBI WGS metagenome assembly OGRS01 (sample SAMEA2580103, study PRJEB22360) | human gut metagenome | biome: human gut; feature: human-associated habitat; material: faeces | place: Denmark | collected 2008/2010
TACCTAAGATATTAGTTTTTAAAAATATCTCTGGATCTTCAATAGATCTATCAACATGAGATTCAGCAGCAAAGTTTACAACTACATCAGGTCTTTCAGTTTCAAAAAGATTGTAGATAAAAGGTCTATCTGCAATATCTCCTTTTATAAATTTAAAATTTTTATTATTCATCACTGGTTCTAGTGTTTCAAGATTACCAGCATAAGTAAGTTTATCAAGACAAATAATTTGGTAGTCGCTGTATTTATTTATCATATAGTGAACAAAGTTTCCACCTATAAATCCAGCTCCACCAGTTACTATTATTTTCATATATTTACCCCTTTCTAAAATAAATTGCTTATTATATATCCATTATACTACAAAATATAAAAAAATACATCTAAATTTAGTTATAGACTTTATATTTTATAGGAATGAAATCCTATTTTTTATCTTTTTATAAAAAATATAGGAATACATTCCTATTTTTTATCTAAAATAGATATTTTTAGGATTATATTCCTATAATTTTATTATTGGACAATATAAGAAATATTATCTAAAAAATTAAAGGCTATTACAATCAATAACCAAAATTATCAATTTGCAATAGCCTTTATATTTTATTCTCTTACTTGTCCATTACCCATAATTACATATTTTGTAGTAGTAAGTTCTTTTAGACCCATTGGTCCTCTTGCGTGAAGTTTTTGTGTACTGATACCTATCTCAGCACCGAAACCAAATTGTCCACCGTCAGTAAATCTTGTAGAGGCATTTACATAAACAGCAGCTGCGTCAACTTCGTTTAAAAATCTTTGAGCATTTGAATAATTTTCTGTGATGATAGATTCAGAATGTTTAGTACCATATTTTGCAATATGTTTTATAACTTCGTCTAAATCCTCCACAACTTTTATAGCCACAATATAATCTTCATACTCTGTAGCCCAATCTTCTTCTGTAACAGGGATAGAGTTAGTTATATACTCTCTAACTGTTTCATCTCCTCTTATCTCTACACCTCTTGCTTGTAACTCTTTTCCAATATTAGGAAGAACAGAACTTGCCACATTTTTGTGGATTAAAAGAGTTTCTACAGCATTACAAACTCCTGGTCTTTGAGTTTTTGCATTTACTATAATATTTACTGCGTCATCTAATTTTGCACTTTCATCAACGAATATATGGCAGTTACCAACACCAGTTTGAATACAAGGAACTGTTGAATTATTTATTATAGTATTTATAAGTCTTGCACTTCCTCTAGGTATTAAAACATCAATATATTCGTGAGCTTTCATAAGTTCGTTAGCTATTTCGTGGCTAGTATTTTCAACTATTTGAACAGCATTTTCATTTATTCCACATTCTTTTAAAACATTTTTAAATATATTTACAATGGCGATATTTGTTTTTATAGCCTCTTTACCACCTCTTAAGATTACAGCATTTCCACTTTTTAAGCAAAGCCCAAAAGCGTCAGCAGTAACATTTGGACGTGATTCAAATATTATAGCAATAACTCCAAGTGGAACTCTTTTTTGTTGGATAATAAGTCCATTTGGTAAAGTCTTACCATATAGGAACTCTCCTACTGGGTCGTTTAATGAGGCGATTTGTCTTAAACCATCAGCCATATCACTTATTCTTTTTTCTGTAAGTGTAAGTCTATCTATAAAAGCATCTTTTACACCAGAAGTTTTTGCTTTTTCAACATCTTCTTTGTTAATATCCAAAATATTTTGGCAGTTGTCTAAAAGAGCCTTTGCAGATTTTATAAGAATTTCATTTTTTACTTTTGTAGAAAGTTGGGCTATTTGAATTTCAGCCTCTTTAGCTTGTTGTCCTAAAGTTTGAATATACATATCTCCTCCTTATTTGCAATCAAAAACAGTTCCAATATCTTCACCAGAGATTAGATCTCCTATAAATGACGGATTAGAACCATCTAAAATAGCCATCATAACTCCATTATCATAACACTCTCTAGCAGCAAGAAGTTTTGTTTCCATTCCTCCTACACTAAATTCACTTCCTTTTTCTCCACCCATTCCTAAAATCTCGTCAGTAACTTTTTCTACATAAGGGATTCTTTTTGCCTCAGGGTGAGTTTTAGGATTTGCAGTATAAAGAGCATCAATATCAGTTAAGATAATTAAAAGATCAGCTTTTAAAAGTGATGCCACACTTGCAGAAAGTCTGTCGTTATCACTGAACTCTATCTCAAAAGTTGAGATTGTGTCATTGGCATTTATAATAGGAACTACTCCGAAAGAAAGTAAAGTTTCTAAAGTATTATTTGTATTTGTTTTTCTTTCTCCCTCTTTGAAATCATCTTTAGTCAAAAGAATTTGAGCCACACTTTGTCCATATTCTCCCAAGAAATTTTGGTAGATATGCATAAGTTGTACTTGTCCAACTGCAGCAGCAGCTTGTTTTTCTCTAATCTCTGTAGGTCTAGTTTTAAAATTTAATTTTTTAGAACCAACTCCAATAGCTCCAGAAGAAACTAAGATAACTTCTTTTCCTTGATTTATTAAATCAGACATAATCCAAGCTAATTTATTCATTAATGAAAAATTTAGATTTCCGTTAGCATAAGTCAAAGTAGATGTACCTACTTTTATAACTATTCTTTTGGAATTTTGAATTTTTTTTCTTATTTGATTTTCCATATAACCACCTCAGATAGTATTATTGTTTAACTTAAATTGATATTTATTAATATGCCTTTATTATACACGAAATCTAAATTTTTTTAAATAGATTTTTTATCTATTATCTACTTTTTCAGGATACATATCGTGGTTAAATAGACGGTTTTTGGCTACTTCTTCCCAACAAGTCCCTTTTTTACCATAGTTGCAGTAAGGGTCGATAGATATTCCACCTCTTGGAGTAAATTTACCCCAAACTTCAATATATTTTGGGTCCATTAGCTTTATTAAATCTTTCATTATTATATTTATACAATCTTCGTGAAAATCTCCGTGATTACGAAAACTAAATAGATATAGTTTTAAAGATTTACTCTCTACCATTTTGATATTTGGCACATAAGAGATAACAATATTTGCAAAATCTGGTTGACCTGTGATTGGGCATAGACTTGTAAATTCTGGGCAGTTAAATTTTACAAAATAATCATTTTCAGGGTGTTTGTTATCAAATGTTTCTAAAATATCTGGTGAATAGTTATCAGGATATTTTACCTTTTGGTTTCCAAGTAGTGTTAAATCATCTAAGTTTCTCATATTTTTTCTCCTTTTTAAAAGGACTTAATTAAATTTTTACAATAAAAAAAAGCCCTAGTTTTATTTATAGACAGGATGGTACAAACGAACTGTCTTATGAAATTTTATCATTTATTAGAAAATTTGTCAAAATAAAAAAAGAAACTGTAATGCTACTATTCATTACAGTTTCTCGATGTTTTTATTTTAAAAGGAAAGGTTTTATGAACAAATTAATTATATGAAAATATTATGGCAGATAAGTGTCAATTAAAATTTTTTATAAAAATAATTTGAACTACCAACTTCCTCCGCCACCACCAGATGCTCCTCCTCCTGATGAACCTCCGCTAGAAGAAGACGAACCTCCTCCAAAGTTAGATGCAGATTTTGGAGATGAAAGCATACTACGATTAAGTGATGACATAGAACGATTCATATTTGAAATAAAACTTGAATATATAAAGGCATTTCCTAAAGAATTAGAATGATACCAAGTAGGTGGTACAGTTACTAACTCTTTGAATTTATCAGCCCAAATATCACTAACTCCTAAAACAATAGTATAAGGTAAAATATCATAGAAATAACTTGGATTTTCTTTTAAAAGCATCTCTAATTTATCTTTTTCTGTAACAGTTAAAAATCTTTTAAATCCTAAACATTTTCCTAAGATTTCATTTCCATAGGCTGTTCTTTTTTTTGTATCGTTAGCTAGTTTTCCAATGATGACACAAGTTATCATAGCAGTTATAAATGTAGGAAATACAAAGAATGGATTATCATTACCAACAAAAGCTATAATTCCAAAAGTTGAAAACATAGTTATAGGGATAAATAGCGACATTCTTTTTGAAAGTTTTTTGCTATCACGAGAATATAAAGATTTTCCATTTTTAATAAGTCCGATTTCAAAAATATCAACAGTTTTTTCCATATATTTATAAAATTTATTATAAAGAGAGCCTATGTTAACTACTCCATTTTCTCCAAAGGCAAAAAGACTATCAAATAGAAATCTTTCAAACTCTTTAGTAGTTTCTATATCTTTTAACTTTGTAAGAGTTGTAGTTTTTTTCTTAAAAAATCCCTCTGATTCTGTTTCATCTATCTTTAAAAATCCCTTATTACCCCAATAAAAAATCATACTAGTCAGGTCTTTTGCATCAACTTTTCCGTCTATATAATAACCTAACTCTGTTGGAGTAAGATCATCTGGAGGATAAAATTCCACACTCTCGATAACTTCGCTATCATCTTTATTCTTTTTATGAATAATAAATACTATAAGAAGTATTGTTCCGTAAAGTAAAAAAGGTAAAAATTTTGAAATTCCACTGATATAGTCAAAGATTGAAGGGCTAACATCAAAGTATCCCTCTTCTAAAGGTAAAGCTATCGTAACACTTTGATTTGGAGCGAGAACTTTTGTAGAATGTCCAATGATTGTATTGCCTTTTAGATAATATCTAATTCCTGCCACATCACTTCTATTTCCTCTAGCTCCTGATGTAAAATTGATTTTATCAGGGTTAAATGGTTTAGGTAGTGTGATAGAGAAATTAACTCTCTCTATAAAAGTATCCCAGTCATTACCAATGATATTAAAATATACTTCATCATATTCTTTGTTTCTATCCCAACCTAGATCTTGGTTGAAAGATATTTTGTAATTTTTAATACCTTTTAGATATATTGTGGGGTCTCCTAAACGGATATAAATATATTTTCCCTCATCTTTTATATGAGCCATTTCACTAGTATCTATATTTGAAACCTTTATCTCTCTGCCATTAAAATATTCAGGTATAACACGATAGATACCACGTCTTGGTTCTCTAAAATTTACTTTTATATTTTCTTCTACTGTGTAGATATTTTTTTCATTTATCTTAATATCTGAATTGTATTCTTTGATGATATAGCCATTGTCAGCAAATACCAAAGAGCAAAACAGAAAAAATATACTAGAAACTAACTTTAACATTTTCCTTTTCCTCCTGATTTTCAATAGTGAAGAAAGAATATTTCTTGAAATTAAACATATCAGCTATAATGTTGCTAGGGAATGTTTCACAAGAGACGTTATAATTTCTAACACAACCATTGTAGTATTTTCTAGCTTGTAAAATATCTTCTTCAATCTTAGAAAGTTGAGTCTGTAATGTTACAAAACTTTCATTTGCTTTTAAATCGGGGTATGATTCTTGCAGTGCAAAAAGTTTTCCTAAAAATCCAGATACTTGTTTTTCATTAGAGATTTTTTCCTCTGGTGTGCTAGCTGAAAGATAAGAGTTTCTAGCACGGATAACACGTTCTAAAGTTTCAGATTCATAGTTCTTAGCACCTTTTACTGTCTCTACAAGATTTGGTATAAGGTCATATCTTCTCTTTAAATAAGTGTCAATAGTTGAAAAACTTTCCTCTACATACATTCTGTTTTTTACCAGTTTGTTGTATGTGGACATAAGAAATAAACCAAATAAAACTCCTAAAGCTATAATTGTAATAAGTATTATCATAATAGAGCCTCCTTGTTCGTTATAATATAATTATACTATATGAAGAGAGAATATCCAAATTTTTTAGTAAATAAAAAAAGGCTGTTGCATTTTTTAAATTTGCAATAGCCTTAACTTTTTTTATATTTATTTTAATTTTGAAACTTCTTTTAATATATCCACAGCTAGTTCTATCTTAGTTTTTTCAGGAATATCTATTGATGAACCGTCTTTTTTCAAGAAAGTAGCTGAGTTATTAGAACTTCTCATATTATGTGCATTGTTAGCCACTATCATATCAAGGTTCTTTTTAACAAGTTTTTTCTTAGCATTTTCGATTATATTTTCTGTTTCAGCAGCAAATCCAACCAACACTTGATGAGATTTTTTTTGTCCCATATTATAAAGTATATCTGGATTTCTATCTAAAACTATAACTAAATCATCATCAGCTTTTTTAATTTTTTGTTCTGAATAGAATTTTGGCTTATAATCAGCTACAGCTGCACAAGCAATACCGATATCTTGCTCGTCAAATCTTGCCATTACAGCCTCATACATATCCATTGCACTTCTTGTTTGAACAAACTCTTTTAAACCTTTTGGTCTTGGAAGATTTGTAGGACCAGAAACTAAAGTTACATCAGCTCCCATTCTTACAGCTTGTTCCGCTAGAGCATATCCCATTTGACCACTAGAGTTATTGCTTAAATATCTAACTGGGTCGATAGGTTCTTCTGTTCTTCCAGCAGTGATAAGGATTTTTTTACCTTTTAGTAAATCTTTGTTTTCATCATTTAGAGCTTTTTCAATTATCTCTACAATCTCGTCTTCATTTTTTAGACGTCCTTTAGCATTGGCATTGCAAGCTAAAAATCCCTCGTCAGCCTCGATAAAATTATATCCAAATCTCTCTAATTTAGAAATATTTTCTTTTAAGATTGGATTTTCATACATATTTACATTCATAGCAAGAGCCAGATATTTTGGTTTTGTACAAGCGGAAATCACTGTAGAAAGCATATCGTCAGCTATACCGTTTGCAATTTTTCCTACTATATTATAAGTAGCAGGAGCGATTAAAACTAAATCTGCCCACTCTGCCAAAGATATATGTTCTACTTCATATCCTCTATTTATATCCCACATATCAACAACCACTTTGTTTCTTGATAAAGTTTCAAGAGTAAGAGGAGTTATTATTTTTGTAGCATTTTCTGTCATTATAACTTTTACATTATAACCTTTTTTCTTAAGTTTTGAAATTATATTGGCTGATTTGTAAGCAGCAATCCCACCACAAACACCAACAAGTATATTTTTCAAGGGTATCCCTCCACTATTTTATTTTGTAAGTTTCAAAATACTTCTCAGCAACTGTCATTATATCTTTTACAGATTTTGCCATAATACTAGCTTTTACAGAAAGGGCTTTGAAATCTGCACCGTCAAGGTCAAACATATATTCCATATTGTTATCAAGAAGATAGTTTGTAAACTTTCTATAAGACTTAAATATTTTTTGGACTTTAGCACCTTTGCAAAGTAAAACTCTGTCCTCTAAAGGTACTACACCATTTTTAAAGTTTTGAAATTTAGCATAGGCTGATTTAAAGTTTTTACGTTTTTCTATGCCCTCGATAGAGGCTAAATCCTCAATGTCATTTATAAATAGGTAATCATTTTTTACTAAAAAATCTTTTATTTCTTTAAACTTAGTTGCATTATAAAAATCTTCTGTCAAAATCTTATACTTAAATTCGTCTAAGATAATGGCATTTTCTGAAAACTCTCTAGGTCTTTCTTCGATTTTAATTCTTACGACCTCTTTTGCAGTTTCTTCATAGTGTGATAATTTTTCTTTAAGTTCTAAATTTTCATTTCTAGCGTTTTTTAGATTTCTCTCCATTATCTCCATTTGCTTAGGCGATACAGAAGAATTTTCTACTTGAGACACTTTAGCCTCAAGGGTGTTCACTCTCTCTTTTAAGGTATCTCTTTCAATACTTAGAGTTTTATTATCATCTTTGGCTTTTTTTAGATTTTTTTCCATTATTTCTAGTTGATTAAGAGATACTATTGATTTAGAAGAATTTTCTAGTTCCTTTGATAAAGATTCTATCTTAAGAGTTAAATCTCTCTTTTCGTTTTCTAAAATATCTATTTTACTGTTAAGAGATTTAAAACTTTCTACATTAATTATTGCATTATCTTCACTTAATTTTAATTTTTGCTTAAGTTCCTCTATCTCTTTGTCTTTTTCTGTGATAGTACTATTTAATTTTTCTATTTTTTGAGCAGACCCGAAAAACATTCCTATACTTTCCCTCCCAAGCTAACTATTTATAAATATTTTCAAATTCTGTGAAAAAGTTTGGAAAAACTTTTGATACACAATGTGGATTAGTTATAGAGATTTCAGGGACTTTAAGACCAACTAGTGAGAAACTCATAGCAAGTCTGTGGTCGTTGTATGTTTCTATAACTCCACCTTTATAAGTACCTATTTTCTTAGGTATGATTTTTAATCCGTCTGGAAGATCTGTGGCACTTCCGTTGATTTTTTTGATCTCTGTACGAATAGAGTTAAGTCTATCTCCACCTTTAGTTCTTAGGTTTGCAACGTTTAAAATCTCTGATGGAGATTTAGCAAATAGAGCCACTATTGCAAGAGTTGGCACTAGGTCAGGAGTTCTATTAAGGTCAAGAGAGAATCCTTCGTAAGATTCTACACCTTTTACAGTGATAGAAGTTTTTGTTCTTGATATCACTTGAAGACCTAGATTTTCAAGGATTTCAAGGAATTTATAATCTCCTTGAATACTGTTGTATGAAAAATTATTTATTTTTATTGTACTGTTTGTAATAAGTGCTGCTGCAAGGAAGTAAGAGGCTGATGCCATATCTCCCTCGATTAAGTAACCTTTTACAGTGTTGTATTTTGATTTTTTAACTAAATATCCTGTTTCTGTTTTTTCTATATTTGCTCCAAAGTCGTGTAACATTTTTAGGGTAATGTCAACATAAGATTTTGAAGTTATTTTGTGTGAAGTAATTATATTTATATCACTATTAAAGTATGATGCTGATAATAAAACAGATGATAAATATTGACTGCTATTTCTACCAGAAACTTTTATTGTGTTGTTAGTTGTTCCTTTAGCAAATATTTTTATAGGTAGGAATCCAGATTTTTTTACATATTCTATCTCTATTCCTAATTCTCTTATACTATCTACAAACTCCCTTATAGGTCTTGATGAAACTCTTGATGATGCGTCTATGGTTATTTCCCCTCTACCTGTTGCTACATAAGAGATTAGAAACTTCATAACTGATGCAGAGTTCCCAACGTGAAGAGTTTTCTTTCCAAACTCTCTCTTCTTATTACCAGATATTTTTATGTAGTGTTTGTCATCTGATACTAAGATTTTGTTTCCTAATTTAGTAAGACACTCTATCATTTGCACTGTGTCATCACTAAAAAGTGGGTTTTTAAGTATAACTGGATTTTCTGATAAAGCTGCCAAAATAAGTGCTCTCGTTGTCATAGATTTAGAACCGGGAATACTAATTTCGGTACAAAAATTTTCTCTCGTTTTAATCGAATATTCTTCTCTCATTTATTTTCACCTCTCATAAATAAACCACATTCAAATATATTATACCATCTAAAAGGTAAAAATATCAAGGATATAAACAAAAAAAACTTTTACTTTTGTTAGATTTTATTAATAATTAAATAACCTTCTTGTTTTTTCTCCCTCTACTAATCTTCAAATAATAACTCTTATATAATTTGTTTTTTCCTTTTGAAAACTATTCCAATTATTAAATAATTCTAATTTTTTAGAATACTCTATTGTAAATGATTTTTTTTCGTTAAAAATGTTGCGTTTTTTCTTTTTTGAGGTATAATCTAGTAAGGGAAAAAATATTGTGTATAGGAGGGTATTATGATTGACGAAAATATTGAAAAAAGTCTAAAAAGATTTTTAAAAAGAAAAGTTTCTGTTAATGAAAGTGTTGTAGTTAAGTTTTTAATAACTGGACTTATTGGGGCTACTCTTACTGCCTGTGGTGGTGGCGGAGGAGGTGGAGGTTCTTCATCTGGAGGAGTAACACCATTACCACCAGTTGAGCCAAAACCACCAATTGTTAAACCTGAAAAACCTCAAGTTTCAAAACCTGTTGAAAATGTTTTGGGAAGTGAAATCAACGGAGAAAATGTAGTTATTCAGGGAAATGGAAAAGAAAATAGCTTTTCTGAAAGTGGTAAATCTGCAATTTCTGTTGTAAATAATTCTAAAGTAACAAATGAATCAAATCTTACTGTTTCTGGAGAAAATGCAACAGCTATTTCTGCTGTTAACTCTACTGTTGATAATAAAGCTAATATCACTCTTAGTGGAGAAGGAGCTACTGCTTTAAAAGGTGAAGTTGATACAGTTTTAAGAAATAAGGCTTTTGAAATCTCTATCCAAAATAATGGAACTATTGATTTAGAAGGTAGAAGAAATATAGGTCTTCTTATACTTAGTAAAAGTGGACTTATTTCTGGAATGAACAATGGAACTATTAATGCTAATAATGGATTTGAAATTGATGATTCTCCTGAAAATGAAGTTTTTGACAACAAATTTTTAAAAGAATATTTAAAAGATTATTCTTTTGGTATGGTTGGAGTTGGAGATGGAAGTAAAATCATAAACTCTAGTAAAGGAACTATAAATGTTAGTGGTTCATCTGTTGGAATGTTTACTCATAATGGAAAAGCTACCAATGAAGGAAATATAAATATAGAAAGTAAAGTGCCTAATGACGGAAAAGAATATAAAGCACCTATTGGAATGATGGCATCAGGAAATGGAACAGTTACTAATAATGCTACTATTACTGGAAGTGGTAATGGCGATATTCAAGGAATGTTTGCTTATAATGGTGGAACGGCTATTAATGGAAAAGATGGAAAAATTAATTTAGACGGAGAATTTGCAACTGCTCTTAATGGAATTAATGGTACTGTAATTAATGATGGTTCTATTACTGTTAATAATGGTAATGGAATAGAAATTTTTGGTGGAAGTGCTACTAATAATGGTACAATCAAACTTACTGGAAATTATGTAAGAGGAATTAGTTCTGAAAATGGTAATGTAACTAATAAAAAGGACATCTTAATAGAAGGAAATAATAGTGCTGGTCTATATGCTGGACTTGATGATACTATTCTTCCAAAAGAAGTTTCTCTTATTAATGATACTAGTGGAAAGATTAATATCAAAGGAGATTTTTCTTCTGGTATAGAAAATCATTGTTCTTCTTATAAATTATCTAATAAAGGTTTAATTGATGTTACAGGAGCAAATACTCACGGAATTTATTCTTTTGGTGATAATGTAACTATTGAAAATTTAGGAAATATTAATTTAAAATTTGCTGATACTGATTCTAGAACAGAAAAATATTCAGATGTCACTGGAATTTTAGCTGGAGGAAATAACAATACAGTTACTAATAATAGTAAGATTAATATTTCTGGAAAAATAAATTTATCTTATCCAGAAAATCCAGATGAGACAAAATTTACTTATTTTTATGGAATACGTTCCAATGATGAAATAGAAGGAACTAATAATATTATTATAAATGATAAAAAGGGTGAAATAATAATTAACGTAGATAGAACAGTTGAAAACCACAATGTCTATGCTAACGGTATTCATTCTAATTTTGCAGGTACTACTATAAATAATTTAGGAAAAATTACTATTAATGGATTAACAGATACAATAGGAATTTATGGAAAAAATAGCATCATAAATAATGATGGTATTATCACAATTAATGGTAGTGGAGCTATGGGTATTCAAGGAAATGAAGGCTCTACTATTACAAATGAACAATTTGGAATTATAAATGTAAATGGTGAACACTCAAGAGGAATAGACGAGGGAGTAATTTTTACTTCAAAGAAAACAACTATTGATAATTTTGGAAAAATAAATACTACTGGTAAAAATACTATTGGAATAGCAGGCTTTAACTCTAATGTTGCTAATTATTCCACAGGAAAAATTACTATTGAAGGAGATTATGGAGTAGGTATAAGAGGTGGAAATTCTCAAATTATAAATGATGGAGATATTTTAATTACTTCTGAAAATTTAGGAGAATCTTTAGATTCAACACTTCCTCACTCTACTGGAATTTATTTAGGAGAAAATAATGGAACTGCTACTGCTAAAAATAGTGGTAATATTATAATGACTGGAAATAAATCTGTTGGTATATATGCTTATAATGGAAAAATAGAAAATAGTGGAAAAATTTCTGTAACTGGAGATATGGGAACAGGATTATATATTTCAGGTCAGACTTCAGGTTCTGCTATAAATAACGGAGAAATTACTGTTAATGGAAAAGATAGTGAAGGTATGTTAGCTGAAGAAAATACAACAGCTACAAATAATGGAACTATTACAGTAATTGGAAAAAATAGTTCTGGTATGACTGCTGAACAAGGAGCTACTGTAATTAATGGTTCTGATGGAACAATCAATATTGACGGAGAAAATTCTTTTGGTATGAAAGCAAACGGAACTGGTTCTTCTGCAACTAATAAAGGAACTATAAATGTAGGTGCTAATGCTAGTGGTGGAATGTTAGCTACTAATGGTGCTACAATCTCTAACGAAGGAACTATTAATATAGATAGCTCTCATGGATTAAATGATGGTAATAAAAAAGATTTTGCTCTTCAAACCCAAGGGGAAGGTTCAACAATAAAAAATACAGGAATAATTAAAGCTGACGGAACAGTTACAGTTACTTCAGGAGCTAATTATGTTTTAGGAACTACAAAATCTGGTTCTTATGGTAGAATTTCTGCAAAATCTATTAATCTAGATGGAAATATTATTGTTGATTCTACTATTGCCTCTGTTGATTTTAAAGATAGTTATACACTAGATAATGCTATTTCGTCAGAAGAAACAAAACTTGGAAAAGATTTTAAAGTTTTATCTAATACTCTTTTATATGATGCAACTGCTAAAAAAGATGATTCTAAAAATAATGTTGATGTTGAACTTTCAAGAAATGAAAATAATCTTGTAGATTTCACTTCAAAAGAATATGATGGATTAGCTAGTGTATTTGATAAAGGTATCAATGATAAAGAGTTTAGAGATACACTTTCTGATGAGGCAAAAGAAGTATTAAACAATGTTTTTGCAAACACAACTTCAGGACAAAATATTCAAAATAGACTTAAAGAAATTTCAGGTGTTGAATATACTAATATTGCTAGACAAATATTTGATACAAAAGATATATTCAAATCTTATGACAGTTCTATTATAAATACTCTTGATAATTATCAATTTAACTTCAACTTTATTGGAAATTATTCTGATGTTGAGGCTAAAGGGAACCTTCTTGGATATGAAAGTCAAATGACTGGAATATCTGGAGCAATGAAATTTAATGACAGCTTATATGGAGTTATTGGATATGGATACAACGATATTGATTTTGATGGAAAATCTGAAGGAAATATTAAATCAGTTCATACTGGTATCTACAAAGATATGAAACTTAACTCTTTTGATGTAAGATTAGGAGTATTTGGAGAATATAACTTCCACGAAGTAGAAAGAAATATAACTAATGAAATTGCCAAAGGAGATTTCAACTCTTATTTATTAGGAGCTACTGGAGAAATATCACAAAGATTTGGAGATAGTCTATATGTAAAACCTACTTTAAGTCTTGATGTAACTTATGGAAAATATGAAGACTTTACAGAAGAGGGAGCAAAAGGATATAATTTTGCAGTAGACAGCCAAGATTATACATCTATTGTACCTGCTGTTGAAGTAAAAGTTGGTAAAGATTTTGAAATGGCGTCTATCTATTCTGCTGTAAAATTTGGATATGAATTTGGAGATATGAACAAACTTCAATATGCTAAATTAGGTGAATTTGATAAAAAAGCTTTACCGTTTACTGATGAAATAGAAAATGCTCAAACTGATGTAAAAGTGGGAACTGCTTTTGAAATTAATAACTTTACTTTCAATGCGGAAGTTGGAAAAGAATTTGGAAAGAGAGATAGAGAATACGTAACAGCTGGATTTACTTATACTTTCTAAAATATAAATAAAAATTAATAAAGGTGTTGTGACTAGTGAATTTATTCATTAAGTTGCAACACCTTTTATTATATAAGAAAATTGGATAAAAAAATTAAACCCCTTTACTTAATAAAAGTAAAAGAGGTTTAAAACTTGGACATATTATTTTTGTTACTTGAATTATAGCTTATTTTTATTAAAAAGTCAAGAAATTTGACTTAGAAGATAATAAAAAAGGGAGTGATGGTTGCCACTCCCTAAAAATCTTATTATTTTTCTATTTTATTATTTTTATAAACACATTCTTTTACAAGAGTACCGCTCTCGTCGTATTCTCTGTACTCTCCATTTAATTCACCATTTTCATAAAAGGCATTTATATATATTTGTCCATTAGAGTAGTATTCTTTATAAGCACCAGAAAGTTTTCCGTCTTTAATATTACAATCTTTTTGAACTTTACCATCTATGAAGAAAGAAATATTAGTCTTAGTATTTTTAGAGTCCACATATTCAACTAACTTTTTAGTTTGTCCGTTAGGATAGAAAGCCTCATATCTACCAACCATTTCTCCATTAACTAGATGATACATAACATCTCTTGCACCATTTGATAAAAATGTTTCGTAAACTCCGTCAAGATTTCCACCTTTGTAGAATTTTCTTGTTTCGATTTGTCCGTTAGAGTAGTAGCATTTGTATTCTCCCTCTCTAACACCGTTAACGTAGTTTTTTTCCTCTTTTACTTTACCGTTTTCAAAATATTTTACCCATAAACCTTCTTTTTTTCCATCACAATTGTATTGATTAACCATCATAACCGCCTCCCTGAAAAAAAGTGAATTTAAAATGTATTCTATTTTAACATTTTTGTAATAATAGTATACCTTACATTCTTATAAAAGTCAATATCTAAAACAAAAATGATTTTTTAAAAGTTAAATTTTCCTTAATTGTCAACATTTTAATCAAAGAAAAATTTTAAAATATTTTTTAAGAGATGAAATTGATAAGAGATTTTAGAAACTCTTAAAACCCTAACTTTTGGTTTATAATTTATCTTAAAAAAATTATGAAAGAGAGTGAGGAATAATTATTTAAACAAAATAAGCTTATTGGAAAATTAGATTTTTGAAAATATAGTTTTATAGGAAAGAAACTAACTATAAAATATATAAAAATTAAAATTTTAGCTTTGAATTTAGCTGATAAAATGATATACTAAATCTAATGTATAATTAAAAAAAGTAGATAAAATAATGATAATTTAACAAGATTTTATTTGCTCTTTGATAAAATGTTGGAAGAACAAAATTTTGGGGGAAATTTATGGAAATTAACACTCTTATTATCTACATTATGGTAGTATTTATGATTATTGGGGCTGTTGACAGAATGCTTGGCAACAGATTTGGTTATGGTAAAAAGTTTGAAGAGGGAATAATGGCAATGGGTCCACTGGCTCTTTCAATGATTGGGATAATCTCACTTTCTCCTGTAATTGCAAAGGGATTAAAGCCTATTATCACACCATTTTATGAGATGATTGGGGCTGACCCAGCTCTTTTTGCAGGGACAATTCTTGCAAATGATATGGGAGGTTGGTCACTAGGTAGCGAGATTGCTAAAAGCCATGAGGGAGCTGTATTAGGTGGACTTATTTTAAGTGCCACACTTGGAGCTACACTTTCTTTTTCTATACCTGTGGCTATGGGAATGGTTAAGAAAGCTGACGAAAAATATCTATCTAAGGGGATACTAGCAGGGATTTTAACTATACCACTAGGTTGCTTTATCGGTGGGATTGTTGCAGGATTTGGAGTAAAATTTTTGATAATTAATCTTATTCCTACATTTATTATCACGGTTCTTTTGGGAATTTTACTTTTTAAATATCCAAAAAAGGTGGCAAAATCTTTTTCGCTCTTTGGAAAATTTATGACAATCCTTATTACTGTTGGACTTTTGCTTGAGAGTGTGAGAATTTTAACTGGTGTAACATTAGTTCCAAATCTTTTTTCAGCACTGGAGGCTAGTGAGACAGTATGTAAAATCGGAATGGTGCTTTCGGGGGCTTTTCCATTGACACATTTTATAACAAAAGTTTTTGCAAAACCTCTACAAAAAGTAGGGACTTTAATCGATGTCAATGAAACTTCCGTTGTAGGATTTATAGCTTGTCTTGCACATAATATCCCAATGCTTTCAATGGTTGATAAAATGGACGCTAAAGGGAAGATAATGAATATAGCTTTCTCTGTAAGTGGAGCTTTTGTGTTCGGTAGCCATTTGGGATTTACTGCGGGAATTGATAAATCAATGGTGTTTCCTGTGATAATTGCTAAACTTTCAGGAGGAATAACAGCAATGATTGTGGGAAGTTTATTATATAAATTGGATAAAGAGTAAGAAGAATTATTAGGAGGAAAATTTTGAATATTAAGCAAAGAATTATAAGCCTTTTATCAGAAGTTGATAATGGAAAATTTTCTAACATTGCTCTTAATGAGTATTTTAGAGAAAATAATCTGTCTGAAAAAGAGAGAGGATTTATAACTGAAGTATTCTATGGAGTTATTAGAAATAGAATATTTTTGGACTATGTGATTTCTAAAAAAGTTAAAGAGATAAAAAAAGACTGGCAAAAACAACTTTTAAGGCTATCTATCTATCAATTAACTTTTATGAATAGTGATTCAAAAGGGGTTATTTGGGAGGCAACTGAGCTTACTAAAAAGAAATTTAGTGTGCCTGTTGGTAGATTTGTAAATGGAGTTCTTAGAAGTTTCGATAGAGAGAAAGATGAGATAATAAAAGATTTGAGAGATAATAAAAGATTTGATATTATTTACTCTTATCCTAAATGGTTTGTTGAAAAGATAAACGAGGACTATCCAGAGGATTTGGAAAAAGTTTTGATTTCTCTTAAGAAAATCCCTTATATGGCAGTGAGAGTTAATACTCTAAAATATTCTTGTGATGAATTTGAAAAATATCTAAGTGAAAGAAATATCAAGATTATTAAAAAAGTAGATACAGTTTACTATATTAATTCTGGAGTTGTTATCTATTCAGAGGAGTTTAAAGAGGGGAAAATCATTGCACAAGACGGTGCATCATATCTGGCTGTCAAAAATTTAAATCCACAATGTGGAGAGTCAGTTCTTGATTCTTGCTCTGCTCCCGGAAGTAAAAGTGTACTTATCGGAGAGTTTATGAAAAATAAAGGGGAGGTTTTATCCCTTGACATCTACCCACATAAGATAAAACTTATTGAAGAAAATGCTAAGAAAATGGGAATTGATATTATCCGTGCTGTGAAACTTGACGCTAGAAAGATAAAAGAGCAAGGGAAACAGTTTGATAAAATTTTAGTTGACGCTCCTTGTAGTGGTTATGGAGTTATAAGAAAGAAACCTGAGGCACTTTATAATAAAAATTTTGACAATGTAGAGGAGTTGGCAACTTTACAATATGAGATTTTGGAGTCAGCTAGTAATAACCTAAAAGTTGGTGGGGAGCTTGTATACAGCACTTGTACCATTACAAAAGAGGAGAATACCAAAAATGTGGCGAAGTTTTTAGCTAACCACCCTAATTTTGAAAGTGTAAAAGTTCAGATACCTGAAAATGTCCAAGGTGAGTATGATGAGGTTGGTGGATTTTTAATCAACTATCAAGAGGAGATTGTGGATAATTTCTATATTGCTAAGATTACTAAAAAATATTAATTTAAGGAGAGAAAATTGTTAGAAGAATTAAAAGAGGCAAGTGAATATATTATAAAAAAAATAAAAGAGGAAGACCCACTTATTTTGGAACTAGAGGAGTTTGCAAGAATCCATAATGTGCCTATCGTTACAAAAGAGGTGGCAAAGTACTTAGAGTTTATGATAAAAACTCACAATGTGAAAAATGTATTGGAGGTTGGTACTGCTATTGGGTATTCTGGTATCCTTATGGCTAGACTTATCGAGAAAAATGGTGGGGTATTGACTACTATTGAGATTGATGAAGAAAGATTCAATCAAGCTAAAGAAAATTTTGCCAAGGCAGGTCTTAATAACGTAAAAATGATACTTGGGGATGCCACTTGTGAAATTGAAAAACTAGATGATAACTTTGATTTTATATTTATCGACGCATCAAAGGGTCAGTATAAGAAATTTTTCGAGGACTCTTATAAAATGCTAAACGATAGGGGGATTGTCTTTATAGATAATATTATGTTTAGAGGGTATCTTTATAAGGAGTACCCAAAAAGATTTAAGACAATAGTTAGAAAATTAGATGAGTTTATAGACTACCTTTATGAGAACTATGACTTTACTTTATTGGATTTTGGCGATGGTGTGGGGTTAGTTTATAAAACTAAATAATTATAAAAATCCAAGTGAAATTATTAAAATTTTACTTAAGTTTATTTTGAAAAATGGAGATACTTTTTGACTTTTTTAATAAAATAGTTTACAATGTAAATACCAAATACGCATTAATAAAGATAAGAGCTCCTAAAGTTTTTTAAGGGCTCTTATTTTAATCTAAGTAAAAATAAAAAGCTTAGATGTTTAGTCTAGTTTTTTTTTCTAAATTATTTAAATTAATTGAATAGTTTAAAAGTATTTAATAGTTTAAGGATTTTTGTTATTTGTTAAATAAGTCGCTATGTGTTCCAGTTCTTGATAAAGTAAGAGTTAGAATATTATTTTCTATAAAATATATTAATAACCAATCAGGCTCAATATGGCATTCTCTATGACCAGTATAATCTCCAATAAGTTTGTGATCTTTATACTTTTCATCAAGAGGTTCTTCATTTATTAATAGCTCCAAAACTTTTTCAAATTTTTTTGTATCATATCCCCTTTTTATTATTTTTTTCCAATCTTTTTTAAATTGGGAAGTCATTTTTACTTTTAACACTATTCTTCCTCCAAAGCTTTCATTACCTCTTCGACAGTATTATAAGATTTAACATTAGGATCTTTGGCTATTCTTTCAGCTTCTTTCATTGCTATTAATGTTTCAAGATTAGGCTTTTCTATCTTTGCCTCAAATGGTAATCCACCAGTTCTAATCATAGATTTAACAAACATATTAAAAGCAGTGGTCATATTTAAACCTAACTCATTACATAAATCGTTAAACTCTTTTTTATCTTTTTCATCTATTCTTATATTTATAGTTGCTAATCCCATTTTCTTGCCTCCTAATATGCATATTATAATTATATTGTATATACATTATATATATTTCTGTAATAAAAGTCAAGATTTTACTTAAGTATATTTAGTTTTTAAGATAAGTAGACAAAAGGAAATTTTTGAAAAAATAAATATATTTGGATAAAAAAGATAAGCTAATTTTAAGAATAAAAGTTTTACTGTTTAATCAAAAAACAAAAAGCCTAGAAAAATTAATCTAGGCTTTTATATATTAATAATATTATAAACTAATTAAGACATACGGTGCATAAAATGGTTGTCCATATTCTTTTTCATAGAAATTTCGTCCATATAATGTAGATATTCTTTAGCATAAGGAATTACAACAGTAGGAATTAAAATCAATGCGATAATGATAAATAAAAGTGTCAACATAATATCACTCTCCTTTATGAAGTAATTTATTTACATATATATTATATATCTTTTTTGTGGTGGAGTCAACTGAAAAATATAATTTTCAGTCAATAGATATTAAAAATAATCAAATTGACTTTAGTTAAGCTATAATCTATAATAAAGATATAGATGATAAATAAAAAAGGGGGGATTTTATGTTAGCTTTGACAGATAAAAAAGAGATTATCCATATAAAAGATGCCCTTAGTAAGACTGATTATTATTGTGTTAAATGTGGTGGAAGGTTAAGAGTTAGAAATGGTAAAATAAAAGTAAAACATTTTTATCATTTGGGAACTGACTGTGGATCTAAAGGGGAAAGTCTTGTCCATAAATACTGGAAAAATTATTTTCTTAATCTTAAAGAATTTGAGGGATATAATATAGTTGAATCAAGAGAAGAAGTTTCATTATTAAAAGGCACTTATATACCAGATGTGGTAATGAAAACAGATAAAAATACTTATATAATAATAGAAATTTTTTATAAAAATCCAAAAGATTGTAGTTATTTTGAAAAGTTTAAAAAATTAAAAAGATTAGAAAAAGTTTATGAAATTGAAGTAGATTTTAATGAAATTATAAGTCAGAAAAAACTTTATGATATAGAAGAAATCAAGGAAAAAGAAAGAAAAAGAAAAGAGTTATTAGAAGAAGTAGAAAGAAAGAGAAGATATATTATAAATAAGTATTCCAAAAAAGGAGGATTAGTTTTTGACTATAATATTTTAAAACTATCTAGTGCTACTTTTGTTTTATATAAAGATTTAAAACCTAAATATAATTATGCTTATAATAAATTTGCAAGGGTTTGGTATAGATATCCAATTAGTAGCTCTTTATTGTATAAAAAATATAAAGTTCATTTATTGGAAAAAATAAGAGATATGAGAGCTAGGTCTAAATCTTTTTATATTAATATTTATGATTATAAAAATCTTAAAAATTATAATTGGGTAGAAAAGTTTCAGATTTATACAGAAGATGAGGATTTAGAAGGAGATATTTCGATAGTTATAGAAGATGAGTTAGAAAGTAAAAAATAAATATATTTGATTAATAAGGACTAATTCTTAAGGTTATTAAGGGTTAGTTCTTTTAATTTTGAGGGATAAATAAAAAATCAGTTATCGACAAAAGTATCGACAACTGAAATTATAATTTAGCAAGATAGCTTAGCAATATTTTGTATTTAGGCTAGAAAAAATAAAATATTTTAAATTTTTAATATATAATATTTTATAACTAAACCAACAGTTAATAGCCCTGCTAAGACTCCTAAAATCTTTTGATATTTATTTTCACTTCTTAAAGCTATAAATGACATATAAATACCTGCAATGATTAATCCTATTTTTGACATTGTTCCTCCGTATTAAACAATCTTAGTTGTCCAGTCCTCTACGTTCCAAACCTCTGTTACTACGTCCATATAGAAATCAGGTTCGTGGCTTACAAGGACAACAGTTCCTTTAAACTCTCTAACAGCTTTTTTAAGCTCCTCTTTTGCGTCAACGTCCAAATGGTTTGTAGGCTCGTCAAGGACTAAAAGGTTTGCCTCTCTGTTCATCAGCTTACAAAGACGAACTTTTGCATTCTCTCCCCCAGATAAAACTCTCATTTGGCTAGTGATATGGTCACGTGTCAAACCACATTTAGCAAGGGCAGCACGAGCCTCTTGGTTTGTAAAGTGAGGAAACTCGTTCCAAATCTCATCAAGGGCAGTGGTAGTAGTAGCAATCTCCTCTTGTTCAAAATATCCTATCTCCAAAAATTGTCCGTGTTCTACCTCTCCAGAGAATGGTTTTAATTTTCCAAGGATTGTCTTAAGTAAAGTAGATTTTCCAAGACCGTTAACCCCTTTAATAGCAATCTTTTGGTTACGTTCTATTGTGAAATTAAGTGGTTTTGTAAGTGGCTCGTTGTAACCGATAACCAAATCCTTAACAGTGATAACTTCACGGCTAGGAGTACGTGCCTCTTTAAACTCGAAAATTGGTTTTGGTTTCTCTCTAGCAATCTCGATAATATCCATTCTGTCTAGCTTTCTTTGACGGTCTTTTGCAAGGTTAGTAGTGGCAACACGAGCTTTGTTTCTAGCAATAAAATCTTTTAAATGCTCGATTTCTTTCTGTTGCTTTTTGTATGCTTGTTCTATCTGTCTTTTCTTAAGCTCGTACATCTCTTGGAATTGATAATAATCTCCAGAATATCTTGTCAAAGTCCCTGAATCCATATGATAGATTACGTTAATAACAGAGTTTAGGAAATCTATATCGTGAGAAACCAAGATAAATGCGTTTTCGTAGTTTTGTAAAAAATTTCTAAGCCAAGCTATATGATTTTCGTCAAGAAAGTTTGTAGGCTCGTCTAGTATCAGTATCATTGGGTTTTCAAGTAGAACTTTTGCAAGTAAAATCTTTGCCCTTTGTCCCCCTGAAAGCTCAGTAACATCTTTGTCAAGCCCAATGTCCATAAGCCCTAAACCACTAGCATATTCTTCGATTTTTGAATCAAGAGAGTAAAAATCTCCACTGTCCAAAATAGTCTGAATGTCCCCAACCTCTTCCATAAGAGCGTCCATCTCCTCTGGAGAACAATCAGCCATTTTGTCATAAAGTGCCATCATCTCTTTTTCTAGCTCGAACATATGGTTAAATGCAGAACGAAGAATGTCCCTTATACTTTTTCCTTTTTCAAGGGTGCTGTACTGGTCAAGATAACCAGTTGTGATATGGTTACACCATTCGATTTTTCCAGCATCTGGCATAAGTTTACCAGTTATAATATTTAAGAAAGTAGATTTTCCCTCTCCGTTTGCTCCTACAAGCCCAACGTGTTCCCCTTTTAAAAGACGGAAAGACACGTCGTCTAAAATCTGTCTTGCACCAAATCCGTGACTGACATTATTTACATCTAATATACTCATTAAGAACCTCTCTATTAAAATTTATTTATAAATTAAACATTAAAAAAACTTTTGTCAAGAGTTACCCTAACAAAAGTATTTAGTTAAAGACTAGTTATTATACCATATTTTTCGGTTAAAATAAAGAGTGAAATATTTAGATAAGTTTGTTAGTTAAATATCTTCCAACCTCCCTTATATCCAAACCTTTGATAAATTGAATCTCCACTCCAGAAAGTCCAGATACCCAAAGTTTTAATTCTGACTCTAGGTCGAAAGTCCCTGAAGTTTCCACTGAAAAAGATGAGATTTTTGAATAAGGGATAGTGTGAAAATCAACCTTTGTCCCCATTAAACCTTGTACATTTATTATTAAAACTCTTTTGTTTGTGAATATAAGTCTATCTCTTTTGGCGATATACGAAAGTTCTACAAACTCTCCTTCTGCTAACATATCTCCAAATTTTCCCATTGCTTTGCTAGGTTCGATTTTTTCCCATAAAACAACTGAAATTTTACTTGCCTCTGCTCCCATAATATACCTCCTACTTTATTTGGTTAATATATTATACTATTTGGGGAGGAAAAAAACAATGAGAAATAAAGAAAAGATATTTTTGTAAAAATTTTTGACTGGATATGACAGAGGTGGACTTGGGTTTTTAAGGAATTTCTTCCTTTATGATAAAATTGGTTATAACCAAAAAACATTTAAAGGAGGTAAAAATATGGCATTATCAGTAGAAGAGGCAAAAGTGATTGTTCAAGAATCTCTTGACAAACTTAAAGAGTCTATAAAAAGAGAGGTGGGATACACTAAGGAGCTGGCTGATGACAAGTTGACTTTGAAAACTCTTGAAAAGATGAAAACAGACGGTGAAGAACTTCCTGTTGGTTGTCCTTATGAGTCTTTTGATGAGTGGATTACCCAAATCAACAAAGAGATAAAATCTAGTGAGCAGTCTATTGCAAGAATTGGCAAGGAAAAAGCTGAGATTATGGCTTTTGAATATTATGTCACTAACGGTAAATAGAGATGGACAATTTCTATAAGTATAGGCTAATAGAGATACTTGCCAAAGTCATTGAAAAAATAATAAAAACTATCTTTGGTAATTGACTTTTTTCGGGAGAGGAAACTCTCTCTTTTTTTGTTTTTTTATAAAAAAATTAAAAAAATTTTCCCTCCTTGTCTCTCACTGTCTCTGGCTGATTTTGTTTTTTTTGGTTTTTGAGATATCATATATATAGGCAAAAAATAAAGTTTTTGTCCATTGTGTCCAATAGGTCTATCTGATATTTTACTATTTTGGTAGTCAGATATTTATAAAAATTTTGAATAGAGTGAAAGGAGTGTCCTGGGGTATTTCCTCTTTTTAGAGTTTTATTTTAAAATATATTTAGAAAAAATAAATTAATCAATATTTTCATTTTTACTTGGGTTTTAAAAGAAAGCTAATTGTAGTGTGAATAGATAGATTTTTTTTGAGAAAAAGGAAGAATCTAAAGGCTTAAAAGGATAGTTTACCAATTTTATAATTTTAAGTTTGAAAGTAGAGGAAATCAAATGGCTACCGATAAAGATATTGGATAAGTTTATTGTTTAGAAGTTTTTATTCGTACGATAGATGTTTTTTTAACAAAAATATATTTAAAATCGTATGGATATAATATTTTTATTTTAAAATTATTATATTTAATATTGAAATATAAAGAAAAATATTAAGATGTAATATTATAAAAAACACTTGCAAAAATTTTAAATACGGCGTATATTATACGTAACAAGACGGATATAAATTAAAAAACAGGTTTAATACGTATGATAAAAAAGGTACAAGGATAAAACTTGCAAGATAATTATTAATAAAAATTGTTATAAAGATAAATAATATAGGGAAGTAGGATAATATGGAAAATTTAATTACTGTAAAAAATGTAAAAGGGTATGTTGATGAAAAAGGTACGGCGTATCTAAATCTTGAAGATGTGGCTAGAGGACTTGGATTTACAAGAATTGCTAATAGTGGTAATGAAGTAATAAGATGGGAAAGAGTAAGAAAATATCTTCAAGAATTAAATGTACCCACTAATGGGCACGATATCGTAATAAGTTGCGACGGTCAAGGGAAAGAAAATCTTCCTGAGTTTATTCCAGAAAATATCTTCTATAAATTATGTATGAAAGCCAATAACGAAACAGCAAGAGCGTTCCAAGATTTGGTCTGTGATGAGATACTTCCTACAATTAGAAAAACAGGTGGGTATATGACAATATCAGATAGTGACACAGAAATGGACATTATGGCAAAGGCTGTTTTGCTAGCTCAAAAGTCTATCGAGATAAAAAATAAGAAGATAGTAGAGCTTGAAACAAAAATAGATAGTGATGCACAAAGGGTATCTTTTGCTGAAACTATTGAAAAATCCAGTGATTGCTTATTAGTTAGAGAGTTTTCAAAGGTGATAGCTAACGAAGGAATAAATCTTGGAGAGAAAAAGCTATATAGATGGCTTAGGGAAAAAGGTTTTATACTTAAAAACTCCACAGAACCGACACAGAGAGCTGTAACAATGGGGCTTTTTAAGGTAGCTGAAAGGGTTGTCAAAGCTGTTACAAAGGATATAGTCACAAAAACCACTCGTATCACAGGAAAGGGACAAATATATTTCTTGGAGCTATTGAAAAAAGAATTTTTAGCTTAAGAGATAGATAATTTAAAATAGGTAGATATAATGGTTTAGAGAAGTTTTAATATTTTGTGGGAGAGAAAATAATCATTTTAAAAGGGGGAGAAAATGAGCAAATACGATAAGTTTAAACAATACGGCGACGAGCTAAGGTTTGTCTATTGCCCTATTTGTGGTAGAGAAAAAGACAATCCAGATTTTGCTGTGAATATAAAGACTGGGCAGTATTATTGCCATTCCACTGGTAAAGGTGGGAATATAAAGGAGATAGAGGATTTTGATATAAATCTTCTAAATATAAAAGATGTGCCTATGTCTAAAAAAGAAATCAAAAATTTTACAGATTTTTTCGTAAGGCAAATCCAAAATCATCTTGGGAACGACTGGTTGGAATATCTGAAAAGTAGGGGGATTAGTGGGAAATATTTGAATACTTTTTGTCGTAGAGGTCGTTATAACTCTATGATGATACCTGTGGTAGACGAGAATAGAAAAATCGTAGGTATCAAGTATAGAACCATTGATAAAAAACTTTCATCAGAGGCAGGAAGTCAGACTAATTATTTTGTAAACTGGCATAATATAAAGGATTTTAGTTATATTGTGATAGTTGAGGGGGAGATTGACCTTTTAAGTCTTGTTGAGGCGGGGTATTACAACGTGGTTTCTTTGCCCTTTGGGGCTAAAAATATCAAGTGTGTGGCTAATCAAAGGGCTTGGCTTGAGAAATTTGAGAAAATTATAATTGCCACTGACAACGACGAGGCAGGGAAAGAGAGCAAGGACAAGATAAAAGAGGAGTTAGACTCTATATCGTACAAGCTTTATGAAGTAAACTTAGGAAAATACAAAGATTTTAACGAGGTGTTGGAGCAAGAGGGAGTGGAAAAAGTTAGGGATATTTTGGACAGTGCCAGCAGTATATGGGTGGATCCAAGTATTTTCTACGGAGAGAAAGGTAAATTTTTGTTTTTTAAGTTTGCCGAATATCTAAAAGTCAAGTATAAGGTAGCCAAGATTGACAATGAACTCTATCAATACAATGGGAAAATCTATGCTAAAGATGAGGAGATACAAAGGTTTATGATTAAGGAGATACCTGAGCTTTCGGCTAGACAACGGAAGGAAACAATGGAGTATCTAAAGTTGATAGCCCCTATAAAAAGTAGAAATGACAGGGGTTTGGTGGCTTTTGGCAACGGTATTTATTCTGTTTTGGAGGACAAGCTCTATCCATTTAGCCCTGATTTTGTGATAACCAACGAGATTTTATGGGATTACAATCCTAATTCTTACAGCGAGATTATGGACAAGACCCTAGATAAATTTACTTGTGATGAGAAAGATACCAGAACTCTTTTGGAGGAGATGATTGGATATATATTCTTTAATAAGAATGAGTTAGGAAAAGCCTTTGTGATTGTTGGAGATAAATCCAACGGTAAGAGTACTTTTTTAAAAATCCTATCCTATCTTCTTGGAAAAAATAATATCAGTGCTTTAAACCTTGAAGATATCACAAATTCGAGGTTTAGGATATATCAAGTGGCGAACAAGCTCTTGAACATTGGGGACGATATAGGGAGCGGATATATTCCAGAGAGTGAGAATTTTAGAAAGCTTGTAACTGGAGATATTATAACAGCTGAGCAAAAGGGGAAAGACCCAGTGGAGTTTAGTTGTTATGCCAAATTTATCTTTAGTGCCAATGAAATCCCCAAGATAAAAGACCCCACAGGAGCCACTGCCCGTAGAATAATCATTATCCCCTTTCGCAACACCTTTACCCAAAAAGATACCGACTACGACCCCTACTTTCTTGACAAAATCAAAAATAAATCTTGTATGGAATATCTGATAAAAATTGGAGTTGAGGGATTAAAGAAAGTTTTGTCAAATAAAAAATTTAGCGAAACCAAAAAAACTGATGAGCTTTTGGATAAGTTTAATAAAAATAACAATCCACTTTTTGAGTTTGTAGAATTTTTGGAGAATGACAGCCCTAATCCTATGAAATTTGATTTTATTATCAATAATTATTCTTGCTTGGCTATTTTTGACGGAAAATTTAACTTGGAACATAAGGAAAATACTCTTGTTGGGTATAAGGAGTGGGCTAGTAAAAATGGATATAAGGGGATTTCTTACAATACTTTTAAAGATAATATGTGTAAAAACTTTGGATTGGATATTAAACAGCTTAGAAAAATTGGGAAACGTCAGAGGTATTTTGTGAAAAAATAATTTGTGGCACGGCTTTTGTGCCAAAGGCACGGGGGTTTTTGGTAAATCGAGTCACTTTAAAATATTTAAAAATGATAGGTTAGGATAAAAATGGCACGGTGGAACAGAATTTTCTCTTATAGGTTGACATATAGAAAAGGAGTAAGGGGGAAAGAGAAGGTAAGAGGTGTAGAGGAAGTTGGGATTTAGCTGTGACACTGTGACATAATTTTATTAAAAGTGGTTATTATGTCGGTTTACGGTGGCACAACTGAGATGACAGGTGGCACAACCTAAGGGGGATTTTAGTAATTGCTGTGCCAGTGGAGAGATTTTTATATGATGGGAGTTGGTTAATAAGAATATCTAAGCTTTTGGATATATTAGATTTGATATTTGGCTAAGTTAGTATGCCAGTGGGAGAAATTTTATTATATTGGTTTATTGGCGGTAGACATATGGTTTAATTGGTTTATAAAAGGATATTGTAGGTTGATTTTTGGTGGCAGATTTATATATAAAGCTTTTAATTTAAAAGGTTTATAATATGTTGGTTAAAATAGGGGGAGAAATGGAATTACCAAAGGGGGCTTGTTTAAGGGAGTTTTATTATAGGGGGCTTTACTGCGAAACCTCAGAGGAGCTTTTGGACTATCTAAAGGATAATAAGTGGTATTTTGACAAGATGCCTCCCAAGGTGCAGGAACAGTTTCGATATATTTATAGGGATTTAAAAGAAAAGGAAAATAGAAAATAAGATAATATGGCTACTTATAAAAGAATTAAAAAGAAAATAAGATGATTACCTATTGGATAAAAATAAATTAAGTGCTGTCTATAAATAAAATTATATAGACTAAAAAAAACTGTCCATTAGATAAAAATAATATAAAAATAGATTTAATAAAGTGTTATCAAAAATATTGATAGATATAAGGGAATAGATAACAAAATTTACAATAGATTAAAAAATAGGAGGTGCTTAAATGGATAAGAAATTTAAAGAGGAGTTTTTTAAGAACTATCGTTATCATCTGACTTTAAAACAAATGAGAACAATATTTGGGCTATGCTCTGAGATTGCTAAAAAGTTTGGCATTGATAGGGAGGAGGCTAGGGAGGCTTTGAAACTTAACTTCTGTGAACTAAAGCAAATACCTTATTTTTCGTGCAGTCCATATGAGTTTGATGCTCTGGGATACGAAGATGCTAAGGAGTTTATAGAGTATCTAAATTCTAAGGTGTAGTAACATATATAATTAAAAATTACTTCAGATTACAGAAATTTGATTTAATTAAAACTCACTCCATTAAAATCTCAAAACTCACTTCGTTCAAACAGTTGAGATTTTTAGCATTTCGTATCGTTTATTAAATCATAAATTTCTTTCATATTTACGTAATTTTTAATTATAATATCAATATGTAATGTAAAAAATTACTTCATACTTCTAGAAATTGATTAATTACGGTTTATCTCACTAAAAGCATAAAACTTGCTAACTTAGATAGTTATACTTTTTATCGTTCAACATTACTTGCTATCTCTAGCTTTTTTCGTAAATTATATAATTTTTTTAATTTTTTATAATAAAGGGGGGACTATGGAAAATACTAATAGAAATAGAGATATAGATTTTGATTATCTATCAAATGACGATATAGTGGAACTTGCAAAGCCTCGGAATAAGTTGGAAGAAGATATTTTAAAGGACGCTTTGGCAAAACTGGGGGACTATACCACAGCTAAGAAACTGGCTAATTATATGGAGTTATCTGAAAGGAGTATCCGTCGCTATATTGATGATAGAAAGCTCGTAACTTTTACCACTGGCACAAGACGGAAAATCTATACAAGAACTATTCTAAATATAATAAACTTAAGCGAATAAATAAAAAATAAATAACATAATTAAAAAAAGAGACTTTACATTATAGAAGTCTCTTTCTTTTTTTGTTTTTTTAACCTTATTTTAACTGGATAATGTTTCTTATTAAATAAAAAGCAAATAAAATGCGATGATATTTTGTTTCAATCCTTGTTCTAACTGGATAATATTTCTTATTTTAGAATATGCTTCTGATAGACTTAAAAATAATAAAGTTTCAATCCTTGTTATAGCTGGACAATGTTTCTTATCGAAAAATTAATTGAGATAGTGAACGACAAGCCTTTGTTTTAATCCTTGTTATTAGTGGACAATGTTTCTTATAAAAAAGAAAAATACTCTAAGGAGTTTGAGGACTTGTTTCAATCCTTATTTTAGATGGACAATGTTTCTTATTGACATAGAATACAATGGAACTCCAGTAAAGAATTGGTTTCAATCCTTGTTCTAACTGGACAATGTTTCTTATATATGAATATTTACGAAGTAGATTACTATAAAAGAATGTTTCAATCCTTATTTTAAGTGGACAATGTTTCTTATTTGAAAATAAAGATAGCTTTGATATATTAAGAACTATGTTTCAATCCTTGTTATTAGTGGACAATGTTTCTTATTTATGATTGTGTTCTTATTGGAAGCGTAGGTTTATGTTTCAATCCTTATTATAACTGGACAATGTTTTTTATTACTGACAAATACTCTAAGGAAGATAAAGATAATCTTGTTTCAATCCTTGTTTTAACTGGACAATGTTTCTTATAGCATTTTTTCACTTATTCCCTTTTATTTACCTATTCTACGACAGAAAATACGTCGCGGTTTTCCCTTAAAAAACGGCAATTTTTTCCTACTTTTTTCCCTATTTTATGTGATTTTCCAATGTTCTCCGCGGGTTTAAGAAAAGTCTTTATCAAAAGTTATAAACAAACTTTTTCAATTTCTCATTTTCCGCAACCTATCCATAATTATTTATAACACATTTTTCTAATTTTTTCAACCCTTTTTATAGGATAACCTTTAATTTAATTTTCATCACTTAAAAATATCTAAATAATATATAGATTTCGCAAATCTACAAAAATTTAAAACTGCTACAACATAAAAGGATATATAGTCTTATTTAGCTATTGCTCAAAAAAGAGCAACAGTTCAAGGGGATAACCTACCTATAAGTCGTAGTCAAAAGGAAAAAATCCTTGGAAAAATTTATATTTAAGAAAAAATAAAAAAGGTATAACATTTTTGATACCTTTCCAAAACCTACATTAATATATAAAGCTCTCAAAAGCAACCCTATCACTTTTAGCCACAGTCCTCCCATTGCCCAACAACTTATTTACAATCCCTTTGATAGAACCTCCATAACCAGAGGCAAACAAAAGAATATTCCCAATAACTATCCTAAATATATTGGATTTGGAAGAATAAAACCGAATATAAAAAGAGCTGTTACAATTTTTAGAATAGATAACAGAACAGAAAGGAGATTTAATCTATTTTCTAACTTTGCAACAGCTTATATTTTATTTACCGTATTTTTTATAACCTTTTATAGCGTCTTTAAGGACTTTATCAGCCTCTTTCTTTTCACCGAAACCGTTTATTTTCATATCCTCTCCCACACCTTTATAGTTTGTAAACCAAGTTTGAAGGATAGCCAAAGTCCCGGGGAATTGCTCTTTTAATTCAGAAACAGTGTTGATATTTTCAAATGGAGAACCCTCAGCCACAGCCAAAAGTTTATCGTCAGTTTCTCCGTGGTCTTTCATATACATCACTCCGATAAGTTTTCCCTTTACGTACGCCCCTCTAGGAACAGCCTCTCCCAAAAGAAGTACATCTAGTGGGTCACCATCTCCACCGATTTCTTCAGGAGAAAGAGTTTGTGGTATCATACCGTAATTTGTTGGATAAGGAAGATATTGCACCACACGAGGAGCACCTTTTTTAAATTCCCATTCAAGATTTCTACTCTCTTTGTTCACTTCCCATTTTCCATTTGTCCCCGAAGGAATTTCAACCAAAACATTTATACTACCATCTTTATTTTTTGCTGGCATAGCCTCGTTAAGATTTTTTTTAGAAACTAGGATATATTTTCCGTCGGCAATCAATTTTTCAGAATGATTTACTGCCACATTCTCTCCAAATGCAAAAGAACTCATTAATATAGATAAAATACATAATTTCTTTAACAACATATTTCCTCCTAAATTTTAATTTTTATATATTATAGTGGGGTGCTGTTAAAGCGGTATTTATTTTCTGTAAAAAAAGTGTGAAATAAAGGGAAGTTATGATTTTAAATGTTATAACTATGCTGTTTAAGGATATAAAGGGGGAATTGTGGGGAATAGATAGAAACCTTGGCTTTTACCAAGGAAAGAGCCAATGTAACTAAAATTATTAGAAAGATAAATATAAATAAAAGAAAAAGAGACCTATAAAAGTCTCTTTCTTTTTTCTTAACCTTATTTTAACTGGACAATGTTTCTTATGTAGAATATGGACACAACAACGGTAATTACCGTTAGTTTCAATCCTTATTTTAATTGGACAATGTTTCTTATGAATACGGACTTATAATGTTCTCTAATTACAACAGGTTTCAATCCTTGTTCTAACTGGACAATGTTTCTTATAACTACGGGAGAGATAAAAGACTGTCAAGCCTTGGAGTTTCAATCCTTGTTCTAACTGGACAATGTTTCTTATTAAGTATACACAAAATTTAAAAATAGATATTACACCGTTTCAATCCTTGTTATTAGTGGACAATGTTTCTTATGAAATATGAAAAACAGTTTGAAGAGATTCACTATCTGTTTCAATCCTTGTTATTACTGGACAATGTTTCTTATAGCATTTTTTCACTTATTCCCTTTTATTTACCTATTCTACGACAGAAAATACGTCGCGGTTTTCCCTTAAAAAACGGCAATTTTTTCCTACTTTTTTCCCTATTTTATGTGATTTTCCAATGTTCTCCGCGGGTTTAAGAAAAGTCTTTATCAAAAGTTATAAACAAACTTTTTCAATTTCTCATTTTCCGCAACCTATCCATAATTATTTATAACACATTTTTCTAATTTTTTCAACCCTTTTTTTATAGGAACGACCTTTTTTATAAATCTTTTTCAATTTTTGCCAACTTACTATGGAAAACTAATTCTTTTAACTAGATAATGTTTCTTAATCGTCTTGGACATTTTTGTCCATCACGATAAAATCAACGTTTCAATCCTTGTCATTACTAGATAAGTTTCTTAATCGTCGACATAAGTGTCGATGACCTTTAATTTTAATACTATTTTTACTAGATAATGTTTCTAATTTAGAAATAAAGATTGTTTTAACGGTGGACAAAAAAGTCCACGGTTTTAATCCTTATTCTAGCTAGACAATATTTTACCTTTTTGACCTGATAGCGATATTATCTCCCTCAGCCCTTTTTAATACTTATTTTAATTGGAATATATCAGTCGTTCACTGTACGACAAGTGAGATATATTTAATAAAAAGATGTAAAGTCGTTCACTGTAAGACAAAGATATACCTTAATATTTAATAAAAATTAAAGGGGAGAAAAACTCTCCCCTAAAACCTACAATATTAAAAATCGATATTCTCAAAAACCTACATTATTAATATATAAAGCTCTCAAAAGTAACCTTGTCACTCTTAGCCACAGCGTTCATATTGTCCAAGAACTTGCTCATAATAAATTCTTTTATCTCATCTTGATTGATACTTCTATAACCAGAGGCGTTTTTATGCCCCCCACCAGAGAACTTGCTCGCCATACCTAGCTTTTTAGAAAGAGTTGACACGTCCACATCTTTTTTACTTCTAAGGGAGATAGTCCCTTGAGTAGTCACAAAAGCCACAATATCAGCCTCGTCCTCCTCGAATATCTCGTGACTAAACAGTGATTGATATTTTTGGTCAAAATCGTAGAAAATCTTCACAAAATATTTACCGAAACGATAGTTTAAAGCTTTCTTTCTACTGATTTTACAATAATCTTTGTAATCGTCCATATATATTTCGTACGACATTTCCAAAAGCTCCTTAAGTTTAGAAAGGTCGTTCATATTTTCGATAATTTTCTTGTAAAAATACTTTTTACCAAGGACTTTCTCCATAGCATTTACCCCTAAAGCCCCAAGATATTTTTCACTATCGTCCTCTTTATCAAGCTTAGTCCAAGTAAATATGTCCCAAAGTTTCACAATCTCTGTAAATTTGTCAAGATTAGCATAAAGCTCAGGGAATTTTTCATCAAAAGCAAAGGTATCTTTAAAATATTTTAATGACAAAGTAGCTCCCGACTCACTGTCACTCCAAGCATAAGAGATGTTTTTTAGCTTAGTTCTCTTAAGCCAAAGGTTTGGGTCGTTGGTAATGTGGTGGTCTATAAATATTATGTGTGTTTTCTCAAGAAGTGCCTGATTGATGTTTAGGTACTCAGCAGTTGGGTTAGCCCTGTCACAGATAAAAATCTTGTCCCCAAATTGTAGTGGCACAAGGTTATGTGCAAAATCTATTATCTTTTCAGTTTCGACACTAGTAGGGTTTGATGAGGATAACACAAGCCAATAAAACTCTTTATTCTCCAATTTCTCGATAGCTGATTGGATAACCATAGCCGAAGTAAGCCCGTCAGCATCAGAGTGAGTTATGATAATTCTTTTTGGTAGATGTTTTCTACTTTTTGTTGATATTTTTAAAATTTCCATTTTTTCTCCATTAATCTATAGTAAATAAAGTCTAATTTTTCACGACTTTTCATATTATACTACATTTTTAACAAAAAATATAGAGAAATAATAGTAGATATTAATAAAATTAAGAATTACTCCATACTTCTAGAAATTGATTAACTACGGTTTATCTCATTAAAAGCATAAAACTCGCTACGCTCAAACAGTTATGCTTTTTAGCATTCGATAAATCCTTGTTAATCTAACTTCTTTCAGTAATTTCCGTAATTCTTAATAATAACATCGGTGTGCAATGTAAAAAATTATTCTATATTCCAAAAATCTGACCTAGCTAAGCTCGTTTCACTAAAAACGACAAACTCGCTACGCTCAGACAGTGTCGTTTTTTATCGTTCAACCTCACTTGCTATCTCTAGATTTTCTCCATAAATTCCATAATTTTTAATTATAATATCAATATATAATGTAAAAAAAAGACCCCATAGGGGGTTGGAGATTTCAAAAAGTCCTATTTCTTCATAATGATAAAATAACCTAAAATCAAGACACCAATAACCAAAGTTAAAGTTGCCTCTCCATTTAAGTTAACATTCTGAATAAAAAACATATGAAACCTCCTACACATTGAATTTCCACCTTGCTTAAGGGCAGAATAAAAGCTCCCAAAAATGAGAGCCTCCATTCTAAGCTTAATAAATTCAATGTGTATCCCTATGGGTTTGTTTCTAAGATAATTATATCATTTTTTTCCTAATTTGTAAAGAAAAGAATAAAAGCCATAATCCTAAGACTACGGCTAATATTCTGACCTTGTTACATTTGAATGTTTAGTACCCTATGGGTTTGTTTCTAAGATAATTATATCATTTTTTTTCTAATTTGTAAAGAAAAGAATAAAAGCCATAATCTTAGAGACTACGGCTAATATTCTGACCATTTTTTGACTAACATATGTAAGAGATTTCTCTAATTTATTATATAACTTTTTAATAAACTTGTAAAGAATAAAAGCTCCCAAAAATGAGAGCTTCTATCCTAAGCTTAATAATCAAACCCATAGTCCCTTATATTATAGGTTTCTTTAACTATTATATAATTTTTCTTATAATTTGTAAACTAAATTATAAAGTCCGATAAACTATTAAAGTATATTGTTTTTTTATTAAACCAAAAAAATTTAAAATTTTTCATAAAAAAGTCAAATTATAATTTCCTTGGTAATAAAAAACCTTATATAATTTTTCTACATTATTATATATTAATAGATTTTTTTCTATTTCCCCTATCTCTAAGAAAATCTCTCTTTCTACTATCTCCCTACCTTTTTAATTCTCATATTTCCTTTTTAAAAACTCTTTTCATTTTCTTTACCTTATAATATTTTCTTCAACCTTAAAAAACTTTCTCTTAACCTCATTACTTTTTTACATTTTTTTATTATAAGAATTATAACCTTATAAACTGTCTTATTTTCTTTTTCTCCTTTATCTTCTCAACCTCTATATTCCTAACCTATAAAACTCTTTTCATTCCTCTCCCTAAATATTTTCCACTCTCCCAATTCCCCCAATAATATGGTATAATTAATATAGACAGTAAAATGGGAGGGACATATGAATAAAAAAGAGGCACTTAATTTTTTAAAAAGATTAGCTGAAGGGATATCTCAAACATTTGGACAGGACTGTGAAACAGTAATCCACGACTTAAGGACAGAAGACGAAGTGATTGTAGCTATATATAACGGAAACGTAACAGGAAGAAAAATCGGAGATAAGTTAAACCTTTTAGGAGTTTACGAATTAGAGGAGATGGAGAACGGAAAAGATTTCTACAACTGTCTTTGTAAGACTAACGACGGTCGTTTTATAAAATCCACAACAGTCCATTTCAAAAGTGATGATTTTCACTATGCTTTCGGTATAAATTTTGATTATACAAAGTTTTATGATGTTAGCAAAGTTCTGTCAGCCTTTATGAAAATTGGTGTAGATGTTACAAAGGTAGTTAATGAAAGTCCTAGTGAGAAACTTTTTGAGGAGATATATGAGGAGGCAGTGGAACACTTTGGTAAAAATCCAAAGATGATGAACAAAGAAGAAAGATTAGAGCTTATCACATATATAAAAGACCACGGAGGATTCTCTTTGAAGAAAAGTGTTGTAAATCTAGCCAAGTATTTAGAGGTAAGTAGATTCACAGTGTACAATTATTTTAAAGAGTTAGGGATCGACCCAAAGGATAAATAGAAAATAAAATTCAAGAAATTATTATTTTGAAAAATAAATACAAATATGGTATAATTATAGTATAACATAAAATATACAAATTAGGAGGCAACAATGGAAACTTTAGTTTTAAAAAATGGAAAATTAGTTTTAGAAAATAAAATCATTGAAGGTAGCTTATTAGTAGTTGACGGAGTTATCACAAGAATAGTAGAAGATAGATTTGGAGAAGAATTAACAGGAGACAAAGTAGTTGACCTAGAAGGAAAAACAGTTATTCCAGGATTTGTAGACGTACATATCCACGGTTGTGATGGTGCAGACTTAATGGATTGTTCTGTTGAATCTCTAAGAAAAATGTCAAAATTCCTTGCAGCAAAAGGTGTTACAAACTTCTTACCTACAACACTTACAGCTCCAAAAGATGAACTTAAAAAAGCTCTAGCTTGTGCAGGAGAATTACAAAATAAAGATATCGAAGGAGCAAATATATTCGGTGTTCATATGGAAGGACCTTACTTTGACGTAGCATTCAAAGGGGCTCAAGACGACAGATTTATGACAAAAGCAGATACATCAGAATTAGAAGAATACCTAAACGTTAAAAAAGGTGTTTTAAAATTAATGTCACTATCAGCAAGTGACGATTCATACTTAGAACCAATTAGATTCTTAAGAAAAAATGGTGTAATAGTTTCTATCGGACACTCAAACGGAGTTTACGAAAACGTAAGAAAAGCTGTTGAGGCAGGATTATCTCACGCAACTCACACATATAATGGAATGAGAGGAATCACTCACAGAGAACTTGGAATTGCTGGAGGAGTTTTAGTTTCTGACGAAATCAACGCAGAAATTATATTTGACGGAATCCACGTTCACCCAAAAGCAGTAGAATTAGTAATCAGAGCAAAAGGAACAGACAGAGTAGTTTTAATAACTGATGCTATGTCAGCTACTGGACTTGCAGACGGAGATTACAAACTTGGAAAATTAGACGTTTACGTAAAAGATAACCAAGCTAGATTAAAAAGCAACAACTCTCTAGCTGGAAGTGTGCTTACAATGGATAAAGCATTTAGAAATGTTATGAACTTAGGATATTCAATATTTGACGCTGTAAAAATGTCAAGTACAAATGCTTGTGACGAATTTGGTTTAAATGCAGGAAGAATACAACTTGGAAAAAGAGCAGACTTTGCTGTATTAGACGATAATAGAGAAGTTGCAATGACTGTTGTTAATGGAAAAATCAAATTTGAAAGATAATTAAACACTAAATTAGAAAGTTATTTTTCATTGGATTTCAATGTCTGATGAGAAATAACTTTTATTTTTTTAAAAAAGTTAAATAAAGGACTTAAAAAAAAATTAAAAATGTGGTAGAATCTACTTAATAAAAGAAAAAATTCAAAAAATAGGAGTAAAATTGAAAAATATAAGTTTGAAAGTAAAAGAAAATGACGAATTAATGAAATTTTTGATAGAAAACTTGCCTGGTAAAAATAGAAATAACATCAAGTCACTTCTAAAAAATGGACAAATTCTAGTAAATGGTGTTAGAACATCTCAATTTAATCATAAATTGGTCATAAATGATGAAGTTTTAGTGTCAGCATCTCGTATTACAGAGGAAAACCTACAAGGTATCAAGATAGTTTACGAAGATGACGACATTGTTGCTATCGAAAAACCAGAGGGAATGTTATCAATCGCCACTGATAAAGAGAGGGAAAAGACAGCTTATAATATAGTAAAAGAATATATAAAAGCTAAAAACCCTAATGAAAAACTTTTTATCGTTCATAGACTTGACAGAGGTACTTCTGGAGTTATGATATTTGCTAAGACTGAGGGAATGCAACAAGTTCTTCAAACTAACTGGCAAAACTTTGTAAAAGAGAGAAAATACGTGGCAGTTGTTGAAGGTAGAGTTGAAAAAGATAGAGACACTTTGATTTCTTACTTAAAAGAAAATAGTGCAATGGTAACTTTCTCAAGTCCAACAGAGATAGAAGGATCTAAAAAAGCTATCACTCACTACGAAGTTTTAAAAAGAAGTAGAGGTTACTCTTTAGTTGAGGCTGATATCGAAACAGGAAGAAAAAATCAAATAAGAGTACATATGCAAAGTATTGGTCACAGCATCATAGGTGACAAAAAATACGGAGCAAAAACAAATCCTCTTAGAAGACTTGGACTTCACGCTAGAACAATAGTTTTTAAACACCCTAGAACAAATAAAATCTTATCTTTCGAAACAAAGATACCTACAAGATTTTCAGCTATGTTCAAGGTAAGCAAATAAATTAAGGAGAAGTTATGATTGGGGTTAGTAGTTGTTTATGTGGTATAAATTGCAAATACAATGGAAAAAGTAACTTAAATCCTATATTTTTAGAGCTACTTAACAAAGGACTTGCAGTGCCTATCTGTCCAGAACAACTTGGGGGATTAACAACTCCGAGAGTTCCTGCAGAAATAAAAAAAGATTTTAAAGGAAATTTGCAAGTTGTTACGAAGAATAATATAAATGTAACTAAGGAGTATGAACTTGGTGCAAAAAGAGCTTTAGATATTTTAAAGGCTCTTGGAATAACTAAAGTTATCCTTAGAAGAAGAAGTCCCTCTTGTGGATATGGAGAGATTTATGATGGGACTTTCACAGGGACTGTCATAGAGGGAAATGGTGTTACAGTAGATCTATTCTTAAAAAATGGAATAGAAGTAATAACAGACGATGATTACACTAAAAGTTTAGATAAATAGTAATCGAACAGAGGTGAGCTATGATTTTTGAGAGTATTAAAGAATTTGGGGAAGAGATGCGTTTGTTCCATTCAGAGGTAAATCATAGACTATATTATAGTTTAGGTTGCCACTTGAAAAAAGAGAAAGGGAAATGGGGAGCGGAGTTTAAAGTCTGGGCTCCTAACGCAAAAGATGTTTCAGTTGTAGGGAATTTTAATGATTGGGACGGCTCAAAACATAGAATGTTTTTCAACGGTTATCACGGTGTTTGGAGTATATTTATTCCAAATATCAAAGAGGGAGATATTTATAAATACGAGATTACCTCACAAGAAGGTAGAGTATTTTTAAAATCAGACCCTTTTGCTTTCTACTCAGAATTAAGACCGGGAACTGCCTCGATAGTAAAAGATGTTACAAGACCATATAATTGGGAAGATGATGATTGGCTAGAAAAAAGATCTAATTGGAATCCATTTGAGAATCCAATGAACATCTACGAAATTCACTTAGGTTCTTGGAGAAGAAAACCAGAATCAGAGATTGTGAAGATCGATAAGCCAGACTTAGAAAAAACTCAAGACGAATTAAAAGCTGAGAGCGGATTTTTAGATTACAGAGAGATCTGTGATAAGTTATTACCATATATTCTTGAAATGGGGTATACTCACGTTGAGATAATGCCTCTTTCAGAACACCCATTAGATGGTTCTTGGGGATATCAAGCTGTTGGTTATTATTCAATGACTAGCAGATATGGAGACCCAGATGGTTTTAAATATTTGGTAAACGAGTTTCATAAGGCGGGAATAGGAGTTATACTTGACTGGGTACCGGGGCATTTCTGTAAAGACGCCCACGGACTATTGAAGTTTGACGGAACACCACTTTATGAATATCCAGATGAATGGAGAAGTGAGAACAAAGGTTGGGGAACAGCTAATTTTAACTTAGCTAGTCCAGAGGTCAGAAGTTTTTTGATATCAAATGCAGTATTTTTATTTGATATTTATCATATAGACGGAATAAGAGCAGACGCAGTTTCAAATATTATCTATTTAGAGTACGGTCAACCAGAAGTTAGAGGTTTAAAAAATAAATACGGTGGAGATGAGGACTTAGAGGCTATTGAGTTTTTAAGACTTCTTAACGAAATAGTTTTTGCCGAGTTCAAAAATCCACTTATGATAGCTGAAGAGGCTACAGCGTGGCCACTTGTTACAAGACCAGCTTACGTTGGTGGACTTGGATTTAACTACAAGTGGAATATGGGTTGGATGAATGATATGCTTAAATATATGGAGATGGATCCAGTGTATAGACAATATCATCACAACTTAATTACATTTTCACTGATGTATTGTTTCTCAGAAAACTATATCTTGTCCCTATCTCACGACGAGGTAGTTCACGGTAAAAAATCTTTACTTGACAAGATGTTTGGTAGATACGAAGATAAATTTGCAAGTCTAAGAATGTTCTTAGGATATATGTTTGGGCACCCGGGTAAAAAGCTAAACTTTATGGGTACAGAGATTGGGCAATTTATGGAATGGAGATTCTATGAAGAGCTTGAATGGAAGATGCTTAAATATCCAATGCACGATAGTATAAAAACTTATGTTAGAGACCTTAATAAGCTTTACAAAAGAGAAAAAGCTTTATGGGAGCAAGACACAACTTATGATGGATTTGAATGGGTAGATCACAGCAACTATCAAGAAAGTATAATATCTTTCCTTAGAAAAGGTAAAGATGAAAAGGATTTCTTATTATTTGTATGTAACTTTACACCAGTGCCACATTTTAATTATTTAGTTGGAACAAAGCTACTTGTAGACTACGAGGAAGTATTCAACAGTGATAGAGATATTTACTCTGGAACAAATATATTAAACAGTGGAGTAATTAAACCAAAATTACAAAATGTAAATGGAATACCTTATTCATTGGAATTAAATATTCCGCCACTATCTACAATAATATTAAAACCAAAATTCAAAGAGGAAACAAAAGAAGAATCACAAGAAAAAGAATCTAAAATAATAGAAAAAATAAAAAAATTAGATAATATAACTAAATAGGAGGGTGTGACAATTATGAAAAAAGAAATGATAGCTATGATATTAGCAGGGGGTCAAGGTAGTAGACTAAAACTTCTTACTAAAAATATCGCAAAACCAGCAGTTCCATTTGGTGGTAAATATAGAATAATAGATTTCCCTTTAAGTAACTGTACTAACTCAGGAATAGACACAGTTGGAATCCTAGTTCAATATAAACCAAAAGCATTAAATAACTACATAGGAATAGGAACTTCTTGGGACTTAAACAGAAACTTTGGAGGAGTTAGTATACTTCCACCATATATGCAAGAAGACGGTGGTTGGTGGTATAAAGGTACAGCTAACTCAATCTATCAAAATATAGATTTTATAGATGATTATGATCCAGAATATGTTTTAATCCTTTCAGGAGACCATATTTATAAAATGGATTATAACAAAATGCTAGAATATCACAAATCAAGAAACGCTGACGCAACAATAGCTGTTCTTAACGTTTCTTTAGAAGAAGCTAGCAGATTCGGTATAATGAACGTTAAAAATGAAGATGAAATATATGAATTTGAAGAAAAACCAGCTAAACCAAAAAGTACATTAGCATCAATGGGAATTTATATCTTTAACTGGAAAACATTAAGACAAGCATTGATCGAAGACGAAGCAAACGACAAATCTTCAAATGACTTCGGTAAAGATATTATACCAAAATTATTAGGAGAAGGAAGAAAACTTATAGCTTATCCATTTGAAGGATACTGGAAAGACGTTGGAACAGTTGAAAGTCTATGGGAAGCTAATATGGACTTATTAGGTGAAAAACCAAAATTTGATATCTTTGATAAAAACTGGAGAATTTACTCTAAATCAACTAACAAACCAAGCCAAGTTATAGGAAGTAACGCAGTTATAGAAAACTCTCTTGTAACTGAAGGTTGTGTAATCAATGGTACAGTTGAAAACTCAATATTATTCCAAGGAGTAGTAGTTGAAGAGGGAGCTGTAGTAAAAGATTCAGTTGTTATGTGTGACAGTGTAGTTAAAAAAGGATCTTTAGTAGAAAGAGCTATTTGCGGAAGACACGTTGTAGTTGAAGAAGGTAAAAAAGTTACTGGTAGCCAAGAAATTGCTTTAATTGCAGAAGACGGAATAGTAAACGAAGATGTTACAAAATAATTTTGGGGAGAGTGAAGAAAGATGTTAAATAATTGCTTTGGAATATTAAGTGCAACAGAAAGTAGAGATAGTTTAAGAAGACTTACAGCTCATAGAGCGGTAGCTTCTATCCCTATCGGAGGAAAATATAGAGTAGTTGACTTTGCTTTATCAAATATGGTAAACTCTGGAATAAAATTAGTTGGTATCTTAACTCAAACAGATAGTAGATCTCTAAGAGACCATATTGGTGGAGGATCAGCTTGGGACTTAAACAGAAGAAATAAAGGTTTATATATGTTCCACGACAAAAGAAATCAATCAGTAAGCTATGACTTACAAATATTAAAAGACAATAGAGAATTTTTAGCAAGAGTAAAAGAGGAATATGTTGTATTCTCATCTACTTACTTAATTGCTAACGTAGATATAGAAGCAGCAGTAAGACAACATATTGAATCAGGAGCAGTTGTAACTGTTGTTTATAAACATACTGATGAAGCAGATAAAAAATACCTAGATTGTGGTGAATTACAAATAAATATGAACGGAGAAATCTTAGGTGTTGAAAAAAATAGCGGAAAATCAAAAGACGCTAACATCTCTATGGAAATATTCATAATGAAAAAATCTTACTTAGAATCATTAATAGATAAAGTTGCTTACGCAGATTATGCTAGAACTTTAAAATCTGTTGTATATGAAAACTTAGGTAAGATAGATATAAAAGGATACGAACATAAAGGATATTTAGGTTGTGTAAACTCACTTCTTACTTACTACAACACTAATATGGAAATGTTAAACGTAGATATTACAAGAGAGTTATTCTTTGAAGGACGTGCTATTTATAGTAAATCTAAAGACTCAGTTCCTACAAAATACTCAAAAGGATCTAAAGTTGTTGACTCATTAATAGCTAACGGTTGTGAAATCAAAGGTTCTGTAAAAGGAAGCGTAATTTCAAGATCTGTTGTTATTGAAGAGGGAGCAGAAGTAGAAAACTGTATTTTATTACAAAACTGTGTAATCAAAAGCGGTTGCAAAATTAAAAATGTAATAATGGATAAAAACGTTGTATTAGCTGAAGGAACAGAATTAAGAGGAAGTAATATATATCCATTAATAATTGAAAAAGAAGTTTTAAAATAGTAAAATATTTGGAGGTGGAGCAATGAAAGTTTTATTTGCAGCATCTGAGGCAGCTCCTTTTATAAAAACTGGTGGACTTGCAGATGTAGCTTACGCGTTACCAAAAGCTTTGAAAAAAATAGCTGTTGATGTAAGAGTAGTTCTTCCTAAATATGGAAAAATATCTGAAGAGTTCAAAAATAAAATGAAAAAAATAGCAGAGTTCAGAGTGCCAGTTGGTTGGAGAAACCAATATTGTGGACTTGAATCTTTAGAATATGATGGAGTTACTTTTTATTTCCTAGACAATGAATATTATTTTAAGAGAGAAGAACCTTATGGACACTTTGATGATGGAGAGATATTCACTTTCTTCTCAAGAGCTATCCTTGAAAGTATAAAATATATGGAAGACTTCAAACCAGATGTTATCCATTGTAACGACTGGCATACAGGAGTTGTACCATTATTCTTAAAAACTCACTATGCTTATGATGTGAGATATCAAGGAATAAAAACTGTATATACTATCCACAACTTAAAATATCAAGGAGTTTTCTCTAAATCAATTTTAGGAGAACTATTAAGTCTTGATGATTCATACTTTGCTGAAGATAAAATCAAATTCTTTGACGGAGTTTCATTTATGAAAGCTGGTATAATGTATTCTGATGAAGTAAATACAGTAAGTAACTCTTACGCTGACGAAATAAGAACTCCATACTTTGGTGAAAACTTAGATGGACTTCTAAATGGAATTAGCTACAAATTATCAGGAATTGTTAATGGAATAGACTATGACGAACACAACCCATTGACAGATAAAAATATATTTAAACAATATGACAAAGATACACTAGATTACAAAGTTGTCAACAAATTAAAACTACAAGAGGAATTAGGTTTACCAGTTGATGAAAATATCCCTATGATAGGATTAGTATCAAGACTTGTATCTCAAAAAGGGCTTGACCTTATAAGAGCTGTTATAGATGATATTTTAAGACTTAATGTACAATTTGTAGTAATAGGTACAGGGGACAAAGCTTACGAAGATATGTTTAGATACTATACTTACAAATATAAAAATAAAATGTTTGGATTTATAGGATTTGACAATAAACTAGCTAAAGAAGTATATGCTGGAGCAGATATGTTCTTGATGCCATCACAATTTGAACCTTGTGGAATAGGACAACTTATAGCTTTAAGATACGGTACACTTCCTATCGTTAGAGAAACTGGTGGACTTAAAGACACAGTTACTCCTTACAATGAATATGATGGTACAGGAAATGGATTCTCTTTCACAAACTACAATGCTCACGATATGTTACACGTTATCGAAAATGCAGTAGAGTTATACAAAAACAAAGAAGTATGGAGAAAACTACAATTAAACGCTATGAATTCAGAAATAAGCTGGAAAGAATCTGCTTTGAAATACAAAGAATTGTATAACAAATTGGGATAAAAGTAGTTACTTTTCAGACAAAAATTGACCAAAAGATTTATTCATAAAAATATGGTTGAAATTTTTTCAATTAGTTTGTATAATTTCTATGTCGGTAGAAATTAGGAAAAAAAATAAACAAGTCAAAAATTTGGTTTCCCTGTTCACTATGGCAGGGAAACTTTTTTATAAGAAAAAATGGGAGGAAAGTATGATATTAGCGAAAACAAAAGAAGAGATAAAAAACGATTATCTTAAAAGATTGACTTTTACTTTTGCTGAGGATATTTCACAAGCTACTTTGGAGCATAAGTATTTTGCACTTGGAAAACTAATAAAAGACTACTTAACAGAAAAATGGGCAGAAACTAATAAAATTTACAAAGAACGCAAAGTAAAACAAACTTATTATTTTTCAATGGAGTTCTTAATAGGAAGACTTCTTGAAACAAACTTAATAAATCTTGGAATAAGAGATTTATGTGAAGAAGCATTAAAAGAATTAGGAATTGACTTCAATGAGTTAGTTTCTTATGAAGAAGATGCAGGACTTGGAAATGGAGGTCTAGGAAGACTTGCTGCTTGCTTCATAGATTCAATGGCATCTCTATCATTACCAGCTCACGGAAATGGAATCCGTTTTAAACACGGGTTATTCAAACAAAAAATAGAAAACGGTTACCAAGTAGAACAACTTGATGACTGGTTAAAAAAAGATTTCGTTTGGGAAATCAAAAGAGCAGACAAAAGTGTAGATGTACGTTTTGGGGGAAATGTTTACTTAAAAGAAGTTAATGGAAAATTAGTTCCAGTATATGAAAACCCTGAAATTATTCGTGCAGTGCCTTATGATGTACCAGTTCCTGGATATCAAACAATGAACGTAAACACTCTAAGACTTTGGAGTGCTGATATGCCAGAAAAACCTATAAACCTTTCTACATTACAAAGAGGAGAATACTTATCTTACTTAGAACAAAGATATTCTGTAGAAGAAATCTCTCAAGTTCTATATCCAGATGATACAAGTCTTGAAGGAAAAAGATTAAGACTTAAACAAGAATATTTCTTTACAAGTGCTGGTATCCAAAGTATCGTAAGAAGTTTCTTAAAACTTGGAGAACCAATAACTGAACTTCACGACTATGTAGCAATCCATATCAATGATACTCACCCAGCTGTTGCTGTTGCAGAGCTTATGAGAATATTACTTGATGACTATGAATTAGATTGGGATACAGCTTGGAGAATTACAGTAAAAACTTGTGCTTACACTAACCATACAATAATGGCTGAAGCACTAGAAAAATGGGACGTAAATGTATTTAAAAAATTACTTCCAAGAATCTATATGATAATAGAAGAAATCAACAGAAGATTCTGTCAAGAAGTTGCTGATAGATATTACAATGATTGGGCAAAAGTAAATAATATGTCAATCATTCAATACAACAACATCAAAATGGCAAATCTTGCAATAGTAGGATCTCACTCTATAAACGGAGTTGCTTGGTTACATACTGAAATATTAAAAAATAGAGAATTAAAAGATTTCTACGAAATGTATCCAGATAGATTTAACAACAAAACAAACGGAATCACTCACAGAAGATGGCTTGTAAAAGCTAACCGTCCATTAACAGATCTATTTATCGAATTATATGGTGGATCTGAAGATTGGTTAAAAGATACATCTTCTATGAAAAAATTATTAGAATACAAAGATGACAAAAAAATCTTAAAAAGATTAGCTCAAATAAAAGCTGACAAAAAACTAGAAATGGCTAAATTCGTAAAAGAACAATATGGAATAACTATAGATCCAAAATCTATATTTGACGTTCAAGTAAAAAGACTTCACGCTTACAAGCGTCAACTTCTAAACTTATTCCACATTATGTATCTATATAATGAATTAAAAGCTAATCCAAACCTTGATATAGTTCCAAGAACATTCTTCTTTGGAGCTAAAGCAGCACCTGGATATTCTCTAGCTAAACAAGTTATAAAACTTATCAACACAGTAGCTGAAAAAATCAACAATGATAAATCTATCAAAGGAAAAATCAAAGTTATATTCTTAGAAAACTATGGTGTAAGTTTAGCAGAAAAAATAATCCCTGCTGGAGATGTAAGTGAACAAATATCTACTGCATCTAAAGAAGCATCAGGTACAGGAAATATGAAATTTATGATGAATGGTGCTATAACTCTTGCTACTCTTGACGGAGCAAATGTTGAAATAGACCAAGCTGTTGGTAGAGATAATATAGTTGTATTCGGTTTAACATCTCAAGAAGTAATGCACTACAACGCTTTCGGTGGATACAATATGAGAGATGTATTTGATAATGACCCAAGACTTCAAAAAATTATCGACCAAATCACAAATGGATACTATGGAGTTAATTCATCAGAATTTTCTATGATCCTTGATGATCTATTCAATAAAAATGACGAATTCTTCGTTCTTAAAGACTTTGACGCTTATGTTAAAGCTCAAGAAAAAATCGATAGATTATACAGAGACCAAGATAAATGGCAACAAATGTGCTTAGTAAATATCGCTAACTCTGGAATATTCTCATCAGACAATACAATCAGAAGATATGCTGACGAAATCTGGAATATAAAAGCGTGTGACGTACCAGAAGTAAAATAGTTGATTAATATAAAAAAAGGTTGTGAGTAATCACAGCCTTTTTTCTATCCTAAAAAATTCTTCTAAAGTTTTATACTTAAGTTACAAAATATTGAAATTATTAGAAAAATATGCTATAATAAGTTAAGAAGTAAAACTCGCCATTCTGTACAGGGGCGATACAACTGCCAGACTTATAGAATTTCCCTTGAGATAATATCAATAAAATTCTATTTGGGGGTGGATAGACACCATAAAAAGCTATCTAGGGATATGGTTGACAGACAACCTTAAAAGCGAGTTTTCTTTAAGAATGGTTAAAACTACCTTTTCTTATCTAAAGATTAGGTAGTTTTTTTTATATATTTTTTAAAGTTTATTTGATTTCGTGGGAATTTGATAAAAAAGAAGATGCGATTTCGTGAGAAATATGCTATAATTTAGGTATGATTTCGTGAGAAATAAGGGGTAAAAGATAGTTGAATTTCGTGATTTTGGAGGTTTAATATGTTAAAAAGAAAATTATATAGTTCTTTACTTGATTGGAAAGATAGATATAAAGGGACAAAAGCTCTTCTTATAGATGGAGCTAGAAGAATTGGGAAAAGTTTCTTATGTGAAGAGTTTGGAAAAAATGAATATAAAAGTTATATCCTTGTAGATTTTGGAAATATATCAAAAGAGATTATTGATGTATTTGAAAATGAAAGTACAAATCTAGACTTATTTTTTATGAAACTATCAGCTTTTTATGGAGTAAGACTGTATGAAAGAGAGAGTTTAATAATTTTTGACGAAGTTCAACAGTTTCCGAGAGCAAGACAGCTTATAAAATATTTGGTTAAAGATGGAAGATATGACTATATAGAAACAGGATCTTTGCTTTCTTTAAAAAGAAATATAGAAAATATAATACTTCCGTCAGAGGAAAAACATATAGAGATGTACCCTCTTGACTTTGAAGAGTTTTTATGGGCTTTAGGAGATACAACAACAATCCCTATATTAAAAGAATTTTTTGATAAAAAACTTCCACTAGGTCAAGCACTTCACAGAAAGATTATGAATGATTTTAGACAATATATCTTAGTTGGTGGAATGCCCCAAGCTGTAAATAAATATTTAGAAACAAAAAATTTCGCAGATGTTGATGATATAAAAAGGGATATTTTAAATCTATATAGAAATGATATTGGAAAATTTGCCAAAGGTTATGAAAATAAAGTTATATCTATCTTTGACGAGATACCAAGCCAACTTTCTAAAAAAGAGAAAAAATATAAATTAAGCACCATATCAAAAGAGGCTAGATACAGAGAGTACGAAGATTCTTTTATGTGGCTAAATGATGCAATGATAACTAATACTTGTTATAATTCCACTGATCCAAATATAGGGCTTAACTTAAATAGTGACTTTTCTACAAGAAAATGCTATATGATGGATACTGGGCTTTTGGTTACTCAGACTTTTATGGACAGCGATTATACAGAAAACGAGCTTTATAAGGCAGTTCTTTTTAATAAATTAAATATTAATGAGGGAATGCTTATGGAAAATGTTGTGGCTCAAACCTTAAGGACAAATGGTCATAAATTATTTTTCTACTCTAAGACTGACAAAGAGAATAAAGAAAATAATATGGAGCTAGATTTCCTGATAAAAGATAAGGAAAATTTAAAAAAGATAGCTGTCATAGAGGTAAAATCATCATCTTATAAAAAACATTCATCATTGGATAAATTTAGAACTAGATATAAAGATAGAATTGGAAATTCATATATTCTTTATCAAAAAGATTTAATGATAAAAGATGGAGTTATCCATCTTCCAATCTATATGGGAATATTTCTTTAATAAAAAGGCTACTGATTAATTTCTCAGTAGCCAAATTTTTTTATTATGATCTAATTCTCTTAAATAAGAAACAGCTAGTTATAAAAGTAAGCAGATCTGATGCTGGAAGAACCAACCATATTCCAGCCTCTCCCCAAAGTGGAGGAAGTATCACAACAGCCACCAACACAAAAACCACACTTCTAAGTATTGATAATATATTAGAAAGTTTTGTACTTCCCTTTGCTTGAAGATAAGCTATATTTACAAAGTTAGCTCCCAAGAAAACCAAAGCACTAGAGAATAATATTATCCCCTCACAAGACATTTCAATTAGTGTTGGGTCATTAGTAAACATTCTTATAAGCCATTCTCCCAAAGTAAACACACACGCTAAAAGTGCAGATGAGATAAATAGTGCTGATATATGCCCAATCTTAAATATTTGTTTAACCCTTTGTATCTCTTTTATTCCATAGTTAAAACTTGCAATCGGTTGTAATGCTTGTCCAAATCCAGAGAACACCATTCTAAACATATAGCAGATATAAGTTACAATAGAATAAGAGGAAACTCCCAAAGGACCACTGTAAGCCATAAAAGTTTTGTTAAGAAGTGTATTTGTTACAGCAGCAGCAAACTCAATAGTAAATGATGGAAAACCGACTGTTACTATTTTTATAAAGAAAGGTAATCTTATTTTTTCAAATCTAAATTTTATCTTAGTACCAGAACGGAAAAAGTATGAAACCAAGATTATAAAAGATACCACTTGCCCAATTCCAGTGGCTAATGCTCCACCGAATAATCCCATATCAAAGATAACTATAAAAAGCCAATCTAAAAATATATTTGTCAAAGCTCCAGAAACCATAGAGATAAAAGCATAAGTAGGAGCTTTATCATTTCTTACCACAGCATTAAGACTGTTTGCAAGCATTAGAAAAATAAGAGCCGCCGTACAAGTGTAAAGATATTCTTTTACAAGGGGAAGAAGTTCCTCGTTAGATCCCATTAAAATCATCAAACTATCATTAAATCCAAATACAAGAAGTGCTAGAAAAATATAAGCCACTACATTTAATGTAATCAGATGAGAGAAACAAGTATTTTTTAGTCTTAAGTTTTTTGCGTGAAGTGACATAACAGTTGCTCCACCCATACCGAATAAAAAACTTAATGCCACACCGAGATTTATTATTGGGTATCCAATAGTTATGGCAGCTAGTGCGTCAGCTCCTACAAAACGACCGATGAAAATTCCATCAACAATAGCATAGAGAGCATTAATAAGCATACCAGTTACAGACGGAATAGAAAAACAAAGAAATAGTTTAGGGATTGGATCATTTTTTAAATCGATAGATTTGAACATCTTTTCTCCTTTTATATAAAAAAATTATTAACTAAAGTAAAATAAAAGAATTAAAAATAAAAAAACCCAATAAAAAATCAAGCAAATCTCTTATTCGGTAATCAGAAGTATAGCATTTTTTTCAAAAATAGTCAACATATTTATACAAAAATATTGTTATTTTATTGTAAAAAGTATTAAAAAATTTTAACACTAGCTAGATAAAAGAGTTTAAAATAAAAAAGTAAATTTTTTACAAAAGGGAATATAAATTAGTCTAAAAATATGTTAAAATATAAGTGTTAAAAATAAATTTTGGAGGGGAAGAAATGAACGGTAAAATGATGTTTGCTATGCTATTAGTCGATATCGTAATTTTTGCACTAGTATGGTTTATATTTACAAAGATAAGGGATAGAAGACGTCCTAAAGATGACAAAGGATACGACCCATTCTATTTTGAAGATGAAAGTCTTGTACTTAATAACCCAGTTAGAAAATGGAGTTGTGAAGTGGCTGATATAGAGTGTGTAAAATTTACTTATAGAAAAGCAAAATTTGGTATCTATGACGGAATAGGAGAGATAGTTAGAAAGAGCGAAGAACCATCTCAAAAATTCTTATTTACAGGAAGTGTTTATTCAAGAAAACCACAAACTTTTACTAAAAAAGATGATATAACAAAAGCGATAGAAGTTTGTAAAAGAATACTTGCTGAAAAAAACATACCTTGTGTAGTTGAAGACTAATATATTTTACTTGAAAGGAGGCTTAAAATGAGTTTAATTTTGAATATTTTATGGCTTTGTTGTGGGGGATTAGTTTTAGCATTGGAGTGGGTTCTAGCAGGACTTTTAAGCATTATTTTTATAATTACTATACCTTTTGCAAGTGGTTGCTTTGAAATGGCAAAATCTTGTCTAATGCCTTTTGGTAAAGAGATAGTCCTTAAAGAAAATTTAGGAAGTTCTCCAAGACCAATAAGTGCTTTTTTCTGGATTATATTTGCTGGGATATGGCTTGCATTGTCTCACATTATTTCTGGTATAGCTCTTTGTTGCACAATAATTGGTATACCATTTGGAATACAAAATTTTAAACTTATAAAAGTGGCTTTTAATCCATATAAATATACTTTAGTTGACAAAATGTAATAAAAAAACAAAGCTGTTGCAAGTAAAATAACTACAACAGCTTTTTAATTTACTATAAAAATATAAATGGTGTCATAAAGTTAAAGAAAAATAGATTGATACCTATCATAACCAAAAAGTTACAAATAAAGATAAATATTACAAAGAACTGCAAGAAAATGGCTATATTTCTAGCCACCACATCTACTCCACCAAGTTTTCTTATTGTATCTATCTTAGTAGCCTCGTCATCAATAGAATATTCCACCTTATCCAAAGTACGTTTATATCTTCTATAGATAAGCAAAGGAGAAATCACAGCAGTTCCTATATAAAATACAAGACTGATAAAACCAGTTGGAATAAGAAAAACTTGAATCAACCAGATTATTAAAGCCTCTATGTAACATTTTCTATATATTAGATGGATTGGTGCAAAGAAAAATGACCACCAAGACCAGTTCCAAGAAAATTTTTCAATTCCATTTACATTATAGCTTTCAAAAACTTTCTTATACCATTCAAATTTCTCAGGAGTAGCGATATATGCCTCAAAAGCATCTAAATTTCTGTATAAATTATTTTCCATAAAAAAACCACCTTTTTAACTAGTATATACACCTTAGACGCAAAAAAATAGATTTTGTTATAATTAGACTAATATAGTCATTAGTCCAATTGCAGTAAAAAATAATATTAATATTACACCATATAAAGCCACTATTATATTTCTTACCAATGTATTTACTCCACCTAATTCTCTAGCCATTTCCACTTGAATAGCAAAATCATTTTCAGCATTTTCTATTTCAGCGATAGTTTTTCTATATTTTTTATACACTAACCAAGGACAAATAAATCCAAGAACTATACTAAAAAGAATCCATGCAGTAAAGAAATATGAAAGAAGTATTTGCACTAACCAAACACCAGCAACCATTAGATAACATTTTCTATAAGCTAGGTATGCAGGACCACCAAGGAATGCCCACCAAGACCAATTAAAAGAAAATTTTTCAACGCCGTTTACATCATAACTATCAAAAACCTTTTCATACCAGCTAAATTTACTAGGTGTGCCAATATACGCCTTTAAAATCTCAGGATTTTTATATAAATTTCTTTCCATAACTCCCCCTTTCTTTAAATCAAAATCATATATTAATATTATACGAGAAAAAATTAAAAAAATCTATATATAAATCCCAATAAATTTTTTATAACAAAACCTCTTGACAAAACCCTATAAATGTGGTATTTTTAATTTAGAATAAGTTAGCAACCTATTAATATGAGTGCTAATATTTTTTAGGAGGCAGTTACAAATGAGAAAACAAACAGAAAACTTTCAAGCAGAGACTAAAGAATTGTTAAATCTTATGGTGCATTCTATCTACACTAACAAAGAAATATTTTTAAGAGAATTAATCTCTAACGGAAGTGACGCAATCGATAAATTAAAATTTAAAGCTTTAACAGATACAGAACTTTTAAAAGATTCAAAGGAATTTAAAATAGAGATAAAAGCTGACAAAGATAAAAACCAATTAATAATCGAAGATACTGGTATTGGTATGACTTTTGACGAAGTAAACGAAAATATCGGTACTATTGCAAAATCAGGTTCAAAAGCATTTATAGAAAAATTTAAAGAAGCAAAAGAAAATGAACAACTTGATATAATCGGTCAATTTGGTGTTGGATTTTACTCAGCATTTATGGTAGCAAATGATATAACTCTATATACAAAATCTCCATATAGCGACGTAACTATCAAATGGTCATCAAAAGGTGACGGAACTTATGAGATAGAAGAGATAGAAAACTTAGAAGATTTAAAAAGAGGTACAAGAATTGTATTAACTCTTAACGAAGATTCAAAAGAATTCTTAGAAGATTTCACAATCAGAATGATAGTTAAAAAACACTCTAACTCTATAAAATATCCAATCTATTTCGGTGGAGAAAAACTAAACAATGAAACTCCTATTTGGAAAAAAGATAAAAAAGATATAACAGAGGAAGAATACAACGAATTTTATAAAAATACATTCTATGACCACGAAGATCCATTACTTCACTTCCATATAAAAGTGCAAGGATCACTTGAATATACAGCTCTTATTTATGTACCTAAGAGAACTCCAATGGATTTCTACACAAGAGATTATAAGAGAGGTTTACAACTATACACTAAAAATGTATTTATAATGGAAAAAGCTGAAAGCCTAATCCCTGAACATTTTAGCTTTATGAAAGGTATAGTTGATACTGACAACTTATCATTAAATATCTCAAGAGAAATCTTACAACAAGACAATGAACTTGTAAAAATCTCTAAAAACATAGAAAAGAAAATAGAAACAGAACTTAAAAAATTATTAAAAGACGATAGAGAAAAATATATCACAATGTGGGAAGCATTTGGTCGTACAATCAAGTTTGGAATCCAAGATATGTTTGGTCTTAACAAAGAAAAACTACAAGATTTATTAATTTTCAAATCATCTTTTGAAGATAAATATACAACATTAAAAGAATATGTTGATAGAATGAAAGATGACCAAAAAGAAATTTACTATGTAACTGGAGAAAATGAAGATTTAATTAAAGTATTACCAAAAGTAAAAGTTCTAAAAGATAAAGGATTTGAAGTATTATACTTAACTGATAAAATAGACGAGTTCACTTTAAAAACTATGATGAACTATGCTGAAAAACAATTCAAATCTATAAGTGACGCAGATTTTGCTAATATGGAAGATGAAAAAGAAAAAGAAACAAGAGAAAACCTTGAAAAAGAAAACAAATCTCTACTTGATAAAATAAAAGATATGTTAGGTGGTAAGATAGAGGAAGCAAGACTTAATGGAAACTTAGGAAGTGGAGCTGTTGGACTTGCATCAAAAGGGGAAATCTCTCTTGAAATGGAAAAAACTTTAGCAGAAATCCCAGGAAATGAAGGAATGAAAGCTCAAAAGATATTAGAGCTAAATCCAAACCACCCATTATTTGAAAAAATAAAAAATACTACTGACGAAGATGAATTAAAAGATTTAGTATATGTATTATACAACCAATCTTTACTTGTAGAGGGATTTGCTATTGAAAATCCAGTAGAATTTTCTGAAAAATTAAATAAACTAATAATAGGATAAGAGTAATAAGAATCAATAGAGATATTTTATCTTTTTAGCTGAGACTGTAGACAAAAGAAATTTGTTTGCAGTCTTTTTCTATTTAAAAAAAATAGAGAAATTATATTATAATCTTTAATTTTTTTATATTATATGATATAATCAATGAAAGGATATTGGCATGAAAGGAGAGAAAATGGATATAAGATAATTTGCTTTAAGTTAAACACAGATTTAAAAAAGTTAAACTACAATGGTAGTTCTTTTTGTGTATACTTAAATAAATTGTCTTTCATCTAATTTTTTAT
>OGRS01000269.1_pt1 | contig 54879 bp, 37 predicted proteins | sample 1553561 | NCBI WGS metagenome assembly OGRS01 (sample SAMEA2580103, study PRJEB22360) | human gut metagenome | biome: human gut; feature: human-associated habitat; material: faeces | place: Denmark | collected 2008/2010
GGATGGATATTTTGTGTCATCAGTCGGAAATGTCAGTCAGGAAACCATCAAAAAACACATCGAAAACCAAGGGTAGCTGCGCTACCCCGCATTTTTCATCCCCTAAACTGAAGATTTAGGGGTTTTCAAATGCGAGTTCCTATAAATTAGTAACCAATGCCTACGAAGCAGTAAAGCAATTGCCGGGTGTCATTGAGCAAAACGATGTACTGACACTGGCTGGCAGCAGCTCGGTAAGCCTCATTCTGAACGGTGTTCCTTCATCGATGACCTATGAGCAACTGATTTCTCTCTTAAAGAGCATGCCGGCATCGCGTGTGGAACGCGCAGAGGTAATGTATAGCGCACCTCCGCAGCTCCACGTACGCGGTGCGGCTATCAACATCGTACTGAAAGGCTACAAACCGGAAGAAAGTAGCCTTCAGGGAGAGATAAACGGAACTTATACTCAGCTGAAAGAAGCCGGAGGAGAAGGAGGGATTACCCTAGTCTACACTATGCCCAAGTGGGAAACCGACTTTATGTATAACGTCCACTCACGTTACAGCCGACAGTCAATGGATTTTTTTGCCCGCCACACGGTGGAAGATCAAGTTTACGATGTCTCCCTCTACGATGACGGACAAGGACGAGACTTGGCGCATCTGATCCGCGTCGGTGGTACCTATAAGTTCGATGAAAAGAACCGACTCAGCCTAAGCTATACCACAAACTTCACGCCCAAAGGGACAAACCATCTGACAGCTTGGGGTAACCTGACCGACTCGTACAACAATCACCGTAGCAACGGGCAGATGCATAATGCCGCTTTAAGCTATGTCTCTGGATTCGGGTTGAAAGCAGGAGCAGACTATACTTATTATTCAAGCAAAGACACACAAGATTTTACCGACAAGACTCCAACCGGAACAGAAAACACCTTTGTCAGTACCTCTAACCAACGCATCGACCGCTGGAAAGTATATGCTGACCAAAGCCACAGCTTTGCCAACGCATGGACACTGAACTACGGAGCTTCATTTACTTATGTGAACGACTGCAACACGCAACTTTATGACCGTGCCGACATGGTGGATAGCAATACAAAAAGCCGCATCGACGAATATACTTATTGCGTCTATACCGGATTCAGCAAGCAGCTAAACGAACAATGGAACTTAAGCACATCGGTAGCCGGAGAATATTACCAAATGATGGATTACAAAAGATGGGCAGTTTATCCTACTTTTAGCTTGAACTATATGCCTTCCGTATCGCACATCTTCCAACTGGAATTCAGTTCAGACAAGACTTACCCCGACTACTGGACATTGAGCGGCACTATCGGTTACCTGAACGGTTACCAGCAATCTATCGGCAATGCCTTCTTAAAACCTTATGCCGACTATTCTGCTACATTGGTCTACATTCTAAAACAGAAATACATCTTCCAACTCAGTTACAGCTATCAACCTGATTATTTCACACAGATGGTTTACTTGGACACCAATGAACTGAAATCGATTTACAATTTCCAAAACTGGGACTACTCGCGAAACTTCACACTTACTGCCGTTGTCCCGTTCAAAGTAGGCGAATGGTGGGACAGTAACCTGATGCTAACCCTTCTGCTAAAACACGATAAGGCAAGCAACTATTTTGACGCTCCCTTCGATAATCAACAATGGTCGGGAATCGGGAACTGGAGAAACACCTTCACGATAAGTAAACAGCCGAATATCAAACTGGAAGTCTCGACCTTCGGACAGACGAAGGCTATCCAAGGAAGCTATTACATCCAACCCATCGGAGTTATTGACGCCGCCCTGCGCTACACCTTCGCGGGCAATAAAGCCATGATTCAAGTGAAAGGAAATGATCTCTTCAACGGCTACAACCATTTCGACATAAAAGTGCGTAACGGTTTGCAGCACCTCGATATGAATGTAGCAAACTACCGCCGCAGCCTAATGGTGTCATTCAGCTATAAGTTCGGAGGGTTTAAGAAAAAAGAGTCAAAAGGTATTGATACTTCTCGATTCGGTCTGTAAAAAACAAAGTGCATCATCACAATACCTCCAAGTAAGACATAGCCTTTTCATATACAAATGGAGCTGCTTAAAGCAACTCCATTTATTAGCTAAGACAGATATTGAAAATCAAATTGAACGAATATATTCCACCAAATCATCTTCAGATGAAAGTCCCAAAGACTTTCGCAGGCGATAGCGATTCATATTGATTGTTTTAGGAGTCGTGCCCGACAACATCGCTATTTCCTTAGTTGACAATTCTACCCGGAGCAGAGTAGCCAAATGACGCTCTCCTTGAGTCAGACCCGGATGACGCTCCACTAACCGTTCTATAAACTCCTGATTCTTTTCATCGATATGCCGCAAAGTCAAACTGCCTGTCTTGTCCCCACTCTGATGCTGGCTGATAAAAGCATTAATTTTTTTCAGATGAGCCAACAGCTCAGAACCCTCCATTTTATAGCCTTGCCTGATTAATTCACGTATCTTATCCAACAGTTCATTCCTGCTCTGAAGAAAAACGGCAAAGTTTGTCATCTCCTGCTTGTTATTTTCCAAAGCCGACTGTACATGCAGAAGTTCCATTTCCTGTTGATGCACTTTTAACTTCGCTACTTCATGTTCAGACTGTTCCAAACGATATTGCGTATTTATCAATTGCAGTTTTTTCTTACGCTTCACACGCTGATGAAGAAGCCATCCAATAATGGCCAGCGAACACGCAACAACCAGTACCAAAACAATGTTCCTCCTTAACTGAGCAATTTCATACTCCTGCTCTTTACGCAGATTCTCCTGATGTTGGTATTCCAAGCGTTCCCTTGCTACGTTCTGCTCCACATTACGCAGCTTTGTTACATTTTGTATCTCTTTATTCAAAGCATAAAGGGCAACCTGTTTCTCGTAAGCCTTTTTAAATTCTCCCGTTGCAGCATAAACCCAAGAAAGATATTCATAATTATCGCATATTAACCCTTTAGCACTAATTCCTGATGCCAACTGATAAGCTTTATTCAAAACAATAACGGCTTGTACATATTTCTTTTGATAATAATACAAGCGTCCTAAATTATTATAGTTCTCACTTAATGACCATGTGGCATTTAAGTTTCGATTAATCACAATTGCCTCACTAATCCAACGTATCTGAGTAGGCAAATCACCCGGATACAGACAAAGGTTATTTAAATTTGCAGCTATCTTCTTCAAATTTTTATACTTCCGGTTAATCTCTAATGCCTGCATAAAAAAACGGTCGGCTTGCACATACTCATCTAAATGTGAATGAATAATACCACGACTGTTATAAGCCTGCGCCAGATTAACAGAATCATTTTCAGTTTTAAACAGGTTGATAGCCAAATCACTCAACTCTATCGCCTTTGTATAATCACCCAATAAGCAATAACTTCCGCTCATTTGATTGTATAATGCTCCTCTTAACTGCGTATCGGTCTTTGAAATCAGTCTGTCGGCTTTAAACAAAGCCTGAAGACAGCCATCAAAATCACCTAACATTTCCTCTGCCTGTGCATAAAGCAAAAATGCGCGCACACGCTGATCATCTGAGAAAGCTATCTCCTGAACCTTTGATGAACAATATGCCGATTGACGGGGATTGGAATACAACTCCTGCTTGGCTTTAGCCAATAATTTCTCCACTTCATTATTCGTTGCTGCTCCCGACCGAAGGCTTACAAAAAGGAATGCTACAGGCAATATAAAATAATAAAAATGTTGCTTCATACAGTATTTAGATTGCTTTCTTGCAAAGTTATAAAAAGTTCGTGAAAAAGCGAAGCGCACTTTTGCGTCTCCATGTTTAAATATTAACTTTGCGCACAAACCAACCTATTATATATATCATGAATATATTCAAGAAGATTTCGGCTGTAACCGTGTTTTTCCTCGGTGCAGGGTTAATATCCTGCGGGAACAGTTCCAAGGCCAGTAGCAAAACTACAATAGAGGATAATGAAGAGGCATTTATAAATCCACCGACTTTTTCAGCCGACAGTGCCTACTTATATATACAAAGCCAAGTCAACTTCGGACCACGCGTTCCCAACACCCAAGCTCACCGAGACTGTGGCACATACTTGGCTGCAGAGCTGGAACGCTTCGGGGCTAAAGTATATAACCAATATGCTGATTTGGTAGCATACGACGGCACCATACTTAAAGCCCGTAATATCATCGGAGCCTATAATCCTGAAAGCAAAAAACGGGTTCTTTTATGCGCCCACTGGGACAGTCGCCCGTATGCCGACCACGATGAGGACAAAAACCATCACCGCCCTATCGACGGTGCCAATGACGGAGCAAGCGGTGTGGGTGTATTACTTGAAATAGCCCGCCAAGTTCAGAAACAAGCACCTGCCATTGGCATTGACATTGCCTTCTTCGATGCAGAAGATTATGGCACTCCTGAGTTTTACCAAGGAATGCACAAGCCGGATACCTGGTGTTTAGGTTCGCAATACTGGGGACGTATTCCACATGTTCCCGATTACAAGGCACGCTATGGTATCTTATTGGACATGGTAGGAGGAGAAAATGCTACCTTTTACTACGAAGGCTATTCAAAACGAACAGCAAATCATGCCATGAAAAAGATATGGAAGATGGCAGACAAACTGGGATATGGCAATTACTTTATCAAACAAAACGGAGGGGAAGTAACTGACGACCACATTTATGTAAACCAATACCGCCAGATTCCATGCGTAGACATCATACACTATGACTTACAAGGGAACACGGGATTTAATCCGACGTGGCACACTCTGAATGATAATATGGAACATATTGAAAAAGCGACTCTTCAAGCTGTAGGACAAACGGTATTGGGAGTAATTTATAATGAAAAATAAACAAAAGAAAACGATAATGAAAACAATTAACGAATTACAAGATGAGGTTATCGAAGAATTCAGCAACTTTGACGACTGGATGGATAAATATCAGTTACTGATTGATTTAGGCAATGAGCAAGAGCCGCTTGCTCCCCAATATAAAACAGAACAGAACTTAATTGACGGATGCCAAAGTCGGGTATGGCTGCAATCTGACTTAACTGATGATGGCAAAATAATTTTCCAGGCAGAAAGTGACGCTCTCATCGTTAAGGGAATCATCACACTACTTATCAAAGTAGTATCAGGTCATACTCCCGATGAAATCTTAGACTCGGAACTTTATTTCATTGAAAAAATCGGACTGAAGGAGCACTTGTCACCTACCCGAAGCAACGGACTGCTTGCTATGGTAAAGCAAATGCGCATGTATGCACTTGCCTTTAAAGCAAAAATGGCTTGATGGAGAACCGGTTTTTCCCTCAACTGTTTACCTTTTTATAACCGGGAATTCTACAACTCATAATAGTGAGTCGTATAACCCATAATAGTGGGTTGTATAACTCACCATTGTGGGTCGTATAACCCATAATAGTGGGTTATAAAATTCATCAGCATGAAAACACAAACTTCTTATTTCCGGAAAGACAAAGACAGTCAGCAAAAACACAAAGGCTACAATTCCATAACCTCCTGTTCAAACCGCTCCTTATCCCCCTTTGCCCGATTGCGGATTTTACTCCGGTAATTATAAACGGTAGCAAGTGAATAACCCAAGAAATGAGCAATACGGTTAGCATCGGTCACCCCTAAACGAATCAAGGCAAATATACGCAACTCAGTATTCAAGAGTTCCCCCGGTTTGGGATATACCTTGCCCTCCTCAACCAACAAGTCATTAAAGTCAGCAATGAAATCTGGGAAAAGTTCAAGGAACGACTTATCAAACTCACTGTAAAAGGATTTACGTTCATCACGCAAAAACTGTTCCGAACGAATTGCCTTAAACAAATCCTCCATACGCGATGCCATTGCCAGTTTTTCCAATGAGCGGCGATACTGCTCCAGTTTATCCAAATAGCTCACACAGCGGTCCAGATAACGGGCAATATATACTTCTTTGATTTTGCCTGTTTGCTCCAGTGTCTCATTTACTACCTTAAGTTCTTTATTCGCAACCGATAAATTACGACGCATCAGCGTCAGTTTTTTCATTCCATAATACAAGTAAATAGCCAAGACTATCAATAAGAGAGCCAATATACTTACACTCAGAAAGAGTATCCAGCCCATCCTTCTTTCCTGCATAACCTTTTCTGAATAGGCACGGTCAATAATCGGATAAAATTCTGTCACCTCCAAGAAGCGCAAACGGGCATTACATGTCACAGCATCTTCCATAGAACAGCTCAGGTAGCGATAGGCTCTTTCCAAATCTCCCTTCTCATACATCAAGCGCGCCAGTTTTTGTAAAGAGGCATATTCACGTACTGCCATCTTCAAATCAATGATGGCAGTCTGTGTCAAGTAAAATATCTGCATATCCTCTTCTCCCTTTGCCTCATAAGCTGAAGCCAACGTAAAATTAACATAAGCTTTCTGCTGCATATCCATAGATGTTGACAGCATCTTGGTTAAAATAGCAACCGCCTCATCCGGCTTCTTGTCAAGCAAAGTTTTCTCTGCTTGAGCAATATTCCGGTCTGTCCCCGGAGGAGAAACCATGAGAATAGAGTCACGGTAACAATCGGTAAGCTTCCTGTACTGAGCTTTAGACTGTTTCTCTACGGTATAATCTGCCAGCCAGCCGTAACACGTACGAAACGTATTATAATAATATCGTTTCGCTTCTTCACTCAGCTCGTCGACATTGAGTTTCCGCAGTTCTTGCAAAGCCTCATTATACATTCCCATTAGTCCCATCACTTCTGCCCGATTGATCACCAAATCCGGGTTAAGGTCTTTATGGTTCATCTTCTCCCAATAATTGGTTTTCCTCTTTAAGTAATAAAGGGCAGAATCTGCCTGGAAATGCAGATAAATCCGAAAGAGTTCTCCACACAGTTTGTAAGACTCCACGGCATCTGGAGCATTCGAAAGGAACAGTTTCAGTTGGCTGATGGTTTGTTCCCGCTCAGCCTGATACCGAGCTTTCTCACCGATTACCTCATCGAGTGACTCCAACGACTTTCGGTAGGAAGCATCCTTTGCCTGCAAAGGAAGAACATGACATACCATCCAGCCTATCAATAACAGAAAAAATCCTCTTTTCATATTTCCATCCAGCTAAAAAGGCATTATAAAAAGGCTCTTCACTAATAAAGAAGGGCACTAGAGCATTTATATAAATCAGATACAACTAACAAGAAAAAGTATTAATTAACAAAGGTTTATCTTTTTCTATTACTTATATTTTATTTCCAAAGATAAGAAAACTTTCGGCAAGTATCTACTTTTGCGGTGAAAAACATTTAAACCTTTATTATCATGAAACATAAATGGCTTTTATTCGTATTCGCACTAACTTGCCTGAACGTATTCGGCGCACAGGGCAGTATCATTAAAAAAACAGCCCCAGAGTTTTGGTGGGCAGGAATGAAAAATCCGGAATTACAGATTCTGCTATATGGGGAACAAATCAGCAATGCTGATGTAACTCTGACAGGCAAAGGAGTTATACTCAAAGAAGTGGTAAAGCAAGAAAACCCTAACTACTTGTTGCTGTATCTCGATTTGACAGAAGCCGATGCACAGACTCTTACCATTCGTCTTAAACAAGGAAAGAAACTGACAGAAATTCCTTATGAACTGAAAGCCAGAGTCCGGAAAGGAGAAGACATTAAAGGTTTCACTGCTGAAGATGTACTTTACCTGATTATGCCCGACCGATTTGCAAATGGTAATCAAGAAAACGACATCATCAAGGGCATGAAAGAAAGCACGACCGACCGCAACAATCTCTATGCCCGCCATGGAGGAGACTTGCAAGGTATTGCAAACCACCTTACTTATATATCCGACTTGGGAGCTACTGCCATCTGGCTCAATCCCACTCAGGAAAACGATATGAAAGAAGGATCTTACCACGGATATGCTATCACCGATTATTATCAGATAGACCGTCGCTTCGGCACCAATCAAGAGTTTAAAGAACTGGTAAAACAGGCACACAGTCAAGGTTTGAAAGTGGTTATGGACATGATATTCAACCACTGCGGTAACGAAAACTACCTGTTTGCCGACAAGCCTTCAAAAGAATGGTTTAACTTCAGCTCCAATTACGTTCAAACTTCTTTTAAAACGGCAAACGTCATGGATATACATGCCAGCAACTATGAACGCCGGATTGCTACCGACGGATGGTTTGCCTCTGTCATGCCCGACTTTAACCAACGTAACCGCCACGTAGCACGTTACTTGATTCAAAACAGCATCTGGTGGATTGAATATGCCGGCATCAACGGAATACGCCAAGACACTCACCCCTACGCCGACTTTGATTTCATGAGCCAATGGTGTAAAGAAGTAAATGAGGAATACCCGTATTTCAACATCGTGGGAGAAACATGGCTGAATAGTAATGTACAGATTGCGTACTGGCAGAAAGACAGCAAAATAGCTGCTCCGAAAAACTCTTATCTTCCCACCGTCATGGACTTTCCTCTACAAGGACTGATGAATCAGGCTTTCGATGAAGAAACCGGTGAATGGGGAGGTGGTCTGTACCGCTTGTATGACTATCTTTCTCAAGACTTAGTTTACGCCAACCCTATGGGACTGCTGACTTTCCTGGATAATCATGATACATCCCGCTTTGCATCTGACAAAGATAAAGCAAACAACCTGACCCGTTACAAACAAGCTTTAGCCTTCATGCTTACCACACGCGGGATTCCACAGATTTATTATGGAACCGAAATTCTGATGAGTGGCAATAAAGGAAATGGAGACGGTGCGCTTCGCCGAGACTTCCCCGGAGGATGGAAGGGAGACGAATTAAATGCTTTTTCAGAAAAAGGACGTACGGCTTTGCAAAATGAAGCATTCAACTATACCCGCAAGTTGCTTCAATGGCGTAAAGGTAACCTGGCTGTCACGAAAGGAAATATGAAGCACTTCTCCATCCGACAAGGAGTCTATGTATATCAGCGTGAATATAACGGACAGTCGGTAGTGGTTTTCATGAACGGAACCAATTCTTCTCAAGAACTGGAGCTTACTCCGTACCGTGAAGTATTACCTTCGGACAGTAGCACTGACCTTTTAAGTGAGAAAACAATAAAACTCACAGATAAATTAAGTCTTAATCCCCGTGAAACGCTCATTCTAACTTTCTAACCTATTTATATTTATATAAATTAAAATTCTTACAACTGACTATTTATCAACAAATTAAAAACATAACCATTTATATTTTCTCTTTTAAGAAGAAAAGTGAATTGCAAGAAACTTAACTTTGCTTGCAAACACACCAAAAACCATTTTCAAAGCAATTAACCTCAACTTTTTTATAATCTTTTTACCTGAAAACTATGAATATAAAGAAAATGCTTTCCCTCGCAGCTTTATGTTACTGCGTCACAGCCAGTGCTCAGCAACTGGTTTCGCCCAACGGAAACTTTACCATGAACTTTCGTCTGAACGAAAATGGAGCTCCTGAATACGAACTCTCGTTCAAAAATCAAGCCGTAATCAAACCCAGTACCTTGGGACTGGAACTTAAAAGAGAAGATCCGGAAAAGAAAATCGGATTTGAGTGGACGGAGATGAAACAGAAAGAAGGTGTAGATGCCCGTACGAATCTAATGACCGGATTCAAAATTAAAGAAACCAAGACAGCCTCTCTGAATGAGAATTGGAATCCGGTATGGGGCGAAGAAAGTACCATTCAAAACCACTACAATGAATTGGAAGTAATGTTAGAGCAACCGGAGACCGCCCGACAAATGGTCATCCGCTTCCGTCTGTTCAACGATGGTTTAGGCTTCCGGTATGAGTTCCCGCAACAACAGAACCTGAATTACTTTATCATCAAGGAAGAACATTCACAATTTGCCATGGCTGGTGACCATACAGCTTTCTGGATTCCGGGCGACTACGACACACAAGAGTATGACTATACCACTTCTCGCCTCTCTGAAATCCGCGAAAAAATGAAAACCGCCGTTACCGAAAACTCTTCACAGCATGTATTCTCTCCTACAGGCGTTCAGACTGCACTGATGATGAAAACCGATAACGGGCTCTATATTAACCTGCATGAGGCTGCACTGAAAGACTATGCGTGCATGAGCCTCAACTTGGATGATAAAAACATGATTTTCGAATCTTGGCTGACTCCCGACGCCAAAGGGGATAAAGGATATATGCAAACTCCTTGTACCTCGCCCTGGCGTACCGTCATTGCCAGCGATGATGCACGTGATATATTAGCCTCACGCATTACTTTAAACTTGAATGAACCCTGTAAAATTGAAGATACCTCTTGGATTCACCCAGTGAAGTATATCGGTGTATGGTGGGACATGATTACCAATAAAGGAACCTGGGCCTACACGAATGATGTGCCGAGTGTGAAATTAGGACAGACTGACTATACAAAGACAAAACCTAACGGAACACATTCAGCCAACACAGTCAATGTAAAGCGCTACATCGATTTTGCCGCCCAGCACGGATTTGATGCCGTTCTGGTAGAAGGATGGAATCAAGGTTGGGAAGACTGGTTCGGCAAGAGCAAGGACTATGTGTTTGATTTCGTCACTCCCTACCCTGACTTCGATGTAAAAGAAGTACACCGCTATGCAGCCTCAAAAGGCATCAAAATGATGATGCATCACGAAACCTCTTCTTCTGTCAGAAACTATGAGCGCCATATGGATAAAGCGTATCAGTTTATGGTAGACAACGGATATAACTCGGTTAAGAGCGGATATGTAGGCGACATCATTCCACGCGGTGAACATCACTACGGTCAGTGGATGGTTGATCACTACCTCTATGCAGTAAAAAAAGCAGCTGATTATAAAATTATGGTCAATGCACATGAAGCAGTTCGCCCCACAGGTTTATGCCGCACTTATCCGAACCTTATCGGAAACGAATCGGCACGCGGAACTGAATATGAATCATTCGGTGGAAACAACGTAAACCATACCACTATCCTTCCGTTTACCCGCCTCATCGGTGGTCCGATGGACTATACTCCGGGTATTTTTGAAACCGACTGCAGCAAGATGAACCCAAACAATAAATCACGTGTTCGCACTACCATTGCCCGTCAGCTGGCACTGTATGTTACCATGTACAGCCCGCTGCAAATGGCTGCCGATATCCCGGAGAACTACGAACGATTCATGGATGCATTCCAGTTCATTAAAGATGTTGCCATCGACTGGGATGAGAGCAAATATCTGGAAGCAGAGCCGGGAGAATATGTAACCATTGCCCGCCGTGCTAAAGGCAGCAACGACTGGTTTGTGGGATGTACTGCCGGATATAATGGTCATACTTCAAAACTGAGCCTTGACTTCTTAGACGCAGGCAAGAAATATGAAGCAACAATCTATGCTGATGCCAAAGATGCAAGTTGGGACAAGAACCCGCAAGCCTATACCATCACCAAGAAAAAAGTAACCAGCAAAACCAAGCTGAATCTGAAAGCTGCCGTTGGTGGCGGATATGCTATTTCTATCAAAGAAATAAAGTGACGGGCAAAACATTTAGTTCTTCAGTCTTGAATGAAGATACTCAACGACTGAAGAACTTTGTAAAAAACGAATTAAAACTATACTTGTTTTCAATAAGTGTCATTAGGTCCAAATACACTTTAACTTAATTAAAATAATATGAAAAAGACAATGAAATCAACAAGCAAATATCTGCTGCTATGGATAGCAGGTATGCTGCTTTCTGTGCAAGCTTTTGCACAAGCCATAGTTGTAAACGGAACTGTGGTCGAAAAAGACGGAGAACCAATTATCGGTGCGAATGTATTGGTAAAAGGAACCACCAATGGAGCAATTACCGACTTAGACGGTAACTTTACTCTTAATGCTCAACAAGGAGATATATTAGTTATTTCTTTTATCGGTTATAAGAATCAAGAGCTTCCAGCTTCTGCCAATATGAAAATCACCCTACATGAAGATACTGAAATACTTGACGATGTTATCGTCATCGGTTATGCAACAGGCAGCCAACGTACTGTATCTGGAGCTATCCAACGTGTAGGACGCGAAGAAATGAACGCAGGAGTAGTTACCAATCCACTGCAAGCCATTAAGGGTAAAGTAGCCGGCGTAAACATCACAAAGACAGGAGGTGACCCTACCGCTTCGGCTTCCATCCGTGTGCGAGGAACCACTTCGCTATCGGGCGGTAATGACCCGTTGGTTATCGTTGACGGTGTATTCGGTGATTTGAATATGTTGAATGCCATTGCTCCTACCGATATTGAAAGCTTCACCATATTAAAGGATGCCTCCGAAACTGCACAGTATGGCTCACGTGGTGCCAGCGGTGTAATCGTAGTCACTACTATCAAGGGAAAGAACGGCACTAAATCACTGAGCTATGACGGCAGCTTCGGTATTGAAACAGTATACAAGAATCTGGAAATGCTGGATGCCAATGCCTATCGCCAGATAGTAGCCGACCGCGGTTATGCCAATGCACTGGATATGGGTTATGATACCAATTTCATTGAAGCGATGCAACAAACGGGGTATACCCAAAATCACCGCCTCTCGTTCGGAGGAGGTTCTGAATCATCGAACTATCGCGCATCTATCGGTATCATCGACCAGAAAGGTATCATCAAAGACAACTATATGCGTAACTATACAGCCAAGCTGGATGCTTCACAAACTATGTTTAATGACAAAGTGAAAATTGACTTCGGCATGTTTGGTTCAAAAGTAGACAAACGTTATCTAAATGATTACCAGAAAACATTCTATTCAGCCGCTGCCTTCAATCCTACCATCCCCAACTTTGCCAACGAAGACGGGACATGGCCGGAAGACCCCAATGCCAATGAGACACAGAACCCACTCGGACGTTTAACCATTAAAGATCAAGAATCAAGCAGTTATATCAATGCTAATGCACGCATCACATGGACTGTGATTGATGGTTTGAAACTGAGTGCTTTCGGTTCATATACCTACAATGTGAAGGAAAACTCCAGATACTTCCCGAACAACATCAAGGCGAATATGGGAACCAATGGTCGTGCCGAAAAAGAAGATAACAAGAGCGGTGTATTGCTGGGCAACTTTACTGCCAACTACAAGAAGGCTTTCGGAAAGCACTACATCGACATATTGGGACTGGCTGAATTACAAGATTACCGCTATACCGGCTTTAAAGCTGCAGCAAAACAGTTTGGAACAAACTTCTTTGGATATGACAATCTGGGGGCAGGAGCCGAAGTGAAGTATGGTGACGTAAGTTCATACAACAATGGTTACTCTATTGCCTCTTTCATGGGACGTTTCAACTGGTCGTATGCCGACAAGTACATTGCTACTGTCAATATGCGTACCGATGGTTCTTCCAAATTGGGAGCTAACAACAAATGGGGCTTCTTCCCTTCTGCATCACTGGCATGGGTACTGAAAGAAGAGTCTTGGCTGAAGAATGTGGAATTTCTAAGCAACTTGAAATTACGTACGGGATATGGTCTGACTGGTAATCAGGATGCTATTGCCGCATACAACTCTCTGAAACTGATGAGTCCGACTGGAGTAACCACCATCGACGGTAAACCCGTTGCAACCTATGGCATCAACCGCAACGACAACCCCGACTTAAAATGGGAAGTGAAACGCATGTTCGACGTAGGTGTGGACTGGGGATTCTTCGATGACCGTTTGAGCGGTACCGTAGATTACTACTACTCAAAGACCAGCGACCTGCTTTATAACTATGCAGTACCTGTTCCTCCATTTGCATTCAACAGCCTACTTGCCAACTTAGGTGAAATGGAAAATACCGGTGTGGAAATTGCTGTAACCGGTGTTCCCGTAAGGACCAAGGATATGGAATTAAGCATTTCTGCCAACTTTTCTTGGCAGAAGAATAAGTTACTTTCACTAGACGGAACTTACATGGGACAAAACCTGAGTGCCAAAGAATACATGAATCTCGGCGGTATGAATGGCGCCGGATTTATCGGTGGCAACAATCAGGTTATCTATCAGATGGTCGGACAACCGGTAGGAGTATTCTATCTACCTAAATGTGACGGTCTGATTGATATGAAGGGCAAAGGTGAATACACCTATCACATATTGGATATTGACGGACAAGAAGGTATTGACCTTTCCGATGGAAAAGACCGATATGTTGCCGGTCAAGCTATGCCAAAATTCTATCTGGGAGGTAATATCAACTTCAGATATAAACAATTCGATATTCAAACTCAGTTCAGCGGTGCTTTCGGGCATAAGATTTATAACGGTACTTCACTGTCATACATGAACATGAGTCAATTCCCTACTTACAACGTAATGAAGGAGGCTCCTGAAAAGAATATTCACGATCAGACCGTAACCGATTACTGGCTGGAAAGAGGTGACTATGTACATATCGACTACATCACCTTGGGGTGGAATCTAGATACCAAAAAATTGAAGAACATCAATTCACTTCGATTGACGTTTTCTGTGAACAATGTCGCTACCATTACCAACTACTCTGGTCTGTCACCAATGATTAACAGCTCTACAGTAGGCGGAAACCTGGGATTGGACGACAAACAGTTCTACCCCTTAACCCGTACTTATTCACTCGGACTCAGTCTTAACTTTTAAATAACCGAATACCATGAAACGTAATATACTTTATACCTTTATCATTGCAGCTGCAATGAGTATGACCGGATGTTCTTCATTTCTTGAAGAAGACCCTAGAGATCAGATGCCTGAAGAAGAAGCATATAAAAACCCACAGATGATTTATCTGAATACAGTAGCCAATCTCTACACAAAAATTGGAGCAGACGGAGGAGGTAACGGACTGGCCGGAACCGACCGAGGACTGTATGACCTAAATACCTTTACCGCCGACGAAGCCATACTTCCTACTCGTGGTGGAGACTGGGATGACGGTGGTTTGTGGAGGGATTTGTTCCAACATAACTGGGGAGTAAACAACGGACTGATTATCTCCACTTGGGACTATCTGTATGGAGTCATTATGCAATGCAACCAATCCATAGACAAACTCACCAGCTTAAAAGAGGCTGATCCAAGCAACGAATACTTCGATATCTACCAAGCTGAAGTACGCGCCCTTCGTGCCATGTATTATTACTATCTAATCGACATGTTCGCCCGTGTACCAATTGTTGAATCCTCAGAGACTAAAATGGAAGATGTAGAGCAATCGGAGCGCAGTGAAGTATTCGCCTTCATCAAGAAGGAACTGGAAGAAGTCACCCCGTTGTTAGTAGAAGCCAAGAGTGCAGACAACGGCGAATACTATGGCCGTATGACCAAAGCTGTAGGCTACTTCTTGCTGGCGAAACTGGCATTGAATGCCGAAGTCTATACGGATGATAATTGGACCGACAACAATCGACCAAATGGAAAAGATATCAAATTTACCATTGACGGACAAGAAATGAATTGTTGGGAAGCAGTCGTTGCTTATGCTGACAAGATTAAAGCCTGCGGTTATGAATTGAATCAGGGGCCCAGCGGATTCCTTTCTAACTTTGAAGTAGAAAACGAAGGGTCAAAAGAGAACATCTTTGTTATCCCTATGGACCCTTCACTCTACAAAGCACGCAACATGTATCTGGTACGCTCGAACCACTATGATGTAGGTAAGGCACTCGGATTCGGTAATGGAGGATGGAATGGTGCTTGTGCTACCATCGAGGCAATGAATGCCTTCGGGTATAACACGACCAATCCTGACCCAAGAATGAATTTGACTTATTACACCAAAAACGTTGAAATCAACGGTAAAAAAGTAATCAACAGCGATACTGGAAAGCCACTGGAATATCTGCCCATGGCTGTCAAACTCCAGTTTGACAAGAGTGATACAAACATGAAGATGGCAGGTGCACGTATGCATAAATATGCTTACGACCGCACTGCAACAGAGGACGGTCAATGTCCGCACAATGACTGGGTACTGTTCCGCTATTCAGATGTAGTGCTGATGCGTGCCGAAGCACTGGTACGTAACGGACAGAGCGGACAAGCCGATTTAGATGAAGTACGTAATCGTGTAGGTGCCACACATGCAGACGCTACACTTGACAACATTCTGAAAGAACGTCTGCTGGAACTGGCATGGGAAGGGTGGCGCCGTCAAGACTTGATTCGCTTCGGTCACTTTAACGACAAGATTACCGAGCGTCCGAAAACTGAGAAATACTTGCAGGTATTCCCGATTCATGCCAATACATTGGCTGTTAACAAGAACCTGACCCAAAATCCAGGCTACCCCAAACTGTAAAACAACAAACAACGAATCTCTAAAAACAGAATAACCATGAAAACTTATATCAAAAATATTCTAACCGCCCTGATGCTCTGCTTCGTAATATCAAGTTGCCAGGACAATGAGAACTGGAGAATTATTCCGTATGAACCCGAACCGGAAGTTCCGGCCGAAGGACCAGCTGAACTACGTATCGCAGGCGGTCATCAGGGATGGAAACCAGAAGCCGAAGTCATCGGGAAACTCTATCCCGTGAAGAATGATGCAGGAGAGATGGACGGCGACTATGCCGGATACGTTTATCTCGGTACAGAATTCAAAATTTGCCCCAATGCAGGTTGGGACGGAGCTTTTGGTACATCCGACAACACTCCGGAGGGTTCTATGGTAACTGGAGATGGACTGGGTAATCTGAAAGTTGCCACCGAAGGATATTATTATGTAACCTGCAACATCAAAGACCTGACTTGGAAAGCAGATCCTTTGAACTTCGGAGTAATAGGTGACGCTACCGGCAGCTGGGATATAGACAATCCCTTGACATACGATGCAGCCGATTTAAAACTGAAAATCACAATGGACTTAGTTGACGGTAATATCAAATTCCGCGCCAATGGTGCTTGGGGAGTTCCCAATGGTGAATTTGGCGGTGGCGATGAAAAAGGCAAACTCTTTCCTAAAGGTGCAGACATACCCGTTACAGCTGGCAAGTATCAAATCATAGTAGATCTGTCTACAACCGACTATACCTACAAACTGATTGCTCAATAAGCATAATAACTAAACTGTCTAAAGGGGCATGCCTGAGCATCAGCTCGGTATGCCCCTTTCCTTCTTATCCTACAGCTTATGAAAACCACTTTACTACAATTCGCACTTCTTGTTGTGCTGACCGCCTTTTGGTCGTGTTCCGACCACGAAGAATCCACCCCCGAAGTTCCTCCTGCCAATATTCCTGAAAGATGGAGTTGCTCATCGGAACAGGCAGACGCAGACCAGACAATCACTATCACTTTCAAAGCACCGAAAAGCTCCGCACTCTATGGCTACGAAGGAGATGTATACCTTCATGCCGGAATCATCAACGAAGGAAACTGGATGTATGTACCTGCCGACTGGAACGAGAATATCGACAAGTGTAAATGTACTCCTACGGATACTAATATCTGGAGCATCACCCTCTCGCCATCCATCCGTGAATGGTTCGGATCGGGTACAACTCCCGTCAAACAATTGGGACTGGTGATACGCAGTGCCGACGGAAGCCGAAAGGGACAAGATGAGGATTATTTCATCAACATTACTGACAGCAAGTATCAAGGCTTCCAACCCGCTCCCATCAAAGAACAGTCCCTACCCACCGGCATGCAACATGGCATCAATACAGACGCACAGACCAACAGCGTAACCCTTGTGCTCTACGATCGCGCCACAGACGGTACATACAAAGACTATGCCTATGTGGTGGGTGACTTCAACCAATGGACACTGGCCAACAATGAATCTTCACAGATGTACCGCGACCCGGCAACCGGATGCTGGTGGATTACATTGGGCAACCTCGACCCGAAGCGTGAATATGCTTTCCAATATTATGTAGGAACAACCGGTGGCAATGCCATACGACTTGCCGACCCCTATACTGAAAAGATTCTCGACCCCGATAACGATAAGTATATCGCTGCATCAACCTATCCCGAGACAGAGCGCAACTATCCCGAAGGAGGAAATGGCATCGTATCTACTTTCCGTATCCACCGGGAAAACTTTGCATGGAGTACACCTGATTTTAAAGTTTCTGACCGCACAAATTTGATTATCTATGAGCTGTTATTGCGCGACTTCACAGCAACAAAAGACCTGAACGGCGCCATGCAGAAACTGGACTATCTCAAGCAACTAGGAGTGAATACCATTGAACTGATGCCTATACAAGAATTCGATGGAAACGACAGTTGGGGCTACAACCCGTGCTTCTACTTTGCTCTCGACAAATCTTATGGTACACCGCAGCAATACAAGGAGTTTATAGACCGTTGCCATAGTCTGGGTATCGCCGTATTATTAGATGTGGTCTATAATCATGCCACAAACAATATGCCTTTCGCACGTATGTACTGGGACGGAAACCGACCTGCAGCCAACAACCCGTGGTTCAACCAGAAAGCTCCTCACCCGTATTCTGTATTCAATGATTTCAACCATGAATCCAGACTTACTCGTGAATTCGTAAAACGCAATCTGAAATACCTGCTAAATGAATACAAAATAGACGGCTTCCGTTTCGACCTGACCAAAGGTTTTACCAACCAAAATAGCACAGAGATGACCTCAGGCAACTACGATGCCAGCCGTATTGCAATCCTAAAGGATTATCACCAGACCATACGTTCCACCAATCCTGACGCACTTATGATTTGCGAACATCTGGCAGGAAAGGAAGAGGAAAGTGAGTTGGCAGCCGACGGAATCAAACTCTGGCGCAATCTAAACAATGCATATTGCCAATCTGCAATGGGATGGTTAGAAAACAGCAGTTTCGAAGAACTCATCACTTGTAACAACGGCATCATTGAAAAAGGATGGATAGGTTATATGGAAAGCCACGACGAAGAACGCTGCGCCTACAAACAAATTCGCTGGGGCAACGGTATCCTACAAACAGATCAAACTGCACAGATGAAACAACTGGAGACAAATGCCGCATTTTTCTTTTCCGTACCTGGACCGAAGATGATCTGGCAATTTGAGGAATTGGGCTACGATATTTCAATCAATGCCAATACACAAGGCGAAGTCATTGAAGGTGAAGAACACCGTACAGATCGTAAGCCACTCCACTGGGAGTATTATACAGACCCGGCACGAAAAGGTTTATATGATGTCTATGCTAAATTACTGAATTTGCGTAAAACACACGCCAACCTCTTCCAGGCAAACAGCACTTTCTCTTGGAATGTGGATAATAACTATTGGAGCGGCTCTACGCCACGTAGCATCACATTGAAAAACGGCAATGATATGTTATACGTAATCGGTAATTTCGGAGAAGAAGATGCCAATGCTATTTCTCTGCCCGAAGGTATACAATATAATTATATGACTGGAGAAGAAGTAAGTGGCAATATCACCGTACCTGCCCATAGCTTCTTCCTGGGTACAAGCTTTATGCCCCAATAACCGAGGTCCGAAGCACTCATGATGTTACTTATATAATTCAAAAAATCCCCCAAGCGTTTCAAGCTATTGCCTGTATGCTGGGGGATTTTATCTGTTTCAGTAGGTTTCCGTTTTATCAAGGCTTTTTTCCTAACAAGAACTCATCTATTGCTTTTTTCAAAGTTGCTTTAGGAAGAGCTCCCTGAGCTACTTGAGGATCTCCTGTTTTCGGTATAAACAGCAAGGTAGGAATGCTACGAATACCAAATGCGGCAGCCAATTCCTGCTCTTTTTCCGTATCAATCTTATAAATCACAATCTGTCCGTCATATTCCTTGGCTAGTTCTTCAAGAATCGGAGCAATCATTTTACAGGGTCCACACCAAGTGGCATAGAAATCAATGATTGCCGGTTTATCGCCTTCATATTTCCATTCACTGGGATTCTTCTCGTAGTTATAAACTTTAGCCAAAAAATCGGCTTTGGTAAGATGTACCACTTTTGCATTTTCTGCTATATCCATCTTCTTATTCATTTCTGACTGATTGTTTGACACATTACTACTACATGCTGTATTTACTATAAATACAGCCAACATAAGGAATAAGATTTTTTTCATCATTCTACTTCATTATAAACAACAATTCTACAAAATATAAGTTCAGTGAAAACGGGTGAAAGGCGAGCCATACTACCCAGTCTTATTAATCAACCTGCCCCTACAAACAGGATAAAAGAACAATTCATCACTGCGATTTACTTAACTTTCGACAGTTCATCAAGCAAAGCCGGTCTCCGGGGGCGGCGTGCTTTCTGCTGCTCAATTATTTCATAGGCCTCCCGACGACCTCCATAGCCGATAAGCGTTTTCAACATAGAAACTCCATGTTGATAGGAAGAACGGTCTGATGCTCTCCGAAAATGGTTCTCCACACATCCAACGTACAACTTAATGAATTCGTCTTTATAGCATTCGAAAACCTGCTTGGGAGCCTCCTCCAAAAGATGCTGTAAAGGATATTTCCGAAGATATTCCATATACCTACTCCACATTTTCTCTTGAGTATACATGTATAGGAGTAAAATTTGATTCCCATCTGCATCAGTAATTAATGATTCTACCCAGTCTTCCCAGATTATTGGGTCTATTTTACTTTTCATCAACGAATACATCGCCTCCATCGAAAAGTCCATACCTTCCCATTCGCCAAACCGAACCCTGTTTCTTAAGAAAAAATCACGAGCCAGACGAATAATCTGAGTCGTATCTTCTCTTTGAAGGTATACTTTCATCTCCCACTCTTTCCATTCACAAACAAGTCCTTCCAGCTCTGCATTCTGTTCAATGCCCTGCACTGCTATCCGAAGCACTTCATCGAGATTATCCTCCTCCCATGCCATCTGAAGGAGTTTACGGCGAAACTCTTCATTCTCAATATGGTCATACATAAACTTACGCTGCTCTTCTGATGTACCACAGCGAGCCATCATCTTCAGTTTATATAACTGAGCCTGATTATAAGCATATTTCTGGCTCCAATCATCCTCATGAGGCTTTTTTATTTCATCTAATGCAGAAAGTACTTCACCTTGCTGCTCTGGAGTATTTGCCAAACTAACGGCAAATTGAATCCAACTCCACCACCAGTCCCAGCCAACCAAATTTTTCTCTTTAAATCGGGTCAATGCCAGTTTGAATAAATCAGACTTCATCTCATCAGGCAGTTCCTTTTCAATAAGCAAGGACCATTTCTCAAAGCAATAATCAACTATTCCACTAAGTTCCCCTGCGCTGTCATCTCCACTGTTGAGGATTTTTTCTGCCATATCGGCAACACCTGTCAATATGGCTACAGCCACATTCCACTGTTGATAGTTCATGGCTTCATCTGCTTCTTCAAGTATCTGATTCACACTTGCATTAAACTCAAAACTATCCCGATAACTAATATAACCATGACGGCTATAATCTTCTATCAACCCTTCAATGAGAGAGGAATACCGCCCAGGATTAGAAACCAATCTTCTATCAGCACCCAATGCAAGAAAACGATTGCAAACCTGCACGTTGTTTTCACATTCTGCCCTAATAAATTCTTCCAGTTTCCTCTTATCAAGTGATCTCAAGAGGCTATCAACTTTTGATGCCATGTTTTTTGATTTCATCTGTCAATATTCTTATGCTATCCTTTTACATAATTTCTGCAATATGGCAAAATCTCCCGAAATCTGCAAACAGAGAAATCAAAATGAAACTAAGCCATCCTTAAAAAACAACAGCGCAACAAACAAGTTATTTTTGTTCATTGCGCTGAAGCCTAATTATTCAACCTATTCCAAGGCTATTAATATTCCTCCTCATTAAAGAAAAAATCTTCTTTACTTGGATAGTCCGGCCAAATATCTTCAATACTTTCGTATATTTCACCTTCATCTTCCATTTCCTGAAGGTTTTCAATAACTTCCAAAGGAGCACCTGAGCGCATTGCATAGTCAATCAGTTCATCTTTTGTCGCAGGCCATGGAGCGTCTTCCAGCTTTGAGGCCAATTCCAATGTCCAATACATATTATATCAGTTTTTAAAGTTTAACATCTTGATTTATTGAGCCACAAAAGTATAATAAATTCTTTCACTCACAAGTCTTATCCCAATAAATTTCATCCGACTTCGTTAAATAGTTTAACTTTCGACTCAATACGAACAAATAATCCGACAATCTGTTTACAAATCGCTTCACATTATCATCTATTTCTTCCACACCCATTTCTTCCAAGGCATAGATTCTACGTTCTGCACGCCGACATACAGTACGGCAAACATGACAGGCAGCTGCCGCCTGCGAGCCACCGGGAAGAATAAAGCCCGACAATTCGGGTAAATAAGTATGCATCTCATCTATTTCTTGTTCCAAACGAAGAATATTTGAATCTGCAACCTTGCTTTCTATACACAACTCGGTTTTACTTTGGTCTGTTGCCAGATAAGAGCCTATAGAAAAGAGTTTATGCTGAACGGTTTTTAACAACTCATTCGATTGTTCATCCGGACTTACCGCCATCAGCCACCCTATACACGCATTCAGTTCGTCGATGGTGCCATAAGCTTCAAGCCGGGCATCCGCTTTTGACACACGCACTCCCCCTACGAGCGAAGTCGTTCCTTTATCACCTGTTCGGGTATAAATCTTACTCATTTTCATAATATATCAATTTAAAGAAAGTTCACAATATGATTTTCCTTAGCTCGCTTCTTATCAAAGAAGACCAAGCCCACATCATATAAATCAAACGTTACTCTTACCTGTTGATCAGCAAGCAATACCTCTTTCCACCATCGTTTTTTCTCTTCACTCCCGTAAGGATTAGCTACAACCAGACAAGTACGTTCATGAACAAATGGAAGAATCTTTTCAACTACCTCTCTATAATCAGGAATATCAGCCACATGAATCAGATCAAGAGGAGCTTTTGCCGTAGATAATACTTGTTCCATCTTATCTACTGCATTTCCCGACAAATAGGTAATGTTAGATTGAGAAGAGAATATACGCTCCACAGACTCTTCACGCATATCGGAGATGGTTAGGACAGACGATTTCGGACAAGCTTCTGCAATATAACGGGTAGTCAAACCACTTCCTGTTCCCACCTCTACGATGTTGACCGGCTGCAGATAATTAGCTAAACGAAATAGAAAACGATCAACTTTTTCACGATAATGGGGTAAATGACTTACTACTCTGCGCAAATGATGCAACGATGCAAAAGCATAGTATGGAGCTTGTTCATAAATAACGAACGTAATCAAGAAGAAATCGGAAGGCGAATGTACCCCATAACCACAACGATGGCGGAAACGCCGACACCAGTTTAAACCTCGTAACCAAATACCTCCCATACTATTTCCCTGTTATAAATCATTATGAGAGCAAAGATATAAAAAAATGCTGCTTCGCAATACGAAGCAGCATTTTCTTATTTCCTACAGATACTTTATTTGCGAGAACCTAATTTATCATCCATATACAGAATACCTGCATGGTCTCCGCAACGTTTCAACTTTTCAACAATACCTTGTGCGGTAGCTTCTTCTTCCACCTGTTCACGAACATAGCTCCATAAGAAATCCTGAGAAGCTTTGTCTTTTACTTCTGCAGCTACATTCACTAAGCTGTCAATTAATTCAGAAACATGACATTCATGTTTATACACGTGTTCAAAAACTTCAAGCACACTGCCCCAGCCTTGTGGAACAACATCTATTTTATCAACCTTAGCCACACCGCCACGTTTCGCCAGATAATCAGCCAAATCATAAGCATGGGCTAACTCTTCCTGCGACTGAAGACGCATCCAGTGAGCAAAGCCGTCGAATCCTTCGCTCTTCAAGTAGAACGACATTGACAAATAAAGGTTTGAAGACCACATTTCGGCAACAATCTGATCGTTAATCGCTTTTTGTAATTTTTCTGAAATCATAGCTATATAATTTTAATGATACATTAATATCGGATATTCGCGTTTCTCTTTTTGAAGAATGTCCTTTCTTTAATATAAACAAACCAAATGCCAAAAATCCTCTGCATGAGAAATATTTTAATTATCTGTCATCTTGGCATGATACTTAGGAAAAGGCTGCATCATTCGCTCCTTCCCCCAAAAATAAGGAGAAAGATGCAAATAATCAATAACCCATGCCAATATAAAACAGCCTATAAGAGTTATTAACAAAGATACTGTCAAGAACAACATTCCTGATGAATCGAAAGCAAAGACATTTGCCAAAGGCTTTACCGCCATTGTGAATATCGGAGAAAAAATCAAAAGAACAAAAGTATGCTCTCCGATATAACAACAAGTCTGTTTTATTGTCTCTGAAAGATATCTCACCAAAGTCAGTCCGATACTCATAGCAAGATAAGTAAGTAAAATTCCTTCAGGAAGTGCCCTATCTAAATTATTGGGTGATAAAGCCAACAGAATGAAAGGAATCACTGCCCAAGCCGAAGGACGGAAAAAGTCAAGAAACTGTAGTCGGCTCCGACGTAAAGCAACTCCGGCTGTAAAATAAAGTGCATTGGGCAAAGACAAAATACCTACGCAAGACCAACCGGCATAGCATAATGCCAAAACAATCAAAACTGCCAAATTAGTTCTCCACAAACAACTAAACCGATTAACCAAATAATAAGTACTTCCACAGAGCATCAACGTGTGTAAATACCAATAAGGACCTAATGGATGAAGAAATAACTTGTCAGCCCACAGCAAAAAACTTAAATCAGCTACACGGTCGCGCACTGGAAGAACAGCCGACATCAGCACATAACCTGTTTCCATCAATGCATAAGGAACAAAAATCCACCCCATTGCACGAAAGAACTGAGTTCCGGATTTCTGCACATTCATCAAATAACCCGAAATAATCAAAAATGCCGGCATGTGGAAGGTATAAACCAACGACTTTGCATACGGATAGGTATCACCTATATAACGCAGGTGAAATACAATCATCAGCAAAATAAATATACATTTCAGGAAATCAATTTCCTCTACCCGCTGCTTCATATATAGAGTTTGTTTTAATGCTATTTTTTTAATAAAATTCAAAGATAGTGCTAAAACCCGATATGAGCAAGCAAAGCATTTAAGCCATCTGCCAAATAGCAATCGAAAAAACCGCCTTTAATTAGTAAGACAAAAAACAGCTCTATTGTTTCAACTGAAACAAAACGACATACTTCCTACTGAGTACAAAGCAATTCACCATCCTAAGGTTTTATATTGCATAGAGAAAAGAATATCTTCTATTTACATATTAACAGTTCAAGGGCCCTAAAAAATCAGGTCTATTATTTGTTTTCCCAAATAAAACACTACATTTGCATACCCTTATAACACCTTACTATACTAGGACTAAAATCACATGAAACCGAATAGTCACATCAGCGAGAAGGAACTTGTTTTCCTACTGACAGAAGGAGATGAGAAGGCTTTCTGTAAATTATACAGTTTATACAGAGCACAGCTCACCTTCTTTGCTTTCAAATTCTTAAAATCGTCTGCCTATACCGAAGACATAGTACAAGAAACCTTCCTTCATGTCTGGCTCAGCCGAAAGTTCATCCGAACCGACCAGCCTTTCTCTGCCTACTTATACACCATTGCCAAAAACCGAATTCTTAACCAGCTTCGCAGCATGGAGCATCAACAGCTTTTGGAAGAGCATCTGCTAAAAAATGCTATTGACTATACAGAAGATACACAAAACGAACTTCTCTCACAAGACTTGAAGGATATCATACAAAAAGCATTCGAGGCTCTCTCACCCAGGCAGCAGGAAGTTTTCCGGTTAAGTCGGGAAGGACAGCTTTCTTATAAAGAAATAGCTGAAAAGTTAGGTATCTCAGTCAATACAGTTCATGAGCATATTACTTCATGTTTATACACTATCCGACACTACCTCATCAAATATGGTAAAGTCAATTCCAACTTACTCACCATCCTTTTATTCATTATATTTAAAAAAGGTTAATTCATCCCCCCATCTTCTCTACAGCGGTGTATTTATTATAAAATCGCAAACCAGATAAGAAGATGGAAAAAAATCAAGATAAACAGCAAATACGCCGATACCTGAACGGAGCCTATAACAGTCATGAAGCAAAAGAAATGGCTGAAAGCCTACTGCGTGCCGATAAAGAGGGCATTCTGGACGACTTGGCAGATGAAGTTTGGGAGGAAGCCTTATCATTGCCCGAACCTTCAGACCAAATCAAAGAGCAGTATAAGAAAGAAGCTCAGCACCTGCTTGAGAGTATGCAGTCTCAAAAACGCTCATTCACCAAGCGGATACTCTATATGGCTACGGGTATCGCTGCATCTATTCTTGTGATTTGGGGAGCCATTACTATGAAACAACAATGGGATATCCAACACATCACAGTAGCTCAAGCAACAACCGGTTTCGGGGAGAAGAAAGAATTGACCCTCCCCGACGGCAGCCAAATCATATTAAATGCCTGCTCAAAATTAGAATACCCTTCCCAGTTTATCGGAGATAAAAGAGAAGTACAACTCGTTGGAGAAGCCTACTTCAAGGTCCAATCAAATCCTGAGCAGCCTTTTCTAATTCAGACCTCTGATTTTCAAGTAGAAGTATTAGGCACAGAGTTTAATGTGAAATCATATGCTCATGACCAGGTTCAATCGGTAGAAGTGGAAAACGGAAAAGTACAAGTAACTTTGCCCGAAGACCGAATCCGGCTGAAAAAACAAGAACAAATCTACCTGAACAAGCAGTCGGGTGAATACAGCAAGTTAAAAAGAAGTGAGAATAAAGTAGCAGCATGGCGCAATGGGGCTTTGCATTTTTATCAAACCCCACTGACCGATGTGGCAAAAGAACTCGAACGAAGATACCATTGCAAAATATCTTTCCGCCAAGGAGAAGTATTTGAGAATCTCATCTCTGGCGAGCATGATAACCAAAACTTAGAGTCGGTTCTGGAGGCACTACACTACATCTGCGGTATCAACTACGAAAAGGATGGAAATCAAATTACATTTTATAAATAAATATCAACCTTTATTGCCTGAATGCCTATGAAATCATCTCCCTAATTACCAAGAGAAGTAAAAGTTTAACTCAGGAAAGCTTTTATCTCATCCGATACACTGCCACGGCCTCCAGCCGATGAGTTGACAGCGTATCCGCTGCTTTTACAACCTAAATCTTACCATTAAATCACAGCCTTATGAATATGAATTCTATTCTAAAAAAGGAAGGCACACACTACTCTCCTTTTGCTGCTTTTTTACTATTCGTATGCTTATCTGTTATTTCTCTACAGACCTATGCACAAAACGAAAGCAGTTTAACCTTACAAGTGAAAGACCAGAATGTAGAACAAGTTTTTACACAAATCACTAAACAAATCGGAATAAAGTTTTTCTATGACCATGAAACGATTCGCCAGGAGCCTCCGGTTAGCTTAAATCTTTCAAAAGCACCTCTGAGCGAAGCACTTAATGCCATTAGCCAGCAGACTCAACTGCGCTTTGAGCGTAAGGGGAATACGGTATTGGTCAGCAGTAAAACAAAGCAAAAACAAACAGAAACGAAAAAAGAACCCATATCTGTAAAAGGAAAGGTTTCTGCCAGCAGTGGAGAGGCCATTATTGGAGCCAGCATCCAAGTGAAGGGAACTGCTACCGGTACCATTACCGATATGGACGGAAACTTCAGCCTTCAGGCAGAAGAAGGACAGGTCTTGACCATTTCATACATTGGATATGAATCGGTACAAGTGAAAGCCGGGCGCAAACCTCTGAACATCACCATGAAAGAAGACGATGTAGCAATGGATGAAGTTGTGGTAACCGCCTTAGGTATCCGCAAAGAGAAGAAAGCATTGGCTTACTCCGTAACCGAAGTAAAAGGTGAAGACATGAACCGCGTGAAAGTAGCCAACCTCGCAACAGGTCTGGCAGGTAAAGTGGCAGGTGTCAATGTATCAAAACCGGCTTCAGGGGTAATGGGTTCCAGCCGAATCATCATCCGCGGTAACGGCTCACTGAATGGTTCAAACCAGCCTTTATACATCATCGATGGTATTCCGATGGATAACACCAACTACGGACAGACTGGCATGTGGGGTGGTACTGACGGCGGTGACGGTATCTCATCAATCAACAGTGAAGATATTGAAAGCATGTCTGTATTGAAAGGTGGAACAGCTGCTGCTCTGTATGGTTCTCGCGCTTCGAACGGTGCCATTGTCATCACAACCAAACGCGGTTCGGTAGGCAAAGTGAAAGTGGAGTATAACCTTTCTTATACCAACGAACAAATCATGTTCAAAAACGATGACCTGCAATGGGAATATGGAGCCGGCTCGAACGGTGCCAATGCCGAACAGATGGCTTATGGCATAGCTATGCAGCAGATACAGCAACAAGGCTACCCAGAATCCATGCTCCCGGTATTGATAGAAAAAATTGCCCCGAGTTTGGCTTCACAAATCAATATGTTGTCATTTGGAAGTAAGTTAGACGGCAAAGACATAATGCAGTTTGATGGCGTACGCCGCCCGTATATCGCTTCCGGCAAAGACAACTTCAAGAACTTCTACCAGAATGCCTGGGCGCTGACCAACAACCTGGCCGTATCGGGTGGTACAGAAAAAGTACAGTACCGTATAGCTGCCGGTGACCAACGCTTCCACGACATCATGCCTAACTCGAAACTGGAACGTAACAACATCACCTTGAACGTACAGTCTAAACTTGACGAGCATCTCACCATCAAAGCAAACGTGATGTATGTACGCGAACGCGCCAAAAACCGTCCGGGATTAGGCGACTTGACCTCGAATGCCAATGCTACTTTATTCATGCTTTCACCCAACACCGATGTACGCCTGCTGGAAAAGAGAGTGGATGACAAGGGAATGGAATTCCTGCCCACAGGCCAGACTTATATCGGAAACCCCTACTTCATTGCCTATAACCACAGCAACAAAGACAGCAAAGACCGTGTAATCGGTTCTATCGAAGCACAATATAACTTCACTCCGAACTGGTATCTGCGCGGAAAATTCGGAGGCGATATGATTAACCGCCGCAGCGAAAACATCGTTCCCTACGGAACAGCGGTAGATAACGACGGATCAATCACCAGCAGTTCTATATACAACGGTGAGTTCAATGCCGAAGCTATCTTGGGATATACCAATTCCTTCCGCAACAACCTGTTCAGTGTAGATGCTTTCTTGGGATGGAACACCATGGGAACTTGGTATAACCAGACCACTGCTGCCGGACAAGGATTCATACAGCCCGGTTTTGAAGCCATGGGAAGTAATACCGTAACAAGCGGAAGCACCTCTAAATCGGAAAGCTATATCAACTCTATTTTTGGTCAGCTGGAACTTTCTTACCGAAGCATGGTTTACTTGACACTGACCGGGAGAAATGACTGGTTCTCTGCTTTGTCATACAAAGGAAAGAACAGTTCGAACCATATTTTCTATCCTTCAGTAGGTGCCGGATTCATCATCAGTGAAGCGTTTAACATGCCCGAATGGATTCCTTACTTGAAAATTCGTGGTTCATGGGCACAGTCAGGTGGTGCCGTAGGTCCTTATAACTTGGGGTTGACTTACGCATTCAATCAGAAAATGTTCGGTCATCCTATCGGCTATATCGGACAATCCATCGTACCGAACCTTGACTTGAAACCGTTGACCTCGAATGCTTATGAAATCGGTTTGGATGCCCGCTTCCTCAATAACCGCATCGGTATTGATTTTACTTATTACGTACGTAACACCAAAGACGATATCGTAGATGCCGGAGTTTCTTCTGCTTCTGGTTATAAAGGCGTTCGCATCAATGCAGGTAAAGTGCATAATCATGGTGTGGAACTCTTGCTGACTGCCGTTCCGGTCAAAACAAAGGATTTTACTTGGAACAGTTCATTAAACTTCTCTTATAACAAGAGTGAAGTAAAACGAATTACCGACGATATCAATGAGTTCATCCTGGAAACAGCCCGTACCGGTCATGACGGTGACAACTGCGGTCCGGCTTTCATCTATCACGAAGTAGGCGAACCTTACGGTATCATTAAAGGGGAATCTTACAAACGGAACGATAAAGGTGAAATCATGTTCGACGACAATGGTCTTCCCATGAAAGGTGGTATCAAAAAACTGGGTGAATCGGTTGCTCCATACACCTTAGGTTTCAGCAACAGTTTTAATTATAAAGGCTTCACATTAAGCTTCCTGATCGATGCAAAAATCGGCGGTGACATCTATTCCATGACTAATGCACACATGTACAGCTTCGGTCGCCATGCAGGCACTTTACCCGGACGTGAAGGCGGTGTACTGGGACAAGGCGTCAAAGCCGACGGAGTAACACCGAATGATGTAAAAGCTGACGCCATGAAGTATTACATGGCTATGGCAGGAATCACTGAGGAGTTTGTTTACGATGCTTCTTTTGTGAAACTTCGCGAACTTTCATTCGGCTATTCCTTCCCGCAGAAATGGATTAAGAAACTGGGTATGTCTGCTCTTTCTTTAGCCATCGTAGGACGTAACCTCTGGAACATTTATGACGATGTTCCTTTGGTTGACCCGGAAGCCATGCTGAACATTGGCAATGGTCAGGGATTTGAGTCATACGGAATGCCGGCTACTCGCAGCATTGGTTTTAACTTGAATGTGAAATTTTAAAAACGGACAGCTATGTTAACAAGATATTTAAAAGCAACATTGTTTTGTGCTGCAGGCATGTGTCTGACTGCCTGCGATTTTGAGGAAAAAAACTTGAATCCTAATGAAAGCACGGTCATTACTCCTGGTCCGCTGTTAACCTATACCCAACTGAATACAAGCGTAGACGGCCATACCAAAAATATGCAAATTGGCTGCTGCATGATGATGGTTCAGCAAACCGCTTCGTTGGAAAGTACCGAAGCAGGTGTGGGCGACAAGTATTATATGATGCAGGCTCCCTCAACTTCATATTTTCTTGATTTTTACAGTACAGCCATCAAGAACTGGCGTGAAATGGAATACCAGGCTGCACAGAAACCTGAATACCAGAACATGCAGGCAGTAGCCAAGATTTGGGGAGCCTTCCTCTTTCAACGGATGACCGACTTGTACGGAAATGTACCCTATACTGAAGCTGGATACGGATTCCGTCAGAATATCTACAAACCGAAATACGATACACAGGAATCTATCTACGCCGATTTGATAGATCAGGTAAAAGAAGGTATCAGCCTGCTCAATGCCGATAAGCCTGCTATTGAAGGCGACTTATTCTATGACGGCGACATCGACCAATGGAAAAAGTTCGGTAACTCTTTGTTGCTCCGCCTCGGAATGCGCCTGAGCAAAGTAAAACCGGAATTAGCTGCAGCTACGGCTAAGGCAGCCATCGAGGGAGGTATCATGAGTGAAGCAAAAGATATGTGCCGGGTGAAGCATATTGCCGGCGGACGCGATGAAGACAAGAATCCGGTGGCTTTACGCTTCCAGAAAGATGACTACATCGGACAGGGAAAGGTGAAAATTAGCCAGACCTTCATGAATCATCTGCAAGCTACCAATGACCCTCGTATCGCTGTATTCTGCTCGCTGAAAGACGGCAACGCCGACCCGAGTATCCAGAAAGGTCTTCCTAACGGTTATGATAAAAATACCATCAGTACCAATTCTGACTATACCGGCAAACTTGAAGATTACTCAAACTTCAATACGAACGTAATCTTGCGCGAAGATGCACCAACCCTGCTTCTTATGCCCAGCGAAAGCAAGCTGCTTCAGGCTGAAGCTGCTCTGCGCAACTGGGTAGCAGGCGACCCGGAAGCCCTCTATAAAGAAGCCATCCGCCTCTCCATGCAGGAACAGAAAGAGGCTTACGGCGTGAGTATCTCCGAACAGCAAGTAAACGACTATCTGGCACAGAATCTTTTCGCAAATGCAGCTTCGCAAGAAGAAAAGCTGGAGGTACTGGGTAATGAATACTGGGTTACTACCTTCATGAATGGGTATGAAAGTTATGCCAACTGGCGTCGATGTGGATATCCCGAACTGACTCCTACCCATTATGCCGGCAATGAAAGCAACGGACAGATACCCCGACGCTTGCCGTATGCCATTGATGAATATACCATCAACAAAGCAAACGTTGAGCAGGCTGTACAGCAACAGGGAGCCGACAACTTGAACACCCGTATCTGGTGGGACGTAGCCAAGTAATCCAAAGACAACACTAAAACAGTGAACTATAACCCTTAAAAAACAACATTATGAAAAAGGCTTTTTATCTGACAGCCCTGTTGGGTCTACTCTTCTCTTGCTCACAAACAGATGAGCCCGAGGTTATGACCCAGGATGAACCAACTGCCGAAACACGCGGCTTGTTCACAAAAAATGTGGTGATAGAATGGAATGAGGAGGGACAGGAATTAGACGGCTTCGGCATAGCTGAAGCCGACTGTGCCGCCGATATTTTCACCCATCCCAAAAGAAAAGAAGTCATGGATTTACTTTTCGGCAAAGATGGGTTGAATATAAGTATGCTCCGTGGAGAGATTTTCCCGCATTACTGGATGAAGGAAGGAGACACTTCTTTTGATACGGATGTAAGAACAGACATGCCGCTTGGCGACCCGTACTTCCAGCAAGCTGAAGCCAATGAACTGAAAAGAAGAGGGCAATTATGGGTTACTCAACAAGCCAAACAATTATATCATGTAGATAAGCTGTTCTTCAGTACCTGGAGTCCTCCCGCATGGATGAAACAAGACGGCTACATCACTGAAGATAACTTTGCTTCACATGGTTCGCTGAAAAAAGAATATTACCAAATGTTTGCCGATTACCTGGTTCAGTTCGTACAGGCCTACAAGGAGGCCGGAATGGATATTTATGCCATATCACCGGTCAACGAGCCAAACTACGAGGCGAACTGGAACTCATGTAAATGGTCGCCCGAACAGCTTGCCGACTTTATAGCCAACTACATGGGACCAACGTTCGAAAAGCAGGCAGTAAACCCGCAAATCATTTTCGGAGAACTGGCTCAATGGTCCACACTGGTACTCGGAACATTCAATGTAGTTTCAGCCAAGAAGTATGCAGAAAACGTAATGGAAGCTAATCCTGATGTAATTAAATATGCTGATATTGCAGCAGGTCACGGATATAACATTCCACGCATTCCTTATGAATTCCCTATCGTACCTTATGACAAGGCTGTAGACCAGGGGCTGAAAGTATGGCTGACAGAAATCAGCTCTGCGCTCGACAATTATGACGGTTCTATGGATAACGCTATCCATTGGGCAGAGGTCTTCCATAAATACCTCACCAATGCGCATGTCAATGCTGTATGCTGGTGGACAGGAGCCAGATATACCGATACAAATGAAAGCCTCATCAAACTGGAACAAGGCAACTTCCAGATTCCGAAACGGTTCTATACGTATGGCAATTACACGCGCTACGTAAAAGTAGGCAGCAAGCAAATCCGTACCGACAAGCCTATCTCTACTACCGGAAAACTGTTACTGACCGCATTCAAAAACAACCGGGAATATGTCATGGTGGCAGTAAACAAATCGAAAGAGCCTATCACATCTACCATCCAGGTAAAAGGCGGCAGACCTATCGGCGAGTTAAAGGCTTACACCACAGATGCCGAACAGAACTGGAAAGAAAGTACTATAACTAAAGATGAATCGAACCTGTATCCGATTACCGTTCCCGCTATGAGCGTGGTAACCTATGTCGGCTCGGTTCAATAAAAAACAATGCGTATGAAATTTCAGCGATATGCAAAATTAATACTGGCATGTGGCATGCTGCAGGGAGTGCTTTCGCTCCCTGCACAACCGGCCGGTTCCATCACCCTCCGATGCAACGACTTGCGCCAAACCATCGACGGATTTGGCGTGGGCGAAGCAGATTGGGCAGACGATGTATTCATTTTTCCCAAACGGGAGCAAGTGCTTGATGCGCTTTTCGCGCCTGACGGATTAAATGCCAACATCCTCCGGGGAGAGATTTTTCCTCACTATGCCACCGGTAAACTTCAAGCAGACTTTGCCACTGCTTCCGACACCAGTTTACACGTGGCTCAGCACCCCGAAAAAGTAGAACGGAATGATTTACTGCGCCGGGGACAATTTTGGCTCACCTCGCATGTGCAGCAGAAGTATCCGGAAGTACGGTTTACTTTCTCTACCTGGAGTCCTCCTGCCTGGATGAAAGACGGGAATCGGGCAACCGAACTGTATCCGGCATCTCAAGGAAAACTGAAAAGTGAACATTATCAGCATTATGCTGATTACTTAGCCGATTTCTGTGAAGCGTATAACAAATCCGGAATTCCCATCTATGCAGTTTCACCCTCCAATGAACCGGGATATGCGGCTCCTTGGAATTCCTGTTTATGGACCCCTCAAGAGATGGGCGACTTTATCCAGCATAACCTGCTTCCTACCCTGCAAAAACGGAATCCGGAAGTCAAGGTGCTGTTTGGTGAAAACCCGGCATGGTCAACCGTATTCGACCGGCTCAAAATGATTTCCTCGGCCGATTTTGTCAACAACGTACTGCAAACTCATGCAGATATGCCTGAAAAGAACATCATCGCCGCCGGACATGGTTATGTATTACCCGATACAATTCCACTTCCGGCAGAATTAAGACGCACTCCCATCGTTCCTTTTGAAGAGGCTTCAAAACGGAATATTCCGATGTGGGTTACCGAAATAAGTGACATCACCCCGCTGGATGTTTCCATGGAGGATGGGCTGCGCTGGGCTACTGCTTTCCATGAGTATCTGATGGAGGCACAAGTCAGTGCCATTATCTGGTGGTTGGGAGCACAACCCACCAAGACCAATGAAAGTCTGATCGTCTTGAATCAGCAAGAGGGCAGCTTCATCAAAACCAAACGATACGACACGTTTGGAAACTATACGCGTTACATTCCACGTGGAAGCCGAGGTATGGGCAACCAGCCGAACGGACTTCCTGAAGAAGTAAAAGTTTCGTCCTTCCGTTATGGCAACCAGTTCACCATCGTTGTGGTCAATCCCACCGACAGGCAGCTGACGTCTCAGCTTCTGCTTGAAAATGGTAAAGTTGTAAAAGGTTCGCTGAGAAATTATATTACCACAGCCGACAAACAATGGTCGGAAGGTACAATTACAGGAAGTACTTTGGAATTTTTGCCACAAAGTGTAACCACTTTTACCGGGGAACTGCAATAATCCCCTCACAGGAAATTGGGGAACCACTCCCCGAAAATCAATTTAGTATCAAAGCCGGAACCCTTCTTCAAAGAATGAGTGCCGGCTTTCTTCCACTTATATGTTACATGAGGCATGAACAAAAACTTTTCAATACCAAACATCACAAATTGATAATCCAATCCGTAAAATCAAGTCTATAGTATTAACAAGAAATACATAAACAAAAATCCCCAATTATTAACAACTAAAGAACTGTTAATAACTGGGGCAGATAGTATTTACTAAAATCATCACATAAATATATAGCAATAGAAAACGGGACTTCATTCCAAATCCCGCTTTCTATTTTCATAAAGATATTACTCTTTAATGAATTACTAACATTACTTTTGAACAACAATTTTCAGCTTACATTTACGTCCGTAAAGCAATGCCACACCATCGTAAGTAAGTCCAAAAATGCCCAGTTCCGTATAAGCTGGTCCTTGCTTATTCTCAACACCTGTGGGCTTAGCAATCTTACATCCTCCCGGGACTAATGCATCCGTATCGTCGGCAGCTTCAATAACTTGAATGATACCATATTTCCCCGTTCCTGTCACAAAAGAAATATAAGAACCATCTTTTATCTGCACACTACAAGGATCATTTGGGTATTGCTCAGATGCATTCACGCGTTGCATCAACATATCAGCACCTTTAGGGATACTTTGCAGTGCATTCAAGGCTTCAAAAGTCTCAGCATTTGGAGCTGCATGCTGCATCATTTCATCAATACCCAATTCAGAAACCTTATCATCAGATATCAATGTAAACAGTGTTTTATGGGTGGCAACACCAGCCGGCTTAATCCAGTTATTCACATCATACTGTCGCCCGATCGGTCCTCCGCTAATACGTGACGCACTAACAAATGAAAAGCCTCTATTTTTAACGAAAGTAAATTCTGGATTTCTCCATATATTGACGAAAGCAAAATCTACACTGTTTGCGTCAGAACCATTTGCCTTGATTTCCTTCAAACTCAACACATGTTTTTGCATGCCACCTACTTTAATTCCCTCTATCGAGAATACATAAGGTTGATCTGGATTTAAAGCCTGTTCCCATTCTGGTGCCATTTCAACATTGTCGAATACAAGTGCCACATTATTGTCGACACCTTCCAGACCTTCAATCTTGACAGTTATTTCCTCTTTTTTACCTTCTATATCTTCCACCACAATCTTAATTCCATCGGCATCTGTATTATCAACAATTGTTTTCAAAATAAAGTCCATCTCCAACGGATTGCCCGATACCGGAATAACGGTATATTCTTTCAAATCGCCTTGAATCTTATTGCACAACGTATGTTTTATAGACTGGATGCCCACAGCCGAACAAACCATAACCGATACGGCAATCTCCTCACCTGGCACCAATATAGGAAGTTCTGCCGGCTCTGTGAAGATTTGCGACGGAAGTTTGGTAATCTTCTTAATAGGGATTACCTTCTCTGTGGTCTTGGTCAGTACGTCGGTCGATGATACTAAGATACCAGCAGCTTCACGCGTATTGACCTTGACCTTCAAATCAAACTCTATATGCATATCTGTTTCCAACGTGTCAATTTCCAAGCACTGGCGTTCTTTGGCATTGATTTCTTCATATTCACCCATTTCATTGAGTTTCATCAGTGTAGCATAAATACTATGTATCCCTACCGCAGAAGAACTCGTGGCAGACACTGTCACCGTAGAGTTATACTCCACCTCTGTGATTTCGGCAAGAGAAGTAATTTCTACAGCAGGAGGCGGGAAAGCATTGTCATCCGAATAATCGGCTTCATCATCACTACAACCAGTCAGCGCTATACCCCATGTAAGCACACACATCAGCATCAGTATGTTTTTGATATATTGTTTCATGACCATTTAATTTTTATTTTAATGATTCAATTTGTAATTGGAAACAATGTAAATCTCCGCTTACACCTGTTTCGATTACTCCTCTCAATGCCCATTTGTGCGAAGTCAGCACAAAGATGCAATACTCTGAGTCTTCCTTTCTGTTTTCTACTTCCATGAACGCATAGCTGTCAGGAGCGAAGCTGGAAGAGATTGCCGACTCCAGTGTAGGTAACAGCGTACGTTTCACGGTTCCTACCAAAACCGTCTGCTCCTTTAAGTTTTCCTTACATACCTCTACCGCTGGAGCAATTAAATCTTCACTTGTCAAGGATAAAGAGCAGAAGAACATATCTATCCCCTTCACTGCTTCGGTTTTTGTTTCCAACAACCGACAATCATCTTTCACAACATATTGAGTCACTTCAGAAATAGTAGTAGGGAGAAGTATGGTACTCCCTGTTAATTTTTGTTCTCCACTATTGTAATCAATAGGTACAAACACAGGAATTCTTTTACTTTCTCTAGCTGTCTCAACTCCTGTATTGATAACCGCAGTCTGTCCATAAACAGCATTTGTTCTATCCAATACCGCCACTGCATGAGGAGTATTCCTGATAGAAGTTGCTACTTCTTCATAGTTACAAGAACTAAATAAATTTTGCTCCGACAAGTGCGCATAAACCAGTACATCAGTCGTTCTGAACCGATTCCATTCTGGAATATCCTCTCCCCTATTATCATCATCACTACATGATACAAAGAAGCAGGAGAGAAGACTTATAAATAACAGATTAATATAATTTGATTTCATATTTCATTCATTTTACAAATTCAACTTCAGCAAACAAAGCCATGTGATCAGAAACCTCCGGATTTGACAATACTTTAAACGATTTCACGTTCCACTTATTTTGTGGAAGTCCGAATAAATAATCAATCTTAATAGTAGGTCCTTCTGCCGGATAAGTATTTGACTGGTCGCAGATTCTCTGCCAGTTTTTCATCACTTCAGTTATCACCTTTGAATCTGGGCGAGCATTAAAGTCTCCTCCCAATAATGTCGGAACATCTCCTGAACCTATACGTTCGTTAATCTGTTCAGCCATTGCACTTCTTATCAAGTCTGTAGAATGATCCAAATGAGTGGTTGCGACACGAATGACTTCCGAAGTACCCGGCTTTTGAATATCGGCATACAGCAAAGTACGTATTTCTTTAGCTCCGTCTACCCCTTCAAAAGGTTTATTATTGATATAAGCAAAGGGGTACTTTGAAAGTATAGCTACTCCATATTCTCCACCTCCGGTTTCCATAGCTTTCCCAAATACAGAAAAGAAACCTAGTTCTGCAGCCAGTTGAGTGGTAAAATCTTGAATTTTATTTCTCTTGGTGTTGTAATCTATTTCTTGTAGCATCACAACATCCGGATTGTATTTTCGGATAAATACAGCATACTCTTTTACCGAGTATCCAGTCATTTCTCCAGACATCCGACAATTGTAGCTCATTACTTTCAGAGCCTGCGCATACGTACTTTGATACGCAAAGAAGAAAAGACATACCCACATAATGGGTTTTAAAAGTGCTTTCATAAATTTGCTTTTATTATTAGATTAAAGTTTACTTATTCAACAATATATGTATATTCTGATATTTTTTTAAAACGAACAGGCGTTATTGATTGCATAACCTCTAACACGTAGTTCAAATCATTTCCCTTACAAACGAAATCGTACGTAAATGAAGTAATCTTTTCGTTTTTAACTCTAATTTCTATATCAAAATGACGTGCAAGTGTAGCAATCACCTCTTTCAGTGGTGCATTCCTGAAAATAAACCGATTATTCTTCCAACTCGAAGCATCATCATGATATTTATCCGTTTTTATTCTAATCACATTACTTCTCTTTTCATAAACGGCAGTTTGCCCAGGAAGCATTTGCTGCATAGGTCTACGGCTTCTTACATGCCCAATATTGATGCTTCCTTCGTCAAGCGTGGTTTTAATAACCTTATCCGAAGCATAAGCTTTTACATTAAAACATGTTCCCGTAACCTGTATTTTTACATTTTCGGCAAATACTTGAAAAGGCGATTTCTTATTTTCAGCAATATCAAAATAAGCTTCCCCTTCCAGTGTTACCTTTCTATGATATTTCGCAAACTGCTCCGGATAAGTTAATTTAGAATCGGAATTTAACCATACCCGGCTACCATCAGGTAGTAAAACTAGCAATTTTTCACCTCTTACTGCACAAACCTCACGGTAAATAAGATTGGCCTCATTGTAACTTTGATATAAATTATATCCCACTCCTACAATAAATAAAACAATTGCACAAGCTACAGTCCACTTAAAGAGCAATGGTATTCTAAGGTTTCTCTTCTTTCGCTTTTCTTCCTGCAGCACGGCTTTCTGAATATTCTTATAAATGCGATATTCATCAAAAGGAGGCAAATCTCTGTTGCCTAATTCAATCTGTTTACCTTCTATCAGCCTTTGAATGTCGTCGTCCATATATTTCCCAATGCTGTCAACCACCTCAAAGTTCTGGCTTACTTGTTTCTTTCTTTTTGACTTCATATTCTAATATCTATTATATAATACACACTACTATAAAAAAGTATTATATAGGCAACGTTAAACCGTGTTAATTTCGGAGAGAGCTCCATATCAAAAAGCGATCATACTACACCATCCAATAAAGTAACAATAAGCTGAGTTCCCCCACAGCCATGCGAATCTGTTTCAAAGATTGACTGTATTGAAATTTAATTGTATTTATCGAAAGATTAAGTTTATCAGCAATTTCCTGATTAGAGTATTTCCCTGAAACTTTCATTTCAAAGACCTTACGGCGTTGCGGAGAAAGTTGATCAAGAGCTTGTTGTATGATATTCATTTGCTCCTGCTTGAGGTTTTCATTTAGAGAATTGTCTTCCAATTCCAAAACCATTGAAAGACAATCCTCCAGTAAACAGATGTTTTTCTTTGAATCTCTCAGTGTATTGAGTAAATCATTTTTCAACATCGTAAAAAGGTATCTGTTTATAGGCTTTGTTTCATCAATTTCTTCTTTTCTCAGCCAGAGTTTTAAGAATAAGTTCTGCACAGCATCTTCGGCCAATTCCTTATTTAGCAAATATTTAAAAGCCAAAGAAAAGCTCTGCGCAGCATATGTCTTGTATACAATACTAAATGCCAGCTGGTTCCCCTCTTTCAGAGCCTTAACCAAAGCTTGGGCTTCATCCTGTGAGTATTTCTGGAACATCTTAATCATTTTAAAGTATGAATAACAACTTATTATATCAAGTCCTTATTCTCAAATATATTAATTCTTTCTGATATAGCATAAATTGCGAATAACAAATATAAACAGACTTTTGTTATTTCACCAGTCTTTGATATTTGCTAAACAAAAAGGTAGAAAAGGATAATAGCCCATCTGTCGTTAAATGAGCACCTTGCCGGCTGCTGCTTTTAACTGTTGTATTTACCCAATTTTCTTCTATTTCTTTTAATTCATTTTCAAGTTGTTTTTGATCAACCTCTACTCCTGTTTCAACGGCCTTGATAACGGTATTGATATAGAGTTCCCAGCGCTTTGCATAATAATCACTTATCAATCCAGCCCACGAACGACTTGCATAATCGTTCAAGCTTCCCCCCCAAGTAGAAATCAAGTTACGGGCATTTTTCTCATAATAATCTTTCAACTGGGGTGTATCTCCCATCTTCCGTGCATCGTCAATCCATTTATCCAACGAACAGAAAGGATGAAAGGCATTCAGTTTATCTAAATCATTCAAGATTTCCTTCATCTTCTCACCGCAGGCTTTCAGTGCATAACAATCTTTGGCTTGTGCCATTCTATCAAACTCCATTTTCACATCAAGGAAATAATTTCCCATTACCTGTCTACCTATAGTAATCAAGTCCAAACGGAAGGCATCTCTTTGGTCGGATGGTGCTTCATTCAACATTTTCCAGACCTCCAGCAGCTCAACATTATTGTACACATTGCTTGTGCGTTTTTTACTGTTATCCTTCCATTCCGGACGATATCCTGTTAAAGTACCCAGAGTGCGAGGCACCTGCTTATAAATATTATTAAACAATACATTCCACGCATTGCGCACCGGTTGCGACACGCATCCTACATGTCTGTCGGCCAAACATTCCACCCACTTTTTATCGTCTATATTCAAGTTCCAAGCCTTCTCAAGAATATATTCATAAGGAAACTGCATCACATCCAATCCTTCTAGGGTAGAACCGATCCCCTGAAGATTTTTACCTCCATTGACAAGTGCATTTTCCAAACGTTCCCCACTTTCTTTGATGTTACCTGTCAACGTAGTATTTCCTCCAAAGTTCCCCAAATAGCACCATACATAAGGCTGATTGTGAAAACTTTCGGTTTGTTTCCACAACTCCACATTTTCACAGTGATAATCCAGCAAAATCATTTTATCTTGTGGTACTCCGGTCAGCAAAGCCTTGATTCGCTCAGATGTCCATTTATCTTTGTCAAAATAAAACATCCATGTCATTTGCATCCATTGTGCTTTAGGATCAGCAGCAGTCAAGATAGCATACATATCCGAAGCAATCTTCTTCAAATATTCGGGTTCGAAGCTAGGCGGATCAACCTCATTGAAAGGATCCAAACCATAAATATGATCGGTTCCGAAGAGCTTTTTCTGTTCATTCAGAAACAGCTTCTGGATTTTAGCAAACAGCGGATCATTCGGATTCAAAAAATTACAACGATATTCATCTTTGAAACCAGCCCATTTACCTAAATGCTGAATGTCGGCTTCGGGATAGATGCGTTTCAAATCGGCAGGCACGTGTCCGGCAAAAGCAGGCAATACCGGTTTCATGTTAAGTTCACGTTCACGGGCAAGTATCTTTTTCTGCAGGCTCACCTGATTGTCTAACCACTCCATCGGCAACGGGCCATTCCATCCGTCAATGTTTGCCATCCGATGCCATGGCAGATACGGAGGACCTGTAAAATAAGAACGGATTGCCAGGTCAGACATGCCCATTTTCGACCATACTTTATACCATACAGCCTCTTGTCCGGTAATAGCCAGCGGCATATTCACACCATTCAAAGCCATCCAGTCGATAAAGCGTTCCCATTCTTTCCACTGCCACCAAGGCATGGTATAGCCATACGTGCAATAGTTCAAGAAAAAGCGAGTATCCACTCGCGCTTCCGAGACCACCTTTTCCGCTAGTACCGGCAATTTGTCAGGGACCTCAACCGCAATATCTGCATACCATGACACTGTAGTAAGACAATGGTATTTTAGGTAGTGGTTTAATCCCATAGCCATGGAGTTGGCATTGTTTCCTGCAATAACAATCTTGTCTTTTACCGACTCGATGGTAAAACAGTCTTTCTTTCCTTTCAGCTTTTGAAACTGAAAGTTATCAACATACGACGGCAGCAAACGCTCAAGCAATGCCTCCGCAACGACCACATCTCTGTCTTTAGCCTGAAGAGCCAATGACATGAATAACATAACCAAACATGAGTATAAACTTCTTCTCATAGTATTTTATAATTTTATATAGATTTTCCTTTTAAACAAAATATATCCCAGCAGCCCATTACATAACAGAAAAAGCACACCATACATAAATGAACCAAAGTAGTTTCCGAATAATGGCTCCAATAATTTGTCAAATAAAACCGAATGAATCTGCCAATGGGCAAACAGCTCTCCAACTATACAGCTAAACACATAAATAACAAGTGGATTCACCCCAAATATCTCAAAAAAAGCAAAACTTTTTTTATTCTGCTTCACATCAATAACATAGAGCAGCAAAGCTAGTGACAATGCCGCTACTCCACATGTCAGCAAGACAAACGAAGGTGACCACAAACGCTTATTCAAAGGACAACCATAACTTAACAAATAACCAGCAAACAGCATCATTGTACCCATAAGAAACAGATTTTGCATCCGGCTGTCATTTTCTTTCATATCGATGATAATTTTTCCACAAACAAAACCTATCATCACTTGAGAAACTGCAGGTATCGTACTCAGTATTCCTTCTGGGTCCACAAACTGACGCCCCTGAAGGTACACATGATTCGCGCCTAGTACTGCCGAATCAATAATTCCGATGATATTCTGCGCACTTTTCTCGAATCCATTCCCTAAAAACTGAATAATTAAATAAACAGCAAGGAAACAAAGAGCTAAAGGCATGAACCTCTTATGCGGTATTGTTACAGCTAATAAAGCTGTAATACCATAGCAAATACCCAATCGCTGCATGACTCCCATTAAACGAAGCTGACTCAAATCAGAACAATTTCCACTATCTATTGCTGTAATGAGCCACTCCATAGCTACGCCTATAAAGATTAACAAAAGACTTCTTTTTACTATTTTCTTAATCGCCAACCTACATTGAAAGCTATACTTACGCAAGGAAATGTAGGTAGAAATCCCCATCAGAAACATAAACATGGGAAAAACCAAATCGGCTGGCGTGAAACCGTCCCATCTGGCATGTGTACACATCGCAAAGTTATATCCACACTTGCCAGTGTTATTGACCAAAATCATTCCCGCAACAGTAATACCCCGAAGTATATCTAGCGAAAGCAACCGTTTGTTCGGATTCATATTCTTTGATTCTTTTTTAATTACTTATCATATATAACACAGCTGTTCCCGTAGCCAACACAACTCCGATCAGCGACTCATAAGGTATCAGTTTCAGACGCTCTTTGAAACTGAGTTCACAAACGCCACCTGTAGCGTGAAAAAACGAGCCATGTGGCAGATGGTCAAGCACTGTAGCACCAGAATTAACCATAGCAGCTCCCCAAACCGCAGAAATACCTATGCCCAATATCGTATCGGCAAACGAAGAAGCAGCCAAAGTGGCGCCGGCCGTTGTCGATGCAGTAGCTGCCGACATCAATGCGCCTGAAATAGGAGCTACCAGCACATCACTGATGTGAGCATGATCTAACCCTCTGAGAATCCACTCACGCAATGATGAACTTTTTATGACACCAGCAATAGTACCTGTTCCAACCAACAATATAGCGACACCCGACATTTTCTGCAACCCATACTCCATACTCGGAAGAATGTTTTTCCATTGACGCATACAGACAGCGCCACACAGACCGCCTACCGGCAAAGCAATCAGCGGATCAATATTAATGCCTGCCACAGGACGCAAAGCCAACAACATGATGGTAACCACAGGAGCAATCAAGCTGGCTTTTAACGAAGGCAAGTTGCTTACTTCCTCTTTTTGTTCTGCTCCTATCGTCACCGATTTCTTCATTCCAGCATGAGGCATCAAACGTACAATAACAAAGACAGTAAAAAACAAGCCTATTACAGCTGGCAAAATATTCGCAAACATAACCGCAGACAAATCAGCATTAAAGTTTCCTGCTGCAATGATAGTGTTTGGATTTGGAGAAATGATATTTCCGCACTTCCCTCCCCCAATCATTGCAATGAGGAGCACCGATGGAGACAGGTTGAGACGCTTACCTATCGAAAGAGCGACCGGTGCAACGGTAATCACAGCCACATCGACAAACACGCCTACCGCACAAAGCAACATCGTGGCAAGTGCCAATGCCATGAACACCCGTTTTTCACCCATCTTGTTAATAATCGCACCCGAAATAACCGTAGTAGCGCCTGTCTGAATCAAGATACCCGACAAGACTCCAGCTGTCAGAATGCGCAAAACAGCCGGGATGACCTCTTTCACTCCAGAGGTCATCACTGCTACCGTCTCATTTAAAGATAACCCTCCCAATAGTCCTCCCATTATCGCTCCGATAATCAGACTATATGTCGGAGAAAACTTTCTTATGATTAACAGTATAGAAAATAAAAGCCCTGTTAATGCTCCTATTGCTGTCATTGCGTATTATTTATTAAATTGTTTGATGATTCTCACCACTTGCCGCACTGTTCTCTCTATATTGGCTTTAGCAAACTCCGGTTGCATCGCTTTTTCAAGCGTCACCGGACAAGGTTGAATGGACAATACGGCAGTAAATCCCATCTCATTGAGTGCTTCAACCGATTCCACGGCACCTCCCAATGCAATTACCGGAACTTGATACCGGATACCCACGCGCAAAATACCATCAAGTGCTTTCCCCATCCCTGTTTGAGAATCTAACTTCCCTTCTCCAGTCAATATCAAATCAGCCTGCTGGACAAGTTCCTCAAAACACAGTGTCTTCAAGATAACCTCTATACCCGACTGCAAACTAGCATGCAAGAATGGAAGCAAACCGCCTCCCATTCCTCCGGCTGCTCCGGCACCAGGAAGTTGTGACACATCCATCGCAGTACATTTCTTGAGCACCTGTGCGTAATGCTGTAAACCTTTATCCAGCGCTTCCACCTGCTCCGCTGTTGCTCCTTTTTGAGGAGCATAGACATAAGATGCACCTTCTTTCCCATAAAACGGATTACTCACATCGCAAGCAATGGTAAAAGTACTTTCCTTCAAGGCAGGGCTGAGTTGAGAAGCATCAATGCGATGAATCTTAATTAAGTTTTCGCCAATAGGCTCCAGTTCATTATTTGCATCATCAAAAAAAGATACGCCTAAAGCCTTCAACATACCTATTCCCGCATCGTTTGTTGCACTTCCGCCGAGACCTACAATGAATTTTCGGCATCCACGCTTTAATGCGTCGGCAACAATTTCCCCCACTCCATATGTTGTGGTCTTCATCGGATTTCTCCGATCGGGGGCAACCAATGGCAAGCCACTGGCAGAAGCCATTTCCAAAATAGCGGTCGAACCGTTGTTTACAATGCCATACGATACTTCGATGGGAGCCATCAATGGATCATGCACCCAGCATGAAACCTTTTGAGCATGAAGGACAGAGCACAGAGCTTCTGTTGTTCCTTCACCGCCATCAGCTATAGGAAAGCGTATCGTCTGACAATCAAGAAGTTCTTCCTGAATAGCCTTTTCAGCTGCTTCAGCTATCCCGGAAGAACTAACCGAACCTTTAAACGAATCGAAAGCCAATATAATTTTCTTCATAAAAGCTATTTCTGATAGGTTTTCTCCAGTAAATTCAATGCAGCCTCAACAGGGTCATTGAATGGAGTAGTAGTATTGCTCCAAGGAGTTGTAATCCACGTTTCTTCCCATTCCCGAATCTGATTTCGATCCTTTGAGAAATAGAGTTGTATACGAGGTATATAATAATCTTTAATCAATCCACTCCAGAAGCGAGCAGCATAATCTTCCTGAATACCTCCCCAGCTTGTAATCAAGCGTTTCGCATTGGCTTCATAGGCGTCTTTTTCTTGAGGAGTCGCTCCACTGTTGCGTGCGAAATCCACCCATTCTTCCAATCGGTATAAAGGATGAGAGGCTAACAGACGATCTACTTCGACCAACAAGTCAACCGTTTTTTTCAAATTACGCTGTGCAGCCTGAGCACGGTTTTCAGCATCATCTTTCAAGGCCTGTTTGTAATAATCTTCCGCTTTAGCTGCTACATAATATGAAACAAACTCTATCAAATCATTTCTATATAATTCAGATTCTTTCAACTCATCAACACAACTAGCATACAATCGGATAGCCTTTAGGTAGTCCTCACTAAGATCTATTTTGCTAATTCGTAACTGATCTGGTACAACTGTTTGCCAAGTAAAACGAGGATATGAATATAAAGAACTATAAGCCGTTTTCCTAAAAAGCTTCCAAGCATCCTTCATTGCATCGGGATATCCTCCGTAGCGAGCTTCACAATAAACCTTCAACCAATCATCCAAGTCGATGCGATCGGATGTCCAGCCCATATCAGCCAACAATTCATAAACTACCTCATTGTTTTCCAACCCTTCGGGTGCAGAACCAAATCCCACCAGATTACCTTTGTTTGCCGCATGCAAGGCTTCAACAGATGAAGAAGCATACATCTCCAAGTCTCCTGTCATCGGTGTCTTTCCACCGAAGTTTGGCACATAGCTAAAAATCCACTTCTTCCCATAAAATCCGTCGTGAACCTTCCAAGTCTGTTCTGTATTCCATACCCACTTCGGATAATCGTTTCCCAAATCAATGATAATCATCTTGTCATTGGGCACCTTACTCAGCAAAGCTTGAAGCGACTTTTTGTCCCAAAAGGAATGTTGATAACCGAATGTCCATCCCTGCGTAACCCATACTGCATCTGGATTTCCGGCTACAATTGATTTATAGATAGTTTCTCCATATTCGGCCAGCAACTTATATTTTCCCTCTGTATCGTCCTTGTCAAGAGGCAACTCCATTTCGTTGAAGCTGTCGGAAAGGTAATAGGTGTTTTCACCAAACTCTTTCTCCCATTCTTCAACAAACAATTTACCGATTTCTTCGAAGAAAGGCGAATCGGGCGGTAAAACATACGCATTATATTCTTCATTAAAGCCTCCCCATCGCATATGACGAAACTTGGTATCAGGATGTTTCTGCGCAAACGCCTCAGGAACAAACCCTGCAAAAGCGGGTGCGATGGGCTGCATGCCCAACTCACGCATACGGGCCAATATTTTATGCTGCATGGCAATCTGGCCTTCCTGCCATTCATCCGACAAGGGACCATCCCACTTGTTCAAATTTCCCATGCGATGCCAAGGAAGGTGTGCCGGAGCGGTAAAGAACTCGCGGATTTCTTCTTTCGTCAGTCCCATACGCAACCATACACGCTCTGCTATCGCCTCGCTGGCTACAGTGGCCAAAGGCATGTTGACACCATAAAGAGCCATCCTGTCAATTTCCTTCTCCCAACGTTCCCAGTCCCAAAACGGAGTGGTATATCCAAACGTACATACATTCAAGAAATAACGCAGTTCGTAAGGCGAAACCTGGTCATATAACTCATAGTCGGGCCATTTCGTCATTGGCACGACATGTTCCCCACTCCATGTATGCAGGCTCTTGCAAGCCTCTTTCATATACGTATGAAAAGCATAACAGAGTGCCACGGAACTACTTCCTCTCAACGTAAGTTTGCCTTCGCTCGCCACTACTTCAAATATATCTTTCCCCTCAACCTGTTCGATTGCTTCAAATTGAATAGTCTGTACTCTCTCTCCTATCTGACGTTCAATCAACTGCTTGGCGGGTGTGATAATATCCGTATCCGACTTCTGGCACGAGCAGACCAGAAGAATGGTTGACAACAATAAATATTTTACTAATGTTCGTATCATAGAATATTAAAAAGTTAGTAAGTGTCAAATTTATTTCACCGGAGCCTCTTTCACATACTCCAGTTCCGTGATAATCGGCAGATGGTCGGACAAGAGCGACTGAATGGTCTGTGTACTGATAATCCGCCAGCCTTTTTGTGGGTAGGCAAACAAGTAGTCAATCTTGATGATGGGTTTCCATGCCGGCATTCCGAAATCGTCATTGCTTGCTGCAAACCAGCTGTCCATACCACGTATTGCTTCCGAGTAGTGACGCGCATTGAAGTCACCTCCCAAAATAACAGGATATTTGCTGTTCTTGAAATGGTTGGTAATAAACTTGATTTGCTCTGCTCTTGTATCTGGAGAGTTCACATCTAAATGAGTAGAAGTAAATACAAGAGTATCATTCCCCATTTCAAACAAGCCCTCCAGCATGGCGCGTTTCTCGTGTTTCTCAATCGGATGAGGGAGCATGGTTTTTTGAACAGAGATATACGGATATTTACTTAACATTCCGATGCCATAATAACCCGTAGAATATTCAATGGTTTTTCCGTAAAGTCCAAACATTCCCGTATGATAAGCCAGTTCGGAGATAAAGTCCTTTCCCCTCTGGTGGGGGGCACGCTTCCGGTCAGTCTTGCTGTCCACTTCTTGAAGTGCCACAAAATCGGGTTTGAAAGCCTTGATATGAGCTGCGAGTTCTTCCAGCGATGCCAACTCACCAAATCTTAAATTATAAGTCATAACCCTTACCCGCAACGTATCCTGTGCGTAAGCAATGCCTATTGTCAGGCATAAAAGCAACAATATATATCTTTTCATTGTATTTTTCTATTTTAGTTTAACAATTATTCTTCCCAACCTGGATTTTGTCCCAACAACGGGTTCTTCTGACGTTCCGGATTCGGCACAGGCCACAAATAATGTTTAGCAGGATTGAAATGACGTGCTCCGCCTTCAGCTTTAGACTTTTCATAAATTACATCTCCAAACTCATCTACACCTGTATCTGGATATGGATTAGCACCCAAGTCATTCATACATACTTTCAAACTTGGCCCCGTGATAGCGCGTCCGAAGCGAAGTTCACCTTCACGCCAACGCATCACATCGGCATATCTAGTACCTTCACCAGCCAACTCAATGCGACGCTCTCTTCTCAGCTCCGTTTCAAGGTCCATACCCCACGCTTTCAATTCCTCCAAATTCATACGATGCATATTCACACGATCTCTCAGTCGGTTGATAGAATAATCAATCTGCTCTTGTGTCAGAGTCTTACCTTGTAATTCGAAAGTAGCCTCAGCATAAATCAATAAGATTTCGGCAAAGCGAATCACATTAAGATTTCCATGCCCACCTACACTTGAACCAGCCAGATCAATATCGTTATATTTTTTCAAATAGAAACCAGTACGACTATTGGCTCCTACACGATTATTATCTTGCAAAGAAGCAAAGCGAGGCAAGTTAAAAATATCGTTAGCCTTATCTGTATCAGGGTCACCGTCATCTCCACCCGGCCACTTCTCACCTGGATAATACAAGGTCATTTTCATTCGAGGATCTCTATTCTGAAAATAATCCGTATAATGTTCTTCAGGGAACTTATACAAAGATGAAGTCTGCACACCCGATTTTTTATAATATTCCAATCCGGTTTTTGCAGGCTTACCATCAGTACACAAATAAGCATCGACTAATGATTTCGTAGGATTTAAACGGATATAGTCAGTCGGACTACATGTTTCACCCGGTAAAGTCTGTGTACGGACTTCAGGTATAAACAAACTATATACGATAGCCTCTATATTTTTCGGATCATTCTCAACATCCCCTTCATAATGGAATAATTTTTCATACTCATACAAGCCATAGGGACTGTTCTCAATGATATATTCACTTGTTTTTGCAGCAAGTTCCCATCTTTCATTCTGTAAGGCGACACGTGCCAATATAGCCAAGGCTCCCCAACGGTCAAGTCTTCCCAATTTATCACCTGCATATCTTTCTTCAGGCATACGTTCAGCCGACCATTTCAAATCTTCAATAATCTGATCGATAACTTTTTCTCTTGGTGTACGTTCCATATATGCCTCTTCTGGCTGAATAACCTCTCCTACCCAAGGCACATCACCCCAAAAAACGGTGAGATAAAAATACATAAGAGCTCGGATTGTTTTTACTTCTGCGGCATAAACATCTTTCTTACTTTGTTCTATCTGAGCTTTATCATAGTTATCCAAAAAGTTATTACAACGATAAATATAACTATAGGCACCATTCCAATAAGTTGTGAAAGGGAAACCATCTGTATAAGAATGCTTTCCTCCAGATACTTTACTTAACCCACTTGTAATATTTCCCCACATCACTGTCTCGGCGGTCGATTCACTCCAGTTTACAAGATAATCTTTCTGCAAAGCTTCGTAACAGGGCGGCAAAGCATTTTTAAGTTGGTCTTCATTCACCCAGAATGTTAAATTATCTGGCTCATTCGGGTTGGTTCTATCCAGAAAATCACTACATGAGGCAAGTGCACCCGATAAAGCTATCATTAAAAAATATTTTGAGTATTTCATCTTTATAGTCGTTTAATAAGTTAGAATGTCAATGATAATCCAAAAACATAAGTTTTTACTTGCGGATAAACATCTCCGCTGGTAGTTCTCACTTCAGGATCATATGCTCCAAAATAATCGGTTTTCGTAAACAAATTATCTGCTGAAGCATATATTCTCAAACTATTAATACCAAGAGGTTTCACCAATTGAGCAGGGAAGCGATAGCCTATCTGAATATTTTTCAGACGTAAGTAAGATGCATCTTCTTTCCAATAGTCACTGAAAAGTCTGTTATGCTCCTGCGACTGATAAAGTCTAGGATAAGAGGCATTCGGATTCTGCGGTGTCCATCGATCCAGATGCTCTTTTTTAGGAATTGAATAGTCATTGATAAATGCATGTCGAGCCTCATCTTCAAGATATCCCGCTACTTGGCCTACCCCTTGTAAATAAAAGCTAAAATCAATACCTTTCCATTCTAATCCTCCTTTGATAGCATAAGTGTAATGAGGTTCTTTTTCACCAAAGACCACTTTATCATGGTCATCGATGACCCCATCAGGAGCTCCATCAGGACCACTGATATCACGATATTTAATATCTCCAGGCTGTACAATTTCATTTTGTGCTGCAACAAGAGGGAATTTGGGCTTCTGATACTTACCTGTCGTTGAGTTCACCGATTCAAAATCATACACTTGTGCCAACCCATCGGTCAGATAACCATAGAAAGCGCCGATTGGATCACCTACACGGCGATACGAGCCAGAGGCTGAACTGGTAAGTGATTCCGGTGTTCCTCCCAAATCAGTAATCTTATTACGAGCATCCGATAAATTGAACCCAAGATTATAGTTTACATTTCCAATCTTATCGCGCCATGACAAATTAAGTTCCCATCCTTTGACATCAATCTTACCGAGATTTACATAGCCCACATTGCTACTAGACACTCCAACGATAGCTGGAACATCAGGACGAACCAATGCGTCAATATTTTCTTTCTTATACCAGTCAAATTCCAAATTCAGTCGATTATCCAAGAAACTAAGGTCTACTCCGAAGTTAAGCATACGAATTGTTTCCCATTTAATATTAGGATTACCGAGTTGTTTTTGCCAAAGTCCCATAACGGGGGTATCAGAAGCTCCGATAGGATAAGACTGTTCGGTAATGATAGGCGATAAGTAGGGATAATAATTGTTTGAAATACTTTGGTTACCCAATTCACCCCAAGAAGCACGTAACTTACCTGAACTTAGCACTGAGGATGCGAAATTCATGAATTTTTCACGTGAGAAGTTCCATCCCAATGAGAATGAAGGAAAATATCCCCAACGATTACCCTTGGCAAATCTTGAAGTTCCATCGGCACGTAAGTTAGCTTCAAACAAATATTTACCATCGAAAGCATAATTAATACGACCGAAGTAAGAGCGCAAAGCCCACTCATCTTTGGTTCCGCTATTCATAAAGTTAATCATACCAGCACTGATAACATGGATATCCTCAACCATCACATTATCACGCGTTGCACCCAGCGTACTTCTGCTTTCCCATTCTTGTGAGAACCCTAATAACGCTCCTACCTCATGAGAACCGAAGGCTTTATTAAAATTCAAAGTAAACTGCAACGACTGAGTCAATACATCAAGATGCTTCTGTGAAATATAGTCTTTCGCATCAGCATTAGCTTTCAACGGAGTTCCATCCGAATAGTAAGATAACATTTTCGGGTTAAACTCATCTTCTTGACGAGTATACACATTTGCAGAATATTGCATACCTGCATTCAATCCATCTATAATTTTCAAATCGGCATTGAAGATTCCGTTTAGCACACGGGTTTTGCGTTCTTCACTTCCCGACTCATAAGCCACCTGCAAAGGATTACGTACCGAACCATACGACCAATTGTCGCCATCTACCATACGACCGTTCTCATCTGGAACTTGCCACTTGACAGGCAACAATGGAGAGATACGCTGTGACAAACGGAACACACCTGATGTGCCACTATAGCCCAAATCTTTTTTATAGAAATCAACATAGCTTACCTGTCCTGTCAGTTTCAAACGATCACGTACTTCTGTATTAACACTGATACGCGCATTATGTCTTCTTGAACTAAATCCATCACCAACGACCAATCCATCCTGATCCAGATAACCATACGACATAAAGAATCCAGTCTTTTCACTTCCTCCTCGTGCACTTACGTTATGTCCTGTCTGGAACGCCCTTTTTTTATAAATTTCATTCACCCAGTCAGTATTTGAGTACTCATTCGGATACAATCCCGAATCATATTTATCGAAAGCTTCTTGTGTATAAGGTTTAGAGAATCCAGCTGCGCTCATGGCTTCATTCGAAAGTTCCATATATTCTCTTCCGCTCACAAGTTCCGGCAATGCTGTAGGAGTTTGGAATCCGGCATATCCATTATATTGAAATATCACCCGTTCTTTTTTTTCACCTTTTTTCGTTGTTACAAGAATAACACCATTAGCAGCACGCGCTCCGTAAATAGCTGAAGAAGCAGCATCTTTCAACACTGATACACTTTCAATGTCCGAAGGGTTCAACAAGTTGATATCTCCTCCGGCTACCCCGTCAATCAAAATCAAAGGCGCTGTACTACTGTTAATGGTTCCTGTTCCACGAATATTAATATTAGGTGTAGCTCCCGGCTGACCAGATGAAGCAACGATGCTCACTCCAGGCAACAATCCTTGTAAACCCGTAGTAACATTCGTAATCGGACGGCTTTCAATGGCTTCTGCCTTAATCATAGACACGGCACCTGTTACATTCACTTTCTTTTGTACACCATAACCCACCACAACTACGTCTTTCAAACTGACCGTGTTTTCTTTCATTACGATATTTACAGTCGACTTTTTCGCAATCACGTTTTCTTCCGTATAACCAATATAAGAGTAACGGAGCGTACTTCCATAAGGTACCTTAATAGAATACTTACCGTCAATATCAGTAATTGTACCTATTGCAGTCCCTTTTACTGAAATAGTAGCTCCAATAATAGGTTCCGCATTTTCATCGGTAACAACACCTTCTACCTGCAGCTCTTTTTTGTTATCTTGCGATACTGTTCCCGATTCATTCTGTTTTTGATAGCCTTTATTATAAAATAAGATACTATCGTCCATAAAACGGAAGCCGATATCTGTTCCCTCCAACAATAAAGTAAGGGCTTTATTTATATCCGTGTCTTTCACATTCAGCGACACTTTCCTGCTAGTATCTACAAACTCCTTACTATAAGCCACATTCATAGCAGCCTTCTCTGCTATCTGACCGATAGCTTCTTTTAGAGGAAGAGATTTGATACGAACCGATATTTTTTGATGCTGTGCATAACCTAGAGTTGTAACCAATATGCACATGAAGGTTACAATACACCTTTTACAGGTGGACGAAAAAGGAGAGTCTTTTTCCATAATATTAGTCTTTAAAATTTATAGTTCAACATCTATAACTAATACACAAGAAGTATTGAAAAGTATTACAGCAAATAAGTTAATGAATATTAAATTAAGATTTGTAGAAGAATTACCGAAAACAAAAGAGCCAATAACTACACTTTCACTTATAGATAAACGGTATTTCTGTTTTCCTGTGACGAAATAGACTCGCTGTATATGTTATATTTTCTATTAACCACATATTTTTTTACAAAGCTAGCTTCCATTTTACAACTGAGCAATAAGAGAGGTTAACTCTGTCCAAGGTTATTAAAAGAGTCAACCTCCCCCCAAAAAGATGCAGCTTAGTACAAGTAAGTACATCTCATTCTCTACCTGTTGGCGGAATTAAAATAGCGCATATTTAACTCTGTCAATAGGCTTTTCATTTTTGTAGTTAATATATTGGAGGATTGTAAGTGCGCTAAT
>OGRS01000285.1_pt1 | contig 52985 bp, 55 predicted proteins | sample 1553561 | NCBI WGS metagenome assembly OGRS01 (sample SAMEA2580103, study PRJEB22360) | human gut metagenome | biome: human gut; feature: human-associated habitat; material: faeces | place: Denmark | collected 2008/2010
ATTGCGGTGACCCCCCCCCCCCACGACAACCCCCCCCAGACCCGCCGGTAAAATCGTGATAATAACAAATGAAATAATCAATCTTGTCTTTAATTTCAAAACAGTTCTTCCTCTCCGCTTTCCTGGCTCTGATCACAGATACAGTATATCACGAAGGGGGCGCTTCCTCTATAAGCGCCCCCGAAATTTTCGAAACTTTTTATAAATAGCTTTTCAGAGTCTCTACCTTGTCCAGCTTCTCCCACGGGAGAGCCAGATCATTACGTCCGAAGTGTCCGTATGCAGCCGTCTGCTTGTAGATCGGTCTTCTTAGATCCAGCATCTTGATGATTCCTGCCGGTCTTAAATCAAAGTTCTCACGGATGATCTTTACAAGTGCTTCATCAGAAAGCTTTCCTGTTCCAAAAGTATCCACCCATACGGAAGTCGGCTGTGCCACTCCGATTGCATAGGAAAGCTGCACCTCGCACTTCTCCGCAAGTCCTGCCGCCACGATATTCTTTGCCACATAACGTGCCGCATAGGCCCCGGAACGATCTACCTTTGTGCAGTCCTTTCCGGAGAACGCGCCGCCGCCGTGGCGTGCCATTCCGCCGTAACTATCTACGATAATCTTCCGTCCGGTCAGTCCGCTGTCTCCGTGCGGTCCGCCAATCACAAAACGCCCTGTCGGATTAATAAAGAACTTCGTATTCTCGTCAATCATCTTCGGATCGAGTACTGGATCAAAGACATATTTACGAATGTCTTCGTGGATCTGCTCCTGGGAGATCGCCGGATCATGCTGTGTGGAAAGAACAATTGCTTCCAGACGCGCTGGCTTTCCATCCTCGCCGTACTCCACTGTTACCTGAGACTTTCCGTCCGGGCGCAGGTATGCCAGTGTACCGTCTTTTCTTACATTGGCAAGCTGCTTGGTGAGCTTATGTGCCAGAGCAATCGGATATGGCATATATTCCTCAGTCTCATTGACCGCATATCCGAACATCATGCCCTGATCTCCTGCTCCGATCGCCTCGATCTCTTCATCGGACATCTTGTGCTCTTTTGCCTCCAGCGCCTTGTCAACACCCATAGCGATATCGGTGGACTGCTCGTCGATTGCTACCAGAACGCCGCAGGTATCAGCGTCAAATCCAAATTTTCCTCTCGTGTAGCCAATCTCTCTTACCGTGTCGCGCACGATCTTCTGTATATCGACATAAGCGTTTGTTGTAATCTCGCCCATGACCATTACAAGCCCTGTCGTCGTACAGGTCTCACATGCCACACGGCTCATCGGATCCTGCTCCATCAATGCGTCCAGAATCGCGTCGGAAATGGCATCGCAGACTTTATCCGGATGACCTTCCGTTACTGATTCAGAAGTAAATAATAATTTTTCCATGATTTCCTGCCTTTCCTTTTCTCTCATAGCTTTGTCTGTTTCCCTGGCGGGCCCGGACTTTGATTCATCGCCGACGCAAAAAAATAAGCCCACCATAAGCGGACTGTATATTGGTATCATATATCAATCCTCTTATTGTTCGATTACTCGCTCAGGCTGGCACCTTCCGTATCCGGGGTTGCCGTGGCTTCCTAGATCCTATGTATCTCCACCACTCTGAATAAGAGAAAATATAACTTGATTTACTTGTCACTGAACAAAATCATAACATTATCGTATGTTTCTGTCAAGAGGTTTTTAAATCAAAGCAGGGATACGGCTCTCCGCATCCCACTCTTCTCCACCTATTAACTTACCTTTAGTCTGAATTTTTGAATCTCTTTCTCGCTGGAAACCTTCTCAATCTCTGCTCCAAGCTCTCTTAACTTCTCTTCAAATCGCTCGTATCCACGCTGAATATAAACGATATCATCTACGATCGTGATACCTTCCGCCGCCAGTCCTGCCAGTACTAGCGCCGCTCCTGCTCTTAAATCCGGTGCACTCACACGTGCTCCGGAGAATCCCTCCACACCCTCGATGGTGGCAGAGTTACCCTCGATCTTGGACACCGCCCCCATACGGGCAAGTTCGTCAAGGTATTTGAACCGGTTCTCAAAAATGCTCTCAGTGATGGTGCTGGTTCCCTCACACAGAGCAAGCGCCACACCCATCTGCGGCTGCATATCTGTCGGGAATCCCGGATAAGGAAGCGTCTTCACCTGTGTATGGCGCAGCTTTCCCTTGGATACAACACGCACCGCGTCGTCAAACTCCTCTACCTCACATCCGATCTCCACAAGCTTCGCAATCGTTGCTTCCAGATGCTTTGGAATGACATTGAGCACAGTCACATCACCCTTTGTGACCGCAGCGCCGAACATAAACGTCCCCGCTTCGATCTGATCCGGAATAATGGAGTATTCGGTCCCGTGGAACTTCGACACTCCTTTGATCTTAATGACGTCTGTACCTGCCCCGCGGATATTAGCTCCCATACTGTTAAGGAAGTTGGCAACGTCTACAACGTGCGGCTCCTTGGCTACGTTCTCCAGGATCGTCATGCCTTCTGACATGGATGCCGCCATCATCACATTAATTGTCGCTCCAACACTCACCACATCAAAATAAATATGGCTTCCTACAAGCTGTTCCGAATCAGCCAGAATCTTGCCATGCTCGATCTCCACCTCTGCGCCGAGCGCGCGGAATCCTTTCAAATGCTGATCAATCGGCCTGCTTCCAATGTTGCATCCGCCAGGAAGCGCTACTTCCGCGTGCTTATATTTACCAAGCAGCGCGCCCAGAAGATAATAGGATGCCCTGATTTTCTTGATATAGTCATAATCAATACTGAAATCATGCACAGAGCCACCGCTGATTTCCACCGTGTGGCGGTCGATCCGCTTAATCCGGGCTCCGATTCCTTCCATCGCCTCTAATAAAACATTGATATCATTCACATCCGGAAGGTTATCAATGTGTACTGTCTCATCTGTCATAATGGCCGCCGCGAGAATCGCCAGCGCCGCGTTTTTGGCTCCTCCGATGACTACTTCGCCAACAAGCGGAGTCCCTCCCTTAATAATATACTGCTCCATATCACACCTCGACTACTATTTAATCGTATCCGTAATTTCGTCCAAATCTATCTATACATTCAACTGATGTTCACAAATCATTCACAAAACATAGCTTTACCGATCTAGTATAGCACAAAATCTGCCATTGTAAAACACCTAATTTCCAGCTCTGCCGGATCTATACCAAACCATCAGACAGACCGGACGGCTCATTCTCAGCCTTCTCCCCTGATATCACTGAAAATGGCAAGTACTTTTTCCACCGTTTCTCCCATGGACAGACCGTCTTCATTGATACGGATATCCGCGTACTGCTCAAACAGCCTGCACCGCTCGTCATAAAGATCCCGAAGCGTTTGCCCGTCTCTGAGCACCACGCCGCGGCTCCTTGCATTCTGAATTCTGGTCTCAATCTCTGTGTACGGTACGTGAAGATAAACAATGATCCCAATCTCCTGATAATGCCGCATGGCGTTCTCACAGTACACGACACTCCCACCCGGTGCGATCACTGTCCTCTCAGCCTGCACAGAAGCATTGACCTGGTCTTCTACCTCCAGGAAACCAGCCGTCCCTCTCTCCTGAATGATTTCCCGCAAAAGCTTTCCCTCCTGCTCCTGAATCATCAGATCCGTATCGATAAACCGGTATCCCAGACGCTTTGCCGCCACAATTCCAATCGTACTTTTTCCGGATGCCGGCATCCCTATAAAAATGAGATTCTTCTTCATCCGTCTTCCTCTTTTCTATTATCGATCCCTTTCTCCCTGGGAAAACGGTATCGCTTTTGTCTTTCGTTTTTATTTTATCATGCTTTAAACCTTGCGTAAACCCTGTATCCTGACGAAAAATTCAGGAAAAGTGTCTGCAATTTCTGCGATATCGGCATCTTCTTTGCACAATCTCCTGAAACAGCAGGATTTCCACCAAATCCATTACAGATTGTTCCCTTGTTTTCCTCTTTCCCACCAGTTCCTGAGTCTTCATCTGTTCTTTTTCCAGTTCCATGGCGATCTCCTGCTTCTCCCCCTCTTTCATCCTGTCGTAGATCCTCCCCGCCATCAGATAAAGAAGCAGCCGATCCGGATATTCATCGTAAATCATACTGCCCTCATATTCCATCCGGTCGCACTCGTCCTCCACATACGGAAGAATCTTCTTGGCAGACATCGGGTACATACTCTTCATGTATTCCATATCCCGGCGGTCCTGTTTTTCCTCACCGTACTCCTTCAAATCCATCGGATAGGTCATATAATAAGGTAGTTTATGTTCCATATTCTTCGCACTTCCTGTCTGATATAATCTACTTTACCATATGCAATAACTGGTATTTTGCAGCTTGGCCCCACGCTTTTCCGGGAAATTTCTTTATTCTTCTATTTCCTGTGTCAGAAAGCATGACGAAATTTTGCTTTTCTGCTATAATTCTTCATATCGCAAAACTGTGTACGAAAGGAAATTATTGGAAATGATAAAGAAACTGGCTGTTCTATTTAAAAATGATATTGTACTTCTGATCTCTTTTTGTCTGGCCTTACTATCGTGTCTGATCACGCCGCCCGGGCCGGAATACCTCGGCTATCTTGATTTTCATACCCTGATCTTACTCTTCTGCCTGATGCTCATTGTAGAAGGACTCCGGGAGGCCAATTTTTTCCCGTACATCGGAAATCTTCTGCTCTCACGAACTTCCTCCAAACGGGGGCTTTCCCTTGTTCTCGTGTTTTTATGCTTTGTGAGCAGTATGTTCATCACTAATGACGTCGCCCTCATCACCTTTGTGCCATTCGGCATCCTGATCCTGGAGATGGCCGGTATGGAATCGCGAATCTGTTATCTGATCGTCCTGATGACAATCGCGGCTAATTTGGGAAGTATGTTCACCCCGGTCGGAAATCCGCAGAATCTTTATCTGTACTCTCTTACCGGCCTGAAACTGCACGAATTTCTCCTGCTGATGTTGCCGTTTACCGCACTGTCTGCCGCACTCCTTGTTTTGTTTGCCCTCTTGGGCACGGAACGTGGATCCATCCGGATCCAGATGGAAAATACTTCCCTTACGAAAAAAGGGACGCTCCTGTTTCTTGGCCTTCTCTTTCTTTTCTGTATGCTCTCGGTAGCAGGCATCCTTTCCGACTGGATTTTGCTGATCCTCATCGTGATCCCGCTTCTGATCCATCAGAGGACCCTGTTTACAAGAGTGGATTATTCGCTGCTTCTTACCTTTATTTTCTTTTTCATTTTTGTTGGGAATATCGATCACTTTGAACAGTTAAGGGTTTTCATCAGCTCTGTCCTTGCGCACCATGAGCGGATCATCAGTATCCTTGCGAGCCAGGTTATCAGCAATGTTCCCGCCGCCATGCTGCTCTCCAATTATACGGCAGAGGTGCAGGAGCTGATTATCGGAACAAACCTCGGCGGTCTTGGAACTCTGATCGCCTCCATGGCAAGCCTCATATCCTACAGGCAGATTTCTGCCCGCTACCCACGGCAGAAAGGAAAATATTTTGTCATTTTCACCATCTGTAATGTGATTTTCCTGCTGATTTTATATCTCGTATTCCGGTGTTTCTGATCCTGTTCTATGACAATGTAAGAAATGCACAATACGTTTTATCATCGCAATTCCCGGATCTTACACAGAATACATATTAACAAATGAACACGATCAAAGAGGGCGTTACGGACTGACAGTCCTTCATAGACTGCCACTCACGTATCCGCCCTCTTTACGATTACGCCTGATGCTCTTTATAATGATGTGCTTCTTCCAGCATCATATCTTTTACTTTCATCAGCCGGATCTGAGAACTTCTCTCATTTTCATCCAGCTTCATTGTGATATATCTGATATTTTCCCGTGTCTCAGGAATAATGACATGTTCCAGCGCGTTCACCCGGCGTCTCGTCTTCTCGATCTCGGACGCCATTAACTGACATGCCTTTTCCGTCTCCGCCAGCTTTAGCATATCCGGAAGGATATCAGCCAGTGACTTCACCGCTCCGTCCAGATCACTGGACGTAAAGGCAAAGCCGTAAGAATAGATATCGTTTGCGTCCGCTGTTCTTGTCTTTGTTTCAAAAACAGGGATATCCACGCTCATAACATTCTTCTCTCCAACCCGAAGCTCAACAGACTGTTTCGGCATCATCAGAGCTGTACGCAGTGTCTCCCCGGACATACCTGCCCTGGCAATGACAAAGTTTTTATTCGCCGTCTTGATTCCGGCTTCTACCTTCTCTCGAAGAGCCATATTTTCCCTGACAAGATCCAGGAACTGGCGCATCAGCTCATCACGCTTATCTTTCAAAAGTTTATGGCCTCTCGTCGCAGTTACCAGCTTTTTCTTCAGCCTTGTGAGTTCCATACGGGTCGGTGTTACCTGTGTAGATGCCAAGCCAGTTCACCCCCATTTCTATTTGCCATAATACAGATCCAGATATTTATCGTCGATTCGTTTCAGCTCGCTTCTTGGAAGAATGGAAAGCAGTTTCCATCCGATCTCCAGCGTCTCCTCGATAGAACGGTCTGTTCCGTATCCCTGGGAAACATATTCCTTCTCAAATGCATCCGCAAATTTCGCGTAGATTAAATCGATCTCGGTCAACGCCGCTTCCCCAAGGATGACCATGAGTTCTTTCGCCTCTTTACCACGCGCATATGCGGCGAAGAGCTGGTTCATTGTGTTGGAGTGGTCCGCACGAGTCTTGCCTTCTCCGATTCCTTTGTCTTTCAGACGGGACAGGGACGGCAGTACGTCGATCGGCGGCTGTACTCCTTTCCTATAAAGGTCACGGCTTAAGATAATCTGACCCTCTGTGATGTATCCGGTAAGATCCGGAATCGGATGGGTCTTATCATCTTCCGGCATGGTCAAAATCGGAATCATCGTGATACTTCCGCTCTTTCCATTCTGGCGTCCTGCTCTTTCATACATAGACGCAAGGTCTGTATACATATATCCAGGATATCCACGACGTCCCGGTACTTCTTTCCGGGCTGCGGATACTTCTCGAAGTGCGTCCGCATAGTTCGTGATATCTGTCAGGATAACAAGGACATGCATGTTTTTCTCAAATGCAAGGTACTCTGCCGCTGTCAGCGCCATCTTCGGCGTGGAAATACGCTCTATCGCCGGGTCGTTTGCCAGGTTGATAAACAGGACTGTACGGTCCAGAGCTCCTGTCTCGCGAAAACTCTCAATAAAGAAGTTGGATTCCTCGAACGTAATACCCATTGCCGCAAATACAACGGCAAACGGCTCGTCAGTTCCACGTACCTTAGCCTGCCTTGCGATCTGCGCAGCAAGCTGTGCATGCGGGAGGCCGGATGCAGAGAAAATCGGAAGTTTCTGTCCACGTACCAATGTATTCAGGCCGTCGATTGCGGAAACACCTGTCTGGATAAACTCTTCCGGATAGCTTCTTGCCGCCGGATTCATCGGGAGACCGTTGACGTCCAGACGCGCCTCCGGCAGGATTTCCGGGCCACCGTCGATCGGACGTCCAAGTCCGTCGAACACACGTCCCAGCATATCTTCGGATACACCAAGCTCCATACTTCTGCCAAGGAACCGTACCTTACTGTTGGAAAGATTGATTCCTGTCGCACTCTCAAACAACTGTACCAGTGCGGTATCTCCGTCAATTTCCAGAACCTTGCAGCGACGTGTCTCCCCGCTTACAAGTTCGATCTCTCCCAATTCGTCAAACGCTACGTCTTCTACTCCACGGACCATCATAAGCGGTCCGGCAACTTCCTGAATGGTTCTATATTCTTTTGGCATTTAGAAGTCCTCCTTTCCGAATGTGTCCGCTACTTCTGCCGCGAGCTCTTCTGTTACCTTCTGATAAGCTCCATCCAGCTCATCTTCGTGGGTGTATTTAAAGCGTCCGATCTGCTCACGTACCGGCATACTGATCAGCTTATTCATGGACGCCCCCTCTGCAAGCGCCTTAGAGGATTCCTCGTAGAATGAAAGCACCAGTTTCATCAGCAGATACTGCTTCTTCAGAGAAGAATAGGTGTCAATCTCGTGGAAGGAGTTCTGATGCAGGAAGTCCTCACGGATGGATCTTGCCGCTTCCATTTTCAGACGGTCGGACGGTGACAGTGCATCCATACCTACCATCTTCACGATCTCCTCGAGTTCTGCTTCCTCCTGGAGCAGCGCCATCATCTTCTGGCGGTTATCCATCCAGTCTTCTGCTACCTCTGAATTAAACCACTTTTCCATATCGTCCAGATACAGAGAATAACTCGTCAGCCAGTTGATCGCCGGAAAATGTCTCTTGTATGCCAGATTGGAATCCAGTCCCCAGAAAACCTTTACGATACGAAGGGTCGCCTGGGATACCGGCTCGGAAATATCACCACCCGGAGGGGATACAGCTCCGATTACGGAAAGGGCTCCCTCACGGTTATCCTTTCCAAGAGAAACCACGTGTCCCGCGCGCTCATAGAACTGTGCAAGACGGCTTCCCAGATAAGCCGGGTACCCTTCCTCACCTGGCATCTCCTCCAGACGTCCGGACATCTCACGGAGCGCCTCGGCCCAACGGGATGTGGAGTCTGCCATCAGGGCTACAGAATATCCCATATCACGGAAGTACTCCGCAATCGTAATACCTGTATAGATAGATGCCTCACGTGCCGCAACCGGCATGTCGGAGGTATTCGCAATCAGAACGGTTCTCTCCATCAGGGATTCTCCGGTTTTCGGATCCTTCAGTTCCGGAAACTCGTTCAGAACGTCCGTCATCTCGTTTCCACGCTCTCCGCATCCGATGTAAACAACGATATCAGCCTCCGCCCATTTTGCGAGCTGGTGCTGGATAACTGTCTTACCGCTTCCGAATGGTCCCGGAACCGCTGCCACACCGCCTTTTGCGATCGGGAAAAACGTATCGACAACACGCTGACCTGTAATCAAAGGCATCTTAGGCGGCAGCTTCTTCTGATACGGACGGCCCTTTCTTACCGGCCATCTCTGCATCATCGTGAGCTCCTTGTCTCCCTCCGGTGTGGAGAGTACGGCAACCGTCTCCTCCACTGTAAAGGAACCGGAACGGATCTCCTTTACAGTTCCCTTTACATTCGGAGGCACCATAATTTTTTGCTGTACGACAATCGTTTCCTGAACAGTCCCAAGCACGTCGCCGCCTTCCACTTCGTCTCCTACCTTTGCAACCGGGACAAATTCCCATTTCTTATCTCTTTTCAGAGAAGGAACTTCTACTCCACGTTTCAGGCTGTTTCCACCTGTCGCCTTCATAATATCGTCGAGCGGTCTCTGGATCCCATCGTAGATACTTGTGATCAGTCCAGGTCCAAGCTCTACGGACATCGGCACATCCATGGATTCTACCGGCTCGCCCGGTTTGAGTCCTGCCGTCTCTTCGTATACCTGTACAGAAGCCTGATCACCGTGGATCTCGATGATCTCGCCGATTAATCGCTGATCACTTACACGAACCACGTCGAACATGTTGGCATCACGCATTCCTTCAGCGATAACCAGCGGCCCTGCCACTTTCTTTATCGTTCCCTTACTCATTTCGACAATCACCTGCTTTCCTAATTACCACCAAACAGAATATCCGAACCTACTGCCTGTTCCACAGACTTCTTTACTCCTTCAATTCCCGCTCCCGTGTTTCCACTGATTCCAGGAATCTGGATTATGGTCGGAACAATCGCATCCTTATATCTGTCGATCTCGTGTTTCAAAACAGCCGCCAGAGCCTCGGTGACATAGATGATCCCCGTCTTGGCCTCCGCAAGCTGTGTCAATGTTTGCTTTGCCTCCTCCGGGCCATTTACCGGAAAGATGTCAAGACCGAGGGCAGCAAAACCATAAATACTGTCATAATCTCCTAATACTGCTATCTTATACATACATCTCCCGTACCCTTTCCCGGATGGATTCTACCGGAAGATCGTTCTGCTTTCCGGTCAGTATAATCCTCACCGTTTTGATTTCGTTTTCCCGTGCCAGCACATATGCTACAACCGGGCCGATCGTAAACGGATTGTAAAGTTGCGGCCGGATCGTCTCGACAATCCGGTTGTCGCACCAGCACTCAAACGCCGAAGCCGACTCTTTGAGCGCCTTGGCTCCTCCTTTGTAAGCGGTGCTCTCCAGATATTCTTCGATGGCATCCATTCCGTTTTGTGCCGCTCTCATCAGGGCATTGATGTTGACACTGTCACATTCTGCCATTGCTCTTTTCATAAATTCCAAACTCTTTGCGGTCTTCTGTGAACGTACCGCAATTTTGATATCCGCAACCGCAACGGTAGATTCCGCATAATCGCGGATAATCTCTTCTCCTGACCTTTTACCGGCCTCGTAAATTGCCTCCAGCGCGGCTTTGTCAACCATAATGTCGCAGAGCTGCCCGTCCTGCGTATGAAGCAGTGTCTCATACGCTTCCCGGGCGATCCCGGCCATAAAGCCCGGAAGTCTTCCAAATTCTTTCTTCTTAATGATGTCCAGCATCTCCTCCCCGGAAATCTGTGTATCGGGTATAAAGATATCAGACACAGCCCTCTCAGAAGCCGCCTGTTTAATGGCCGCTTTCAGATTCTGGAACAGATCCGCATAGGAGATCACGTCAAACACCGACGGATCATCCGCAAGGCTTTTGACCTCTTTCCATGTCTTTTCACGTTCACATGATAAAATCGCTTCTGCATCGAGCGGGGTATCCGCATTTCCCCATCCTTTCTCCTGAAGGAGCAAAAGACACTGCTTCTCATCTTTGCAGGCAAGAAGCTGGTCTATGACCGCCTGGGAAAACAGCGATACTTCCATCGCCCTGATCCGCGCAACCGCATAGGTGTATTGATTTTTTGCCATTGATTACATCCTCCTTTTCGCGGAATTGCGCTGTTTAAAAAAATAATACCTTGTGTACCCTGTCCTGAAGCTCATCCCTCTTTGCGTCAAAGATTGCTCTGAATGAGCAGTTCTCTTCGATTCCATTATACAGAAGGACGAATCCGCCTTCCATGCTTCTCGTCTCTTGGGAAACAGTAAGCTTGCCGCCCCTTTCATCCGCAATCCGGGCAAGCTCCACCGGAAAGCTTTCAGGCATTCTTGCCAGGTCCTTCTCAGAAAAGAGAATCTTTCCCTCCTGCGGAAGTACATATGTTCCAATCATCTTCCGGATGGTCTCAAAATACTCTCCCGGCTCCATGGAGCAGAACTTCTGATAGGCAGACTCGATCACCTCGGCGATGATCTCCTGTTTTGCGGCCAGAAGTGCGGTACGGCGTTTCTGCTCATCAGCCGATTTTAGTCTTGTCTGATAATCTTTCACGTCTTGTTCCGCTTTCTTCATAATTGCTTCCGTCTGCTTCTTCGTCTCCTGTTCCGCCTCCGCCCGGATGGCATCAGCCTCCTGGGCTGCCTTTGCTTCTTTTTCTTTCGCAAGGGATTGTGCTTCTTCCAGAATCTGGCTTATCATCTTATCTAATCCAGTCATTCTCAAGCTCTCCTTTACTTCTAGATTATCGTCCTTCTATTCATTAAACCTGAATTGCTGTTACAGCAAGGATAGAAATCAAAAGTGCAAGGATCGCATATGTCTCAACCATCGCCGGAAACAGCATCGCTTTACCGAACTGATCCGGTTTTTTTGCTACGATTCCGATTGCCGCTGCTGCTGTCTTTCCCTGGGAGATTGCGGAGAGAAGCCCTACAATTCCGATTGGCAGACATGCCGCAAGGATCAGAAGACCCGTCTTCACATCAAGGTCTGCTACACTTCCGCCAAGAAGTCCGACTTTGGAAAGCGTAATAAAACCTACCAGTAGTCCATAGATACCCTGTGTACCAGGAAGCAACTGCATGATCAATACCTTCGCGAATTTGCTTGGATCCTCCGTTACTACGCCTGAAGCCGCCTGTCCGGCAATCCCTACGCCAATAGCAGATCCGGTTCCCGCAAGGAATACCGCTACTGCCGCACCAAGTAATGCATAAACAATTCCTAATTCACTCATTATTTCGTTTCCTCCTTAATATCTACATATTTTGTATCTGCTCTGAGCGGATGAAATTCCCGTCCGCCGCCTTCATAAAACTTACCAAAGAATTCTACATACTGAAGACGGTTTGTATGGACATAGGCGCCAAGCAGGTTGATCGCCAGGTTAAATACATGCCCGATGATAAATACAATAATAAATACGATGGCACCAAAGATTCCCTTGCCAGCCATACTTCCCATCTGGTTTACTACGGACGCAATTACTCCGGTTGCAAGTCCGAGTGCAAGCAGTCGGGAATAAGAAAGCACATCGCTTAACCACCCGGTGATGTTGTACAGATCATATGCACCAAGCGCAATCCGAAGCCCCGGATTTTTGCTGCTTCTTCCTGACATCAGAAGAATTCCGACTGCTCCGATAATCGCAAGCCCCTTCGATAAAGTCTGCAGCGCCGGCGGAAATACGATTGTCATCTGTGAAATTGAATAAAAAAGACTGCTCGGTAACAGCATCAGGATCAATCCGATCAACAGCAGATACCAGAGCACCACGTCACAGAAGAAATCCAGGTAGCGTTTGTCGCGGATACACATGTATCCTTTAATTCCAAGTCCCGTAAACAGATGGATCATTCCAAGCAGCATGGAGAAAATCAACAACCTCATCGGATCGTTCAACGGGATAAACCAAAGTGCCGGAATGCTGACCTCATGGCCGAAGAAAACTCCGGACACCACATCCACCACATCTCCAAAGTAACCGCCGAAAAGAATCCCCCACACCAGTGTGGAAATTCCACAATACATGAACATTCGCAGGGACTTTGACATGCTCTCCGACATTCTCGGGTACTTTTTTAACAGTACAAAACATGCCACCGATACGATCAGACCGTACGCCGCGTCTGAAAGCATCATTCCAAACAGAACTACATAAAATATGAACATGATCTTTGTCGGATCCATCTCCCCTTTGGCCGGAAGTCCGAAAGACGCAAGCACACCCTCTACGGATCCTGCCGCCTTTCCATTTTCCAGAAGAACCGGAGCTTCCTCCTCTTCTTCCAGATCCTTCACCTCAACAAAAAGGCTGTACTTCTCATTCAGATATCCAGATATTTTTCCTGCAAGCTTGGCCGGGATATATCCGCTTAAAACAAAGGTTTGTTTTGTCTGAGGCATCTCCGAAAGCGCTTCATAGCGCTGCACTTTCATACGGTAATAATCGGACAGTAGTTTGAATGAACTGCGCTCATCGCTCTTTTTGATGATCTCTCCTGTGATCTTATGGATCTCCTGACGGATGTCGTCAAGTCTTTCTTCTATCTTCTGTATTTCCTCCGCCGGAATACCGGACGGTACATTCACCGGCTTCGCAAAACCGGCTGCCCTCAACGCTTCTTCCATACGATCCGCCTCTTCCCTGAGACAAACCACCGTCAGGCAGGTCTGATCTTTGTCTTTTGATACAATCTCAATATCTGCCGCTGACAGATCCGGCGCATACTCTGCGATCTGACCCGCAATCTCATCCTGATTCAGGACACTGCCTATACTTCCGATAAAGACTCTCGCTGCTTTCGTTCCCTCAAAACTCATCGGGATATCCAGCGCAAGCCACGGTCTGAGTATCTCTTTCTGGGTCTGCAGTCTCACGGTCTCCGCAAGAGCCTCGGACTGCTTCTTCCTAAAAGCAATCAGCTCTCCAGCCGCCTCAAGAATTCGGACATAGTCTGCCACTACTTTAGAGTACTCATCCTGCTCTACCAGTTTCTTCCCTTCCAGTGAAGAAAACATAGAGGTCTTTTCCGGGGTCTTTTCCTGCAGAACATCGAGTGCCTGTTCCAGAACAGAAATCCGCTTTTCAAACTTCTGTCTGTCTTCCAGTGTGTCCATCTTCGTAAGTCCGTCCCCTCCGGCCTTTGACGTCTCGATTTCAATCGCCCCAAAACCCTGAAGATCTTTCAGTATTGCTTTTCGGTCTTTTTTCATCGCGCAGATACTTATTCGCTGCATCTGCAATACTGACATACGAAAATTCCCCCTTTCTTTTGGAATCCACTACAGCAGTCCTGCCATCACCGCATCCACTGCCTGTGCTTCCCTTTGTTTCGCCACCGCCTTCAATGCCTCCACCTCTTTTGAAATCTCTGCTTCAAAAGCTGCTTCCCCTTCTCTGGCACTGTCTGAGGCGGCATCTAACTGTTGCTTCGCCGCTGCGTTCGCTTCGCTGACAGCAGCGGCCCTCTTCTCTTCGGCTTCCTGTTTCGCCTGTGCAAGCATTTCTTCCGCTTTTTCGTCGGCGTCCTTTACAATGGCGTCGGCTTTCGCCTCGGCCTCCTGAATCGCCTGAATTGTGTCATGTATCACTCGCTCACCACCTTTGTTTATCATTCTCTGCCCCATATAGGCCTATCTTATCACAAAATATTTTAAACTGCAATTTTTTTAATGTGCAATTCAGATAACAAAAAAGGCTTATTTCTTCCTATTATAATGCATATTTCACAAATGTAACTTTCCGTAACTTTTTTCGGCCTTTTTATACTTATTGATGAATCTTTTGAAACATCCTGACTCTAATTAGTTTATCTATAAGTTAAAATTTTTATTTGAATCTGTTATATTTTTTTCAAATCGGCTCACTTTTTTCGTACTTTAGTCTAAAATAATGTTTTTTGAATGCACTCCCCAGCCACAGACCATAGAAAAAGAAATTCCCTGCCTCTCATCTCTGAGAGGCAGGGAGCTAAAAAAAGAATATCCTTTATAGCAGTTTCGCAAGGACTTGAAAACTTAACTTACACCTTCGTTGTATTACGGAGTAAAGGCAGAGCAGGCGTTGAAAATACCGGCTTTACAGACCTAATTTTCAAACGGTAAGGAGTTTATAGCTTTACCCACAAAAGCTGTTTTTAACTGCGTAACACCTCTCACAACATAAAACCGCTTATTCGTTGCTGCTATCGTCTTTCCGTTTCGTTCCTTTCCGATATCTTTATCGCAGAAAAGGACTGTAAAAGCTCCGTAGCAAGCATAGGAAAAGGGTACCCTTTCCTAAAAATGCCCCGCGTTTTTGCTTGTTGGGATAATCCCAATCCCTTACAAATCGGATTTTGTTAATGTATATATCCTAACTTTTTCAGGAAATCAGCATAGCGAACCTTTTGATTAGGTATCATATCAGAGGAATTAACAAAGAGAATATATTCCTTTTCTGGTATCCACCTATATGCAACGGTTTCACCCTATTGAAGAGATACTCCTGTTTTGTCGCAATCTGTAATACAAAGAAATTGATAATAGATTGTATCACTGGAAATATATCGACCTATTTCCTCTAACGAATTTTCAAGATGTAATTTTTCTACCACTACGATAAATAGCATAGTTATTTGTATTCGTCAATGGTCAAGATGAACGGGCCTTGCCCGCCATTGACAAGTACAAATGATAATGCTTGTATGGTAGACAAGAAAGTGAAAGCAGCGAGTACTTTCGATAATTATGGCCTTTCTTTACATCTGTTTGTATCGTTTTATATCGCTGCGGAAAATCTGGGCACCATTTGGGTACCAAAGTACTAAAAATCAGAATGTTTTCAAATGCTCTAAAAGGCAAAAAATTCAGCATTTAAAGGCTTTTCACGGTGCAATGTCTTTTTGAAGCTTAAAATCAAATACTATTTTTTATTTTCTTCTTTCCAGCAGATTTCTATTCCTTCCAGTCCAGCCTGTGCAGATGTCCTTCCAGATTCATTCCTGCAAATCCATTCTGACGCAGTGCCTCATAGAGAACGATGGCTGCCGAATTACCAAGATTCAGCGACCGGATCTCTCCGATCATCGGAATCCGGATACAGGTATCTTCATAGTCCACAAGGATCTCCTCTGGAATCCCCGCACTCTCTTTGCCGAACATGATATAGCAGTCCGGCTCATAGTGGACTTCCGTATAAATCTGGTGAGCTTTCGTCGTCGCCATGTAAATCCTGGCTCCCGGATTTTGGTCCAGAAAATCTTCAAAATCAATGTAGGTCCGAACGTCCAACTGAGCCCAGTAGTCCATCCCGGCCCGTTTTAAATTTTTCTCTGTCAACCGGAATCCTAACGGCTCAATCAGGTGCAGTCTCGCACCGGCCGCCACACAGGTCCGCCCGATATTTCCGGTATTTGCCGGGATCTCCGGCTCATGCAGCACAATATTCAGCATCTGTACCTCCCCGCACAACCTTCCTGTTTTTCAAATTAGCTATGCCTGTTTCTGATTTCTAAGTTTTATGATAAAAGATTCCAGCCGCCCGATAGCAACTTTCAGATCCTCCAGAGAATATGCGTAGGAAATCCGAATAAATCCTTCTCCACTGTCCCCAAACGCCGTCCCCGGCACGACAGCCACCTTCTCTTCTTCAAGAAAGCGCGTCGCAAACTCTTCTGACGTCATACCGAATTTTTGAATACACGGGAACAGGTAGAAGGCGCCTTCCGGCTCAAAACACGGTAAGTCCATCCGTTCAAATTCGTGGAGCAGATATCTTCGCCTCTGGTTGTACGCCTTTCGCATCTCCTGTACTTCATCTTCGCAGTTTCTTAAGCCCTCCACAGCGGCATACTGGCTGTTGGTCGGTGCACACATGATGGCGTACTGATGGATTTTGAGCATCTGCTCCAGAATAACCTCCGGCCCGCACGCATAGCCAAGCCGCCATCCTGTCATGGCAAATCCTTTGGAAAATCCGTTGATGACAATCGTCCTCTCTCTCATACCTGGGAAAGATGCAATGGAAACGTGATCTGTCCCGTATGTAAGCTCGGAATAGATTTCATCGGAAATGACAAAAAGGTCGTGCTCGACAGCCACCTCCGCAATCGGAGCCAGATCTTCTTTCGTCATTATGGAACCCGTCGGATTATTCGGGAACGGAAGTACAAGGATCTTCGTCCGGTCTGTGATCTTTTCCTCCAGGTCTTCTCTGGTGAGTTTAAATTTATTCTCCTCATGAAGCGGAATGACAACCGGCACCCCGTCCGCCAACATGGCACACGGCAGATAAGAAACATAACTTGGCTGTGGAATCAGCACCTCATCTCCCGGATTTAACATGGCGCGCATGGCGATATCGATTCCTTCGCTTCCTCCTACTGTGACGACAACCTCAGACACCGGATTGTAGGACACCTGGATCTTCCTCCTCAGATAGTCCACAATCTCCTCTTTTAATTCTTTCAGCCCTGCGTTGGAGGTATAGAAAGTCCTCCCTCGCTCCAAAGAATAGATTCCTTCCTCGCGAATTCTCCAAGGCGTATCAAAATCCGGCTCACCCACTCCCAGGGAAATAGCGTCCTTCATCTCATTTACAATGTCAAAAAACTTCCGGATTCCAGACGGCTGGATGTTTACGATTTTATCAGATAATGGATTTTTCATTACGGCATCACCAGTACCCTTTCTGCCTTCTTCTGTGGCGCAAGAATCGTCCCATGATCTTTATACTTCTTTAAAATAAAGTGGGTCGCCGTAGAAAGCACCGGCTCGATAGGGGAAAGCTTTTCCGATACGAAGCGGGATGCCTCTTTTAATGTCTTGCCCTCCAGAATAATCAGAAAGTCGTATGCTCCCGAAATCAGGTAGACTGCCGTCACCTCCGGAAACTTGTAGATCCGTTCCGCAATCCGGTCAAAGCCGAGATCTCTTTGCGGCGTCACACGGACTTCGATCAGGGCAGTCACTGACTCTTCCCCTGTCTTGTCCCAGTCAATCAGTGTATGATATCCGCAGATGATTTTCTCCTTTTCCATTTCCGCAATTTCATTTGCGACTGTCATCTCGTCCGTACCGAGAAGCACTGCCAGCTCTCCTAAATCTACACGGCTGTTTTTCTCCAGATATTGTAAGATCTCTGTTCTCATATTCATGCTATGTTCCTCCTTTACAGATCCGAAACCACTCATCCTCCGCCGGACGGTCTGTACACCGTCTCTCCTCCCCGTTGAGAATGATCTTGTCCTTCCCTGCTTTCATTCTGCCAATGACAGACGCCATAATCCCTTCTCTTTTACAGGATTCTACAAAACCGCGTCCATCTTCCAGAATTACAAGCAGGCATCCTCCCGATGCCATCTGATATGGATTCAACCGGAAAAGTTCACAGATTTCAATGACGTCCTGCCGGATCGGAAACTTCTTTAAGTCCACTTCATATCCGGTTTTTGTTTCCTCAGCCAATTCCCACAGCGCTCCGAACACGCCTCCTTCTGTTACCGGCTTTACAAAATCCGCATGAAACCCTGCCGCTTTTTCGGCCGCTCTTACTGCAAACAGATCGTTTTTGGAATTATAAAGTTTACTTAAGAATACTGGTACAAACCTTTCTCTTACTTCCTTTTCTTTCTCATAGAGCACCCGAAGGCTTCCCTCCAGAGCAACCGGATTGACAAGGACGATTTCCCTGCCTTCATACTTTCGTCTGTACGCTTTCCTTTTCTCTCCGGCCCAGCCCAACCCCGTGACCGACACGGTCATCGTCCGGATATCCGGCGCGGCCTGCACCAGGATATTCAGAATCTGAATGTCCTGCTTCTTTACCATCCCTTCCAAAATTTTTGTCATCTCTTTGACCGATTCTTCCTCTGTCTGCTCCGGGACGAGGACGGACACCCTTACCCCAAACGGATGCCCGCCCTTTGCGGCGACTGCTGTCACCGCCCTGGCCGCGGCATAGACAAAAAGCCCCTGCTCATTTCCAGTCATCAGGCTCTCGGAAACCACCAGCTCCTCACCGGAGGCCGGGATCTTTGTACAGTGCTCCCATACATACTCCGGAAGTCCCGGATGATCGTCTTTCAGTTTTCTATATACGGACCTCTGATACGCCGCCTGTGTCAAAATTCCATTCCTCATCGTTCTTATCCTTTACTCGTCCTTTTCCTCGTCATTTGCTGCCGCTCCATAGATCGTGCAGACAAGCTCCCCCTCCCCGTTTATATACGATTCAATATAGAGAGGTGCTTCTGTTTTATTCTCAATTTCCAGATCCTGCTCCCTGTCAAACCTGACAGTCAGTCCGTCCTTTTGGCCGCTGCCCAAAGACTGCGGCTTATGGAACTCGGAAATCACAATTCCGGCATCCTTTGCAGACTCATAAAGACAGGAAGCCATCATCTGTAACGCCTCCCCCGACGTACCGTCCCTTAAAAATTTCTCCAGAACACTCTGTAAGGAGAGCTTCTTCTCCGGCATCACAACCTGCCCGTTTAAGGCCGCGGTTAAAGGCAGCAATTCCTGTTTCCGGTCATCACGTTTCACTTTAATAGTGGCGCTCCCTTTTTCTACTTGAATTTTTTCCAGGTCCTTCCTGGAGATCTTTGGTTCCTCCTTCATAGAGGATACTTCCAGTTCGATCTCCCTGCCAGCCTCCAGGTCGTCCAATTCGTCCCTGATCCGGTCGAGAAGATCCTCTGTATCAGCCGTCTCCCCATCTTTTTCCCCTATAATCTGAAACACACCGCCCACTCTCGTGATACTGGCGTTCACCGCCCCTTCAAAAAAATCCACCGTCTTTTCTTTTAGCACACTCTTTGCCTGTTCTTCTTCGATCTCATAACCGGCCTCATACTCAACCTTCTCTTTCTTTGCCTTACGGATCTTGCGATAGCGCTGGTAAAGATTTCCCCTCTTTCCATAGGCCACAGCCTGATCTGCCAGCTTCTCCACGTCTCCCTGCCGGATCCCGAGTTCTGACAGCGTCACTTTGGCCGTCTTGTCCCCGGCTTTCAAGGTCATCGGCGTATTTCTTAAGACCGTCCACCGACCCTCAATCTGTGCAACCGCCTGCTTCTTTGTCAACCCCGATACATCAATCCCCTGTACAAACACGTTCTGCTCAATCTGATCTTTGTCCATCCTGTGTACATAACGATAAACCGAGGAATAAAAAATGCCGACTATAAAAACAGCGCATAGAAAAACAAGCCCCGCAAGAGCAATAAACTTTCTCTTCTGAGCCGCACTCATTCTCTTCGATGCAGTTTTTTCTTTCCTCCGCAGTCCCATAGGCGCTCCCACCATTCCTCTTATACCAGATAAGGTATAATCATTGTCGCAACCATCGCAAGAATGACCACGACGATAATGATCGAGATCAGTCTCCGTGTCTTTTTGTCATAAAAATTCATCCTATCGTCCTTTCTCCTGTCAGACTTTTCCTTTTATTTTATACTCTTTACAGTACTTTTGCAAGGAACAATCCCCACACTTTGGGTTTCTCGCCGTGCAGATCGTCCTCCCAAACTGGATAATCTGAATATTGTAAAGAATCCAGTGGTCTTTCGGAAGTTCCTTCATCAGATCCCTTTCGATCTTTTCCGGATCCTCCTGCTTCGTAAATCCCAGCCTCCCTGAAATCCGCTTCACATGGGTGTCCACCACCACACTCGGGACATGATAAATATTCCCCCGGATCACATTGGCCGTCTTTCGTCCCACTCCGGCAAGGGAAGTCAGCTCCTCCAGTGCAGACGGCACCTCATCCCCATACTTTTCGTGGATATCCCTCATACAAGCAATCAAATTTTTCGCCTTGTTATGGTAAAATCCGGTCGGACGGATATCCTCCTCCAATTCTTTGAGATCTGCCGCCGCAATCGCCCCCGGAGAGGTGTATTTTTGAAACAGATCTTTTGTCACAATATTAACTCGAGCGTCTGTACACTGAGCGCTCAGCATAGTAGCCGCCAGGAGCTGCCATGGAGTTTCATAATTCAGATAACATTTATATTCTGTACCAAACTGGCTGTCCAGAATATCCAAAATCTCTTTTGTCCGTTTTTTCATCGATCGTCTCTCCCATCTTCCCCAATCCGCATCATATGCGCTTCATAATTCAGCGGATTCCTTATTTGATAATCAAAGAGCAGAACAGTCCTGCACGGTTTCATATCCCGGTCCACCTCATAGTCAAATATTTCTATATGTGTCATCTTCCGAAGTTTCCGGCTCTCTGTCTGTCCGTAGGATTTCAAATATGCCGGTTCTTTTTCTTCCCGGTCATAAAATGCTTTCAAATACGCTTTATCGGCGGACGGTTCCCCCGCAAAGTCCGGCCTGTTCTTGACATTTTCCCTCAAATAAAGGTCAAAGACCAAAAGCTGTCTGTAGAATTCCTCTTTCCCACTTGCCTGCTTCCGTATAAAAGCTGACAGGATCTCATACCTTGCGATCCTCGTATGATTTCTCTTAAACAGCCCGTTTTCTTCATAATATGAGCCAAGCGCTTTATACATGGAAAACGGAGAATCAAATTCCAGCACCAGCCAATCTAATGTGTGGGAAAACTGTCCACTATTATAGTAGACTTCCACCATTTCCTCGATCTGTTTCAGTCGGGCGATCTCCCCGTAGGAAAGCCAGTTTGTCCCAAGCACCTCGTACGGCGGGCGGTCTTTATAGATAAGCCCATATTCCCTTGCATGTTCCTGCATATACGAGCCTTTCAACACTTTCAGAAAACCTAGCTGAAGCTGGTCCGGTCCAAGTGCGTACACATCGTCAAAGGATTTTCCAAAGCTTTCATAATCTTCCATCGGCAGTCCGGCGATCAGATCCAAATGCTGGTGCGTATTGCCCATGGTTTTAATCTGCTTTGTCACTTCAGAAAGCCGCTTGAAATTCATGGTCCTTCGGATCTTGCGAATGGTATCCGGATTCGTGGACTGTACTCCAATTTCAAGCTGAATCAGTCCCGGCCTCATCCGGGAAATCAGCTCCAGTTCCTCTTCATCGAGAAGATCAGCAGATACTTCAAAATGAAAGTTCGTCATCCCATTGTCATGTTCCAGAAGATAACGCCATATCTCTTTTGCATGGGTGTGATGACAGTTAAACGTGCGGTCTACAAATTTTACCTGCGGCACTTTCTGGTCAAGGAAGAATTGAAGCTCCTTTTTCACCAAATTCAGATCACGAAAGCGCAGACACTTGTCCACTGAAGACAGACAGTAGCTGCACCGGTACGGGCAGCCCCGGCTTGTCTCATAGTAAATGATTTTGTGTTCAAACAGGCTCAGGTCCTCATATACAAACGGTACCCGACTTAGATCCATAACGTCCCGCCATTCGTTTTCCCGGATCTCTCCATTCTCTGTACGAAACGTAATTCCAGCAATCTCCTCCAATGTTTCCCGTCTGCCATGGTAATATTCCAGAAGTTCCAGAAAGGTCTCCTCGCCCTCCCCCTTCATCACTCCGGTCACTTGTCGAAGACGGGTCAACACGTCCACGGCATCGTAGGAAACCTCAGGACCTCCAAGCCACAAAATCGTCTCAGGGAAAATTTTTTTGATCTCCCTTGCCAGCTCCTCCACATAATCCAGATTCCAAATGTAGCAGGAAAAGCAGAGCAGATCCGGCTTTTCCCGGTACAGATCCATAAGAATCTCATCCATCTGCTGGTTGATCGTATACTCTAAAATCTTCGTTTCGCTTACATAGGCTTTTGCAAAAGCCCGAAGCGAATAGACAGCCAGATTGGAGTGAATGTATTTTGCATTGACCGCCGCCAAAATGATTTTCATGTGTAAATTTTCTCCTTTTTATTTTGCCGATTTTATTGACATTTTCCTCAAAACACGGTAAACTTATGAAACGTGCAGCCGGGGTGTTAGCGGTACCCTGTACCTACAATCCGCTATAGTAGGGGTGATGCTGTGCCGAGGGCGTATTCTTGTGAGGCTGCCTTTGGAAAGTGGCGTTGATACTTCGGGTCTCGCGCAACTGGACTCCGTGAACCGTGTCAGGTCGGGAACGAAGCAGCACTAATCGGAACCTCCCGTGTGCCGCGAGGGCGCCTGGGTTGAGTTAACTGCCAAAGTAACGCTTGGGAGATGCGTTCGACGCACAGCGCACAAAAAAGAGCAGATGACTGCTCTATTTTTTTTGCCGTAATTCTTTAAAAAATGTCTTAAGCATCTGACTGCACTCCTCCCCCAGAACTCCCGTCGTCAGTTCCACCTGATGATTAAACTGAGGCACCTGTAAAAGATTGAAAATAGATCCTGCACAGCCCGCTTTCGGGTTCATACATCCTACTACCACACGCTTGATTCTGGACTGCACGATCGCCCCGGAACACATCTGGCATGGTTCCAGGGTGACATACAAGGTACAATCTTCCAGTCTCCAGTCATTCATCTTCCGGCTGGCCTTACGGATTGCCTGAAGTTCCGCGTGAGCCAGTGTATTCTTATCGATCGTCCGCCGGTTGTATCCCCGGCCGATGATCTTATCCTGATATACGATGATACAGCCGATCGGGACTTCCCGCAAAGCGTATGCTTTCCTGGCCTGCTTCATCGCTTCTTTCATGTATTTCATATCCAGCTTCGCCTGAAGCTCCTGCTGTAATCTCTGTTCGTGTTCTTTCTCTTCTTTTGACAGCTTTCGTCCCATCTGTTTCGCTCCTGTATATTCTCTACAGACCGCCCTCTCTCCGCCATGCCTCTGCGCTTTCACGGGTCTCGCCCTGCACCTGCCTTCTCCGGGCGGTAATTTCGTTTTTATTATACTCTAATTTGGTGAACCTGTCGACACCAATACCCGAAATCATCCTTTTCCTCTCTCTCCGTCTCCGGAAGACTGAACATTTCTTCATCGTAGTTTACAAATCCCGGAAATCCAAAGGCCTGTGCTGCTCTTCGTTCCTTTTCACTGTAGACTCCCGGCACCCCGAGGAAGAGCTTCTCACCCTCCTGTAAAAAAGCAAGATGATGATAATTATAATATCCATGGAGGAGAAAGCTGTTGTTGGCAAGCTGCCATTCCCTGCGGATGAGCCTTGCCAGATCCTGCCGTTCGATTTTGGTACATTGAAACCGACTCCTTGTCTGGCACTCCTGCTCTGCGATTTCCGGTTCCTCATCCTTTGGTTCCTCACCCTCATCCAGCATCTCTTCTTCGTACGCTTCTCTTTCGTCTGAGGCTCCGCCCATGTCCGCATAAACCTCCGTTACATCATCAGACACACCCGTCAATCCCTCCGGTATGGTTTCCTCAGATTCTTGCGTCACTTCTTCCTGATCTTTCGTTCCCTGCGGCATTTCCAGAAGCTTCTCTGGAGTTTTCGGCATTTCCGACTCCGGAAACTTCACTTGCTGCGCCGGCGCCGTCTGATCTTTTGTTTCCTCCTGTTCCTCTCCCATCTGGGTTTCCTCATACTGTGATTCTGTTTCCTTTCTCTGTTCTTCTGTATCCAAATGGAATCGATCAGGTATTTCCTTGCCGACCGTTTCCAGTCGCCCGATATCAACAGCCTCATCTGTCCAGGTCGCCGCATACCTCGGTCCGCTCTCTCCACATAGAATGATTCCTTCCACCCTGTCATACCGCTCCTTGCTTCCTACGTCTTCTGCAGTATAAGCAAGCCGGTAGTTCAGCGCCGGACTAATATTGCTAAGTTCCCCTTGATACACACCAAGACATCGTTCATTCTCTCTCCAGAACAGATACAGCGCAAGTTTCCTCGGACTGTTCATCCCCCATCCTTTCCCATGAATACTTACCGCACATCCTTCTTCTGCTGTTTCCACTTTACAAAATCCGATATTTCTGATCCGTCTTCCTTCCTGATACTCATAAAGATAACAGATAAAACGCTTCATGTCTCTCTTACCGCCTGTTTCTTTTTACCTCAGTCTATGCCCGTCCCCTCCAAAAAAGAACAATATTTTCTTCTCCCAGTAGTCTGGAATCTCTCAACACCATCATTTATCCAACATTTTGCCGTTCTATGGACATTTGAGTAATCAGCTCTTGACAGGGATTCCTGACAGGTGTATTATAACATTGTTACATATCACTGTTATACGGAGGCAGTTATGGAAGAAAAATTATCAGATACTATGGTAAAAATCCAACAAGCCGCTTTGGAGGAATTTTCTGACAAAGGATTCCTTGGTGCTTCCCTGCGCCAGATTGTAAAGAACGCGGGTGTGACTACCGGGGCATTTTACGGATATTTTTCCAGCAAAGAGGCTCTGTTCGCATCCATTGTGGAACCGCATGCCACCGCTCTCATGGGCCGATTTATGGAAGCACAGATCGGCTTTGCCGAGTTGCCCGAGGAGGAGCAGCCCAGCCATATGGGTGAAGCTTCCGGCGACTATGTGAATTGGATGGTGGATTATATCTGTGAACACCGGGAGCCGGTCAAGCTGCTGCTTTGCAGAGCGGAGGGGACTTCTTATGAGCACTTTATCCATAATATGGTGGAGGTCGAAGTAGAGTACACGCTGAGATATATGGATGTACTCCGCCGGTCAGGCAGGAATGTTCCTACATTAAATCAATCTCTCTGCCATATCATAGCCAGTGGAATGTTCAACGGTCTTTTTGAGATCGCAGTCCACGACATGCCCCGCGAACAGGCGATCTGTGATGTGGCACAGTTCCGGAATTTCTACACAGCCGGATGGCTGGAACTAATGAAAGAGTAACTGTATCTCATCCAGACCTGTGGTATGCGAAGCGCTCTGCCACTTTATTGACAGAGCGCCTGCGAGGGATGCTTCCCCTTATTTTTTTAATTTTTAGTTAGTTCTTCCTAACCATTTTTGCAATTTTTTAAGGAGGGAAACCCATGAAAGAAAAAAAGAAAAGTGATGTGTTAGTTCTGCTTGACTATGCAGGCAGCCACAAAGGGCTGACCTTTCTCGGCCTGACCCTATCAGCGGTATCGATGGTGCTCTCCATGGCACCCTATATTTGTATCTGGCTGGCAGCACGGGATCTGATTGCCGTCGCGCCAGACTGGACACAGGCCCGTGGTATAGCCCGGTATGGCTGGATATCTTTTGCCTTTGCATTTGCAGGAATCCTCCTGTATTTTGCCGGCCTAATGTGTACACATCTGGCAGCTTTTCGTACGGCATCCAATATCCGCAAACAAGGCGTCGCCCATGTGATGAAGGCGCCTCTTGGTTATTTCGACGCCAACGCTTCTGGACTGATCCGCGGACGACTGGACGCGGCAGCATCTGATACGGAAACGTTGCTGGCCCATAACCTGGCAGATATCGTAGGAACGATTGTCCTGTTTATCGCTATGGTAATTCTGATGTTTGTGTTCGACTGGAGGATGGGAATTGCCTGCCTGCTGGCTGCCGTCATCTCTGTGGCGTCCATGTTCACCATGATGGGCGGCAAAAATGCCAAGATCATGGCAGAGTATCAGACCGCCCAGGACCGGATGACCAAGGCCGGAACCGAATATGTCCGCGGTATCCCTGTGGTTAAGATCTTCCAGCAAACAGTATACTCCTTCAAGTCATTTCAGAAGGCCATTGAAGATTACAGTGCAAAAGCCGAACACTATCAGGCAAATGTGTGTCGTATACCACAGTCCATCAACCTGACTTTTACAGAAGGCGCTTTCGTATTTTTAGTGCCAGCCGCGCTGTTTCTGGCCCCAAACGCTCTGAAACACGGTACATTTGCCGGATTTGTCACCGATTTTGCATTTTATTCGGTTTTTTCAGCTATCATTTCCACAGCACTGGCAAGAATCATGTTTGCTTCATCCGGCGTGATGCTGGCCGGCACGGCCCTCGGCAGGATCAACAGAGTCATGGAGGCGCCCTCTCTGAAAATCCCTGCTCATCCTCAGACGCCCCACAGCAACAAGGTGGAATTCCAAGACGTCAGCTTTACCTATGACGGTGCCGAATCAGCAGCCCTCACCCATGTCTCGTTTACTGCTGAGCCGGGACAGACTATTGCCCTGGTTGGTCCTTCCGGAGGTGGCAAAACCACGGCGGCCAGCCTGATCCCCCGGTTTTGGGATGTGACTTCCGGCTCCGTGAAAATCGGCGGTGTAGATGTGAAGAATATGGATCCCCATGTGCTCATGGATCAGGTTGCATTCGTATTCCAGAACAACCGTCTGTTCAAAGCCTCGATCCTGGAAAATGTCCGTGCCGCACGTCCAGATGCCTCCAGGGAACAGGTGAGAGCCGCCCTTATGGCCGCCCAATGTCAGGACATTCTTAATAAACTTCCCGACGGCTTGGACACTATGATCGGCACGGAGGGTACCTACCTTTCCGGAGGCGAACAACAAAGAATCGCTCTGGCCCGTGCCATTTTAAAAGATGCGCCGATCGTCGTCCTGGATGAGGCGACCGCATTCGCAGATCCCGAAAATGAAGTTCTGATCCAGAAGGCATTTTCCACACTGACAAAGGGACGCACTGTTATTATGATCGCCCATCGTCTTTCTACCGTAGTGGGAGCCGACAAAATCATCGTCCTGAATAAAGGCTGCATATCCGAAGAGGGTTCCCACAATGAACTTTTGACATCAGATGGGCTGTACGCCCGGATGTGGGCGGATTATAACAAGGCCGTCCAGTGGAGAATCTCCAGCGAAAAGGAGGCAAGATAAATGTTCAGCAAAAAATTTCAAAGAAAATATGCTCTCACCGACCAGGGTGTCCAGAACACAAAAAAAGGCGCGTTCTGGACAGTGATCGTCAATCTCATTGTCATAGGTGGAATGGGTATTCTATATCTTCTTATGGGGGCTTTCATGGGAACCTTAACAGAACAGAAGCCTCTGCCCGGTACGGCGCTCATTATCACCTTGACAGTCCTGTTCCTATTTTTGTCGTTCATAACTCATCTTCAGCAGTACCGGGCCACGTACGGACTGGTATACAACGAGGTGAAAACGACCCGTCTTAGCATGGCGGAACGGCTACGTAAACTTCCCCTCGGTTACTTTGGAAAGCGGGATCTTGCGGATCTGACTGAAACTCTAATGGGCGATGTCAATCGTATGGAACACGTATGGTCCCATGTTCTGGGATATCTGTACGGCTCCTACATCTCTACAGCTTTAATTGCTTTATGCCTTCTGGCCTATGACTGGAGACTGGCCGTTGCCTGCCTCTGGGGCGTCCCGGTAGCCTTTTGCCTCCTATTCGGCAGCCGCAAAATCGCGGCCCGGGCGTCCGAAAAGACAAAGAAGGCTGCGGTCCGTGTATCTGACGGAATCCAAGAAGCATTGGAAAATGTCCGCGAGATTCGTGCCACCAATCAGGAGGAACAGTATCTTAAAAGCTTAAACCGCAAGATTGACGAACATGAACGGATTATGATCCGAGGAGAACTTGGCACCGGCGTATTTGTAAATGCGTCCAGCGTGATTATGCGCCTGGGCGTGGCGACAACGATTCTTACAGGCGCCGGACTGACCCTCTCCGGTGAAATTGATTTTATGCTTCTGTTTTTGTTCCTTCTGGTCATCACCCGGGTTTATGCTCCTTTCGACCAGAGCCTCGCCTTGATTGCAGAGATGTTCGTCTCTCAGGTGTCCGCCAACCGTATCATGGAACTCTACGACACTCCCATCGCTGAGGGGGCTAACCATTTTCATCCAAACGGACACGACATTGTTTTCGAACATGTGCATTTTGCTTATAACGTCAATTCCTCTGAAAGCCAAAGAGCGACTGGCTCGAACCGTGACGGGAAAGAAGTACTCCATGATGTCAGCTTTACCGCAAAGGAAGGGGAAGTGACCGCTTTAGTCGGTCCTTCCGGCTCAGGGAAGAGCACATGCGCCAAACTTGCCGCCAGACTCTGGGACGTCACCGCAGGCAGGATTCTTGTGGGTGGCGTGGACATCTCGAAAGTGGACCCGGAAGTGCTGCTTACCGACTACTCCATGGTGTTTCAGGATGTTGTGCTCTTTGACGATACAGTAATGGAAAATATCCGCTTAGGGAAACGGGGAGCAACAGACGCAGAGGTACTGGCCGCAGCCCGGGCCGCCAACTGTGAGGAGTTTGTTCAAAGGCTGCCAAAAGGCTATGACACTCCCATCGGGGAAAATGGCGCAAAACTTTCCGGCGGGGAACGCCAGCGCATCTCTATCGCACGGGCTCTTTTAAAAGACGCTCCCATCATCCTGCTTGACGAGGCTACGGCAAGTTTAGATGTGGAGAACGAAACCAAAGTGCAGGAGGCTCTGTCTCACTTACTCACCGGCAAGACTGTTCTGGTCATTGCCCATCGGATGCGTACTGTGGAAGCCGCAGACCACATTATCGTCCTTTCTGATGGCTCGGTAGCAGAAGAAGGCTCCCCGGCGGAACTTATGAATCAAAACGGTCTCTTCTGTCGCATGGTGGAATTGCAGCGCCAGAGCCTTGGATGGCGATTAAAATAGGGAATAGCATCAGGCGGACTGAAAAGAAGTGCGGAAAACCGCACTTCTTTCTATTTCCCAGTATGCTATTTCATCATCAGCCTCATTACCTGCTCCACGGCCTGGGCCAGATTCTTCCCTGCCTGTTCGGGCTGCATAGCAGACTTTCTCTATTCCCGCTTTTGCCGCCCTGCCAGCTTCAAGGGAACTCAGACTCCCCTTAAAAGAATCGATCGCAGTTACAATTTTCACTGCTGTTCCTATCCTTTTACTCATTTTGCCCATAGTACGCATTCGCACCATGTTTTCTGTAATAATGCTTGTCCTGCAATTCCTGAGGAGACGGACGGACCTCCGGGTTAATCATCTCGCACTGTGCCGCCATCTTTGCCACTTCCTCCAAAACAACCGCATTATGTACTGCCTCACATGCGTCCTTCCCCCAGGTAAACGGTCCGTGATTTTTGCAGAGGACAGCCGGAACCGCCTCATAATCTTTCCCCTGGAATGTCTCTACAATCAGGAGACCCGTGTTCTTCTCATACTCGTCAAACTCCGTTCCTTGCAGACAACGTGCACACGGAATCTCTCCATACATATAGTCGGCATGGGTCGTTCCGTAACAAGGGATTCCTCTTCCTGCCTGAGCCCAGCTCGTGGCCCACGGAGAGTGCGTATGTACAACGCCTCCAATCTTCGGAAACGCCTTATAAAGCTCCAGATGGGTAGCCGTATCCGAGGAAGGATTGTATCTTCCCTCAATCTTATTTCCGCCCAAATCCATGACTACCATGTCTTCCGGCTTCAGCTTATCATAGTCCACGCCACTTGGCTTGATGACAAAATATCCGCTCTCCCGGTCAATAGCGCTTACATTTCCCCATGTAAAAGTGACAAGCCCGTATTTCGGGAGATCCATGTTCGCCTCGTAAACAGTCTGTTTTAATTGTTCTAGCATCTTTCATCCCTCCGTCTTTTCCTGTTTGCTATCGTCAGTTTGCTATTACGAATTATACCACCTGATCTGCCCTCCTGTCATTCATTTTCCCGGATCACTCCATATTCGCTGATCTATGGGATACACTTCTACAGATATTTCTCCTCCAGGGCAATCAGATCTTCCGGTCCCTTTGCCTCTTTCAGTTCCGCAATTAACTCATCATTGGATAAAATCTCTGACAGCCTTGCCATATTGTCAAGGTGCTGATCTGGATTGCAGGATGCAAAGGTAAAGAACAGCACCGCATCCTTGTCTGGATCACCTGGCTCGAAACTCACAGGATGCTCCAGCCTCATAAATGCGATTTCCGTCTTATGAACACCCTGCGCCCCCTCTTGGCAATGTGGCATAGCAAGTCCCGGCATAAGCACAATGTACGACCCGTACTTTTCTACACATTTGATAATATCCTCTTTGTAATTCTCCTCAACTGTCCCGTCTGACTCCAGTACTTCGCAACTCATGCGAATGGCTTCCCTCCAGTCTTTTGCTCCCTCCACAAATCGGTAATGCTTCTTTTCCACCAGTTCTTTTAACATGTCTCCCCCCTATTTATAAATAAAATTCATTCTCCCTGCGGACTGTTTTCAAGGCCCCAAGCTTCTCGTTCATCTGCTCCTGCAATGGCGGTGGAAGAATCCGTGCTCCCTGTGGACAAGCCACTGTACATGCCATACACAGAATACATGCTTCCGTGTCGGTAGTCACCATCCCTTCCGAAATAGAAATTGCTTCTGCAGGACAGATGGAAACACATCTTTTGCATTGATTGCACACTGGAAGAGAGATCGGCGTAGCCGGCATATTCATTGCTTCTTTATAAGGATCATTGCCCGGAACCTTAACTGTACCTTGAAAGGACGTCCTCAGCTTCTCCAGTACGCTCTTTGCAAAATCCCGGATCTCTTCCTGGTCTTTTTCGTCAGGCCTTCCGGCTCCGACCTCCGGCACAATCGAGTGTCGGGCAATCAGTGCCGCGGACGCAGCCACCTGAAATCCCTGCCCTTCTACGGCCCGGTTAAGTTCCAGAAGCGCGTCTTCATAAGCACGGGTTCCGTACACTGCCAGAGTCACCGCCCGTTTCCCGTTTCCATGAAGCTTCCTGATCTTGTCTGTCACCAGTTTGGGAATTCTGCCCCCAAACACCGGAGCAGCAAAGACGACGACCTCTCCCTCCGGTTCTCTCACTGTCTGCTTCGGCACCCCCAGATCAATCACTTCTACCTTTCCTGCCATCTCTTGGCAAAACGTCTCCGCCGCTTTTTTCGTCCCTCCTGTAGGACTGAAATAATATAGACTGATCTTATGCAGCATCTTCCTTTCTCCTTCCTGTATCCTTGCCGGATTACTCTGAAGATTATTATACTCTGCCACCGGAGTATACGCAAGTTAAGGGACGGTCGGCAATGACAAAACCCCGCCACCGGGCCCTTACGGAACCTGGGTTATGGCAGGGTTTGTCTTGTGAGGTATTTATTTATTAGAAAAGTTTTGACTGTAAAAATTCCATGATTCCCCGGATTGTTTCCTCGCAGAACGGATTTCCGATTCCTGAGTACTCCAGGGTTTCAAAATAGCCGCGGCTTCCGCCCGAACGGCAAAGCCTGTAATATTCCTCCCAGGCCGTCTTGGGGTCTTCATCCATCATACGGTAGAAATGGAAAGCTCCCATCTGTGCCAGCGCATAGTCTACATAGTAAAATGGGTTGATAAAAATATGTTGCCTTTGCATCCAGTATCCACCGGCTCCAAAGAACGCGTTGCCGTCATAATCTCTCCATGGCATATACGTTTGCTCCAGCTCATGCCAGATCTTTTTTCGTCCTGCCGCATCCGGTTTTTCCTCAAAAACACGGTGTTGAAATTCGTCCACCGTCACCATAAACGGAACAGCCTCCAATGCCTGGATCAGATGATCCTTTCGGTACAATCCGGCCTTGTCCCCAAAGAATTTTTCCATCCACGGGTAGGTCAGAAATTCCATGGACATGGAGTGTGTCTCATTCGTCTCACTGGACGCCCATGTCATAGAAGAAAGCGGATAAATCCGGCTTGCCGTATACGCCTCAAAGGCGTGCCCCATTTCGTGAGTCAGCACGTCCACGTCTGCGCTCGTCCCGTTAAAGTTCGCGAAAATGAACGGCGATTTCACTCCTGGAAGAAAAGAACAATATCCACCCGGCTGTTTGCCCGGTTTACTGTCCAGGTCAAACATTTCATGTTCCAGCATAAAATCGAAAAATTCTCCCGTTTCCTTGGAAAGTTCATGGTACATTTCCTTGGCGCTCTTTAGCATTTCCCCTTTTGTCCCTGTCGGAGCTGCATTGCCGTCCGGATGCTTTAACTGTTCATCGTAGAATGTCACGGCCGAAAGCCCCAGACTCTCAGCCTGTTCCTTAAAGAGCCGTTCGCAGACCGGAACAATCTGATCTTTCACATAGCCCCGGAACTTTTTGACGTCCTGCGGACCGTAATCATAGCGCCCGAAGCGTGTATAAATATAGGAAATATAGCTGTCAAATCCCAGTTTTTCCGCAATACGGCTACGTACTGCGACCATCCTCTCATAAATGTCATCCAGACGATCCCCAATACCTTCATACATGGACGCCCACACCTGGAATGATTCTTTTCGTACGCTGCGGTCTACGTTCTGCATGTATTTGGACAGTGTGGAGAAGGTGCAGGTCTCACCATGAAATTCAGCGGTACAGGAAGATACGAGCCGGTTATATTCCTGGCACAGTCTGGATTCCTCCGTCATATCTTCCACCACATTCGGTGACATCAGTTTTAATCCTGTCTCCATGTCCCGAAGAGGCAGCGGGCCAAATTTCTCCTCGATACCGCTTTTATACGGGGAGCGGAGAACCGCTTCCTCTGCCTGCTGTCCCAGAAGAGACAGTTCCCCGATCTCTTTGTAAAAGTTGGACATCTCCTGCTCATAAAACGGATCTGTCGTATCAATCGTGTTCCGAATATAGGCCAGATCGTACATCGTCCACATCATCCGACTACGCTCGTCTTCCTTTACGATGACATCCACCAGCTCTTCCTTACTTTTCGCCTGTTCAATCTGCTCCACATACTGTCTGCGGGCGGCCTTCTCCGCCTCAAAATCCGGTCTTTGATATTCCATGTCTACAAACCGTTTCATCTTCCCCATCCTTTCTTCTACCCCTGCTTTTCTTCCAGGAGACTGGAAAACTCATGGAAATAACGCTCTCTTTCTTCCGGCGTAAGCCTTACAAGTTCGCCAAAGCGTTCCATACTGATATACCCTGCGGAGAAGAGAAGCTCCGTAAAATCCTTTTTGGAAAATCCATATTCCTTCTCCCACCCACAGATTTTCTTCATACCATAATAATAGCAGGTAAAGTATCCAGGTGAATTCTGCTGTGCCTGCACCTGTCCTCTGGCTGTTCCCCTTTCAAAGCCAAGCTCCGTCTCATAAAGCTTCACCACCTCTTCCAGCGGTACTCCAAAATAAAAGAGCATCAGATCCGCACAAATCCGCACAGATGCGTGGTGGCGCCGGTAGGCGACAAACAGAGGGAAGAATGGATCTTCCCCAAACAGGAATTCAAACGCACGCTCTGTCCGAAGGCAGGTCCCCTCCAGAAGCGGCACAAGCTTGGCGCCGATCTTCACTGTCTCCGGCGTTTCGTCCACCGCTGCCCGCACATACTGTACATGATGGCCGGGATATGCCTCGTGAAGAGAATTGAGCTTGATCCATCCGTCTGTGACATTCTTGTAATTATATGTGTTTAAGAACATCTGACCACGGATCGGCCGGATAGAAAAATCTCCTCCCTCATAGCCGCCCCACGGATAGGAATCTTTGCAACTCTCCGGCACCGCCACACAGCGGCAGCTCTCATCCTCCGGCAGTCGGACGTACTCATGGGCCAGCGCCCTCGTCCGTTTCAGATATTCATTTGCACGCTCAAGCATCTCTTGCGGACTGTCGCATGGACCCTCATAACGAAACAGAATCTCATTGACCTCCTGCATTGTCTTCGGCGCAGGCTCCGGAATATCCAGTTTTGCGGCAATGGCAAACACTTCATTACGTGTCCGATCCATTTCCTCTTTGTACCAGGACAGCAACTCATCCAGAGAGACGCCGTACCGTTTCTGAAGTAATGTCCGGTAATCTTCTTCTTTCATCTTCACGGTCACATTTAAATCATCGTTTTTTCTCTCTTCCTGCTTTTCGACGCCGTCCGTAAGCTCACCTGCCATAGAAGAAAGCACATCCCGAATCTCCTCAAGGGCCCCTTTGACACTCTCCATCTGTTCGTCAGAAAATGTTGGAAAAAACTTTTTCAGATCCGCCCGGTACTCCTCTACCATCCGGCTCTCCCGGACAAACTCTCCCGCGATATGGGAGAGCTCCTCCTGGGAATGTCTGCTTCTGATCAGATTCAAGAACTCTTCTCTGCTCTCGCAGCGCTCTTTTAAACTCTTTGTCAGCTCTTCACACCGCTCTTGATCCGGATGACGATTCAGGCGGGATACGTTTTCAATTTCCCAGTGCAGAGAAAGATATGTATATTCCGGATGCTCCTGCGTATCACGCAACGTATACGCAAAGGATTCCAGAAAATCCTGGAAATGGTGCTTTACCAGCGAAAAGACCGCATCCGGCTCTTCCAGTTTCTCCACACCCTCATTCAGTTGCTCCCAGCGCCCCCAAAGCCTGGACATCCTTTCATCGTCAGGAATAAAAAGACCCTGACGTTCCTCGCCCTCCTGGGTCTGATACCGGGAAAGCAGCGCACAATCTCTGTCCATCTCCCGGTACTTACGTACATATTCTGATTTCATCCTCTTGCCCTCCTTGACAATCACATTTTATTTTATATATTTTACCATTTCCGAGTCAGACAAGTAAACATAATGTCTTCCCTCTACATGATGCATGGACGGCTTTTCCACACTGTAATCGTGTACCGACGGATCATAGGTCACATACCCTCTCCACTTTTCGTAGGCCGGGTCCGGAACCGGAATCGCCGACAGAAGGGCTTTCGTATACGGATGAATCGGATGACTGTAAATCTCCTCCGGAGTTCCCTGCTCTACGAGCCGACCCTTGTTCATCACGCCGATATAGTCCGAGAAATATTTTACGACGGAAAGGTCGTGGGCGATGAACAGAATCGTAAGCCCCAGCTCCCGTTTCAGTTTGTTCAGAAGATTCAGCACTTGCGCCTGGATCGATACGTCCAGAGCGGATACCGGTTCATCCGCAATGATCAGTCCCGGATTGGAGGCCAGCACTCTTGCAATACCAATTCTCTGTCTTTGTCCTCCTGAGAACTCATGCGGATACCGACTCAGATGGTCTTTTGTCAGCCCGACCAGCTCAATCATCTCTTCGCAACGTTTTCTCAATTCGGTATCATTTTTTACAAGTTTATTAATCAGCAGTCCTTCCCCGATAATCTCCTGAATTGTCATACGTGGGTTCAAGGAGGAGATCGGATCCTGGAAAATCATCTGGATTCCCTGATGAACGGCGATTTTCTCCTCATGGCTTAGTTTACCGGAAATCAGCTTGCCTTTATAATAGACTTCACCTCCGGTTGGTTTATACAGCCGGATAATCGTCCTTCCTGTTGTCGTCTTACCACATCCGGACTCTCCTACAAGTCCGAATGTCTCTCCTTTCGGAATCTGGAAACTGACATCATCTACCGCTTTTACCACAACCTTGTTCTTTCCAATTCCATTGGAAAAATACTGCTGTAGATGACGCACATCCAATACGATCTCCTTATCAGCCATTTACTTTTCCCTCCCTCCGCTTGATGCTGTTTGCGATTCTTCTCTCCAGCACCTCCGGACGGTTTACCTTCGGTGCGTTTGGATGAAGCAACCATGTAGCCGCATAATGCGTGTCGCTTACCTTGAACATTGGAGGCTCTTTCTCAAAATCGATGGCGACAGCCCACGGATTTCTCTCCGCAAAGGCATCGCCTTTCGGCGGAAATAACATGTTCGGCGGAGTTCCGTGAAGGGCGCTCAACTCTTCTCCGGCTTTTAAGTTGGTATCCGGCATGGACGCCAGGAGGCTCCATGTATAAGGATGAAGCGGATCATAGAAGATGTCTTCCGCAGTACCATATTCTACAATTTTACCTGCATACATCACAGCGATACGGTCCGCTACATGAGCCACGACTCCAAGGTCATGCGTAATAAAGATCGTAGATACATCTTTCTTTTCTTTCAGATGTCCGATCAACGCCAGCACCTGTGCCTGGATCGTCACGTCCAGAGCCGTAGTCGGTTCGTCGCAGATCAGGATATCCGGATTAGATGCAAGCGCAATCGCAATTACAATACGCTGGCGCATTCCTCCTGAAAAATGAAACGGATACTGATTGTACCTCTTTTCCGGTTCCGGAATTCCGACTGCTTTCATCAGCTCCAAAGTCTGCTCCTTGGCTTCCGCCTTCGGCATCTTATGAAGCACCGTGAAAATTTCTGAAATCTGCTTCCCGATTTTCTTAATCGGGTTTAAGGAGGACAGCGGATCCTGGAAAATCATCGCAATATCTCTTCCCCTGATTTTTTCCCAGTCTTTTTCCGTAAACTTTGTCAGGTTTCTCCCTTTATACATAACGGTACCACTCTCAATGACAGCCGTCCTTCCCAGGAGACCCATCAATGTTTTTACGGTAACTGATTTCCCCGAACCGGACTCTCCTACAATCGCCAGCGTCTCTTTTTTATACAGATCAAAGCTGCTTTTTCTGACAGCCTGCACTTTCCCCGCATAGGTCTGAAAGGAAACTGTCAGATCTTTGACTTCCAGTACTTTTTCTTTCTCCTCATTCATAGCTCATTTCCTGTCCTTTCTGATCTGATCTCATCCTTCATTATTGCCTGAGCGTTGGATTGAAAGCATCCCGAAGGCCGTTCCCAAGGAGATTGAATGCCAGCATCAAAAATACAATAACAATACCAGGCGACACAATCATAAACGGATAGTCCAGAAGTGCTTTCTGTCCATCTGACAACAGCATACCGATGGATGGATTCGGCGCCTGCACACCAAGTCCCAGGTAAGAAAGTCCTGCTTCCTGGAATACAACACTTGGTACGGACAACGCACACTGTGTAATAATGGTTCCTACCGCATTCGGAAGTACATGGCGGAGCATGATCCGCACATCACTTGCTCCCATCGTCCTTGCCGCAAGGACATACTCCTTATTTTTATACCGGTAAAACTGCATTCGCACTCCATTTGTCATTCCCATCCATCCTGTCAGACAGAACACAAGCATCAACGGCAGAATCCCAGAACCAAACAGCATAATCAGAAGAATCGTAAGCGGCAGGGATGGAATATTCCAGATAACATCCATGAGCCGCTGGATAATCAGATCCACCCATCCCCCGTAGTATCCGCAGATAGCACCTACAATCAGCCCAACTGTCAGATTGATTGCTACAACGGCAAAGGCAAGAATGAGAGATACTCTTGTACCTTGCCACAGTCTCGAGAACAGATCCCGGCCAAGATTGTCTGATCCGAACCAATAGTAGACGTCATCCGCCCCTTTGTATTTGTACATGTTGATTTTGATCCGTTCCATCTCCACAGTTCCGAATGCGGATTTGTCCGTCACCGTACCAAGATTCTTGATGATACAGTCCTCATACTCAGAAAGATTGTCTTTCTTTACTTCAATCACTTCACTGCCGTCAAAAATACCAAGTTTCTCCAGTCCCTGGATGCGGGGCGGCATATTTTTTAATTCCACGTTTTGTTCCAAATAATTGTACGGGCTGATATACGGTCCCACAATTCCCATCAAAATAATAAACAAGGTAATACATGCCGCTACGACAGTCGTCTTGCTTCTTAAAAATCTGCGGAACACGTCTTTTCCGTAGGAGACAGCCTCCGTCTTAAATTCCACATCCCTGATCTCCTGCTCTCTCTGAACCAGTTCAAATTCCGGTTTTTCGATGTGGATCAGCTCCTCGCTCAGAGGTGTACCATCTTCCATACATATCTTTCTATCAGTCATCTTTTTTCCCTCCCATCCGGATACGAGGATCCACAACTCCATAGGACAGATCCGCAAGTATGGCCATTAGAAGACCAATCAGCACATAAAAGATTACAATTCCCATCGTCAGCCAATGATCTTTCCCATTGATGGTTTGCAGCAGTGTTTTACTAAGCCCCGGAACCCCAAAGATCTGTTCGATCACAAGAGAACTGGAAAGCACTCCCAGAAACAGATACAGGAAAGTACTGGCAAGTGGGACACAGGAATTACGCAGTGCATGGCGTAAAATCGTCTGACGATAATTCAGTCCCTTTGCCCGTGCCAGGAGCATAAAGTCCATTGTCAGCACTTCCGCAAGTTCTGCTCTTAGTGTTCTGGCAATACTTGCGATTCCACCGAAGCCAAGTGCCATAATCGGCAGAATCATAGAGTAGAATTTCGACCAGCTCAACGACTCTTCTGTCTCCAGCACAAGCGGAAACCATCCAAGCTTATAGCCTAAGAAGTACTGCATCAGAGCCGCAAGTACAAAGGATGGAACTGAGATCAGCAGAATGACAAAACTTCCCGCGATATGATCGTAGATCGTATCTTTTTTGATTGCCATTGTAATTCCAAAGAACAGTCCAAACGGCAAAATAAAAAAGGCCGCAAAATAGTTAAGCTGAATTGTAACCGGAAGTCTCTCCAGAACGCACTGGAATACTGGCACGCCCGGTCTTACTTTCAATGAGTACCCAAAATCAAAATGCAGGTAATCGGCCATTGTATATTGAAACTGCTCGATCAGCGAATCGTTCAGATGATATTTATCCATGATCATCTCCCGGATCGCCGGATCCAGTTTCGGAGAAAAGTCAATGATATCCCCCGGCATAGAGTGAAGTACAAAGAAAACTACAATCAGAATCACAACGAACGTGAAGAACGCCGCTATAAGTCTCTGTATAACGTATTTAACCATCTGGTATCCCTCTTTCTAAAGTATGCCGCCAAAAGCATGACCCTTTGGCGGCATTTGTGTGATATATTAGTTGAATTTTGCCTGCATCAGACAGAATTTCAGTTCTGGATCTCCCTCATCCATCAGAGGAGTAATCTTCTCGCTGAAGAAATAGCGGCTTCCTCCGGAGTAAGCCGGAATGAAACTACAGTCGTTATAAAGAATCTCTTCCATCTTCGCTGTTGCTTCCAGTTTCTTCTGCGCATCCCATCTGTAGTCATACATCGCACATTTATAGAAAAGGTCATCCCACTGTGCGGCCAGATTGTCATCCGCAATCACACAGTACTGAGTATTGTAAACGTATGGCCCGCTGTATACCCAGTTGGTATTGTTCCAAGGCGCGTCATAAGTATTTCCCCATCCACAGCTCAAGCACATATCGTAGTTCATCTTATCTCTCGCAATTTCTTCATAAATAATTGCGGATGGCGTTGCCTGAAGCTCGATTGCAATCTTGTCTTCTCCAAACAGCTCCTGGTAAGCCGACTGAATCGCTTCCGCCCATGTCTTGCTGACCTCACTGCTGTCCGCATAGATCGCCTGGATCGTAATCTTCTGATTTCCGTTTGCCTGATATGCCTTGTCAAAATATTCTTTTGCCAGGTCCGGATCGTACCCCTCTTGTGTCACTTCATGTCCATCCATACGAATTGCTTTTGCTTCCTCGGTTTCATGGTACACGACCGTCTTATTATCCTTGTCCGCAGGATCAGGCATCGTGGAAAATGGCACATACTGATACGCACTCGGAAGTGCTGTTGGATAAACTGCTTTTACAACTGTCTCTCTGTCAAGTCCCCAATAAAGCGCATAGCGCAGATTCACATCCTTTAGCGCCGTACAGGTTGGTGTCTCAGAATTCAGGTAAATTCCGTAATTATCGATGGTATAAACATAACGTGCACCATCATATTCATCGTATGCCGGCTGGTTTGCGACAACCGCGTCAAGCTCACCTTTTTCAAACATCTGTACGATTGTGTTCGCGTCTGTAATCGCCTGATATTCCACTTTATCTGGTGTAAAGACATCCTCCAGAGGCGCCTTTCCATCTGTTCTTCTGGTCAGTTCCAGATACTGCCCCTGAATCAGAGAAGTTGGCTCATACAGTGCTGACGCCATAAATGTTTCCAGGCTGGAGCCGTAGGAACATTCTGTCTTATCCTCATTCAGACAGGATTCATAAAGTTCTGGTTTTACAAGCGCGGTCCCTACGAAGCAGAACAGATCTTTTACATCCCTTTCACTTTCCGGCTCATAATTCTTTGCATATGTTACTTCCAATGTGTTCTCATCCACTGCCTGAAATCCCACTTCTTCCCAGTCACACTCCCCTTTCAGGTATGCATCTCCGTTTTCAAAATTGGTCGCGTTAACATTTCGATTCGCAAGCTTCGGATCATTCAACATCTTAATACTGTATTCTACCGTCTCAGCATTGATCTCGGTTCCGTCCGCAAAGGTGTATCCGTCTTTTACTTTGATCGTCCAGACTTTATGCTCATCATCATTGCAGACCGGATCCCCGTCCGCCAAAGATGCTACATACGTCTTGGCTCCTGTTTCTTCGTCCCACACCTCTCTGTACAAGGTTGCGCTCATATCGAGCAAAAGTTCATAATTGTCTGCCGTTGTATGCGGATTCAAAGTCTGCGGAGTATCAGAAAAATATGTTTTCAATACTTTCTCCCCGTCCGAAGACTTTTCCTTATTTGACGTCTCTTTGGAAGAATCCCCGCCACCACAGGCTGTCAATCCCATCGTCGCTGACAATATTAATGCTGTCAAAATACGAGTTTTTTTCATCTGAGTCATCTCCTCCCGTTCTTTTAAAATGCTTTTCTAATATTCAGTTGAAACTCTCCTGCCCTCCTTTTTTCATATATTTCTTTCCTTTCATGGTTAAGGCCACATCCGGAAATGAACGTAATTTAAAATTGCCGATAAGAATGCACAGGTACAACCGGCACAAAGCGGGAACGCAACCGGTTTCTGTCTTCTCTCATCCATAACGACGTTGACGGTATAATCCGCCAGACTCATAGGGCGAAGTTCTTCGTTCCCCTTCAATTTGTGACGCCGCCTTTTATATGCAAGGTATGAAAATGTTTTGAATAATCCAACATTACGGATATATCTCGTCCCTCCGACCACGATATACACCGCGGACATCACGAACAGAATATTAGAAATGTTTAAAAGAATACTGGCGCACAGATGTGTCGCCAGATAGATCACTCCAAGACAAAGGGCAGTGACAAATACCCTCACTTTTTCCTTTTTTATATAATGTTTCAGCACCATGTCTTTCGCTCTTCTTTCTACTCCCTTACTTTTTCAGAAATAAATTATCTGATAGAAACATTTTACCCCCCCCCCCGTATATTTTTGTCAATTTTTTTTAGAAAGCAATGTATAAATTCAGATAAATATACAATTTTCGTCTCTCCGTTTTGTGCATTTTAAATAGCTATTTTATTCTTTCAGTTCACTTTCAATCCGTTTACTGCCATCAAAAAAGAAGGACATTTTCAAGATTACCATCAGAAAACTGTCCTTCTACTATACAATATTTATACTTGATTTTTATCTGTTTCCTCTGATAGATGTTCGTGAACCAATCGCCGAAGCACCTCCTCAGGGCTATCTCCTCTTTTTTCAGCATAATCTCTAATTCTTTGAATCGTCGGAGCATCCATAATAATCGGCTTATATTTCTCCGGAAATGCCCAGCAGCAAGCCCTGCAATCCTGCCTGCAGTTTCGACAGGCAGTACTTTTGAAATTGTTGCACTCATCACAAAGAGGCTGCCAGTTTATCGTTTCATCGCTTCCGCCTCTCAGCCTCGGAATCTTGTGATCCTGCTGAAATCCAGTTGTCTCCGGAGTTCTTCCGCATACCGCACAAACCCCTCCATACCGTCTTCGTATTCTTTCCCATTCCAAGTCATTCAGATGTCCCCTCGGATGCCGCTTTTCTGATATTTCAAGGCTAATTAGCTGATACTTATTTCCACTCTTCACAATTCCGAGCAGCCCCTCTTCTCCTTGCAGCTCTCTCATCCGTCGGAAGGGATCCCGGTATGGGCTGCCTCTGTATGCATCAATCGCTTTCCTTATTTCTTTTTCAGAAACAAGAGGACCAGGTATCCCGTGTCCGACCGGCCACAAAGTTTCAAGAATTATGCGATAATACGCCTTGTTGGCTTTGCTTGGGGAAACAAATCCTGTACAAGTTTCACATATCCATTCATCTCTGTCACGCAGTTCCGGAGAAGGATTTTTACATGGGCTCTGTGTAGGCTGATGACAGACCCGGGCGCGGCTCTTCTTACGAATTTCCATCATTTGTCAACCCCCCCCCCCTTGAATTAAAATCAGACTTGTATTCTATGATTCCTACTTTGTCTTATTGCCGGCAAAACAAAAGCTCGTAAAGATGGATTTTTGAGAAGCTCCGATCAGATTTCCGTTGTACATGTACTATTTCTTGATTTTGAGTTACTACAAAAAGTCGGCCATTTAACACAAAAATTGAACCTATCCAATACACAGATGATACAATATTTTCCCTCCGGAGTCTACACCCCGGAGGGATTTTCTTTAGTTCTTCACGATCCGGATCTGTACCCGATCAATCCCGATCCCATAGATCCCAGCGTAGGCATCCGCGCCCGTGCTGTACTGGCTGGACCAGGAAAGCCATCCGGTTCGGTCGGTGAGCTGTACTCTGACTTCCGCATGATATCCCGGTTTATTGACAAGCTTTACCTGGATTCCGTCGATAACGTGTCCATAGATTCCTGCGTAATCATTCGGAGTCTTTCCGGATGCGTCCGTCACCCACGGCAGCCACTGGCCTCCCCTCAAGTGTACCCGGTACTGTAAATTTCCAACTGCGGACTGGGAGCCAACTGTATACGCTTTCAGTCCGGTGATCGCCCTGCACGGAATCCCTGCGTAGCCGTCGGAACTGACATTATTATAGTTTGTCACCCACGGCAGCCATTGCCCATTCACATATGCCTGATACCGGACATTGATTCCGGATGCGGACACAGATCCTCCAGTGGACGGAGCAGACGGCTTGCCGGATGTACTGGAACTTCCCGTATCCGGCGGCAGATCTTTGTCCCCGGCTACCATGCTCTTGAAAGAGCTCCATGTTACCGGGTCGTCGTTCAGTACAAACGGATTCGGACAGTATTTCCCGACCACATCATAGTGCCGAACCACACGGGACAGGGGAACATTGTACTTCTTCATCAGCCCCTGCACCAGCTTCACTGTGCTGTTGATCGTGGCGTTTTCAAAGTACCAGTCCTTGGACGTATCACTCCGGCTCCCGGACGTCCTTACACACATCTCAATATTGATGCTGTTGTAGTTGGTGCATTTCCCATAGACGCTTCCGCCGGCTGTTCCCGGATACTTGTTTCCACCTACCGACCAGGCCGCCAGACTGTCAGACACACTCTGCCAGACCTCTCCGGAGTACCCGACAAAATAGTGGGCGGACGCCCCACGGTATCCAGTTGAAAAATAGGTCGCATTGTTTGCGGCACTTCCCGGAGCCCCGGTATAATGCACTACGATGTACTTGATCCCGTTCCCGTACCGGCTGGACGCATTGATGGTCTGAAGCTTCTGGTTGATCGGCAATCCGTTGATGGACGCCGCCTCCGCCCGGATCGGCGGCACCACGACCATTGTCCCAAAAATTAGGGTACAGAAAAGGACGGCTGCCAACGCAACCGCCCTTCCTCGTTTTAGTAATTTATTCTTCTTCTTCCGCATCTGCTTCATCCCCCTTGTGCTGGAATCTCCAGAACAGATCTGCCACATAGGTCCAGCCTTTTGTTGCCACCAGCGCCAGGACAAATCCGATCACGATCATGGCAATGACAAAGTACCATGTCACCGGGAAGCCCGTCATATCCACATAGGCAAAGTACGCCACCAGGGTAAACACCACAGACAGCACCAGAACCTGTAAATCGGTCGGGATGCTGCGCAGTCCCGGCAGTCCTTTTGTCACCTGGGTAATCACGACGGTCAGGAAACAGATGACCCCTGCCACAAAAATCAGGAGATTGAGATTCTCCATCACCATTTTAAAAATATCCAACTGCATCGCTTCTACCATAAGTCACTCCTCCTTTTATTCACTTTTTTCCAACTTATCAATTCTGTGATGTGCTGATTTAACGGACTGCTCCACAGCCGTGATCCGGCTTCCATGTTCAACGATTTCCTCCCTCAGTCTGTCAACATTTTTTGATGTTTCCCGTACATCAGAGGCAATATTATCCAGTTTTGTACTGATTTTAGTATTCAGTTCCGCTCGTTTCACTGCATCATCTATATCTGTTTTTTTGCTGTTTTTATTGCTGTAATATACTGATGCCAAAAATCCCAACAGCGATATTATAAGCGCAATCCACTGAGTATTCATACCCACTTCTCTCCTATCATTTTTTGCACAAAAATAAGACCGGTTCACGGTCTCGCTCTGATCTCCATTCTTCATTACCCCTTTTATTTTCCTAGTTCTTCTTTCACTTTTTCCTTCCATAAAGTAGGAACCTGTTCTAGTTCCATGAACCCTTTTGCAATTCTATCTACATAAAATGCAACCATTACTTTTCTCCTCCTTCCGCAATTTCAGATACAACTTGGCCAAGATCTTCTAATGCTCCATTTTGAATTTCCTGTCCCCTTTCAATCGCATCCACTCTCTTTTCCAACTCCGTTTTCTCTCGAAAAGCAATAACGGAAACCACATTTCCATCCGGCGTCATATCTGCTTCTTGAAACATAGGCCTTTCCAGATATAAGTCTTCATATTCTCCCGTCACCTCATCGTCTGTTTTAAATTGTACCTTAGCAAGATTCCCTTCTTTTTTGAGCGCCCCTGCTATCTGATCCAGTGCGGCAAAATTATCTGTTTGAATCCGAATGTAATCCAGGCTTGCTCCATCCATAATTTCCAGTTCTGTGTTATCAGTTAATACAAGTTTTTCCATTTTTTCTTCTCCTCTCTGCTCTTGAAAATTCATTATGATTATAAACCGATTGCAATGACCTGTAGCGCAAATGCCGATGCAGTAGGTCTATATTTTTTTAGCGTGAACTGTGTTGTCGTTATAGCATCCGCCCATACTGAGGTATCATTCTGCCCAGTCTGTGCCTGTACAATAACACACGGTGCTTTTGTAAACGCTTTCGGGAATTTTATTACTTGATCCTCCCAAGTATTTGGTTTTGATATATTGACTGTTTTAACTGCAAAAGCCTGAATATTTCCCAAAGAAGTATTGATCGTTTTAATTTCACTATTCAATGTCTTCGTTTCAGATGCGATTTTATCACTCAGCGTCTTCCCCTGTCTTGCATCCAGGACACTTCCCGCTGCTGTGGTAGTCAAATTATTTGCCACAGTCTGTTTTGCGGCACTGCCCAGTGTTTTTATATATTTTTTGTAAAAATACTGTAGTCCGGTTAAATCCAAATATTTCATCGTCTTTCCTCCTTAACTTGATAATGCATCAATATCTGATGTTGTAATGGACTGTACATTCGCATCCGAACCCGCCGGCCCCTGTGGCCCGGTGGCTCCTGTTTCTCCTTTTTGTCCCTGTGAACCTGTTTCACCTTTTGGACCCTGTGGGCCTTGAATCTTTCCCACATTATTCCATGTACTTCCATCCCAGACATACAGATTCCCGTCAATAATATATCCGTCACCTGGTTCCGCATCTTCCGGTAGTTCTCCTGTTGTTTCATACGATCCTTTAATATTGACCGATTTCCCATCTTCTCCTTTTGGTCCTTGCGGACCAGTTTCACCTTTCGGCCCTTGCGGTCCAGTAGCTCCGGTCGCTCCTTTCGGACCTTGCGGGCCGGTTTCGCCTTTTGGGCCCTGAGGGCCAATCACACTACCCAAATCTAATTCCTGTGCCATATTTCCCTATCCTTTCTATGAAATTGTATATATCAATTTACCATCTCTTATTGACAATGGCGGCGCCGGTTCATTATCATTATGTGTCATTATCAGATGCCCCTCTTCATTCACATACATTCCAAACATTCCCGGATTCAGTTGTGTCACAGATGCCACTCCGTCTTCCCCTTTTGGACCCTGCGGTCCTGGCGGACCTGTCTCTCCCTGAGGCCCTGGCGGACCTTGTGGACCTGTCAACTCTCCTGATTCTATTTTCCCTTGTATCTCTCTTGTGATGTCCTCTGCCTTCTTTGATGCATTATTCGTTCTCGTAATCGCATCAGTAGCTTGTCCTATCAACCCCAACAAGACAGATTCTTCTTCCGGATCGGGTTCTGGCAATTCTCCTTCCAGCCCTTCCAATACTTTACATTGGCGATTCACAGTCGTGTTCCATTCATTTTTCAGTGTTCCATCATCGACCGCTTTTTTAGCACATAGAATAAACTTCACATTGCCTTTGTATTTTGTTACTTTCCTCGACAGAAGCCACGAAAACAGGATATTTCCCTCTGATAGTTCTACATCATCAATGCAATACACCCCAAATTCTCCATTGGCGTTTTCATAATTGATAAACAGAATCAGTTCGGATAAATCGATATGATCCCCCACCATCTTGGGACACTGAAATAAAACTCTTTCTACTTTTTCATCCGATTCTACGCCCAATAACTGGATAGCATCAGGAACAATAATCTCTCTTGTCTCCGGATCGATTCTGCATCGTTCTGTCTCCTGAATCTCCTCTTCTTCCAGATTCATCTCCGCAAAAACTTCTTCTAATCCAGTCATTGCCTCACCCCTTCCTGGTGTATAGTTACGGAATTTGTCGTGATCCGGTATCCTTCCCTTTTCCCATACAGTCGCACCTCAAATGACGTAAATGTCAGCGCTTCCTTCGGTATCTGACACCGTCCATTTATCACAGGAGCATAATATTCTTTTCCCAGTTTGGTAAATCCGGCTACTTTTTTGCATCCCTTCCATTCATTACTACAAAAAAATTCCGCATTGAGATATCCTTCTGTCTCCGCTACAATTCCACTAAAATCGCATTGCTGGTCCTTCATAAGGTTCTGGCCTTTCACATGAAATTTCAAGATACGCATCACGAACCGCCTCCCAACGCATCAATATCTGAATTTTCAATTTGTTCTACACCTTCCACCTCCCCAGGCTCCCCTTTTGGACCCTGAGGGCCTTGCGGACCGGTCGGTCCTTGTATGCCTTGTTTCCCCTGCGGACCCTGCGGGCCTGTCGCTCCCCGTTTCCCTGATAGGTCAACCAGAAACTCATACCCCTGGCTCCGTTTCTTATATACTGCCGCATTTTCATCGTCTTCTACATTTCCCGTGTTGACAATCACCAATGACCCTTCTGTCAGTCCGTCTGAAGAAAATCCCTCATTCATATCCTCTATGGAACCATATTCTTTTAGTATATTCATGCTATACATAGTTTCTGTTTCTCCATCATCCAGATCGTCAATCTCTGATTCAGAAATCTCGACTGGATCAATATGTTCCAACCTTCCAAGCGCATCGATCAACGCCTCGTAATCGTCAGAACTCGTTATATTGGACATTGCTACCAAGTTCTGGCTTACTTGAATATGAAACTCAAAAGAGGTTACAACTCTGCTTTTATCCATCAAATGAAGCTGCGCTTTTACTGTCCCGCTCTCTGCCAGCATCTGTTCCGTTAATCCAAACAGTACACAATAATCATTGAATACGGTGCCTTCCGTATATGTTTCTTTCCCAGACGGTTTTTTACAGTAAACACGAGCTTTATAAATCATTCCCTCCGTCCCTGACAGAAGCACCTTAACCAAACGCCCGGTATCATGCTGTGTCGCAAAGATCACATTTGTAATCCCTTGGGCTCTTAAATCCAAACTTAAAACTTTTGTTGATTCCATCGTTCCTCCTCCCTTTTATGCAGGAATCCACCGTACAAACGCTACATTCTTGGGTTCTGGAGGTGTCACACTTCCTCCGCCTGGATATCTCAGACAGTATCCCCACGGATAGTTATAATATCTTGTAACCCAGATCTCTTGTCCTGTCTGGTCTCCTGTCTGTCCTCCAACCGTTCCCCCAAACTCATTGATGCTTGCCTGTACGACCTGGCCGTCTCCGATGCTCATGGCCGTGTGCCCTTTTTGCCTGGTAATTAAAACGTCTCCGCGAATGATTCCAGAGCCTGACCGGAAGTTCACCTGACTTGTCACATCTTGGAAACCCGCCGCCATAAAATAGCTTCTCATATTTGCGGTATTAACTGCCGTTCCTCCGCCGATAGACAGACCCGCTTTTCGGTACGCCGTTGTCAGAAACGAGGAGCAGTCATAATCCGGTCCCCATCGATTCCCTTGGTCATATCCGTGCGAGCTGTCATTTGCTGTATCAATGGCCCATTGTACCGCTTCCTCCACAATATTTTTCAGGATGCCATCAATTCTTGTATCCCATTCCCGCGCATAGCGAAGCCGGTTCTCCATCATTGGAGTCCCGGCTCTTTCATAGTTTGCCTCCCACGCATAGGTAAGCCATTCGATATCCCTTGATGATTTTATGAAATCATTAAAGGAAATATTGTAAGCGCTTGTCGCATAGTACTGGATCCCTGTTCTTCTTTCATAATCAGTAACCGCAAGCTGGCAGTCGATGGTCAAATAATCCGTCCTCCCGATCGCCCGCGCTCTAGTCTGTAGATTCGTTCCCGGTGTCCACTGATTCAAGCCTACGCCAGAATTCCAGTTTCCTTGTCCGCTCTGAAAGGAGGCCGGATTGAGGTTGGACTCCTGCTGGGCATTTGCCAGGTACGCAACAATCGGATTTCTGGCCCATCCGTATTGTTCATTTAGCTTTTTTGCTATCTCTGTTCCATTCTCAATGTATCCCATCAGACAGTTCCCCCTTCGGCGGTCTTCCCTCCTACAAAGATTCCATCTACGAAGTCCATATAGGAGCCGTCAGAGAACTCCGCCCTCCCGGTTTTTGTTGTCTTCTCATCAACTCCAACAGTACCAATATGAATATTGTCTGTCTGTACCACATCCGCCTCTATCCGACCTGACCGGAAATGGGTCTCTCCTGTTTGTCCATCAGGCCCTACTATCGCTCTCCAGTACGAATCACTTGTTGTCTCTCCATGTTTCATATAAAGGAATCCATTAGTCGTCACCTCAAATGGCCCAATAATCATTGACTGCGCATTTATAATTCCTTCATCCAGATCAAAATAATTATTTCCCAGCTTGTCCGCCAACTTTCCGGCAACGACCAGATCCGCTATGATTCCCGCTGCTGTCACGGCTGTCTTCCAGTCCCACGTCCCATCCGGCAGCTTCTCTTTCGCCACCCGAAGGCCTTGTGTTCCCGCTTCCATCGCCCCATATAACGCTGACAGTTCATCCAGCACTTCGATCAAAAACGCCGCCGAATTTGTCTTTTTTGCGGCCGTTGATTGTGCGTACAGGTTTGCTTTCATGGCATCAATCGTCCCCTGAACCTGCTCCGCAACCAGGGAGCCATCTTCCCGGATTGTTTTCTCCACTCTCTGTGCTACCGATGACATCTCTTTTAAGTAGTTGTAACGGAACTCCCCCAGCTCCACTTTGGAATTCTTTTTTCTGACGTTATCGTAAGTGATCGAAATCGCCCTCGCTGTAGTCGTGATTCCCAATTTCTTATTTTTGCATTGTACCGTATCTCCAAGCCCGATCGCTTCCAGGCCTTTTACATTTCGGTATTGTTCTGTATTCTCGATTGCGTACATATCACAAGAATAACTGCATTTCGGTTTGTCCACACCTTCCTGAAATTGTTCCTGGCATCGTCTTACAAGTTCTCTCCTCAGCTCCTCTAAAGAATCAAAGCTTTCCTCTCCTTCTTTGGCATCTGTCGCCAGCTTTACGTCTTTAAACTCTACCGTTTTCGTATAGATCACCGGGTAATTGCCAATCAATGGACTATCCACCCACGGGGTTTCCCCGTCAAGCATGTAATCGTTATACGCCACCGGAACAATCCTTGTTATGACATCCGACATATCAATCTCTTCTTCGATCTCTTTGCAATTATATCCGAATTCCGCCCTTGCCCCATTATCTTCGCCGATCTGCTCATTGATTATCATTTCATAATTGTCATAGAACACCTCCCCTCCGAACTTCTTCAAAAAGGAATGATCGCCATCACCTTGTACAGCCTCAATCAGGTTTGTCCTTATACATTCTACATATGCTGTTTTTATAATATCAGAGGATGCCCGGTACTTTTCCTGCCCTCTTGTCATATAGTTCAATACCTGCTGCCCGTTTCCCGATATTTCCAGCCTGTTCAGATATAGTTCCTTGGCCGCGTCATATAGAATCGGTCTCGCATACGCTGTGACGCGTATCCTGTTTTTTTTCTTTTTGTAAATCCGAAAAAGCTGCTTTTTTGAGTGAAACAAAGGAGCCGCAATCACGGCCCCTTCCTGTATCAATGTCCATCTCCCATCCTGGTCTATTGGATGTGATAATTCCATTTCCCAACTTCCGTTGAGTTCGCACTCTGTTTCACAGCTTTCAGGCAATAATGTCATATCCCCGTTGTGCAGGAAATCCTCGTTTCCCGCCTCATAAATTTCAATCATTATAACCGCCTCCAGTTTGGTATGACCTGGACCTGGAAAGCACCATGATATCCGACTTCATTTTCTCCAGGAAGCAAGAACAGATCTTCAAAGTCCCCTTTCGCGGCCTTATTCACTACAGTCCCATCCGACCTATAAACCAGCTTTCGCTCGGTGTCAATGTATGCTTCTCCGGTAAGTTCTACTGAAAATGAATTCCCATTCACAGAAAGCTCACACACTCCTCTCCCGGAAATATGATATGTTGGATAGGCCAGCAGATAAGGATTATACCTCACCGCTTTACAACTATATTCCGCAAGCCCATCCTGCAAATAGGATAATCCATCCTTTGATATAAATACCGCCTTGAACGATCCTATCCGCCTGCTGCTTCTCTCATTCGTGTCAATTTCTACTTTGGAAATTCTGAAAAAATAATTTCGGTCATCACCCAGAATCAAATCCGTATTCCTTTCAGAAAGCCATCCCTGGATCAGCCTCCACCGTTCCATCCAAGCATCTTCTGGCCCAATATAATTCATCGGAATTTCAATTTCAGATTCTTCATAGGCCTCTTCCTCCAGGTAGAGCATCCCGTCTCTTCCCGCAATCTCAATACTCTCCATCTTCTTTTTCGCCGCTGGAATATCTGGTCTGTCTGATATGCAGACCCCAAACTCAGAGGCCCGCCGTCCACCATAACAGATATCATACATTGCCTTTACTCTCCTTTCGCCGCTCGATATGCCCGATGCTTCTGCCCCATTTTATCCAGGATCATGTCCGTCATCACAGACACTAATTTCGTATCTCCAAGATAAATATTGTTCTCCGCCACAATCTGGAGATCTTTTATTACTTCGGACAATATCTGTGCCATGATGCCATTGTTTCTGGAGTTTTCCTCTCTGATATAAGATTTCAATAAGTCAATCGGAAGAACGGCTTCTTTTCCTGCTTCCCCGCCTCCCATTAGCGTACTACCGTTTGCACCAAATATGGTCGGGCGGTTCAAAATCCCACCTTTCGCATACCATGTGATCGGCATGGATGGTGTACGCAATGACAACGGGTTCACAGAACGGCTTTTTTTGCTGCTTTTCTTTTTGCTCTTCCCACTGGATTTTTTATCTCCAAAAGAAAATAAGTCCTCAAAAAATCCTACTATTTTTTCGACTTTATCCTTAATCCAGTCTAAAATAGGGTCTACCAAATCCCGGAACCACTTGCATTTATTATACAAAGTCACAAGACCGCCCACTAACACACTGATCAGCGTTATCGCTCTGGAAATAGGATTTGCGTTTATTACACCCCAAACCGCTTTGATCTTAGGACTTAGCTTTTCAAATCCCTTCATCAAGTTTCCTACCCCCGTTGTCATTAATCCAATTCCCGTCAGCGCGGGTGCGATCGCCGCAGTCAAGAGGACTATCACTCCGATGATCCTCTGTGTGCTTGGTGGAAGTGCATTGAATTTTTCTAAAAGCCCTGCCGCAATCTGAGTAATCTGCGTAATAATCGGAGCCACTGTTTCCGCAAGCTGTGCGGTTGCTGCCTGAAAGTCTGCCGTTGCCTTATTTCCCTCTACCAGATTTTTGTTATTTTCCTGCCATTTCTGCCCTGCCTGCATCAGTCCCTGGTTTGCCAATTCCTGCATGATAAGGTTTGTCCTCTCAGATTCCGTGCGGCAATTAGCCAGTTTTTCATTAAACGCATCTTCCGAGGTCCCTGCCCAGTTCAGGACATCCGCAAACGTTCCTGTTACTGCTGCTGTTCTTGCTGTTTCATTGATGGATTCTGCCAGCCCATCAATTGGAATACTATCTCCGTACTTCGCCCATGCCCCAATCGTCCCGTTTACCATTTGGGTAAGCTGCTGTTGGGAAAGCCCCATTGCCTGCAAATTTGCCGTTGTAGTCGCTGCTGTCTGGTCATCCCCAAGAACACCGAACAATGTCTGATAAGTCTGCTTCGTTTCCTCTGCGCTGTATCCTGACAGTTCACTTGACACTTCCAGCGATCCCATGATTTTTCGGTATTCCTCAGTGGCAGGTACTGTGGCCCCGACCGCCCCCCCGGGCCTTTACTGTC
>OGRS01000294.1_pt1 | contig 52141 bp, 52 predicted proteins | sample 1553561 | NCBI WGS metagenome assembly OGRS01 (sample SAMEA2580103, study PRJEB22360) | human gut metagenome | biome: human gut; feature: human-associated habitat; material: faeces | place: Denmark | collected 2008/2010
TGCTCTTCCGATCTTGTAAAAACTATAAAATAATTTTTAATCTTATATTTCTTAAATTTACAATAGCCATTTAAAATATTTTTATTTTATAGTTTTTACATATCTTTTGCTATATCATCAAGTTTTATAGCAGTTTTTAAAACGTCCTCTAAATCATCAAGGTAAAGCATATTTGGTCCATCACAAGGAGCTTTTTCTGGCTCTGGGTGAACTTCAGCAAATATCGCGTCTACTCCTATTGAAAGAGCCGCTTTCATAAGTGGAAAAACATATTCTCTATTTCCCCCAGAACAACTTGAAAGTCCTCCAGGAATTTGAACAGAGTGAGTTGCATCAAATACAACTGGCACTCCTAATTTTCTCATTTCTAAAAGTCCTCTCATATCAACAACAAAGTTGTTATATCCAAAAATATTTCCTCTTTCACATAAAAGTACATTTGGATTTCCGATCTCGTCCATCTTAGTAACAACATTTTTCATATCCCAAGGTGCTAAGAATTGTCCTTTTTTTACATTTACAGGTAAACCTGTTTTTCCAGCTGCAACTATTAAATCTGTTTGTCTACATAGAAAAGCTGGAATTTGTAACATATCTACAACTTCGGCTACTTTTTCACATTGCCAAGACTCGTGAACATCTGTGATAACGGGAACTCCCACTTCATCTTTTACTTTTTTAAGAATTCTTAGCCCCTCTTCCATTCCAACACCTCTGAAAGAATGAATTGAAGAACGATTAGCTTTATCAAAAGATGATTTAAAAATATAGTTTATCCCTAACTTGTCGCAAATCTCTTTTATTTTTCTTGCAACATCTATTGACATCTCTTCACTTTCTATTGCACAAGGTCCTGCAATAAGTGTAAATCTTTGTTTTCCACCTATTGTAAAATTCCCAACTTTTACTTCTCTTGTTCTATCTAATTTATTTAACATTATCATTCCTTTCTTTTATTATTTATTTAATTTTTTTATAGCTTTTATAACTTCTTCTTTATCATCAAAATGAATTTTTTCTCTACCGATCACTTGATAATTTTCGTGTCCTTTTCCAGCTATTAAGATTATATCATTTTTTTCTGCTAAAGAGATAGCTTTTTCGATAGCTTTTTCTCTACGGATTTCTATTGTATGATTTTCTTTTGTAAGTCCTACAACAATATCTTTTATAATTTCTTCAGGGTCTTCAGTTCTTGGATTATCAGATGTAACAATAACTATATCACTGTATTTTTCAGCAATCCCCCCCATTATAGGACGTTTAGTTTTATCTCTATCTCCACCACAGCCAAATACTGTGATAACTCTATTGGTTTTAAACTCATTTATGCTTTTTAAAATATTTTCTAAGGCATCTCCTGTATGAGCATAGTCAACTATCACAGTAAAATCTCTATCTATTTTTACAGGCTCAAATCTTCCTGGAGCTCCGTGAATTAAAGGAATTTTTGAAATAATCTCCTCATCTGAAAGTCCCAAAGTTTTTACAGCTCCAATAGCACCTAAAAGATTTGAAAGATTGTATCTTCCTAAAAGTCTTAGATTAATTTTATATTCTTTTTCAAAAATCTTAATAGTTACCTCTTGTCCCTCTCTTGTGATTTGTTTTATCTCACCTTGAATGTCCCCTTGACCTATTCCATAACTAATACCATTTGTATATTCTAAATATCTTTTTCCATATTCATCATCAATGTTTATTATAGAGTTTTTCTTATCCTTTACTAAATCAAAAAGTTTTCTTTTGGCAAGATAGTAATTTTCCATAGTTTTATGATAGTCTAAATGATCTAAAGTAAGGTTTGTAAATATTCCAGCCTCAAATCTTAGCATATTTACTCTACCAATATCTAGTCCGTGAGAACTAACTTCCATAATAAGATATTTTATATTTTTTTCTAGTGCTTTTTTACAAATTTTTATAATTTCTAAGCTAGATGGAGTTGTATTTGGAGCAGGAATTATCTCGTCACCGATTTTATATTCAACAGTACCAATTCTCGCAACATTTTTTTCTCCTAAGATACTTTCTAGAATATAAGTTGTAGTTGTTTTACCGTTAGTTCCTGTAACTCCTACTATTTTTAGTTGATTTTGAGGGTATCCATAAAAATTAGATGCAATAATTCCCATTTTTTCTCTAAGTCCATCAACTAAGAAATAGTTTATTCCCTCTACTTTATCAACATCTTTTTCAACCAAGATTGTTTTAGCTCCATTTTCTACAGCTTTTGAAATAAAAGTGTGACCATCTACAATTGAACCCTCTAGTGCAATAAAAACATCTCCTTGTTTTATCTTTCTTGAGTCAAATTCTAAATCTTCTCCTTTTATTTCATCTGAAACTTTTTGTAAAATTTTATATTCAACATCTTTAAATAACTCATTGATAACCATTAAAATTTCCTCTTTTCACAAAATTAATATATTTTTTTCTTAAAAATCTCTATTATTTCATCTTTTGTTGTAGCGTTATTAAGCTTTTCTACCATATGAACGTCGTCCATTATTTTTGCAAAACGTTGTAACCAATCCATATGTTCTCTTACACTAAGGGCTGAAATAATAAATATTAGTTTTATATTTTTATTTCTTAGATTTGGAAATCGAACTCCCTTATTTACTTTCAAAAAAGAAAGTCCATTTTTTTTCACATCTCTATTTGGACGAGAGTGAGCAAGAATTATATCGTGGTCAACTAAAAATCTATAGCTTTCCTTTGAAATATTTTCTTTCACTTCTTCCACATAATTTTCGTTTATACATTGATCTTTTAATAAAGGAGCTGAAACTATTTCGATAGCCTCTTCCCATTTTTTTACTTCGTCTACTATATTTACTCTAGATTCTACTTGGCTTACAAACATAGTCCCACCTCTATCCTATAAGTGCAGATGCTCCATAAATTCCTGAATCATTTCCTAAAATACCAAGTTCTATACTAAATCCATTTTCAATAGCCACACTCATAGCATATTTTGGAAGTTTTTCTTTTACTCTATCGAGTAAAATATCTCCTGCAAGTGACACTCCACCAGCTAAAATAATTTTTTCTGGATTTATAAGATTTAAAATATTTCCTATACCCATAGCCAAATATTCAGCCTCATAATCAACTATATCAAGAGAAAAAGCATCTCCCTCTTTTGCACAATCAAAAACATCTTTTGCTTCTACCTTGTCAATCTCTCCATTTAATTTTTGATAAAGTTTATTTGTTTTATTTACTTTTAATCTTGAAATGGCCTCTCTTTCTATTCCTGTTGCTGATGCGTATGCCTCAAAACAACCTTTTTGTCCGCAACCACAAAGTTTTCCATCTTTCACAAGTTTCATATGTCCAACTTCTCCACCAGCTCCATTAAATCCAGAAATAATTTTTCCGTCGATGTAAATTCCTCCACCAATACCAGTTCCAAGAGCGATAGTTACACTAGTTTTTGCCCCTCTTCCAGCTCCGTGTCTTGCCTCTCCTAAAGCAATTACATTTACGTCATTTTCTAATTTTGTTTCTTTTCCACTTATATTTCTAAAAAGTTTTGCAATATTTAGATTTTTTTCCCAAGGAAAGTTTGCAAAAAATCCAACTATCTCTTGTTCTCTAACTGGTCCTGGTATTCCCATTCCAACACCTAAAAGATCTTCATAGTTTATTTCATTTTTTTCTAAAAGTCCTTTTATACTAGCCCAAATTCTTTTTAAAGTACTTTCAACACCTTCCATTGATAGAGTTTTTATAGATTCTTTGGCAACTATTCTTCCTTCACTACTAACTATCCCTATTTTTGTGTTAGTTCCACCTATATCTACTCCTGCTATATATTTCATAAAATCAGCCCCTTCTTTTGATAATATTATCTTTAATTTATGCTTATATTATAATATAAAGACTTGACTTTTAGCAATTATTATTTTGATTTTTAAGGGTTTTCTACAACTTTTTTTAAACCTTGATTATTATAAAATATAATGGTATAATTTTTTCTGAACTTTGTTTTATAATTTAGTAATAATAAAATAAAAAATATATTTTTGAATATTTTAGGAGGAATTTTTTATGAAAAGAAGTCTATCTGGTATCCAACCTAGTGGAACTTTACACCTTGGAAACTACTTTGGAGCTATGAAACAATTTATTGAAAATCAAGATAAATATGAGGGATTTTATTTTGTAGCTGATTATCACTCTCTTACTTCTCTTACAAAACCTGAACTTTTAAGAGAAAGTACAAAAAATATTATTTTAGATTATCTTGCTCTTGGATTAGATCCAGAAAAATGTACTCTATTTTTACAATCAGATGTACCTGAACATGTAGAACTTTCTTGGCTTTTATCAAATGTAACTCCTGTTGGACTTATGGAAAGAGGTCACTCTTATAAAGATAAAATAGCAAAAGGTCTATTCCCAAATACTGGACTTTTAACTTATCCAATACTTATGGCAGCAGATATTTTAATCTATGATTCTGATGTTGTTCCAGTTGGAAAAGACCAAAAACAACATTTAGAAATGGCAAGAGATATAGCTATGAAATTTAACCAACAATATGGAGTTGAGTTTTTCAAACTTCCTGAACCATTAATTATGGAAAATCTTGCAGTAGTTCCTGGAACTGACGGACAAAAAATGAGTAAATCTTATGGAAATACAATAAATATGTTTGCTCCTAAAAATGTTTTAAAGAAACAAGTAATGTCTATTGTAACTGACTCTGCTGAACTTGAAGCTCCAAAAAATCCTGACAATAATATTTCTCAAATTTATAAACTTTTTGTTTCTGAAGAAAAATATCAAGAGATGAGAGCTAAATTTATAGCTGGTGGATACGGATACGGACACGCTAAAAAAGAACTTTTAGAGGCAATCTTAGAATATTTCAAAGATGCTCGTGCTCGTAGAGAAGAACTTGAAAAAAATCCTGAATATATAGAAGAAGTTTTAAGAAAAGGTGCTTTAAAAGCTCGTGAAATAGCTAGAAAGAAAATTACTGAGGCTAAACAAATAGTTGGTCTTATGGGTAACGTTTACAATAAATAGGTCGGTAAAAAACAGATGATAAATAAACAAGAAATAAAACATTCTTCATCACTTGGAATCTCCATAGGTATATCTTATATACCTGTGGCTTTGACCTTTGGAATTTTTGCTAAAAATTCTGGTCTAAGTTTATTGGAGGCTTTCTCTTTTTCATTTTTTGTGGTGACTGGGTCTGGACAATTTATGGGATTAAATCTTTGGATTGCTGGAACAAACTTAATTGGAATATGGTTTACAGTCCTTTTAATGAATCTTAGACTTTTTCTTATGAGTTCATCTCTTAGTAAGATGCTTAGCAAAAAAGCTAAAAGATATCTTCCAATTATTATTCCTTTGATAACTGATGAGTCTTTTGCTTTATCAGCTCTGCAAGAAAGAAAAATTTCTCCAGAATTTATAATCCCTATTCAACTTATAGGACATTTTTTCTGGTGGTTTTTCACTGTGGTAGGTTACTGCGTCGGTGGAATATTACCTAAAAATTTAAGTGATAGTATGGGGATTGGAATATATGCACTATTTATCTCAATGTTAGTGCCTCAGATGAGAAAATCTTTGGCAGTTACTTCTATTGTTTTGATGTCTGGTTTCTTTAACTGGTTTATTGGATATTCTAAAATTTTTCCAAATGGTTGGAATATGATACTTGCTATTCTTCTTTCATCTTTCATTGGAAGTTTTATCTTAGAGAGATTTGAAAAAGAGGAGGAAAGTGGAAATGAATAAAGAGATATTTTTAATGATTTTTGGTCTAGCTTTAGTTACATTTATTCCAAGATTTTTACCATTTAAACTTTTGGAAAATATAAAATTTTCAAAAAGAACTTCACTGATTTTAAAATGTATCCCTTTTTCAGCTATTGGGGCTTTGATTCTCCCTGATGTAGTAAGAGCTGTTCCAGGAAATTTTTTAGCATCATTTATAGGTGGAGCTTCTGCAGTTGTTTTTTCTTTTTTCTTCAAAAATTATCTTTATGTTGTAATAGGAAGTATCCTTATGACATATATTTCAATAATAATTTTTTAAATATTAAGGAGTTTTATTATGAAAAAAAGTTTTTGGCACTCTTGGTTTAAATTAGTCCTTATGCTAATCTTAGTATTAGGAATTTGGATAGGAGTACTTTTTCTAGGTACTCGTTTCTTTGGAGAAACTTTTGAAAGAAATAAAATTATCCATTATATGTTATTAATGCTTATGGTAATTAAAGCAAAGGATATATTCTTAAAAGAGATTGGTCAAGATAAAAAAGATTCAAAAGATAATAAACAAGAGGAAAATATTCTTGAAAATGAAAACCAAGAAAAATAATTTTAAATTTTTCTTGCATATTTAATTTATAAATGATATAATCCGTGTATGAACTAATTGAATAAAAAAGGGAGTAGTTTAATTTACAACGTCAACAATCTCGACAGATTTTCTGTCTGGTGTTGTAAGCCTTTAGATTTTTGTAGGTAACGAGACTTTTAATATAGTATATCTATATTAGAAGTCTTTTTTATTTTTAATATTTATTTTAGGAGGAAAAATGAAAAAATATTTTAATCAATCAACGAAAGAGATATTTGAAGAGTTTGGTGTGACTAATGAGGGTCTTTCTTCAGCTCAAGTGAAAGAGAACATTGAAAAATATGGTCTTAACCAACTTGAAGAGGGGGAAAAAGAAAGTGCACTTTCAATCTTTATCTCTCAATTTAAAGATGTACTTGTAATAATTCTTATTATTGCTGGTTTAATCTCTATGTTTACTGGAAATTTTGAAAGTTCTATTGTTATCTTTGTTGTTATCACTATGAATGCTGTACTTGGAACTGTACAACATATAAGAGCTGAATCTTCTTTGGAAAGCTTAAAAAATCTATCTTCTCCAAAAACTCGTGTAATAAGAAATGGAGAAAAAATAGAAATCTCTTCTAAAAATGTAGTTGTTGGAGATATTATTCAATTAGAGGCTGGAGACATTGTTCCTGCTGATGCTAGAATTATTGAATGTTTTTCTCTTAAATCAAATGAAAGTTCTCTTACTGGAGAATCTGAAAGTGTAGAAAAAACTGATGAAATTATAGAAAAAGATGAACTAGCTTTAGGAGACCAAAAAAATATGATTTTCTCTGGAAGTTTAGTTACATACGGTAGAGCAACTGCTGTGGTTGTTAAAACTGGTATGAATACTGAGATTGGTAAAATCGCTACTCTTATGAAAGAAACTAAAGAAAATCTTACTCCATTACAAATTTCTTTAGATACTTTTGGTAGAAATCTTTCTATCTCTATCTTAGTTCTTTGTGCTTTTGTTTTTGGAACTAATATTTATCACGGACTTACTGTTATAGAATCTTTACTATTTGCTGTGGCTTTAGCTGTTGCTGCTATACCTGAGGCTTTAAACCCAATAGTTACAATTGTTCTTGCAATAGGAACTCAAAAAATGTCTAAAGAAAATGCAATAATTAAAAAATTAAAAGCTGTTGAGGGATTAGGTTCAGTATCAATAATTTGTTCTGATAAAACTGGTACTCTTACTCAAAATAAAATGACTGTTAAAAAAATCTATATTGATAATAAAATAACTGATACTGAAAATATAGATTTAAATGATAGCTTACAAGGTTCTTTAATAAAATTCTCTTGTTTATGTAGTGATGCAATAAGTAGTAATGGAACAGAGATTGGAGATCCAACAGAAACTGCTCTAACTACTCTTGCTTACAAACTTGGAATGAAAGAATTAGACATAAGAGAAAAACACAGAAGAATATCTGAAATCCCATTTGACTCTGATAGAAAATTAATGTCTGTTCTTTGTGACATAGATGGCAAAAATCTTATGATAACAAAAGGTGCTTTAGATGTTGTACTAAGAAGAACAAAATATATTTTAACTTCTACTGGAATAAGAGAAATAACTGCTGAAGATATTAAAAATATAGAAAATACAAACTTTGAAATGTCTAACAATGGACTAAGAGTTTTATCTTTTGTTGTTAAAGAATTTGATTCTATGAAACAACTTAACTATGATGATGAAAATAACTTTATCTTTGTAGGTCTTATCTCTATGATTGACCCACCTAGAGTAGAATCAAAACAAGCTGTTGCTGATTGTATAAAAGCTGGTATCAAACCTATAATGATAACTGGTGACCATAAAATTACTGCCTCTGCTATTGCTAGAGAAATCGGAATTTTAAGAGACGGAGATAAAGCTTTAGAGGGTATCGAACTTGAAAAACTTTCTGATGAAGAGTTTGAAAAAGAGATTGAACATATATCTGTTTACGCAAGAGTTTCTCCTAGTGATAAAATAAGAATTGTTTCTATGTGGCAAAAGAAAGGAAATATCTGTGCTATGACAGGAGACGGAGTTAACGACGCACCAGCTCTTAAAAAAGCTGACATCGGTATTGCAATGGGTATAACTGGTACTGAAGTTTCTAAAGACGCTGCATCAATGATACTTACTGATGACAACTTCTCTACAATTGTAAAAGCTGTGGCTACTGGAAGAAATATTTATGCTAATATTAAAAACTCAATTAAATTTTTACTTTCTGGAAACTTGGCTGGAATAATATCTGTATTCTATGCATCAATATTAAATCTTCCAATGCCATTTGCACCAGTACATCTATTATTTATAAACTTAGTAACTGATAGTTTACCTGCAATAGCAATCGGAATGGAACCTGGTTCAGACAGAGTATTAGAAGAAAAACCAAGAGATATTAACGAACCAATTCTTACAAAAGAACTTTCTATGAAAATTCTTTTACAAGGTGGTTTAATAACAATATTTGTTTTACTTGGATTCTATCAAGGATTAGAAGTTTCTAAAGAAGTTGGAATGACTATGGCTTTTGCTATACTTTGTCTTGCTAGACTTTTCCACGGATTTAACTGCCGTACAAATAGTAGTATCATAAAACTTGGACTTTTTTCAAATATATTCTCAGTATATGCTTTCTTAATAGGAACTGGACTTTTAACTCTTATATTAATGGTTCCTGCTTGTGGAAGATTCTTTGAAACTGCTCCAATAACTTTAGCTCAACTTGGAATGATTTATCTACTTGCTTTTATACCAACAATAATAATCCAAGTAGTTAAATTTATAAAATATGATTTAAAAAGATAATTAAAATAATAAAAAAATTCTCCGATTTATAAAAGTCGGAGATTTTTTTAATTTAAACAAAAATATTTTTTATAAAATAAAAAGTCACCCTAAAGTGACTTTCATTTTTATCTTAAAAATCTTCTATAATCTTGATTAGTAAAATGTGGAGCTCCTTTTTTATATTTAAAAATATGTTTTTGATTAACCACTTTTATATCAGCACTAATAATTCCTGTTTTTAAAGATGCTATCTTTTGGAAAGCTCCTCTGCTTAAATCCAAATCTCTTCCATATTTTTTACTGAAAGAACCAGTATCAGTTACTACCACTTTTACAGATTTTCCATTGTCTCTGTTTGTTACTTTTAAAACAGTTCCAAATGGATAACGATTTGATGCACAAGTCAAATCATTAGAATCAAAAATATATCCACTAGAGGTTACTTTTCCTTCAAAACCTCTTCCGTACCAACTTACAGTTCTAGCAAAAATTATATTGGATATTAGAAACATAAAAAATATAATTTTTCTCACAAATCTTCTCCTTCTTTTCTTATTTTTTATTTATTACCAATGTATTATATCAAAAAATCCACTTTTTGTAAAATATTTTTTTGATTAATAAATTGACTATTTAGTATAAAAATGATATACTATTTATGTTACAAAAATGACTGATTGGTCATTTTAATATATTTGGAGGTAAATTTATGAAAAAAACTCTTATGCTTTTAGGACTTGGAGCTATTCTTGCTCAAGCATCTTTTGCTAGCAGTATCGGAGTTGGTTACGGAGTAGCTGACCCTATTTTTAAAAACGATGAAAAAGGATATTTTTTACCATTTGTAGATTATGAATACAATGGATTTTTTGTAGAAGGTGGTTCAGCATCTGGACTATCTTTCGGATATAAATTATTTGAGGCAGACAACTACAAATTCACTGTTTACGGAGTACCTTTCGGTGGATATAAAGTAGAAGCTGGAGATATGGATCCAGGTTATAAAGGAATCGACGACAGAGATACTCAATTTATGGGAGGAGCTGAACTTTCTTATACTTTCCTACCATATGAAATCACTTCTGAAATCGCTATCGAATATGGAAAAGAAGGTGGAACTGCTAGTTTCACATTAAAGAAACCTTATTATGTAACTTCAAAATTAACTCTTGTTCCTTCAATAAACTATACTTTCTATAATGAAGACTTTGCTGATTACTACTTCGGTGTAGATCAACACGAAGCTAACAGATGTTCAGCTATAAAATATGCTTATGATGGAAAAGCTGGTTCAAGCTATGGTGTTGGAGTATTAGGAGATTACAGATTCTCTAACAATATGTCTTTCGTTGGATTTGCAGGAGTAACAAAATTATCTGATGACTTATCAAACTCTCCTATAGTTGATAACGATGTTATCTCTATATTTGGTGGAGGAGTTGTTTATTCATTCTAGGATTCTTCGTGAATGTCATAAATCTTAAAAAAAGAGGTAGCATTTTTGCTATCTCTTTTTCCTTTTAAACTATTAATTTTCTATGTTTTACTTCTTTTTTATTTTTTACAGCAAGTATCTCTGCTAAAATTTCCACAGCTATCTCATATGGTGTACCATTTGAAAAATCCAATCCTATTGGAGAGAAAAATCTTTCTTCTGGGATCTCTATTCCCTCTTCTATAAGTTTTTTTCTTGTTTCTAAGACTTTGTTTTTACTTCCTACCATTCCAATATATCTAAATTCTTTTTTGAAAATATTTTTTAGTGCCACAAAATCTGATTTATGTCCTTTCGTTACCACTACAAAATATGTATCTGGATTCTCTGGAAGATTTTTTATTAAAGTTTCAATATCTCCAACTGTAACTCCCTCTATGTTTTCGTCTCTATCATCAAAAACTACAACTTCAAAAGGAGAATCTTTTAATATACTCATAAGATTTCTTCCAATATGTCCAGCTCCTACTATAACTATCCTATCATTTGGTTTAAAAGTTTTTATATATCCTTTGACACTTCCACCACAACTCATATCAATAGCATTTTGTCCATTTCCATTTAAGTCAAATTCAAAATATTTATTTTCATTTTTTTCGATACATTGTCTAGCTAGTTCGATAACTTTAAATTCGATTAATCCTCCACCAACTGTACCAATTATTTCATCTTTTGTAACTCCCATGATAGTTCCAGATTTTCTTGGAGTAGCTCCACTTGATTCTATTAAAGTTACAAGTGCCACCGATTGATTTTTTTCTATTTTATCATAAAGAATTTTCAATATAAGTGTTTCCATTTTTCTTTTCCCTCTCCTCTTTTAGTCTAAACATTATAGCTCTAAGAACTGCTCCTCCCAGTGAACGAGCTTTATCTGATATTGTAAAGCAATTATTTTTCTCTTCAATTCTAGGGTCAATATCTCCAATCTTCATATTTTCTGTAACTTCATAACCCTCTCTTATTATTCCTCTTAAAACTCCAGAAATTTTTCCTCTTATTTCTACATCTCCAACATATCCAATAATCTCATCTTTTTGGACTGTATCCCCTATTTTTTTTACTGAAGAAAATCTTCCGTTAGCCAAAGAATAAATAACTCTATCTTTTGAAACCCCTTTTATTTCTCCTGGGATTCCTGTATTTTTCATAGCTCTACCACTTGTTATAACTCTTCCAAGATTATGACCTCTCATTGTTTCAACAACTATATCCACATCTTTTCCTGCCTTGAAACCGTCTCCTAAAGCAATAGTTATAGGTGCCATCTCTTTTGTTGTTCCAAGATTTTTTTTGGCTATTATACTATCAACTACAACATCTGGTTTGATTTTTTTTATAATCTCTCCTTTTTCATCAACCATTATTGGAATGATTTTTTCGTTCCAACATTTTTCTATATCATTTTCATTTTCTACTTTTTTACAAATTATATTTTCTACTTGGATAATTCCGTCATAAATCGCCTCAGAAAAACATACACTTCTTCTTATTGAGCTAGGTTTTTCTATATCTAATATAAGTATTTTAAATCCAGACTGATAAAGAACTTCTGCAACTCCTGTTGCTAAATCTCCACCACCTCTAATAACAACTTTCATTTTATCCCTTTCTTTCAAATCCTATATATTTTATTTTTATTATACCATAAGATTTTAAAAATCAACACAGATAAAAATTCTAGATTGTTAACCTTTATAAAAAAAATGGTGTATAATCTCTGATAAAAAATATATACTGTTAGTATTGAAAAGTAGGGAGGAGTTGCAATGAATTTTGAAAAATATATAGAAAAAGAGATTACAAAGGAAGAGGCTTTAGAACTTACTAAATTAAAAGGAAGTGAACTTGTAGAGCTTTTTGCTGTGGCTAATAAAATAAGAGAAAAATTTTGTGGAAATAAAATAGAAACTTGTACAATAACAAATGCAAAATCTGGTAAATGTTCTGAGGATTGTAAATTCTGTGCTCAGTCAGAAAAATATAATACTCATATTCATACTTACCCTTTAAAAGATATAAAAGTTTTAGAAGATGAATGTAAAACAGCTATCGAACATAAAAGTGATAGATTTGCTATTGTTACAAGTGGTAAGGGGATAAAAAAAGGTACTCAAGACTATGAAGTTATAAAAAAATTCGCTGAAAATATGTCAAAAGATATTGAGGTTTGCTGTTCTATTGGACTTTTAGATGAAGATGAGCTACAAACTTTAAAAGATGCAGGAGTATCAAGATTTCATTCAAATCTTCAAACATCTATAAAATCATATAAAGATATCGTGGCTACAACTCACAATGTTTTAGATAGAATTGATACAATAAAATCTGCTCAAAAAGTTGGAATGAAAGTTTGTTGTGGTGGAATTATCGGAATGGGAGAAACTTGGGAAGATAGAATTGATATGGCATTTACTTGCAAAGAACTTGGAGTTGATGCTATTCCTCTAAATATTTTAAATCCTATAAAAGGAACTCCATATGGAGAGAGAGAAGTTTTAGATGCTTGTGAAATTTTAAAAACTATCGCTATTTTTAGACTTATTCTAAAAGATAAAAATATAAAAGTAGTGGCTGGTAGAGAAAGTATATTAAAAGATTTTATGGGAAGTGCATTTTTAGCTGGAGCTAACGGACTTATGATAGGTGGTTACTTAACTATAAATGGTAGAAGTATAGAAGATGATTTTAAATTTATAGAAAATATAAAAAAACTTTGGGAAAAATAGATTTCTTCCATTGCAATAGATTTTTTACTATGATATAATAATAAAAATTTTTTTAGGAGGTTTTACCGATGTACAATCCAAATTACTTAATGATGACAGCAGGACCTACTATGGTTAGAAAAAATGTAATGGAAAAAAGATCTGAATTTTTTGGAAATCCAGATATAGATGATGATTTTTTTAAATTTTATGATGAGCTTAGGGAGAAAACTTCCAAGATTTTTGGTTGTTCAAAATCTAATATAGTTATTATGAGTGGAGAGGGAATGGTTGGACTTGACAGTGCTTGTGCCTCTTTATGTGAAAAAGGAGATAGAGTCCTTATAATAGAAAATGGACTTTTTGGAGCAGGATTTGCTGACCTTGTAAGACCTTATGGTGCCACTCCTGTAACTTTAAGTTTTGATAGTAAAAATAAAATTGATGTAAAAAAAGTCGAAGAATTTTTAGAAAAAGACAGCAATTTTAAATTTGCAACTGTAGTTCACTGTGATACTCCTACTGGAGTTTTAAATGATGTTGAAAGTATTTGTAAACTTTTAAAATCAAAAGGAATTTTAACAGTAGTTGACACTGTTGCTGCTATTGGTGGAGAACATTTTAATATGGAAAGTTTTGGAGCTGACATCGCTCTTGGTGGTTCTCAAAAAGCTTTCTCTGCTCCTCCTGGACTTACTATTTTAGGAGTAAGTGATGATGCTTGGAGAGCTATTAAAAATAGAAAAGAACCTATCCCATCTTTTTATTGCAATCTTTCTTACTGGGACAGTTGTGTAGAAAATAAACTTTTCCCATATACAATGCCAGCTAGCGATATAATGGGATTTGAGCAAGCTATTGATAATTTATTAGAAGAGGGAATTGATGAAGTTGTAAAAAGACATCATAAAGTAGCTAAGTATTGTAGAGAAAAAATTCAAGAACTTGGATTAAAACTTTATATTGAAGATGGATTTGCCTCAACTGTTACATCTTTTTATGTACCAGAGGGATTTACACCAAATGAATTTATAAAACTTTTAAAAGAAAAACATCAAATCCTTATTTCTGGTTCTTACGGAGATTTTGCAAAATATATCCTAAGAGTTGGACATATGGGAGAATCAGCTACAATAGAAAATATTGATAAAGTTATTGCTGGAATAAAAGATATATTAAAATAAAAATTAGGGACTGTTACAAATTAAATATAAGATTAAAAATTACTACAGATTACGAAAAATTGATTTATTAAAAGCTCATCTCATTAAAATCACAAAACTCGCTATGCTCAAACAGTTGTGATTTTTAGTATTCGATATCGCTTTATAAATCTAATTTTTCTCCATAATTTCCGTAATTTTTAATCTATATTTTATCTATAAAATGTGACAGTCCCATATTTTATAAATGGAAAATTTAAGGGATAGATAAAAAAATTATTTATTTTTTAACAAAAATAAAGTATAATAGGTTTGGAATTAATATTTTTAATTCTAAAATAAAAACTTTATTAATGAGTATATACATATTATTTAAAATAAAATTAAAATTTGGAGGTTTATTTTATGAAAGATGGATTAAAAGAGGGTATGACTCTTACTCATACTAAAATTGTTGGAGCTGATGAAACTGCTGCTAAAGCTGCATCTGGGACTTTAGATGTTTACGGAACTCCATTTTTAGTAGCATTTATGGAAAAAACTTCTCTTGATATCGTTGCTCCTTTCCTTGATGAAACTGAATCAACTGTTGGTATCTCTATGAATATGAAACATCTAAGAGCTAACAAAATCGGTGATGAAGTTGTTTGTAAATCTACTTTAACAAAAATCGACGGAAGAAAATTAACTTTTGAAGTTGTAGCAACATACAAAGATATAGTTGTTGGAGAGGGAGTTCACGAAAGATTTGTAATAAATATTGAAAAATTCCTATCTAAATTAAACTAAGATATTTTTAAATATTTAATAATTTGGGAGAACTACTGTAAAAATAAAATCCAGTTGTTCTCTCTTTTATTTTTTAGAAATATAAAATTTGCCCTTGTATTTTAACACTTTTTTTGATAAAATATTCTTTCAACTAAGAAATAAAAAATTGACTAGGAAAATAAAAAATGATACAATGTATAGACTAATTTATGACTGGTTGGTCAAAATATTAATAGGCGAGGATAATTGATGAAAAATATCGAAAAAATAAAGCAAAATATACAAAAAATGCTTTCTGAAAAATTTCATAAAAATATAGATATCAACAATCTTTCTCTGATGAATGAGGGAGAGTATCTTAATGCCTCTGTTTTTAGATACTGTGATGATGAGTATGATTTTACTATAAAAGATTTCTCTGCATCTCCTTGGTTTTTGAAAAATACAATCGGTAAACTTTTTGTAAAAAGGGAGGGAAGTGCTTTAGAAACTCTTGGTGATAATCCGTCTATTACTAAAAATGTTGTACTTCTTTCTAAGCATACTTTGGCTTTTAACTTTATAAAAGGTGATGCTCTAAAAAAATTCCCCGATAATTCAATTCCAAAAGAGTATTTCTTAGAGTTAGAAAAAAATATAAAAAAGATGCACGATAAAGATATTGTCCATTTAGACCTAAGAAACCTTGGAAATATAATTATGGGAGAAGATGGACTACCATATATTATAGATTTTCAGTCTTATATCTCTGTAAAACATCTTCCAGAAAAATTAAAAAATATTTTAAAGGGAGCTGACATCACTGGAGTTTATAAATGTTGGAAAAGAAAATGCTCTGAACCTTTAGACCAAGAGAGAGAAAAATATTTTGAAGATTTTAACAAAATTAGAAAAGTTTGGATTTTTAGAGGTTACCCTTTAAAAAGATTAAAGGAATCTATAAAAAAATCTTTTAAGAAAAAATAAACACCAATTTGGATTTTTATCCTTGTTGGTGTTTTTTATTTTCTAACGAACAAACTTTAACTATAACCCCCTAGAAAAATCTAGTTTTATAAGGTATTTAGCAATAAAATTGAGAACAAAAAAATAAAAAAATTGTTATCTACTAACTTAGTATAATCTGTGATACTATATCTTCAAATAAAAAATTGGAGGTTAGGCTTATGAAAAAATTACTACTTTTACTTACTATGGTTTTATCTATTATTGGTTGTGGAAAAAAAGATGAAAAGATAAATATCGGAATCACTCAAATTGTTGAACACTCAGCTCTTGATGAAGTTGTCCAAGGTTTTAAACAAGCTCTTAAAGATAAAGGATATGATGATACAAAGGTAAATATTGAATTTCAAAATGCTCAAGGAGATTTCGGAGTTGCTCAAACAATAGCAAACTCTTACGTCCAAAATAAAAAAGATTTAGTATTAGCTGTTTCTACCCCATCAGCTCAAGCTATGTATAATGTTACTAAAGATATTCCAATTATAATCTCTGCTGTAACTGACCCTGCATCAGCTGGACTTGTGGGAGAAAATATAACTGGAGTTAGTGATATGGCACCAGTTGCTAAACAAGTGGGACTTATAAAAACTTTACTTCCTAATGCTAAAAATATTGGAGTTGTTTATAATACCAGTGAAGAAAATTCTTTAGTTTTAGTTGATATTTTGAAAAAAGAATCTTCTAAATATGGTTACACTATAAAAGAAAAAGGTGTAAATAATATTAATGAGATTGGACAAGCTCTTGATGTTCTTTTAAAAGAAGTTGACGTTTTATACACTCCAACTGATAATTTAATAGTTTCTGCCACTCCACTTGTTTTGGAAAAAGCTAAAGAAAACAGTATCCCTGTAATCGGTTGTATTGAAGACCAAATCAAACAGGGAGCTATTGCCACTGAAACTATAAGTTATAAAAATTGTGGATACCAAGCTGGAGAGATTGCAATAAAAATATTAAACGGAGAAAAACCAAATAATATTCCAGTTCAAATGCCAGAAAATACAGTTTTGATGATAAATGAATCTACTATGAAAAATTTAAATATATCTCTTCCTGATTCTTTAAAAGAAAGAGCCACTATATTATAATTTAAAAAGGTGTTGCAAGTCGCAACACCAATTTTTTTATTTTTATTCAGGAACTATCATCACTATACAAGGAGTATGTTTTACTACATAACTAGTAACAGAACCTATCATACGAGTTAAACCTTTTTTAGTAGATTTAGTCATTATAATAATATCTGTATTATTTATTGTAGCACATTTTACAATTTCTTTTCCTGGGTCAACAAATCCAACTTCACAGTTTATTTTATATCCCTCTAATTTTTGAACAGCTGGGCAAACAACACCTTGCATCTCTCTTTCTGCATCAGCAAAACTTCTTTCATCTATAAAAAGTTGTGCATCTTCCTTTACATACATAAGAGTTAATTCAATATCATCTGGGTGATATAATTCCTTTACTAATTCTACTGAGTGAAGACTTCTTTCACTTCCATCTAATGGTACTAATATTTTTTTCATAGCACTCCCCCCTTTAATATACTTGTTACTATATTATTCTATATGAGGAGATTTTTTCCTTTATTTTTTTAAAAATATTTCTAATTATATGAAATAAAATAAGCCATATTATATGTTAATAATGTATTTTTGTATGATTTTATATCGTAAATTGATGTTCTATTTTTTATTGTTACCCCTGTTCTTTTCAAATGTCTAAGAGCCTCAATGGGAGATGAAAAGTTTAAAATTTTTTCTTCTGAATAATACTCAATATTTTTAAAATATTTTTTTAGAATAATTAAAATATCTTCTATTTTTTTATATTTAAGTCCCACACCAAAATGCTCTGCTATCTCTTTTAAATTTCCATCAATGTAGATTGAAAAAGCTAGTTTCTCAGATTTTTTTGAAATACTTTCAATAAGTTTTTCCAAATCCTCTATCCATTGAAAACTAGAGCTTGAAATAACAATATCATAGTTTTTGATAATAGCCTCATTCATATCATCACAAATAAAATTTTTATAATTTATTTCTTTGAAATAATCTCTAGTGTTAAAGCAATCATTTAGATCAATCTCGTTTATTTCAAATTTTTTTAAAAATTCTCTTGTAAAAATCCCTGTACCACAACCAAGCTCTATAACTTTATCAAATTTTTGGTTATTGAATTTTTTTGAAATAAAATCGGTTAGATTCTCTGCTACTTTTTTTTGAATTATTGCATTCTCATCATAGGTAGAAAAATTTTTTCCAAACTCCATCTTAAACCTCACTAATATTTATAATTTTTTCCCAAGAATCAAAGTAATCAAAGGGATAATGACTTGCACTAATCTCTATTATTTTTGTGCCTTTTTCTTTGTAGTATCTTTTTTGATTTTTATAAGGGATAGTTTTATCTTCTTTTCCAATTATTGCTTTTGAAATAAAATTCTTTTGTGGAGAATAATTATCTTTTAAATATTTCAATTCATCTATCAACGAAATAATGCTTTTATTGTGTATATCATCAGAAATAAAACCAATATTTTCATAAAATTTTTTTATATTTTCTTCGTTCATATTTCTAAGAGTCAAGTCAAAAACTCTCTCTCCTATCCCGTTTTTTCCAATAATTTCTGGTGTGCCATTTATTGCAATAACTTGACTATATTTTATTTCATTATTTACTAAAAACTTCGATAAATAATAAACTCCAAAAGACCAACCAATAAAAATTATTTCATTGAAATCTTTTAGAATTTTTGTATCAAGGTCATATGGAAAGGATAGACTGATAACTTTATAATCTCTAGGGATTTTTATTTTTGAAATAACCTCATCTCCCATACCCCAACCATTAAAAAATACTATTAAGTTCATTTTTAAACTCCTTTAAAAAATCCAAAATCTCTTCCTTTGAAATATTTGGGTTAAGCCCTACTCTTATTCTCTCTGTACTTTTTGCCACTGTTGGACTTTTTATTGGATAGACAATATACCCTTTATCTCTTAGATTTTTGGATATAGTATCAGCTTTTTTATTATCTCCAATAATTAAAGCCATAATTTGAGAATCACAGATTGCATTTATCCCTAACTCTTTTATTTTTTCCTTTGAAAAATCTATAAGTTCCCAAAGTTTTTTTCTTCTATCAGAAAACTCCTCCATTTTTTCTAAGATAAATAGATTCCAAAGAGCATTTACTGGTGGTAGAGAGGTTGTATATATAATCTCTCTTCCAAAATTTATAAGATACTCTCTATAAATCTCATCACAGATTATATATGAACCTATTGAGCCTCCACCTTTTCCAAGTGGTATTGTCAAAAAATCTATATCTTTTAAAAGATTTTCTTCGTAAGCTATTCCATATCCAAAAACTCCATAAGAGTGTGCCTCATCTACCATCAAGTCAAATTTATATTTTTTCTTTAAATCTACAATTTTTTTGATAGGTGCAATATCTCCGTCCATACTATAAACTGTTTCGGTAACTACTAAAATATCATCATAGTCTTTTGTATATTTTTCTAAAATAGTTTCAAGATGAGCTATATCAAGATGTCTATATCTTACTGCCTTAGCACCACTTTCTAAAATTCCTGCATAGATACTTGAATGGTTTAGTCTATCAGTAATAATCAAAGAATTTTTATTATAAAAAGTTTCTATTATAGTTTTATTGGCAGAAAAACCACTGTTCATCACAAGGGAACTTTTACCATAGATTTTATTTAATCTCTCTTCCAACTCTCTTATTATTTTATAATTTCCTGTGATTAGTCTAGAAGAGCTTGAAGAAAATAAAATTTTATCTCTATATTTTTCTAAAAATTCCTCTTTTAATTTTTTATCTTGACCAATACCTAGATAATCATTTGATGATAGGTTTAAATCTTCCTCTTTAAAAATTTTTAAAGTTCTCAGATTGTTTTCTAATTTTTTCTTTTCTAATTGATTTTTTATATCTTCTATCTTCAAAATATCACCTATTTTCTTGAATTTATATATTCTTCAATGGAGATTTTGCATATTTCTAGCATTTTATCAATCTCTTCATAGGTAATTATAAAAGGTGGCATAAAATACATTGTATCTCCTAATGGTCTTAAGATTGCTCCGTGTTTCATTGCAATTTTATAGATTTCATAACCTGCTCTATCTGAGCTTTCAAATCTCTCTTTAGTTTTGCTATCTTTTACAATTTCCAAAGCTCCCATTAAACCAATCTGTCTAATCTCTCCAATGTAATCTTTATCCTTAAAAATTTCTTCAGCTTTTTTTCTTAGGTATTCCCCTTTTTTATTTATCTGTTCCAATATATTTTCCTCTTCAAAAATATTTAGAACCTCTAAAGCTATTCTACAACCGATAGGATTTCCAGAAAAACTGTGTGAGTGTAAAAATGATTTTCCCTCTAAATAATCAGAGTAAAAAGAATCAAAAATCTCTTGGGTCATTATAACTATGGACATTGGATAATATCCTGCTGTAAGAGCTTTTCCAACACACATTATATCTGGTGTGATTCCAGCCCACTCACTAGCAAACATCTTTCCTGTTCTTCCAAATCCCATTGCAATCTCGTCAACTATCATAGTGATATTTAATTTTTTAGTTAGTTCTCTTAATTTTTTCATATAGATTGGAGAATATATTTTCATTCCCCCTGCCCCTTGGACTATTGGCTCAATGATTGTTGCAACTATCTCATCACTATTTTCTGTCAAAACTTTTTCCATTTCACAGAAACACTCTGCATTACAACTTTCATATTTTTTCTTAAATGGACAGTTATAGCAATCTGGTCCTTGAACTTTTATCGCCTCTTTAATAAGTGGTTTATACTTTTGTGTGAAAAAGTCTATATCTCCAACAGCTAAAGCTCCAATTGTTTCTCCATGGTAAGAGTTTTTAATTGTAACAAGTTTATGTTTTTTAGTAAAACCTCTTTGATGTTGTGATTGTAGTGCTAGTTTTAATGCAATCTCCACACCTGAAGAGCCATTATCTGCAAAAAAGAGTTTTGATAAACCATTTGGCACTAACTTCATAAGTTTTTCTGAAAGTTCTATTGCTGGTCTATGAGAAAAATTTGCAAAAATAATATGTTCAATTGTATTTATTTGCTCATTGATAACTTTATTGATTCTAGGGTTACAGTGTCCCAAAGGATTTAGCCACCAACTTCCTACACAGTCCATATATTTTTTTCCAAACTCGTCCCATACATAGATTCCCTCACCTTTTTCTATTACCACTGGTGGAAATTTCTCATAATCTTTCATTTGAGAACAAGGGTGAAATATATATTTTAAATCTCTCTTTTGTAAATCGCTTAACATCTTTCCTCCTAAATATTAAAAAATTTGAATAGTTCCTCTTTTTCTATCTCTTTTTGATTTTCTCTGATAATTAAATGATTGTTTATGCCACTATCTTTTAAAACCACTTTTATATTGTCATCTTCAAAAATCTCTCCACTATATCCATTGAATACTATTCCGTGAATTTTTATTCCTAAACTTTCTAAAAATTTTATAGTTAACATTGCGTGATTAATTCCACCAACTTTTGTGTTTGCAACAAGTATCACTGAAAAATCTATTTTTTTTATAAAATCATAGATATATACTTTATCCCTTATAAGTGGCACATAAACTCCCCCTGCTCCCTCTACAAGCAAAGTTTCAAATTTTTCTTTTTTATTTTCGATTTCTTTATAAATAATATCCATATCTATTTTTTTATTTTCTATTTCACTGGCTAAATGTGGAGATACCTCTGGTATAAGAGTATAAGTACACATCTTATCATCATAAGGATTTCCAGAAAACTCAGCTAAAAATTTTAAATCTGGAGCTATCAACTTTTCATTTTCATAAAAGCAACCACTTTGAATAGGTTTATAATATCCTACATTTTTATATTTTTTTAACTCTTTATAAAGTAGAGCTGAAGTATAAGTTTTACCAACATCTGTTCCAACTCCTGTTATAAAAAATCCATCTATTTTCTTTTCCACACTACTCCCTCCTTTAAATCTCTAATTTTATTATAGGGTTCCCAAAGTAGATATTTCAAAAAAATAAACCTCATAGGTTAACAATATAGTTTTTAAAAGTTAACATCTAAGAAAATTTATATTTTTAATAATTACAAAAAATAAAAAAAGAGTTGTTGAATTTTTAATCTTATATTTCTTAAAATTACAACAACTCTTTAAAATAATTTTTCTATGCTTTTTTATTTTTTTCAAATACCTTGCTACGAATATCCTTGAAAATATTATTATACTTTGTTGATTTCATCTCTGGAAATGAATGGATAATACGTTTTTCAAGCCAAGATATCTCTTTCTCTCTTTTGCTATTAAGTTTTTCTATCTTTTCTTCAACATCTAAAAAATCTGAAGAAACTTTATTTCCCAATTTGTCTGAAAATTTATGTATATCATCTACTATCATCTGAAGTTTTTCCATTCTAGCATTAAGTTTTAAAACTGTTTTTACTGTTACAACAAAATCAATTATCATTAAAAGATAAAGTATTCCAAGAATCACTTCACCGAAAGATTTAGGAATCCATAAAACAATATCTCTTACTCCTGGGTGAACAATCTCTGTAACAAATACACAAGCTAGTCCCCAAATTATTGAAAATTTAAGGCAGATATATCCTCCCAAATTAAAATGCTCCTTTGAATAATCCCACCATCTATAATGGAAAGCCTTTTCCAAAATAAATCCTGTTAAAAATTCAATCAGAGAAGTAAGAATTACAGAGAATATAAACAGTACTATCAAGCTATTTTTAAAAGGATAGACAAAATACATTATAGTTATTACTCCTGCTCCATAGATAGGGCAATAAGGTCCATTTAGAAATCCTCTGTTAATAAACTTTTTAGTATTCAGAGCTGCATAACATACTTCTACACACCAACCTAAAAAAGAATAAATCAAAAAATAACATAAATAAACATACATATCTCTAGCCTCCTAAATTTAAGTAATAATTACATTCTAATACAATAATTATTTAAAGTCAAGGAAACTTTATTGTTATATATAAAATAAGGCTGTTGCAGAATTAACCTACAACAACCTTATTAAGTTATTTAAATTAAAAGTTTTATTTAATTAAACCTTTCTCGATTAAAAATTCTCTAGCCACATCTTCTGGTTGTTTTCCCTCTTCATCTACCTTGTAGTTAAGTTCCATCATCTCTTCATTAGTCAGAACTTCTCCTAATTTTTCAATAAGAGGTTTTACTTCTGGATATTTTTCAAGTGCTTTTCCTCTCATCAATGGGATTCCATTATATGGAGGGAAGAATTTCTTGTCATCTTCTAAAGTTTTCAAGTCAAATTTCTTTAAAAGTCCATCAGTACTAAAAGCGTCTATCACATCTACATCTTTATTAAGAAGAGCAATATATTTTGGTGATCCGTCTATTGCAACTTTTTCTTTCATTTTTAGTCCGTAAACTTTTTCTAATCCAACAAGTCCATCTTCTCTATTTATAAACTCAAAACTTGTACCAGATTTTAAACTAGGTGCAACCTTAACCAAATCACTTATAGTTTTAAGATTATATTTTTTAGCAGTTTCTGGAGTAACACTTAAAGTATAAGTATTATTAAATGACATCTCTTTAAAAGTATCTATATCATATTTCTCTTTAAAATCTTTTTGTAAAGTGGTTGAAATTTTTCCAAGATCATTTGTAGCTTGATAGTTAAAATAGTTTACATAAGCCACTCCTGAATATTCCATATAAAGATCTATCTCTCCCTTTTGGATAGCTGAAAAACAGATTTGTCCTCCACCAAGAGCCATTTTTCTATTGACTTTTATATCTGTATTCCCCTCTATAATATCTGCCATTAAATGTCCTACAATAAGTTGTTCTGTAAAATCTTTTGATCCAATTGTTATAGTTTTATTGCTAGCTTTTCCAAATGATTTTGCTGTTGTAAATCCAAGAAGAAAAGCAACTATCAAAGCAAAAATTCCTAAAATTATTTTTTGATTTTTCTTGTTTGTATTTTTGAAATCTTTTTGTAAACTTACTGGAGTTACCATTTTTTCTACAGTAGCTGCTAAGAAATCCACTGTAAGAGCCAAGATACAAGCTGGTATTGCCCCAGCTAAGATTTGAGCATTGTCAATAAGTCTTATTCCTGAAAATACCAAAAATCCTAATCCTCCAGCTCCGATAAAAGCTGCTATTGTCATAAATCCTACTGCTGTTACTGCTGATATTCTTATCCCTGCCATTATTACTGGTAAAGCTAAAGGGATTTGAATTTTTGTCAAAATTTGAAACTTTGTAAGACCAATTCCTCTAGCTGCCTCTAAAGTTTGAGGATTTATATTATCTATTCCTATATAAGTATTTTTTATAATTGGAAGTAGTGAGTATAAAACTACTGCTGTTACTGCTGGAGTTGTACCAATTCCTAAAAATGGTATCATAAATCCAAGAAGAGCCATACTTGGTATTGCTTGCATAATATTTGCTAAACCTAGCACTGGTTTATTTAGAGATTTTACATAAGAGATTAAAATCCCAATTGGAACTCCGATTAAAACTGCCATTCCAACTGATATAACTGTAAGCCAAATATGTTCCATCAAAAGATTTAAAACTTGTTCTTGATTATTTAAAATATATTGTATAAAATTCATTTTAGTCCACCTCTACATCTATATATTGTTGGCTCAGAGTAGTTACTAAGCTACTTTTTGTAATAAGCCCTTTTAAAATTCCATCTTCGTCTATAACTGGTACTGCTGAAGAATGGCTATCATTTACAACTTTAAGTGCAGAAGTTATATTGTCCTCTAAATATAATTTTGGGAAATTTTTCTCCATCACTGCTAGAGCTTTTATTGTTTTATCCTTTTGTTTTCTGATATTTTTAGGCTTTACTATTCCTAAAAGTTTTCTTGATTTCATATCTATTACTGGAAGACTATCTATTTTGTTGTAACGCATTTTCTCGATACAGTTCATTATAGATGCCTCTTTAGTTGTAGTAATAGGTCTTTCTATCATTATATCTTTTACTTTTATATACTCTGGTGATGCCCAAATTCTATTTTTTCCAACAAAGTTTGATACATATTCATCAGCTGGATTTTTTAAAATATTTTCTGGTGTATCATATTGTAAGATTTTTCCATCTTTCATTATACATATCATATCTGCTATTTTTATAGCCTCGTCCATATCGTGAGTAACGAAAACTATTGTTTTTCCAAGTTTTGATTGAAGTCCTACAAGCTCGTCTTGTAAGTCTGATCTTGTCATTGGGTCAAGAGCTGAGAAAGGCTCGTCCATTAAAATTATCTCTGGATCAGTGGCAAAAGCTCTAGCCACTCCAACTCTTTGTTGTTGTCCTCCACTAAGTTCTGTTGGGTATCTATCCAAATAAACACTTGGATCAAGTCCCACCATATTCATCATCTGAATTGTTGTATCCTCTAGTTTTTTAGGCTCAACTTTCTCTAATTTTGAAATAAGTTGAATATTTTCTCTGATTGTCATATGGGGAAAAAGTCCTGTTTGTTGGATTACATATCCCATTCTTCTACGAAGTTTTATAACATCATATTTTGTGATGTCCTCTCCGTCTATTAAAATTTCTCCTGATGTAGGGTGAATCAAAAGATTTATCATCTTTAGAAGAGTTGTTTTTCCGCAACCACTTCCACCAATGATTGCTACAAGATGTCCTGTTTGAATCTCTAGATTTATCCCTTTTAATACTTCATTTCCTTTGAAACTCTTGGTTATACCTTTAAATTCTATCATCTTTTTTTCTCCTTCCAAGCAGTTAAATTATTTTTTATCAAAAAAAAGCACCATAACAAAAAGTCAAGGTGCTGTAATTTTTACATAACAAAACCAGACTCTTTTCAATGCTGACGAGGTTAGCTGACGGGCTCGGACTGAAAAGTGTCCTATTCATCAAGAAATACGCCCCTATTTATTGGGTCCCCCGCTTTATATTTATATAATATAAATTAAGCAATATGGTATTATTTTTTAGAGTAATTTTACTACTATGTTTTTCTTCTGTCAAGTTTTTTGAAAATTTCTAAAAATTTTTTTTATTTTTTGCCGTCTTTTTAGTGAAGTTTATTTTATGTATGTTTAATATAATCTTTTAATTATGATATTATATTTTTGTGTTATTTCCTTGACATTTAGATATAAAAAATATATAATGCAAATATAAAATATTAATAAAAGAGGTGATCATCATAGAATATCAAATTTTAATTTGTGGGATTCTTTTATTTGTTAGCCTTTGCTCTATTAAACTTTCTAGAGTTGTGCAAGTGCCTTTTTTAATTATGTTTATTTTTATTGGAATACTAGCTGGTTCTGAGGGAATAGGAGGAATATATTTTGACAACTTTACTGTTGCTCAAAATATTGGTAACTTTGCTCTTCTATTTATTCTTTTCTCAGGAGCTTTGGAAACTAAAAAAATCGATGCTCTTTCAGCTCTGTATCCAAGTGGATTGCTCGCCACTGGTGGAGTTTTTCTTACAGCTATGATAGCTGGAGTGTTTACTTATTTTCTTACTAACTTTTCGTTTATTGAATCACTGATATTTGGAGCTTTTGTTTCTTCTACTGATGCAGCAGCAGTTATGTCTATCTTGGGAGAATCAAAATTAAAAAAAGATATTAAAACTGTAATTGAGATAGAATCTGGAAGTAACGACCCTATGGCTTACGCCCTTATACTATTTTTAATCTCTATATTCAAAGCTGGTTCTCTTGATTTTATTGGTGGAATCTGGTTTTTGATAAAGCAGATTGTACTCGGTGGAGCAATGGGATTTTTATTTGGAAAATTCACTGTGCCATTTAGTAGAATTATAAAAATACAAAGGGAAGAATTTTTAATAATTCATATTATCTCTTTCCTATTTATATGTTATTCTGGAACAAACCTTATTGGTGGAAATGGATTTTTGGCAATATATATAATGGGAATATTTATTGGAAATGAAAAATTTGATTTTAGAATAAATCTTTTGAGAAATATGAGAGCTTTCTCTTGGCTTATGCAGATAACTATGTTTATTTTGTTGGGACTTTTAGTTTTCCCAAGTCAACTTTTATCAGTTATTTGGAGAGGAAGTATCCTTGCAATATTAATTATAATCATTGGAAGAATGATTGTTGTCTATGGTCTTTTATATCCATTTAAGTATACTTTAAAAGAAAAATTCTTTATATCTTGGGCTGGACTTAAGGGAGCTGTACCGATTATTTTCTCAATAATGGGAGTTACGCAAAATCTTGAAAACTCTCAAATGATGTTTAATATGATTTTCTATATGGTTGTTTTCTCTGTTATGTTACAAGGAACTACTTTGAAATTTGTGGCTAAACACTTGGGACTTTTAGAAGAAGACGACAGTCCTAGTGATGAACTGCCTATTGATGAATTGGAGGAGTTAGCTTTAAAAAGATTGTATCTAACTGAATCTTCTGATTATACTAATAAACAGATAAAAGATTTGGGACTTTCTAGCAAGAAAATCCATATTATCTCTGTAAAAAGAGGAGATAGATATATTATCCCTAATGGTTCTCTGACTCTTCTTGCTGGAGACCAAGTGCTTTTCTCACAAAGTTAATAAAAATCTATATTATATGGCTGTTATTTGTTTATAACAGCCTTTTTTTATATTTTGAATTTGGCACATAAAAAATTCATTTTTTTTGAATTATTTTTTCTAAGTTTTTTCCTATTTTTCATTTTTCATTGGTATTTCAATCTAAAATATTTCATTTTTTATCTTAATACATTATTTTTATAATAATTAAAAAATATATAAATTCAACATCTCTTTTTTAAAAGATTTAAAAATTAATTCATTTTAGATATTTTTTTGAATTATTTTTTTATATATATTTTCTTTTAATATTTCAGTTTTCATATTCTGACCTTTTCCTCTAATCTTTTAATATATTATTTTTTTATAGAATTAAAAGATTTTTTTAACTTTTTTTTATTTTTTATTTCCAAAGATATTGACATTTTTATCATTTTATTATATCATAATTAAAACAAATTTAACGTTTGTTTTCTAGATAAACTATTTTTTTATAAAACAATATAATTGTTTATAATTTTAAAAGGGGTGAAAAATATGCTTAACTTGAAAAATGGAGCTAAATATTTAGGCTTAATGCTTATCGGAGCTCTTGCTACAACTTCTTATTCTGCTACTGACGTAAAAGACAAAGGAACTGCTACAAACGTTGCTTTTAACAAAAGTTTTACTCCAGTAGAATACAAAACTGAAGGGAAACCTAACGTATTAATTATATCTGTTGATGACTTAGGATATGGACAATTAAACTTTGATGAAAAAGCTTTCGACAAAGAAGTTCTATCTAAAAAAGTTATACCTGATAGATATAAAGTAGATGTTGATAAAGCTATAGAGGCTGCTAAAAAATCTACTCCAAACTTAAGAAAATTACAAGATCAAGGGGTTATGTTAACTCAAGACTTCGTATGTCACGGAGTTTCAGGACCATCAAGAGCTGCTTTCATGACTTCTGAATTCCCTTCTAAATTCGGAATTTACAGTAACGACGACGCTCAAGACGGAGTATCAGTTGATCATAAATTCTTAGCAGAATTATTCCAAAACCACGGATATGAAACTTCTGCAATAGGAAAATGGCACTTAGGAAGAATCACTAACGTTCCTGTACCAAAAGAAAAACAAACAAGAGATTATCACGACAACTTTACAACTTATTGTGACGAACCATTCCAACCTCAAAACAGAGGATTCGATTACTTTATGGGATTCCACGCTGCTGGAACTGCATACTACAACTCTCCAAGTTTATTCAGAAACAGAGAAGTTGTTCCTGCTAAAGGATATATCGCTGATCAATTAACTGATGAGGCTATAGGAAGAATCAAAGAATCTGGAGATAATCCATTCTTCATATACTTAGCTTACAATGCTCCACATATTCCATTAGAACAACACGCACCTAAAAAATATAGAATATTTGACACTGGAAATGAAGAAGTAGATAAATACTACGAATCAATCTACGCTGTTGACCAAAACGTTGGAAGAGTTATAAAACAACTTAAAAAAGAAGGAAAATTAGATAACACTATCATAATGTTCTTCTCTGACAACGGTTCTGTTATCGACGCTCCATTACCAATGAACGGAATTTTCTCAGGAAATAAAGGAGAAACATTCAACGGAGGAGTACATATCCCTGGATTTATCACTTGGAAAGATGGTTTAAAACCTGGTACATATGACAAAATGGTTTCTACAATCGACTATATGCCTACTGCATTAGCTGCTGCAGGAATCGAAATTCCAACTGAATGGAAAGAAAAAATAGACGGAGTTAACTTATTACCTCACTTAACTGGAGAAAATACTGGAAATCCTCATAGCGAATTATTCTGGGCACAACCTAGAGCATTCCACTGGGATCCAATCAACATTCCATTCTGGAGAGATTACGATAAATATGTAACTGGTGAATCAGATTACTATCCAAAAAATCCATACATGGAAAGTCTATCAGAATTCTCTTGGACAGTAAGAGACAATCAATGGACATTACACTATTATGTTGGAGATAATTCTTATGCTCTTTACGATTCTGTAAACGACCCTCAAGAAATCAACAACGTAATAAAAGATCACCCAAAAGTTGTAAAAGCTCTTAAAGCAAAAATGAGAGAATACTTAACAACTAAAGCTATAAGACCTAACACTGACAATAACTTACCTAAATACAAACAACTTATAGCAGCAACAAAATAACTAGATTTTGGAGGATACTTGAAAAATGGTAAATTTTATGATTAAGCCTACAAGTTTTCAATGTAATGCAGCTTGTAAATATTGTTTTTATCTTGAAAAAAAAGAATTTATGATAAATGATGAACAAAAAAAAGTAAAGATAATGGATATTGAACTTGCTAAAAGATTCATTGAAAAAAGAGTTGTGGAAGAAAAAACAAAAGATATTTTTTTCACTTGGCAAGGAGGAGAACCTCTTTTAGCTGGACTTGATTTTTACAAAAATGTTGTAAAATATCAAAAGGAACTAGCTAGACTTTTTGGAAAAAATATTCACAATGCCGTACAGACAAATGGTATGTTAATCACTGAACAATGGGCTAAATTTTTTAAAAAAAATGAATTTTTAATTGGAATCTCTATTGATGGAGATCAAGAATTACATAATATCTACAGAAGAACTCCTGCAAATCGTGGTACATATAAAGAAGTAACTAGAGGAATCAGATTTTTAGAAGAATACAAAGTAGAATACAACACACTTACTGTTGTAAATAATTTCAACGTTAAATATCCAATGGAAGTTTATAATTTCCTAAAATCTATAGGTTCAAGGTTTATTCAATTTATTCCTGTAATTGAAACTGTGGATATGGACGAAAACTACAAACCAGCTTGGATAGACAACAAAGATTTTATTGCAAAACCTACTGATTTTTCTGTTAATCCTCTTGAATATGCTAAGTTTATGAATACTATATTTGATGAGTGGATTAAAAAAGATTTTAATAGCGTGTCTATTCGTATGTTTGATTCTTTACTTTCGAGATTCTCTGGACACGAACAAACTTTATGTGTTTTCAAAGAAAGTTGCGGAGGAAATAATGTGGCTTTAGAAAGCGACGGTACTCTATACCAATGTGACCACTTTGTTTATCCTGAAGATAGATTTAAAATTGGTAACTTCCAAAAAATGAGTCTTACTGAAATTCAAGATAAAACTTCTGTTTTATCAAATCTAAAAAAAGATATTAGCTCTAAGTGTAAATCTTGCAAATGGCTAGAAATATGCCACGGTGGTTGTCCAAAACATAGATTTGTAAATATTAATGACTCTCAAGAAAGAGTTAGTTACTTCTGTGAGGCTTATCAAAATATTTTTGAACACATAACTCCAGGTTTAAATCTTATGGTAGAATTTAAAGAAAAAAGTATCCCTTGGGCATTATTCCCTAATGCTATAGAAAAATTATATTAATAATTTATATCCCCCTTTTAAAAGAGGGGGATTTTTTTATATATCCTCATTTTGGAATTTATTTATTTTTAAGAAAAAGTTATATATAAACTTTAATTCTTCTTCGTTATAGTTCTCCCAAAGGAATTTATAAAAATTATCCTCTGTTTCCTCTATCTTATTATAAAAATCTTCATAGGCTTTTCTTCCTGTTTTGGTAAGTTCTACATAAATATCTTTTTTATTTCCCTCTTCTTGAAAAGTTTTGATGTAATTTAATACAGAGAGTTTTTTTATTACTTTGCTAGTGTAACCTTTACTATTTTTTATCTTTTTTGATAGCTGAGTTATATTTATTCTATCACTAGAACCAATGCAATAAATATAATTGTAATCTGTCAAAGTCAAATCTTTTTCTAAGTTTTCTTTGAAATAATTATTGTATTTATTATTGAGATGTACAAATTCTTGCATCTCTAGATAGATTTCTGGTATATATCCAGCTCCTCCGTCTGTCTTTAAAAATTCCTTATAAAACTCTCTACTATCCTCTATTAAATTAAAAAATTTTTTTATTGCTTTATTTGAAATATTTATCACCTCTTTCTATTTTAGATAGTTTCCTTGGAAACATTATAACCTTTATTTAATTTATTTCCAAGTAATTTTATGTATTTTATTGAATATGTTTTATTTTTGAATTGTTTCATATGAAACTATTTTTACGAGTTCTGTTTGTGGCTTTTCTTTCTTATTCAGAATATTGACTAATATTATATTGTCTAGTATACTAAAAAGTAGATAAATATATTTTTTAAGGAGGTTTTTTTATGAAAAAAGGGTTTTCTGTTTTACAGAGAGTCGGTAGAGCATTTATGTTGCCAATAGCTGTTTTACCTATGGCCGGTATACTTTTAGGAGTTGGAGGAGCATTTACTTCTAAAGCTGTTATCGACACTTATCATCTTACTTTTTTAGAGCCTGGAACTATTTTAAATAAAATATTAGTTCTTTTCTCTAACTCTGGTTCTTTTGTTTTTGCTAATCTATCTGTGATATTTGCTGTTGGAGTTGCAATCGGTCTTGCAAATCAAAACAAAGAGACTGCAGCACTATCTGGGTTATTAGGATTTTTACTTTTCCACACTGTTATAGGAACTGTACTTGGATTTATGGGATATACTGCTGATACAACTACAGTTCAAGCTTTTATGGACAGTGGATTTTCTTATGATGTAGCTGTTGGAAAAGCTGCTCTTTATACTAAGGAGCTTGGAATATTTACACTACAAACAGGAGTTCTTGGAGGAATTATCTGTGGTTGTGTATCTGCTATCATCACTAATAAATTTTCTAACAAAACTTTACCAGATTATTTAGCTTTCTTTAGTGGAAATAGACTTGTACCAGTTTTAACAATGGTATTTTTTATCCCACTTGGAATAGTTGTTCCATTTATTTGGCCGTCTATATTCTCTGCTGTTGTTAAAGCTGGAGCTGCTTTCACTGCAATGGGACCTTTTGGTACTTTCCTATATGGAGTTACTGGAAGACTTCTAAATGTATTCGGACTTCACCACGCTGTTTATCCATTATTCTGGTATACAGAACTTGGTGGAAGTATGGAAATTGCTGGTCAATTAGTTTCTGGAGGACAAAGAATATTCTTTGCTCAACTTGCTGACCCTACAACTTTACATTATTCAGCTAACGCTACAAGAACTATGACTGGAGGATTTTTACCAATGATGTTTGGACTTCCTGCTGCTGCTCTTGCTATGTATAGATGTGCTGATGCAAGTAACAAAGCTAAAGTAAAAGGAATTTTAATTTCTGCTGCTTTAACTTCTTTCTTAACAGGAATAACTGAACCATTAGAATTTACTTTCTTGTTCGTTGCTCCACCTCTATATATAATCCACGCTCTTTTAGAGGGAATCGCTTATGGAGTTTTACACTTCCTTAATGTAGCAGTTGGAATTACTTTCTCTAGAGGAATCATCGACTTTACTTTCTTTGGTTTACTTCAAGGAATGGCAAAAACTTCTTATCAATGGATATTAATTTTAGGACCATTCTACTCTATTATCTATTATTTCATATTCAAATTTATGATAGAGAAATTTAACTACAACACTCCAGGAAGAAATGAGGGAGAGGCAAAACTTTACACTAGAAAAGATTTCCAAGGAAGTACAGGAGAAGACTTAACTGATGAAATAGTTGTGGCTCTTGGAGGAGTTGAAAATATAAAAGGTATCGACGCTTGTATCACAAGACTTAGAGTAACTGTTAAAGATAGCAAAAAAGTTGCTCCTGATTCAAGATGGAAAGAATTAAAATCTCAAGGAGTTATAAGAAGTGGAGAGGGTATCCAAATAATCTACGGTACTCAAGCTGAGATTTATAAAAACAAAATAATCAAAAAATACAATCTATAATTATAAACTTTAGGGGGTAAAAATGAATTTTAAAAGTTTTATTACATTATTCGGTGTTACTTCAACTCTATGTTTCGGAAACCAAGTACCTTTTAGGGCGATAGGGGAAGTTTTTGATTTTGGTCCTCAAGTAAAAGAGATAGTTTTAAACTTTGATGAACCATTAAATACAAAGAGTATAGACAAAGATACTTTTAAAGTTATTGCAGTTTCTTCTAATTCAGTTCCTAGAAAAATTACAGATATTAAATTTCCTAATGATAAAACAGTGGTTTTGGAATTGGAATTTGGGCAAAATATCAAAGGGGCTGAGATTTTAAGATGGGACGAAAAATTATTTTCAAATATAGAAATTCCTATTGATTATTCTATAGTTCAAACTAAGGCTATTGAAACAAAAGATGGTAAACCTTTAAGTATTGAAAATCAAAAATATAAGATTAGTGATTTAGAGGTTGAGGGTGTAGAAAAATTTTCTTCTGGAGAGATGTTTGGATTAAAGTATAGAGATTTTAAACCAAAGTTAGATAAGAAAAAACACCCATTGATTATCTGGTTGCACGGAGCTGGAGAGGGTGGAGAGAGCAATGCTACCCAAATATTAGGTAACCGTGGAGGAGTGGCCTTTGTAGAAGAGGAAAGTCAAAAGATTTTCGATAACCCTTATGTACTTGCTCCACAAACTCCTACTTTTTGGATGAAATCATTTATGGTAGGAGATAGAGAGCTTATTGGAGAGAAAGATTATACTCCTGACCTTGTAAATCTAATAAAAAAATATTTAGATGAAAATCCTAGTATCGATAGAGATAGAATATATATTGGTGGGTGTTCTATGGGAGGATACCAAACATTTAAAACTTTGGTAGCTGACCCTGAGATTTTTGCTGGAGCTTTTATCACTTGTCCAGCTTATGAGCCATCAAAAGAGGAACTTGAAAAAGTAAAAGATATTCCTATCTGGCTTGTACACGCATCAAGTGATACTACTGTGCCTGTTAGCAATTCTAGAAACTCTTTTAAATATCTAAAATCTCTTGGAGCTGACGTGGTCTACACTGAGTATGAAGAGGTTGTTCGTGATGGAAATAAATATGACCCTCACGGTTCTTACTTCTATACTTTACACAATGACCCATTCTCTGGAGACGGAACACATATATTCCAATGGATTGCATCTAAGAAATTAAATAATAAATAGGATTTTAAATTGGTTACTATCTTTTGAGGTAGTAACCTTTTTTTATTTTTTATCTATTACAAAAGATTATCTTTTTTTTATTATCTCTTTTATAGCTTTTTCAGTGGAGATTTCCCCTAAAGCAACCTTTAACAAAAATTCAATCTCTTTTTCTGTAAAATCATTTCCCTCTAGTTCATTAGAGTGGATTGCATACTCCATACTAGAGATTGATTCTTTATTTTTTTCATATATTTTTCTAAAATCTGGGTCTTTTAATTTTTTCTTTATAAAATCTTTAACTTTTATTTTTTCTTCCATTTTTTCCTCCCTAAATCAAAGATCTTTAATGTATTATACTATATTTTTTAAGAGTTTATAAAAATTTTTTCCGTAGTTTTTCTAGGATAGTCCATAGCAAAAAATGTAATAGAGTATATCAATAAAAAGAGAAAAGATTTAAAAGTAAAATTTATATTAAACATTAGAATTTCCATAAGGTTTAGCAAAAACAAATATTTTTATAAAAACTTCTATTATAATGAATATTAACTATAAAAATGAGGTAATTTTTTATCTATATAACTTCTTAAAATAACTTAGATTATAAAATTTGAGGTAAATATATAAAAATTTTTACCTCACTGTAACTTATTTAAAATAAATATATTGTATTAAAATGAGGTAAAAAATTAAGATTTTATACTCCCCCCTTATATAAGAGTTTTTTTAGTTAATTTACTAAAATATTATTTTAATAAATATATAAATGTAGGGAGGTCCACATTTTCTACCTCAAAATTGATTTTTTCGATATAAAAAATTTAATTTACTAGTTTTAAAATGAGGTAATTTTTAAAATATTTTTACCTCATCTTACCTCATTGTTTTATATTTCTAATAAATATAAAGGATTAAAAAAATAATTTTGATGCAACGATTTAAAAAAATGATGTAAATAAAAATAAATATAAAAAGGCTGTTGCATTTTTACAACAGCCCTACCTATTTCTTATTTCTCCTCTTGACTTATAACCACTTTCTTAGAGTTATAAGTTCTTAATTTTCCTTTTTCCTCTCCATTCAAACGGATATAATCTCTTTTTACATTTCCATTAGGGTATCTTTCAAGGATATAATTTTCCTCTTTCAATGCCCCTTGGACAGTATATTTTTTAGTTGCTACCAATTTTTCATTATTATCATAGAAATTCTCTTGTGCAATTTTTCCCTCATTAGTAAACTTATTCTTTTGGATAGTATTTTTTATCTTACCGTTTTCCACATTTAATACTTCAGCTACCTCACCATTTCCAAGTCTACTAATAGCCACTCCTGTAAAAGGTTTATCTGTCAAATAATCATAAATCTCTTTATTATCGTTATAAAGACGAAATACTAAATTTACAGGTTTACCAGATTTATCCATAATCTCTTCTAACAATGGAAACTTCACTTCATCATTTTTAAATACATTCCAACCAATTGTTGTAGATTTATAATAACTAGAAGAATTACGTAAATAATAAGTTATATCCTCATATTGTTCCATCTCTTTCAAAGCCTTTTCATCATTTTTGGCTATATATTTTCCCAAATCTTTATATATCTTATTAACTTCCTCACGAGCATCTTTCTTTTGTAAAATCTCTGCCCTATAAAGAAGTGAAAACTTTTCTTCTTTGTTCAATTCTTTGTATTTTCCACAAGAACATAAAATTAATATTGTAGAAAAAATAAATAAAATCTTTTTCATAATTTTATTCCTCCTCTACTGATTTTTCCTTATTCATCAAGATAAAAGATACACCCATCAAGACAATAGCTACAAATAGTCCAAACCAAGCAAATGAGAATCCAACACCTTTTCTTGCTTGTGATTCAAGACGCATCATTTGCATAAATACATATATAAATGACACTCCCCATAGACCAATAGCCATAGCGATACCTGATTTTAAGAAAAACTCAGATTTTTTATAGGCTGAATATGAAACGAAACCTCCACAGATAATCATTAAGATAACTATAAATCTTACCATAAATATTTGTGAAGAAAGGTCTATAAACATACTTAGTTGCTCTACATCAGATAGATTCATAAAACCTAATCTCATTGTTTTTACAAATGGTATATTAATAGAAACCAGTGGCATAAGAGCTGACAACATATATAGAACTCCAGCTCCAACACCAATCATATTATAGTTTTCACTTTTTATATTTTCTCCCAATTTGTTTTGTACCAACTCTTCTGATTTAGAGTAGATTTTTTCCATATTTTCTTTAAGGTCCCCTTTTAAAAGTTCCTCAGATTTTTCACGGATATTTCCAAAAGTCTCTTTTAAGTTTTCCTTATTTAAAATATTTTTTTCCTCTTTAGCAAAAACAAAAGTTGTAAACTCTCCCTCTTCCAATGTTTTTTGTACCTCAGATATTCCCATTGGAGTAGGGATTTCTATTTTTTCATATTTTAATTCTTGAAGTTTTGTATTTAAAATCCCTTTTGCTACACGGTCAATACTCTCTTCTTTTTCAGCTATTCCAGTAACTCCCTCAAAGTCAGGAAATTTTATTAAAAACTTTTTATTTTCTAATTGTTTTACCACTGCAATATATCTATCCATTTTTATCCTCCTATTTACTTATGCTTTGTCTTGTTTGTCTAGGCTTTGGACTAGTTGAATTTTCAACAACTGGTTGTTTTGGCTCTGCTGTTGCTTTTTTAGTTGTTGTTGGTTTAACAGGTTGTGGATGAGTATTTGCTATTAATTTTCCATTCAAATACACACGAGTTCTAACTTGCTCTGCATTTATTCTTAAATCTCTATTTAAACGATATTGGTCATATGCCCAGCTCATTTGTTGAGGTCCTGCCATAATCAAACTACTTCTTGACATTACCCCTTTATCAACTATTCTTCCATTAAGGTCATACACAGGAAAATCTATTATTATATTTAAACTAGAGTTTGTTTTATTTTCTACTAAGGCTCCTGCCCATAGTTCTATCCCTACACCATCTACATATTTTATATCAATCTTATAGTTTTCCATTACAAAATATTTTGATGTTGGTGTTTTTGGAAACACTGTTGCAGGTTTACTTGTTGCAAGTTTGCTTATAAAGTCTGATACATTATTAATACCTGTTTCTATTCCATTAGAGATTGTGTCCAATACATTATTTACATTTGTATTGCTACACCCTGTCATAAAAAGTGATGATACAATACTTAAAGTTACAAAAATTTTTTTCATAAATCTACCCCCAAAAATTATATTCTTTCTCCATTTACATATTTATATACTTCTTCTTTTCCATTAGAATATATATATTTAGCATCTCCATCAATGACACCATTTTTATAGTTATAAATCTCTTTATCTCCGTTATAGAAATAATATGTTGCTTGTCCAGATGCTACACCATTTTTATAACTATATTCCTCTCTGTCATCATTTTTAAATATTATCTCAGCTTTTCCCTCTTTTACTCCATCTTTATAGGAATAAATTTGTTTAGTTCCGTCAGAATAAACTATAACAGCTTTTCCTTGATATTTTCCATCTTTTTCTTTTTCGATAGTTTCAGTTGAAGTGATTTGATTATTACTTAGGTTAGTTACAATAATCTCTCCATTTTTCTTATACTCTTTATTTCCAATAATCTGTCCCTTAGAGTTTTTTATCTCTTCCATTTTTAGAGTTGTATCTTCTATATTTAACTTTTTCTTAATCTCATTTATATCTAAAGGCTTGTAAGGAGATGCTACCTTTCTCTCTCCTATTCCCAAATCATACTGAAATTCACTTACAGTATTTTCTATAAAATCTATTGTAGGATTTTTCTTCTTTCCTAAAGACCCCCCTGAAAGTCCCCAAGAAATTATTCCAGATGCTAAAATAGATACCACTATTCCGATACATAATTTCTTTTTTTCTTCCATAAAAATCTCTCCTTATACATTTTTTAAGCTAAATATTTTATTATTATAAGATTACCACAAAACTATCATATAATCAAGTTTTTTCTAAAAAAATGTTGACAATAAAAAAAGACAGATTACTCTGTCTTGATTTATATAATATTTAAAAATTATAATGCAGCTTTAGCAGTTGCAGCTAATTTTGCAAATCCTTCAGCGTTGTTTAAAGCCATATCAGCTAAAACTTTTCTGTCTAAAAGGATTCCAGCTTTTTTAAGACCATTCATAAATGTAGAGTAAGTCATTCCGTTTAATCTTGCTCCAGCGTTTATTCTTATGATCCATAATTGTCTCATTTTTCTTTTGTTAACTTTTCTATCTCTTGTAGAGTAAGCCATAGCTCTCATAACAGCTTGTTTAGCTTGTTTTATAACGTCACCAGATGCTCCTCTAAATCCTTTAGCAGCTTTTAAAACTTTTTTATGTTTTCTTCTTCTTACTATTCCAGTTTTAACTCTCATTATTATCCTCCTCTAATTTATATATCCGAAAATCGAATTATCTTCCAACTCCGTATGGTAATAATCTAACCATAGCTGTTTTATGCACGTTATCTAAAATTACAAAGTCTTTTTTCATTCTATTTTTTCTTTTTCTAGTTTTTTTAGTTAATATGTGGCTTTTTCCTGAGTGTTTAGCAACATATTTCCCTTTTCCTGTTACTTTGATTCTTTTAGCTGTTCCTCTATGAGTTTTCATTTTTGGCATTTTTGTGTTCCTCCTCTCAAATTACAAACCTATTTTTTTAGTGACAATAATAAATGCTTTTGTGCATCTTTATATCTTTTTTCAACTTCAGCAAATCCATCAAATTTACTAGCTACGTCATCAAGAAGTTCTATTCCCATATCTTCGTAACTTCTTTCTCTTCCGAATTGTACTAAAGTAACTTTAACTTTATTATCTTTTTCTAAGAATTTTTTGATACTGTTGATTTTTGTTTCTAAGTCGTGAGTATCTATTCTTGTTCTTAATTTAACTTCTTTAACAACTATTTGTTTTTGTTTTTTCTTAGCATCTTTAGCTTTTCTAGTTTGCTCATATTTATATTTTCCAAAATCCATTATTTTGCAAACTGGTGGAGCTGCATTTGGAGAAATTTCTACTAAATCTAGATTTTCTCTTCTTGCCATATCTAAAGCCTCGTTAGCTGTCATTATTCCTAGTTGTTCTCCAGAATTAGATATGATTCTAAATTCTTTCCCTTTTATTTTTTCATTTATTCTAATTTTGTCAGAAATAGCCGACACCTCCTAATAAGATAATCATATAAAAAAACGAGGTCAGACTAACCCCGTTATAAAATCAAAATAATTATTATTTTAATTACTCGTTACCTTATAAAAGCTCGTAGCCTGTAAGGTGAGAAACGGGAGTTTCTACTTCATTAATTCAACTATGATAGTATACTATATATTTCCTATTCTGTCAAGCATTTTTATTCAAAAAATCTATATCTTCCAATTCTTTTTTAGTTGATACCTCGTAAATATACACATCATCAAGATTTTCTTTTATTATCTTTTTTCCACCAATATCTCCAGAGAGTTTTTTTAAATCCTCAAGATACTTCCAAGAAAAAATACAAGGATTTCCCATTGATTTTTCAAATGCCACAGCACCTATCCCTTTATCACTTTTTAAAAAACTTTTGATAAAATTCTCTATAGTGGAGCTTTTTGTATAGGGCTGGTCACATACCATAAACATTATATAATCACTTTCAGATTTTTCACTTTCAGAAATCCCAAAGATAATAGAAGTAGAAATCCCCAATTCACTTTGAGGATTTTCTACATAAATCATATTTTTAGAAAGTACATATTCTTTTATCTCTTGATATTTAGACACCACTATTATATTTTTTATAGTCTCTTTCAAAGATTTTTTTAAATCATCAGCTAAATCCACCGAATATTTAAACATCTCTTTTCCATTTATCTTATAAAGTAGTTTATTACTACCAAATCTTTTACTATTTCCACTAGCTAATAAAACCAGATTAATTTTCATTTAATTTTTTCATTCCCATAAATACTTTTTCTGGAGTTATTGGAAGTTCTCTTATTCTTACACCAACAGCGTTATATACAGCGTTAGCAATAGCTGGAGATGAAGTATTTATTACAACTTCCCCTATTGATTTTACACCAAATGGACCTGTTGGTTCGTAGCTACTTTCAAACTGTACTTCCACTTCTCCAATATCCATTCTTGTAGGGATTTTATATTGCATAAATGAACCTGTTTGTAAATTTCCTTTCTCTGTATAAACTACATCTTCATAAAGAGCCATTCCTATTCCTTGAACGATTCCTCCCTCTGTTTGTATTCTTGCAAGATTAGGGTTTACAACAGTTCCACAGTCAACTACAGCTTTATAATTTATAATATCCACTTTTCCAGTTTCTGTGTCAACTTCTACCTCTGCAATTCCTACCATATATGGTGGTGGAGATACTTTTGAAGAGTGAGATTCACTTGCATATAAAATATTTGTATTGTTGCAAAAAGCTTTATTTGATATATCTTTTAGAGAAATTTCTTTGTTAGTTGTTACATCATATACTCTTTTTCCGTCAAAGTCTACATCTTCAACTGATGAGCCTATATATTCAGCTCCTTTTTCTTTTATTCTTTCAATAAGTTTTTCACAAGTTTTTACAACAGCCATTCCAGTTAGATAAGTTGTACTTGATGCGTAAGAACCTGAATCATATGGAGATACATCTGTATCAACCCCTTGAGTTATGATATTATCTACGCTACAATCTAAACATTCAGCAGCTATTTGAGCAAGAACTGTATCACAACCAGTTCCCATATCTGTTGCACCTACCATAAGATTATAGAATCCGTCATCTCCTACTTTTATTGCAACAGAACCAACATCAACATTTGATATTGAAGAACCTTGCATAGAAAATCCAAGTCCTACTCCTCTAACTTTTCCATTTCCCATATCACGACGTGGATATTTAGAGTCCCAGTCTATCATTTTTTTAGCACGAGCAAGACATCTATCTAAAGCACAGCTATTGGCAGTTTCTCCATAATAAGCTGGCATAAAATCTCCCTCTCTTACCATATTTTTTTCTCTTAGTTCAATAGGATTCATTCCTAGTTTTTCTGCTAACTCATCAATTATTGATTCAATAGCAAATATTCCTTGAGTAGCTCCGTAACCTCTATATGCTCCAGCTGACATAGTATTTGTGTAAACTACATCATAAGTAAATCTATAAGAATCAGCTTTACTATATAATGGAATAGATTTGTGTCCACTAAGTCCTACTGTTGTTGGACCGTGTTCTCCGTAAGCTCCTGTATTTGAAAGTGTGTATAGATCAATAGCTTTTATTTTTCCATCTTTTGTAGCTCCGATTTTTACAGTAACTTCCATTTCATGTCTTGGGCTAGATGCTGTTTGACTTTCCTCTCTTGTGAAGATAAGTTTTGAATTTTTTCCAGTCATATAAGTTACAAAAGCTGGATATATTTCCATTACTGCTGTTTGTTTTGCTCCAAATCCTCCACCGATTCTTGGTTTTATTACTCTTATATTTGATTTTGATATATCAAGGGCGTTTGCCACTATTCTTCTTACGTGGAAAGGTATTTGTGTAGATGAAACTATATTAAGTCTTCCAAACATATCTTTTGTGGCATAAGCTCTAAAAGTTTCCATTGGAGCTTGTTGATTTGCCTTTGTATGATAAGTATTTTGTAAAACTACATCGCATTCAGCAAAAACTTTATCTATATTTTGATCTCCGTCTGTTGCACTAGCACAAAGATTTCTTTTGTTGTCAGCACCTACTGGACAAAGAGCTTTCCAGTTTTCTTCTGGGTGGATTAAGATATTACTATCTTTAGATTTTCTAAAATCTAAAATTGGCTCTTGTACATCATATTTTACTTTTATAAGTTTTAAGGCTTTTTCTACAGCTTTTTCATTTTCTCCAGCAACTATTGCCACAACATCTCCAACAAATCTTAATCTTTTGTCAAGAATAAGTCTATCATATGGACTTGGCTCTGGATAAGTTTGACCAGCCAAAGTAAATCTTTTATTTGGCACATCTTTATATGTAAAGATACACTCAATTCCCGGTACTTTTTTTGCAATATCTATATTTATATCCTCTATAAGTGCGTGTGCATAAGGACTTCTTAAAAGTTTTATAACTAGACAATCACTTGGTGCTATATCGTCAGTGTACACAGGTTTTCCTGTAACAAGTGCCATAGCATCTTTTTTTATAACTGAGGTATTAACTACTTTCATTACTTTTTACCTCCCATTTTATAATCTAAATATTTTTTTACAGTTCTAAACTGTCCCATATATCCAGTACATCTACAAAGATTTCCAACTAAATATTCTTTTATATCCTCATCAGAAAACTCTTTTAACTCTCTTGCCATTGCAAGTACATTCATTATAAATCCGGGATTGCAATATCCACATTGGTCTGCTCCCTCTCCAGCCATAAATTTTCCAAACTCATAAGCCTCATCTTGTAGCCCCTCAAGAGTTGTAACTTTTTTTCCATTAGCTCTTACAGCTAGGACTGTACAAGAAAGTACAGGCTTTTCATCTATCCAAAGAGTACAAAGTCCGCAGTTTGATGTTTCACAACCTCTTTTTACACTTAAGCACCCTTTTGATCTTACATATTCAAGTAGCGGAGTATCTGGTTCTATTGTATCTTCTATTAATTTTCCATTAAGCCAAAATTTTATTTCCATTATTTTACCTCCACTAGATTTTTTAAAGTTCTTTTTACTAAAACTTCCGTAAGATGTTTTCTATACTCTCCACTTGCTCTCATATTACTATCGAATTTTAAAGAGTTACTTACATATTTTGCAAATTTTTCTATATTTTCCATTGATTTAACTTCTAAAATATTTTCATTATCTTCCACAACTCTTGCTCTATGTGGTCTTGCTCCGATACTTGCCAATATTTTTCCATTGTCAAGGATTGCCACTCCACAAGTTAGGACAGGAAAATCTGTTGTTTGATTTCTAAAAGATGAATATCCAACCAATCTTTTAGATTTTTTTATAATTATATTTACAAGTATATCTTTATCATATTTCATATCTACAAAATCTTTTAAAGGGATAATTCCACCTTTATACATCTCTACATAAGTATCAAGAGTTAAAAGTGAAGTAAGTATATCAGAAAATCCAAATCTACTGTAGATACTTCCACCTATTGTTACAGAGTTTCTAAATTGAACTCCCACTATATGTCTTAAGCTTTCTTTTATAGCTCCCTTTGTAAATTCATTTAAAGATTTGTTAAGCTCTATATCCCTTAAAGTTGTCATACAACCGATTACATATTTTTCATCATCTTCAATTATTTTATCAAGACCTAAGTTTGATAAATCTATAGCTTTTCCTATATTTCTATTTTGTAATTTTAACCAACCAGTTCCACCAAGAATAACATTATTTATATTTTGGTTTAATTTATAAGCCTCTTCTAAATTTTCAACTAGGATATAATCTTTTATTGTTAGCATTTAACACCACCTTATCCAAGAAAAAAGAGTTGATACTTCTAAACTTTCGTTTAGAATGGAACAATCAATCTTCATCAACTGTTTCTTTCAACTCTCCTCTCCCTTATTTTTATTATTTTTTTAATTTTACCATTGTTTTTTAATATTTTCAATATTTTTATCACTGAAAATATTATTGTCTATATACATTATTTATCAGCTTTTTTTGTTGGTAATAATAAATTTAAAGCTGTTGCTATAACGAATGTCATAATGATTCCGTTTTGAGCGAATATTTGTCCTACCCAAGCTGGTAATTGTCCAAGAAGTTCTGGAACGTTTCCGATTCCTACTCCAAGTCCTAAAGATATAGCGATAATTAAACCTTTTCTGTCATCTATTTCTTCTCTTAATAGAGATTTTAATCCACTTACAAATATCATAGCAAACATTACAACTGCAGCTCCTCCAAGAACTGATTGAGGCATTACTGTAAATATTGCACTTAATTTTGGAATGAATCCCATAAGTACAAGAACTATTGCTCCAGTTCCTATTACAAATCTATTTACTACTTTTGTAACTGCTACTAGTCCAACGTTTTGGCTAAATGTTGTATTTGGTAAAACTCCAAAGAAAGCAGCGATTAAACTTCCAAATCCGTCAGCAATAACTCCACCAGATAATTCTTGGTCAGTTGGTTCTCTGTCAAGTCCTCCGTTAGCGATTCCTGATAAATCTCCAACAGTTTCAACAGCAGTAGCTATATACATAATAAGCATAGCTATGATTGCGTGAGTATTAAATACTATTTTTACAGGCATAAATTTAGGAAGACTTATCCAAGCAGCCTCTTTTACAGCTGTAAAATCTACCATTCCCATAAGGATTGCTAAAGCATAACCAATAACGATACTGATTAAGATAGCTGATGATCTTATTACTCTATTTTTAAATTGATTGAAAATAATTACTAACAAAATAACTGTAGTTCCTACAATAAGATGTTTAGGATCTCCAAACTCTTTTGTAAATCCTCCACCGAAATATCTTATTCCAACTGGTAAAAGAGAAAGTCCAATTGATATTACCACAAGACTTGTTACTATTGGTGGGAATAATTTTTTAAGTGGTTTTATGAAATATCCTAAAATCATTTCAAAAATAGCACCAAATATAGATGCTCCCATAATAGCACCATAACCATAACTTGCACCTATTGCTTTACAACTTCCTAAAAATCCAGAACTTGTCCCCATAACTCCTGGAAGTCCACTACCAATTTTTAAAACTGGGTAGATTTGAATAAGTGTTGTTACCCCTGCAATAAACATAGCATTTTGAATAAGAGATGTTTTTAAACCAGTTTCCATCTGTAACATTCCACATACAATAATAAGTGGTGAAATATTTCCTAAAAACATAGCAAGTAAGTGTTGCACACCTAAAGGCACAGCAATTTTTAAAGGAACTCTTCCTTCCAATTGATAGATATTTTCGTTTTTTGTCTCTAACATTTTCCTCTCCTTATTTTTAATTTTCAAAAAAACAAAACCACAACATTATATCATATCTTTTATTTTTTACAAGATATTTTTTTGTAATTTTTTAATAAAAAAAAGACCAACTTTGATTAAGTAGCATCTCAGTCAGTCTTTATTTTTTATTTATATTATCTTGAGAATATATCAGCTATACGATATAGATCTAAGATATTATTTCTCTTAGTTCCTTCCCAAGCATAAGAGATTGGGTGAGCAACAAGATCTCCTCTTTCTATACCGATCATAACTCCACCTTCTCCAGCCTCTAGAGTTTCAACAGCTTTAACTGCCATTTGAGTAGCTAACATTCTATCTCTTCCACTAGGAGTTCCTCCTCTTTGAACGTGTCCTAAGATAACTGTTCTTACTTCTGTTGTAACTTTTTCTTTTAATTGTTTTTCTACTTCAAATATATTTCCAACACCTTCAGCTACAAGAACGATATCGTGTAATCTTCCAGTATTTCTTCTTTGTTTGATTTGGAAAGCTAGCATTTCGATAGAGTTTTCAACTTCAGGAATAAGTATTCCGTCTCCTCCACCACAGATACAAGAGTGAACTGCTAAGTCCCCTGCTCTTCTTCCCATAACTTCTACAAGTATTGTTCTTTCGTGAGAAGTTGCTGTATCTCTTAATTTAGATATAGCATCTAATATAGTATTTAAACAAGTGTCAAATCCTATTGTAAAATCTGTTCCGATTATATCATTGTCTATAGTTCCAGGAAGTCCAACAACTTTTATTCCGTGTTCTTTAGATAAAAGATCTGCTCCTCTATAAGAACCGTCTCCTCCAATAACAATAAGTCCTTCAATTCCTCTTCTTTTTAAGTTTTCAGCAGCGATTGCTCTGTATTTAGGATCTTTAAATTCTGGACATCTTGCTGTAAGTAAAGCTGTTCCACCTTTTTCAATTATTCCAGATAAGAAACGACCGTCCATTAAGAAGATCTCGTCCATTAACATTCCGTGGTATCCTCTTCTTATTCCATAAACTTCCATTCCTTTATACTGAGCCATTTTTGCAGCAGCTCTTATGGCTGTATTCATTCCTGGAGAGTCTCCACCACTTGTAAGGATTGCTATTTTTTTCATCACTCAACCTCCGAAAAATTTTTTATAAATATGATAAATTTTAATTATTTTCTATGTTATTTTGTGAAGTTTTTTCTGTTATTTCTTCATCGACTTCTTCTAGATAAAATCCCATTTGTCTAAATTTATTATATCTATTTTTCAATAAAGTATCTACATTTATTTTCTTTAATTCAGAAATTGATGAGAGAACTGCTTTTTTTAGGTTAATTTGTGCACATAAAATATCACGATGTGCTCCTCCAGTTGGTTCTTCTATTATGTCATCTATTATTCCTAATTTTTTTAGGTTTTGTGCTGAAATTTTTAAGTTGTTTGCTGCTTTTTCAGCTAAAGCTCCATTTTTGAAAAGTATTGCAGCACAACCTTCTGGAGATATAACTGAATATATTGAGTGTTCTAACATTAAAACTTTATCTGCAACAGCAAGGGCTAAAGCTCCTCCACTTCCTCCTTCTCCGATTATAACAGAGATGATTGGCACTCTCACTCCAAACATTTTCATAAGGTTTCTAGCGATTGCCTCTCCTTGACCTCTCTCTTCTGCCTCGATTCCTGGGAAAGCTCCAGCAGTATCAACTAAAGTCAAGATAGGAATATTAAATCTTTGAGCTATTCTCATAAGTCTTAAAGCTTTTCTATATCCTTCTGGGTTAGCCATTCCAAAGTTTCTACGGATTTTTTCATTAATGTCTCTTCCTTTTTGATGACCAATGATTACAAATTTTTGTCCATCAATTTTACAAAGTCCACCTACAATAGCAGGGTCATCTCCATAAAGTCTATCTCCGTGAAGTTCAACAAAATCTTCTGTTATTCCTCTGATATAGTCCAAAGTATTTGGTCTATTAGGGTGTCTTGCAATGGAAACTTTATCCCAGTCAGTAAGATTTGAATAAATCTCTTTTATTTTTTGATTATAAAGCTCTTTTTGTTCTTCTATCTCATCTGATAAATCAACATTTTTTGATTTAGCAAAATCTTCTAGTTCTTTTATTTTATTTTCTATATCCGAAAGTTGTTTTTCAAAATCCAATTTATTCCCTCCTAACTTAGACCAAGTTACTTAAAACTTTTGCTACTGTATCTTTCATCTCTTCTCTTTTTGTTATTATGTCAAGCATTCCGTGTTTTAATAAAAATTCACTTGTTTGGAATCCTTTTGGAAGTTTTTGTTTTATTGTTTGTTCTATAACCCTTTGTCCAGCAAAACCTATTAATGCTTTTGGCTCAGTTATTATAACGTCACCAAGCATAGCAAAAGATGCTGTAACTCCTCCTGTTGTAGGATTTACAGGGATAGAAATATATGGTATTCCAGCTTTTTTAAGTCTGTGAACTGCTGCTGATGTTTTCGCCATCTGCATAAGAGAAACTATTCCTTCATACATTCTAGCTCCTCCAGAACTTGATACTACAATAGCTGGTATTCTTTTTTCTAACGCTCTTTCTAAAGCTCTTGTTATTTTTTCTCCAACAACTGAACCCATACTTCCACCAAGGAAATCAAAGTCCATTACAGCTATACTTACTTCGATGCCTTTTATTTTTCCTATTCCAGAAACAACAGCCTCATTTATACCTGTTTTTCCCTCTGCTTTTTCAACTTTTTTCTTGTACCCCTCAAATCCTAAAAAGTCTTCTGTTTGAAGATTTGCATCTTCTTCTACAAATGTTCCACCATCAATAAGTAAGTCTATTCTTTCTCTAGCACTCATTCTATAATAATGACCACAGTTTGGACATCTGTATAAGTTTCTTCCGATATCTTTCTTTAAAACTATCTCCCCACATTCTGGGCATTTTTCCCAAAGATCAGAAGGCTCTTCAGTGATACCAGTATTTTTCTTATCTTCCTCAAGCATTCTGTTTTCATCGACTTCGTCTTTTACTGTTAAAGTTGCATATTTTTTCTTTCTTAGAGAAAAAAATCTCATTTTCTCCCTCCTTTAAAATTTATTTTTTATTTAGTTATTCACTTTTTTAATACAATTTTCAGAAAAATCTCCCTCCCGAAAATTAGCTCCTAAAATTCTATTTTATAAAATTTTTCTAAAAATTTCAATAATAATTTGCAATAATTTTTAATTTGCTATAAAATAATAGTATAAAAATTTTGTAAAATTCATCTTATAATGTTAGATATAATTTTTATGTCTTTTGTTTAAATTACATAAAAAAAATAATATTATAATATCTTGGAGGGTGATACAATGAAAAAAATAATGTTCGCAATATTAGCTACTACAATGATCGGGTGTTCTGGACTTCCTAGCTTACCTACTAGCCAAAAACAACCTTCTATTGCAGAGGAAAAAATCGCTAATACAGTAGATGTTACTAGAGAAATTTACGGAATCGGTAAAGCTAGAATCTCTTCAGCTGGACCTTTCGTTACTGAAGAAAGAGCTAGAGAACAAGCTCTTAATGATTTAAAATCTAAAATGAACCAAAAAATAGATGGTTACTTCCAACAACAATTAGCTCTTGTTGACACTTATTCAAAAAGAATATATACTGGTTCTCTAAAAGAATTAAGAGATTACACAGCTAATATCGCAATAGGAAATGTAACTGAAAAAGCATCTTTTGTTAATGATGGAATGCTATACATTATAGTTACAGCATCTTTAGAAGATATATTCAAACAATCTAAATATACTTTCGTTGAATATACTAGCGACCTATTAAAAAGATTAGAAACTATCAAAACTAATGTAAATGCTATGGAATATATTCAACCTATCGAACCAATGAACACTGCTCCTGTAGCTAAAGGAGAGGAAAAATTAGTTGAAGATGAAGAAGAACTACTTGTTAAATAATGGAATTAAGTTTTTTATTTTATCATCTCTTTTATTTCAAGGGGCTTGTACTAGCCTAAATACAACTTCTTCCGAAAATCCTTATAGACTTTCCACTGTTACTGCTAGTGGAACTGGAGAAATTATCGACCTTTCTTTAAGTAAAGATAGTATAAGAAGAGTTTTTCCTATCTCTCGTGGAAAAATAAATGGAGTATATAGGGAGTTTTATTCTACTGGTATTATTAAAGAAGAGATTTGCTTTGTAAAAGGTCAAAAATATGGAGTTGCTAAAAAATTCTATGAAGATGGTACTCTTAAATTAGAGGGAAATTTTATAAAAAATCAACCTTTTGGAGATTTTAAATACTACTATTCTGATGGAAAACTAGCAAGAATCGAAAACTACTCTTTGGGAATTTTTCAAGGAGAGTACAAAGAGTTCTATGAAAATGGAAATCTTAAATATTCAGTAAACTATGAAGATGGATACAAGACTGGAAAATGTACTTCTTATTATGATAATGGAAAATTAAAAGAAGAGGGTAACTATTTACAAGGAAAAAGAGTTGGTATCTGGAAAACTTATGATGAAAATGGAAAACTTATTTTTTCTGAAGATTATAAAGACAGAGGTTTTATAAGACCTGAAGAAAGATAAAAAATTAAGACTGCGGTAATTTTAAATTAAAAAATGCCACAGTCTTTTTTTATTTCATTTAATATAATTCAAATTATGATAATTTAGATTATTATTTTATTTATGGACCAGAAGTAAGTGAAGTTGTAAATGAATATACTAATTTAACAGGAAAAACACCATTGCCACAACTTTGGACATTAGGATATCAGCAATGCAGATGGTCATATGCTCCAGAACAAAGAGCTTTAGAAATTGCAAAAACTTTTAGAGAAAAAAATATACCATGTGATACTATTTATTTAGATATTGATTATATGGATGATTTTAGAGTATTTACTTGGGATAATAAGAAATTTAAAAATCCAAAAGCATTTACTGATGAATTAAAAAGTATGGGATTTAAGGTTGTTACAATAATAGATCCAGGAGTTAAAGTTGATAAAGGTTATAAAATTTATGATGAAGGACTTAAAAATGGATATTTTGCAACAGATAAGGATGGAATGGTATATAAGAATACTGTTTGGCCTGGGGATTCTGTTTTTCCTGATTTCATGAATTCACAAGTTAGAAAATGGTGGGGAAACAATCAAAAAATAATGTTTAATTTAGGGATTGCAGGAATATGGAATGATATGAATGAGCCAGCAAGTTTTAATGGACCATTACCTGAGGATATAGTATTTAATAACGATGGAACTTTAGTTACTCATAAAGAAATTCATAATGTTTATGGACATATGATGGATAAGGCAACTTATGAAGGAATTAAGGAAGCTACTAATAAGAGACCTTTTGTAGTAACAAGAGCATGTTATGCAGGAACTCAAAAATATTCAACCGTTTGGACTGGAGATAATCAAAGTACATGGGAACATTTAAGAATGTCGTTACCAATGTTAATGAATATTGGGCTTAGTGGAATGGCCTTTTGTGGAACTGATGTGGGAGGGTTTGGATTTGATTGTACTGGAGAACTTTTAAGTAGATGGATGCAAGTTGGAACATTTACTCCATTATTTAGAAATCATTCTACAATAGGAAGTAGAGAGCAAGAGCCTTGGGCTTTTGATGAGATTACAGAAGAAATCAATAAAAAATATATTAAACTAAGATATAAATTTATTCCTTACTTATACGATATGATGCATAAATGTGAAAAAAGTGGGGCGCCAATTATAAGGCCTTTATTATATAATTATCAAAATGATAAAAAAACATATGAAATTAATGATGAATTTATGTTTGGTGATAATGTATTAGTTTCTCCGGTTGTAGAACAGGGTGCAAGACAAAAGCTTGTTTATTTACCAAAGGGTAATAGCTGGATTGATTATTGGACAGGAGAGGAATTTGAAGGAGGACAATATATTATCAAAGATGCCCCTTTAGATATTTGCCCTATATACATTAAGACAATGTCAATTATATCAAATGGTGAAGATGTCAATTATATTGGAGAAAAAGATACTGAGTGTTTAAATTTAAGTATATATTTTTTAATAAAAAAAGTACCTAGTATTAACTAAGTACTTTAATTGACAAGGT
>OGRS01000296.1_pt1 | contig 52003 bp, 54 predicted proteins | sample 1553561 | NCBI WGS metagenome assembly OGRS01 (sample SAMEA2580103, study PRJEB22360) | human gut metagenome | biome: human gut; feature: human-associated habitat; material: faeces | place: Denmark | collected 2008/2010
ATAGAATAAATATTATATAAATAAAATTTCTACAATATTTATATTATAATGAGTTATTCTTCAACTAAACGGTATCCAACTCCTACCTCTGTTTTTATAAATTTTGGCTCAGATGTATCTGTTTCTATTTTTCTTCTTATATTTGACATAAATACCCTCAGAGATTGATAATCATCTGTTGTAGGTGAACCCCAAATCTCTTGCTGAATAAATCTATGAGTTAAGACTTTACCTTGATTTTGTATAAGAAGTACAAGCATTTTATATTCAATAGGTGTTAGATGTATCTCTTCATCATTTATATAGACTTTTCTTTTTTCAAAATTTACAAGAAGACCTCCAAGTTTAAAATCATTTGTTCTCACATCTTGTGGTTTGTAACGACGAAGAACTACCCTTATCCTTGCAAAAAGCTCCTCAATATTAAAAGGTTTTGTAATATAGTCATCTGCTCCCAAATCAAGAGCGTTGACTTTTTCTCTCTCTTGCCCCCTAGCTGATATGATTATAATAGGAATATCACTAGAAGAACGAATTTGTTTTAGCACCTCTGTGCCGTCAATATCAGGAAGTCCCAAGTCCAAAAGTATAAGGTCTGGATTGTGGGACATAAAAAGAGATATACCTAAAAGCCCATTTTCAGCAATAATAGGCTCATATTTTTTTGATTTTAATGATAGACTTAAAAAATTTTGTATAACTTTTTCATCTTCTATTATTAATATTTTTTTATCAAACATCTTTTTACTCCTTTATTTTATCTTTTTTTGGTAAAGTAAATTCAAATGTTGCTCCACCCTCGTTATTATTAAAAGCTTTTATCTCTCCACCGTGAGCATTTACAATAGCCTTACAGATAGAAAGCCCAAGTCCGATCCCTCTTTTTTTATCAGAGATTTCTTTATTGGCTGAATAGAAGTTTTCAAAGATTTTATCCATATCATTTTCCTTGATACCTCCATCATTATCAGAAATTCTAAAAATAACTTTTTCTTTGCTGTCTACAATATCAAGAGTAACTGTAGAATGAGGATGTGAATGTTTGAAAGCGTTATCCAAAAGATTTACCAAAACCTGTATGATAAGTTTGCCCTCCATAGGAACTAACAAAATATCATCTGTTTTGTGAATAATTACTTGGTGTTCTTCTTTTCTTTTTATAACTTTTGATACAGCTTCACTTATAATATCATCTACCACTTCTTTTTTCTTGTTGATAGTAAGTTTACCATCTTGAATTTTTGTCATATTCAAAAGATTTTCTACCATTTCAGATAGCCAAATAGCATCATTTTCAATATCTTTTAAGATAGAACAAGCTGTATCTTTGTCTATCTCAGAGAAGTTAAGAGATAAGAAACCAGCTCCTCCTGCAATCCCAGTAAGAGGTGTTCTAAGATCGTGAGAGATACCTCTAAGTAAGCTTGTTTTTAATTTTTCTCTTTCGATATTTATATTTTTTTCTTCATTAGCAAGGTTTAAAAATTCCCGTTCCAAAGTTATGACGGTTTGAGAGATGATAGTATCTACTAATAAATTTTCTTTTGAATCTATATTTCCTTCAGAACAATCTATAATCAAGATGCCGAAGAACTCCTCCTTACTTTTAAGAGGATAGATTTTTTGTTTATCTGGTGTAAAAATATTTTTGTCATAAAAACCTTCAGTTATAAGTTCTAGGTATTTTTTTTCCTCTGGTTTTATATTTTTAAAATTTTTTAAAATTATTTTTGATTTTTTATTTAGAAGTTTTGTTAGATTTTTTTCAGCATAAAGACAGATTTCTCTAAAACCAGCAAGATTTAAAAATCCGTGAGCTATTTTATAAAGTTTTGTGGAAAGTTCTTTGTTATATTCAGATATCTCAATCTGCTTTTGAAGACGTCTTGTAAGAGAACTACATATAAAAGCCACTATTATAAATAATGCAAATGAGATATAATAATTTGCATCATACATTTTAAGGGTATATATTGGTTCTGTGAAAAAAAAGTTAAAAGATAAAACAAATAAAATGCTAAGGATGATCCCTAAATAAAAACTCTTTGTCTCTACAACTCCTATGGCAACCCCTAATAAAAATATCAAAAATATATTTTCATTTCTTATATTTGTAGTGGCGTTAAAACTAAAAGCCATAAGCATAATCAAAAAGAATATACCAGCTATTTTTAAGATATTTTTTATAAAATTATTTTCTTTCAAGATATTCCACCACCTTTTCTTTTGAATCCCTATACATTTTCCAAATCCCTAAGAAAACTACATATATTTCAAGCCTTCCGAGAAACATTCCAATAGTCCCAGTCCAATGGATAATAGGATGAGCATTATAGCCTGTAATTCCCACAGATAATCCCACAGTTCCGATAGCTGATGAAAACTCAAACATAGATTGTTCAACAGTATATCCAAATAGTGTAAAAATAAATGTTCCAAGAGCAAAAATACAAAGATATGTGAATGTAAATATTATAACATAATTCTCTGCATTTTTTTGTATTTTCTCATTTATTCCATATTTATTTATAGTGTTAGCTCTTATGAAATTCTTATTAAGGATTTGGTCTTTTATACTCCAAATAAGACTTTTTAATAAAAGGCAAATACGATATTGTTTAATTCCTCCTGCCGTAGAACCAGCTCCTCCACCTATCAACATAAGAAGTGTCATAATAAATAGCATACTTGATGAGAAATGATTAAAATCTTCTACTGTCTGGAAACCTGTTGTACTAAAAGCTGATACAATTTGGAATAGAGATTTTCTAATACTTTCACTCCAAGGAATGTCAAACTTGATAAAAAATAAACTTCCAAGTAGCGGTGTAACAAAAGCAAGGATAAAAATTAAAAGTTTTGTTTCACAGTGAAGTAGATATTTTTTGAATTGCCCTCTAAGAAGTAAAAGGTGTACAAAAAAGTTTGTAGTACCTAAAATCATAAGTACAATAGTTGTTATTTCAATAGGAAGACTTTGATAGTATCCTATACTTTGGGCTTTAGTAGAAAATCCTCCTGTTGAAACAGAAGCGATAGAATGGTTTATAGCATCAAATAAAGACATACCAAAAGCCACATATAATATAATTCCAGCTAAAATATATCCAGAATAGATAAGCACAATAAATCTTGCTGAAGTCATAAGATTTGGAACAAGTTTGTCTGAATGCCCCTCTGCATTATAAAGTCTCATTCCGTGAGAATCACTCATTGCACTAGTCATAATAAGCACAAGACCAATACCTCCAACAAAAAGCATAGTACTTCTATGAATTAAAAATATACGAGGGCAGTTTGTAACATCTACCACAGAAAGACCTGTTGTAGAAAATCCACTTGTCGTCTCAAATATAGCTTGGTGAAAGTTATATCCTCCTGTAAGAACAAAAGGTACAGCACAGATAAATATCGCTATTGCCCAAGTAAAAAGTATGATGATACTGTCTTGATTCTTTTGAAGTTTACCTATTTTTTTTCCACGGATAAAAAAATAAAAAAAATATCCAATAAGTATAGATATTACACCGGGCAAAATAAAATATTTAGCTTGTGATACCTCCTCTGGATAAAAGATAAGAGTCAGAAGTGGCACAAGACAGATAAATCCTATAAACATTGTAATGAGTCCGAGATATCCCAAAATCAATGGGAGTCCCTCAACTTTTTTATCTTTTTCAAATAAATCAACCATTATTTAATCACCAACCTTTATACCAAATTATCTTTTGTTATGGAGTTTAGAGCCTCTTTTTGATTTTCAGGAGTTGAGATTATAAAAAGTTTATCTCCAAACTCGATAACTGTATTACCGTTAGGGACTATCATTGAGTTATTTCTTAGGATACAACTTATAATAGCATTTTCTGGGAATACAATCTCAGCTAGTTTTTTTCCAACTGACAGATAATTTTTATCTATTAATATTTCACTCATTATAATTTTTTCATTTTCAAGAGCCAGAGTATTCATAAGGCTTTCTATGGTTGAAGCTTGTTCTATGAGCTTAGATATAGAATAAGTGGCACTTATAACTGTGTCAAGTCCTAATTTTTTAAAAATATCAACATTTTTGGGGTCTGTAACTATACAGACAACTTTTTTGATATTATATATTTTTTTGGCAGTTTGACAGATTGCAAAGTTATCTTGGTCTTTTTCCATAAGAGATATCAAAATATCAAAATCATCTATCTCAGCCTCTTCCAAAAGATATTGTTTGCAAGGGTCTCCACAGACCACAGAGATATCATATTTCATAGATAAATATTCTGAATAATCCTTATCTTCGTTGACAACTACAAGCTTATGATTTTTTTTAAGAAGTGAATCTATTAAAAAATCAGCTTTGTTATATCCACCAACTATTACTATTCTCATAATTAATCCTCCAATTCTATTGACGACATATTTTCAAACTCTTTGATACAGAGAGTATACGGACAGATAATTTGGATATTATAATTTTCAACCAGTGAGTTTTTTTCAATATCCTTAAGACGCATATAGACTTTTCTAACATTGTAGATACGGCTTGCTATCTGAGCAATGAGATTATTTGTATTGTCGTTATCTGTGGCAACTATACAGATATCAGCATCTTTTATTCCCCCAGCCTCCAAAATATCAGTGGAAATACCATCTCCCACTATTGTATATCCTCCAAAATTCTCCGAAAGTTTTCTAAATGAATCAGGGTTAATATCTATAATACTCACATCATAATTTTTAACTGATAAAGCTTTGGCAAGTGATGACCCAAAACGGCTACAACCTACAATAAGTATCGATTTATTCTTTCTTAACATATTTCCTCCTTTTCTAACAAATAAATTATAATAATGAAAAATATTTTATATAAACTTTATAACTCAGTTTATTATAGAATAAAAGATATAAAAATAGTCGAGGATTTTTGTGGGAATATATAAAGATTGTATAAATAAATCTATCTTAAACCTTATAAAGAAAAAATGAAAAAATAATAAAATCGTGCTATAATAGGGGCAACAAACATAAATTATATTTTAAAAATAGATTAAAATAAAATGAAATATTTATAAAATAGCACAAAATAGAGAGGGGGATATTATGGAACGTTCTAGTGGAGTGCTTTTGCACATTTCATCTTTACCAAATAAATATGGGATTGGGAGCTTTGGAGAAGAAACAGTAAAATTTTCAGAATTTTTAAGAAGTATGGGGGTAAAATATTGGCAAACTCTACCTTTTGGGACAGTAGATTCTTGCAACTCTCCATATAAAAGTTTTTCTGCCTTTGCTGGAAACCCAATGTTTATAGATTTGGAAACATTTTATAAAAAGGGACTTTTAACTCTTGAGGAGCTTGAGGCTAATATGGTAAGTGACCCATATGTAGTGGATTTTGAATGGCTTAACAAAACAAGAATAGAACTTTTTAGAAAAGCTTATGGAAGAATTGATGATGAGTATAGAAAAAATATTTTAAAATTTGCAAAGGAAAACAGATATTGGCTATATGATTTCTCACTTTATATGACAATTAGAGATAAAAATCAAAATAAAGAGTGGTATGATTGGGAAGATAAGGATTTGAAATTCCACGAAACAGAGGCTTTAAAAAAATTTAGAGCTGAAAATATAGATGAGATAATGTTTTATGATTTCTTGCAATATGAGTTTTTTAATCAGTGGCAAGAGATAAAATCCAGAATAAATCAAAAAGGGATAAAAATCATAGGGGATATTCCAATCTATGTATCTTTGGAAAGCTCTGATGTATGGGGAAACTCGCATCTTTTTGATCTCGACGAGGATAGAAAACCTAAATTTATTTCAGGTGTTCCACCAGATTATTTTTCGGAAGAGGGGCAACTTTGGGGAAATCCTCTATATAACTGGAAAGCTATGAAAAAAGGAAGATTCAGTTGGTGGATAAAAAGATTGGAGAACGCCTTAAAAATATTTGATATGGTAAGGATAGACCATTTTAGAGGTTTCTCTGATTATTGGGCTGTGCCAAGTGATGCTAAAACTGCCAAAGAGGGACATTGGGTAGAAGGACCTAGAATGGATTTCTTTAACCAAGTTCTAAAAAAAATAGATAGAAATTCAATAATAGCTGAGGATTTGGGAGATATAGACGATAATGTTCGTAATCTTTTGAAAGAAACAGGTTTCCCGGGAATGAGAGTTATACAGTTTGGATTTAGTGGCGACGAAAGTATCCACTTACCTCATAATTACACAAAAAATACAGTTGCTTATACAGGAACTCACGACAATAATACTATACTTGGTTGGCTTTGGGAGGCTAATGTAAACGAGAGAAATTATGCCTTAGAGTATTGTAACTATGAGGGTAATGATTGGGGAAAAGGTGGATATTATAGTCAGTCTTGTAGAGCGATAATAAGAACTCTGTGGCAAAGTGTGGCTGATTTGGTGGTAGTTCCTATTCAAGATTTATGTGGATTTGGTAGCGACACTAAGATGAATAAACCGGGACTTGCAAAGGGAAACTGGGGTTATAGAATAACTAGTGACCAACTAAATCAAATTGATAAAAGTTTTGTTTTGAAGTTAAATAAATTATATGGTAGATAATTTTTTTATTGAAAAAAATAAGGAATTATGAAGAGATGAATATTAAATTTAAATGTATTAAATGTGGTTTATGCTGTCAAAATATAAATTTAATACCGAAATTAAAAGAATATGATTTAGGAAATGGCGTTTGTAAATATTTAGATTTGAAAAACAATACTTGTAGGATATATAAAAATAGACCTGATATATGTAATGTTGAAAAAAGCTATGACAAATATTATTTTAAACTATATACAGAAGAGGAATATTTAAACTTGAATTATAAGGGGTGTCAATTATTATGGAAAATAAAAAAGATAAAAAAGTAATAAATAATTCAACAAATGGAATGGCACAAAAAAATTTAAATCAAACCCATGGAGAAGCAGCAAGTCAGATAATTCAAGCATATAAAGGAATTAGAGTAGATAAATTTGGAAATGAAATTGCTCATCAAGGAAGAAATTTAAAAGATATTAGTAATTATAAGTTAAATCCTAAATTTAAAGACATAAATATAAAACAACAATCTGGATTCTCTGCAGAGTTAATTGAAGAGGCTAGAATAAATAAAGAATCTATTTTATCTGGTAAGACTACAAGAGTTAGAACTACAGATGGGATAGGAAGAACAAATGACACTCAGTATGACCACATAAAAGTAGATTCAAATGGAAATATAATAGAGAATAGTGGTTCTCAAATGAAGTTTTTAAAAAAGACAATAGATTCTAAAACAGGAAAAGTGAAATATGATGTAATAGAAAAATTAGCAAATAAAGAAGAGTGGAATAGGTATGATACTAAGGTAACAATTCCTAAAGAAGATTATGAAGGGGCTCTAAAATATGCTGAAGAGAAATATAATGAGAATATTACTTTATATAAAAAGGCTTTAGAAAAAGGTAAAGTCAGTGAAGCTGAAAAGTATAAAAAAAGAGCAGAGGATTATAAAAGAACAAAGGAAAGAATACAACCTGCTAAGCTAACAGAAAAAGAAGCTATAAATGCGAGAAAAAATCCTGGGAAATTCGTGGCTAATGAAGTTGTTAAAGATATACATAATGCAGGAATACAAGCAGCTAAGGGGGGAGCTATTGTAGGAGGAATAATTTCAATGGCTCAGAATTTATATGCGATAATAAATAATGATAAGGATATTAATGAAGCAATAAAAGATGTAACATTAACTACGGCTAAGGTAGGAGTTGTATCTTATTCTGTTGGAGCTGGAGGAACAGCAATAAAAACTATAATGCACTCTTCAAGAAATCAAATAATAAGAAGAATGGGAACCACATCTTTACCTACTTTAATAGTAACTGGCTCATTAGAAATTGGTTCTAGTATAAAAAAATATGTAAAAGGTGAAATAAATGAATTAGAGCTTTTAGAAGAAATTGGAGAAAAAGGTGTTGGAATGATGACCGCGGGATATTGTGCTGGTACAGGTGCAGTAGTAGGAGCAACAATAGGAAGTGTAATTCCAATTGTGGGAACAGCAATAGGTGGAGTTATAGGTGGTTTTGTAGGAAGTATATTAGGTTATAATGTGAGTGGAGTATTGTATAGAGAAGCAGTTGGAGCTTTAAAAGCTGAAAAAATTTCTTATGAGAGAAGATTAGTAATAGAAGAATTAGCTAGAAAAGCCATCGAGGAAAATAAAAAATACAGAGAAATGTTTGTAGAACTATCTAATAAAACCTTAGTAGAAAGAGAGAAAAAAATACAATTTTTATTTAATGAATTAGAAGAAAGTATTTTTGAAAATAAAATAGATGATTTTTTTACAACAATTAACAATGTAGGTGAAATTTTTGGTTATAATTTTCAGTTTAAAAATATGAAAGAGTTTGATGAATTTATGTCAAATAAAAATACAATATTAGAATTTTAGGAGGATAATATTATGCCATTACCATTTATTTTAGGTGCAGCAGCGGCTGTAGCAGGATTAGCAGGATTAAAAAAAGGAGTTGATGGAATTAGGGATTCAAAAGAAGCTGATGAAATTCAGGAAGAAGCTCAGGATATTTTAGACTCAGCAAAAAGAAAAATAGACACAGCTAAAAATAATACAAGTAAGGCTATTCAGGAATTGGGAAAAGTTAAATTACAGGGAGCGGCTACTGAATTGAAAGAATTTGTTGATACATTTTCTAAAATAAAAAATGTAAAATTATCAGAAGCCAATATAATAGATGAATCTAATTATTTGTCTATTGCTTCAGAAGGAAATATAAAATCTATGAATACAATAGCTTTAGGAGCAACTCAAGTTTTAAGTAGTGGAATAGCAGGAGTTGGAACGGGAGCTTTATTAGGTTGGGGAACTTATGGTGGAGTTATGGCTTTAGGTAGTGCTAGTACAGGAGCAGCTATAGCAGGATTATCTGGAGCAGCTGCAACGAATGCGACATTAGCTTGGTTAGGAGGAGGAGCTATTGCTGCTGGTGGTGGAGGAATGGCTTTAGGAACTATGGTTCTTGGAGGAATAGTTGCTGGACCTGCTCTGCTAGTAGCTGGAGGAATATTTAGTTCAAAGGCAAAAGAGAAATTAAATAATGCTTATAGTAACTTAGCTAAAGCTGAAAAAATTGAATCAGATATAGAAAATGGAATAGTAGAGTTAAATTATATTAAAGCAACAGCTAATCAAGTGATGAATATTTTAAACAGAGTAAGAAGATATAGTTCTATAGCTAATTCAGAAATGATAAAAATAGTTATGCATAAAACAAATTGGGATATTTTTTCACAAGATGAAAAAAATAGTGTTGCAGTAGCAGTAAAACAGGCTCAATTATTAAAAAAAATAATAGATACTCCTCTTTTAAAAGAAAATGGAATACTAACTAGAGAGATAAAAGAAATTACAAATTTATAAAAAATAAGTGAAATAAAAAAGAACTGAACAAATTAGTGAGATTAATTCGCTAATTTGTATCAGCTTTTTTTATTTATTAAGAGTAGGTAGTGTTACTATAAAAGTTGATCCAACACCGACCTTACTTTTTATCTCAATATCTATATTAAGAATATTAGCTATCTTATTTACAATAGAAAGCCCTAATCCGTGACTACCTATATTTTTACTTCTAGCTTTATCCACTCTAAAGAACTTATCATATATATGTTTTAGATTTTCTTCACTGATACCCTCTCCCCCATCTTTAATTGCCACTATTATATTTTTATTAGAGGTTATATCAATTTCAATAGGATTTTCCTTACCATATTTGATACTATTTTCTATAAGATTAAAAAATAGCTGTTTGATAAGGTAGTAATCAGATTTTATAATATGATTTTTAGTATTAAAAAATATACTTTGTTTAGGATATACAATCTTTAAATCATTTACTATATCGCTAATAACCTTATCAAGAGAGAAATCAGTTATTTCTAAAGTGGATTTATTATCTTTTGCAAGGAATAGAAGTTTTTTCACCAAAGAATCCATATTTTTAGTTTCCTCACTTATGGAATCAATCGCCTCACGAGATATTTTTTCATCATTTATACCCCAACGTTTGATAAGATTTATATATCCGTCAATTATAAAAATAGGGGTTTTTAATTCGTGAGAGGCATTGTTTACAAAATCTATCTGAGCCTCAGTCTGTTCTTTAAGACGTCCTAGCATATTTTCATAGGAGTTCATAACATTAGCAAATTCAATAAAATCACTTTTAGCTCCAACACTATGGGAAATATTGTCCAAGTCTATCTGATTTGTCGTTTCTTGTAGTTCTCTAAGTGATGAGATAAACTTTTTATAAAATTTTTTTGATATGTATACGGATAAAAATATAGTAAAACTGATAAGAATAAATGATATAAGAACAATATTTATAAGGATTGCCCTTTCATTTATAAGATTTTTTATTATAAGTAAATCCACTTGCCCCATATTATCTATTTGAAATTTTTTGTGAAGAAAATCATATTGATAAAATCCAACTCCTTGAACATCAGGAGAAAAATCGTCATTGCCCAAAATATCCATAAATTCTTTTGGAATATCATTTGGATATAATTTGCCCTTATGTTTAAATACTACAGTTAGCCCTTGAACATCTGGAGCTTCATCAATCGCTCCATAAAAAAGTTTTGAAATATCACCTACTTTAAGGGATTCTTCAGCAAACTCCCCCATTTCATATTCAATAAAACTATATACAGAATAGATATTTTTATGGGAAACACTCCTCATAAAAACAGTGAAGAAAAGCAAAAGCCCTACAAATGATAGGGAAAATATCATAATAAGCAGTCTATAACTTTTGTTTAATTCCTCTGATAGTTTTTTCATAAAATCTCCTTTTTAGAAAGCATATACCCAAAGCCCCTAACTGTATGGATATATTTGTGGGTAACATCATCTATTTTTTTTCTAAGGGAGTTGACGTACACATCTATTATTTTACCGTCTCCCTCATAGTCAAATCCCCACAGCTCCTCAATGACTTTTTCCCTCGTAACACAAATCTCTTTATTAATCATAAAAAACTCCATAAGGTTGTACTCAGTCTTTGTTAGAGAGATAGGATCATCATCTTTGTAGAGAGTTTTAGAGGAAAGGTCAATTTTTAAGTTATCATATATAAGGGTATTTTTTATTTTAAAATCTTTTTTGTTACGTAGAGATACCCTTATTCTTGCAAAAAGCTCCTCAATATCAAAAGGTTTTGTGATATAATCGTCTGCTCCCATATCCAAAAGTTCAACCTTATTTCTAATATCATCTTTTGCTGTGATAACGATAATTGGCACATCTGACACACCTCTTATCTTTTTGCAAACTTCCTCACCAGATATAAGAGGCAACATCAAATCCAAAAGTATTATATCATAATAAAATTTTTGTACCTTAGAAAGTCCCTCTTCTCCATTCTCTGCCAAATCTATTTGATACCCCTCGTGTTCAAGCTCTAGTTGTAAAAACCTCCTTATTTTTGCATCGTCTTCAATAATTAGAATTTTTTTCATAGTAACACTCCTAAAAATATTTTTATATAAAGTTAGACGTTAGAAAAAAATATTAGTTAAAAAATAAATTTTTATAAATTTTAATCATATTTTAATAAATGATAGTTAAAATACATCTGTAAATGAAAAAAAGTTTTAGGAGGAAAAAATAAAAATGAGAATTTCAGTAGTAGCACCAATATATAACGAAAAGGATAATATAAAAAGATTTATAGATAAAGTGGAGGAGGCTGTAAAAAAAGGTTTTGAGTCATACGAGATAGTTTTGGTAGATGATGGAAGTACAGATGGAAGTCACGAGATACTAGACGAAGAGGCAAAGAAAAATGGACATTTAAAAGTATTACACTTTACAAAAAATAATGGACAAACAGCTGCCCTTGACGCAGGTTTCAAACATTGTACAGGGGATTTGGTATTAATGATGGATAGTGACCTTCAAACAGACCCTAACGATTTATACCTTTTATTAGGATATTTAGATAATTATGATATGGTAAATGGTAGACGTGAAACAAGGGAAGATGGATTTATGAGAAAACTATCGTCATTTATTGGAAATACAGTTAGAAACTTTATAACAAATGATGATATAAAAGATACAGGTTGTCCTCTTAAGCTATTTAAAAAAAAAGTGGTGGAAAGTTTTTATCTATTTGAGGGAATGCATAGATTTTTACCAACTTTAGCTAAAATAAATGGTTTTAAGGTAGTAGAAGTACCAGTAAGACACTATGATAGAGAGTTTGGAGTGTCTAAATATGGAGTGTTCAATAGACTTTTTAAAGGTTTAAAAGACGCCTTTGCTGTAAGATGGATGAAAACAAGAAAACTTAAATATGTAATAGAAAAAGGAGAGGAAAATAATGATTAATCTGGACTTTTTTGCTGTGATTGGATTTATTGGGCAGGGGCTTTTTTCAATGAGATTTATTATCCAATGGATTGCCAGTGAGAGAGCTGGAAGAAGTGTTATACCTTTTTCATTTTGGATATTTAGTCTAGGAGGAAGTGTTTTGTTGCTTACCTATGCAATATATAGAAAAGACCCAGTATTTATCCTTGGTCAAGCTCCAAATGTACTTATTTATTCAAGAAATATCTATCTTTTGAAAAAAGGGAGAGCCACAGAAGAGGGGGATATGATTGAAAACTAATGAAAAATCAAATGTAATTATACTAGGATTTTTATCAATATTAGCTTTTTTTACAAATCTTGGTTTAAGACCTGCTACTCTTATGGAGGCTAGAAACTTTATAACTGCTCGTGAAATGGTGGAGAGTGGAAATTATTTGGTGACTACTTTAAATGGAAACTTAAGATTTGAAAAGCCACCATTACCGACATATCTCACAGCCCTTATGATGAAAATAACAGGGAATGTGCAAGATGAATGGGTGCTAAGAATACCTGTGGCAGTTGTAGGAGTTATTACTATATTAATGATATATTTTCTTGTTAAGGAGCTTACGAAAAATAGTAGACTTAGTTTTTTATCAGGTTTTGTAGCAGTGACTACTTTTATGATAATAAAAATCGGAAATGAAAATAGTTGGGATTTCTATACCTATGCTTTTGCTTTAGGTGGTGTGTTATTTTTTGTAAAAGGACTTAAAAGAGATAGCCTTGTTAACTTTTTGATAAGTGGTATATTTGTTGGGCTTAGTTTTATGAGCAAAGGTCCTGTTGGAATATATGGTTTGATGTTGCCATTTTTTATTGGGCATATATTTGTGTATGGGATTGAGGATTATAAAAGAAACTATAAAAAAATTATCCTTATGATTGTAATAAGTATAGTTGTAGGGGGACTTTGGTGGTTTCTTATCTATCTGGAATATGGAGATATACTTCTTCAAGTTGTAAAAAAAGAGGAGAGAACTTGGTCAAACTCTCACGTAAAATCTGTATTTTATTATCTTGATTATTTTATATATATGGGTGTGTGGATTGTATTTTCTCTAGCTACTTATAAAAGAGATTGGGTAGCAAGAATAAGCGAGGATAAAAAATATTCAAGGTTTGTATTTATTTGGCAGATCTTGGTGATAATCGCTCTTTCCGTAATAAAAATGAAAAAGAAAAGATATGGAATACCTATATTTATGGTGTCTACTTTAGGAATTGGAAATATAGTTTATTATCTATATAACACAACACTAGAAAAACTAAATAAAGGTGAGAAATACCTTGTAAATGTTCATAAAATATTTTTAGGGATTTTATGGATTGGTACTTTTGGAATTATAGGTTTTGGTGCTTTAAAAGGGATAATACCTATGTATGTGGCTTTTATCTATGTAGTTATAGAGATTTTAGTATTTATAGGGTATAAAAAGGATAAGAGCCTAAAGAATTTGATTATTATAAGTGGGATTTTATTTCTTTTTGTAAATATATCTAGTGGTAGGATATTAACTAAAGGTTATGTAAAGAAAAGAGTAGAGATAGCAAATACAATTAATATGAGAGAGCTACACAACACCCCACCAAAATATGAGATTTATTCGACAAATTTTGGGATAGAAGATGTGTGGAGAGTTGGGAAAACTATAAAAGAATATAAGAAAGGAGATATATTACCTAATGAAATGTTATTCTTTAATGCTCCAACTGATGAGGTTTTAGAAAGATACAATGTTGTTTCTAAGAAAGCCTATGAAAATGAGAGAAATGAAGTAGTTGATATTTATTATTTGGTGAGAAAAGAGGTAATAAAATGAAAATAATGGTTACTGGTGGAGCTGGATTTATTGGCTCTAATCTATGTGAGGAGTTATTTAAAAGAGATTTTCAAGTGGTTGTAGTGGATAATTTTGATGAGTTTTATAGCTACAAAACAAAAGTGAGAAATGTCTATGAAAGTTTTGGAAAATTAGATGAATATAGAGATATTTTAAGAGAGAATTTGACTAAAGAAGAGATGATAGATAGATGTTCTAAAAGATTTTTAAGTGATAAATACAAGCTATATTACATAGATATAAGAGATAAGAAAATAGAGGAGATATTTAAAAATGAGGGGATAGATTTTGTAATAAATCTAGCTGGACTTGCAGGAGTTCGTCCCTCAATAGAGAGACCTCTTGATTATGAAGATGTCAATATAAAAGGGTATATGAATATACTTGAGATGTGTAAAAAATACGAGGTCAAAAAGTTTATTCAAGCCTCATCATCTTCAGTCTATGGAAATAATAAAAAAGTACCTTTTAAGGAAACAGATATTGTGGATTTTCCAATCTCTCCCTATGCAGGAACTAAAAAATCTGGCGAAATCTTAGGTTATACTTACCATAGTCTTTATGGAATTGATATGTTTCAACTAAGATTTTTTACAGTGTTTGGAGAAAGACAAAGAGAGGATTTAGCAATACATAAATTTGTAAAAGCTATAAAAAATGGTAGTGAACTTACTATGTATGGGGACGGAACTACTGCAAGAGATTATACATATGTAGGGGATATTGTTCAAGGAATTTTAAAATCTATAGATTATCTTATGAAAAATAAAGGGGTATATGAGATATTAAATCTTGGAAACTCCCATACAGTTTCACTTAAAGAGATGATAGAAACTATAGAAAAAGTCATAGGTAAGAGAGCAAATATTTTGGAAATGCCTAGACAAAGTGGAGATGTAGATATAACTTTTGCTGATATTTCAAAGGCAAAAGAGATTATAGGGTATGAGCCAAAGGTAACTTTTGAAGAGGGAATCAGAAAATTTGTAAAATGGTACGAGGTAATGTAAAATGAAAATAAGTATAATAGGAACAGGATATGTTGGATTGGTTCAAGGGGCTGTAATGGCTGATTTTGGTGCTGAAGTTATATGTATGGACGTAAACAAAGAGAGAATAAAGGATTTAAACGAGGATAAAATACCAATATTTGAGCCAGGACTAAAGGAAGTTATATTAAAAAATAAAAAAGCCAAAAGAATAGAGTTTACGACCGATATAAAATATGCTGTGGAAAAATCTCAAGTTATATTTATAGCGGTAGGTACTCCAGCTAATGAGGACGGCTCAGCAGATTTGGAATATGTACTTCAAGTGGCAGAAAATATTGGAAAATATATAAATGAATATAAGGTTATCGTCGATAAATCCACTGTTCCTGTTGGAACAGGTAAACAAGTAAGTAAGATAATAGAAAAAGAGCTTGAAAAAAGAGGAGAAAAAATAGAGTTTGATATTGTGTCGAATCCTGAATTTTTGAGAGAGGGAAAAGCTTTGGGAGATTGTCAAAGACCTGATAGAGTGGTAATCGGTACAGACTCTGTGAAAGCTCGTGAGATTATGAAAAAGGTGTATGATGTATTGTATATAAATGAAACTCCATTTCTTTTTACAAATCTTGAAACAGCTGAGCTTATAAAATATGCCTCAAATGCTTTTTTAGCTGTTAAAATCTCTTTTATAAACGAGATAGCATTGTTAGCTGAAAAAGTAGGGGCTAATACTCAAGAGATAGCACGTTCAATGGGTATGGACGGAAGAATTTCACCAAAATTTTTACATTGTGGACCGGGATATGGTGGGTCTTGTTTCCCAAAAGATACAAAAGCTATAGTTAGTATAGGTAAAAAATATGGTGAGGATATGTATGTAATACAAGCCGCTATTGATGCTAACGAAAAACAAAAAAGAAAAGTTATAGAAAAAATAGAAGATAAGATGCAAGGGGTAAAGGGAAAAACAATAGGTGTGTTAGGACTTTCTTTTAAACCAGATACAGATGATATGAGAGATGCACCAAGTATTGATATTATAAGAGGGCTTGTAAAACTTGGGGCTAAAATTCACGCTTATTGTCCAGAGGGAATGAAAGAGGCTAAGTGGAGATTGGAAGATTGTGAAAAAAGTATTATCTATTGTGATGATGAGTATTCTATGGCAAATGATGTAGATGGTATTGTGCTTATGACTGAGTGGAATCAATTTAGAGGGATGGATATGAAGAAAATCAAAGATAGAATGAGGGATAATTTTTATTTTGATTTGAGAAATATCCATACAAAAGATAAAGTTGTAAGAGAGATTTTTAAATATTATCCAGTAGGACAAAATTAAAAAATAATAAAGGACTATTGCAAGTTTAAGAGATATAAGATTAAAAATTACTACAGATTACGAAAAATTGATTTATTAAAAGCTCATCTCATTAAAATCACAAAACTCGCTATGCTCAAACAGTTGTGATTTTTAGTATTCGATATCGCTTTATAAATCTAATTTTTCTCCATAATTTCCGTAATTTTTAATCTATAATTCTTATTAATAAAAATACAACAGTCCCTTTTTTTTATTCCTCATCAGAGGTTATTATATTTAGTATAGTTTTTGTGAGGATTAGGTTTTTATTACCCGTTTTGTAGGCTATCAATTTTCTTTCAGACAAAGCCTTATAAATAGTTGATTTCCCCATACCGAGAAACTCTGAAAGTTTTTTTATTGTAGTTAACTCCCCAAGATTTTTATAAGCTATCTTTAGAAATTCTTCCTCTTTAGGATTTTTTGGTTTTGTCCCCTCGATTATCTCCCAATCCTCCATAAAATCAAAATTTATCATCATCCCTCCTATGTTTTGGTGTAGAAAATAAACTCCTTTTTATTCTCAGCAACCATCTAAAATTGAGAAAAATAATTTTCTTATTTTCTTAATATCCAAGTTAAATCCTTAAAAAATGAGCTATAACGTTGAAGTAGAACGAATAAACTTGTATCATCTATCTTCATAACTTCCCCTATTTTTTCAAGAGTATAACCTTTCAAAAGATAATGTTTTATTAAGTTTAAATTGCTATCCATACGCCCTCCCTATGATAAACTCTCTCCATATTTTTCTTCGTAAAGTTTTTTAATAAAAAGATTTATAAAATATACCTGTCCTTTTCCTGTAACCTTAGTAGTGGCAACCACTGATTGATGTCCATTTGAATGTGTAATAAGGCTTTCTTTTATCTCGAATAATCTCATATCCATAGATTTTTGAGTGGGCATATTGTAAGAATCCCCTTTTTTCATCAGATAATTATTTTCTCTAAGCCAAGCAAATAGACGTTTTTGCCCTATATCGTATCCTTTTTGTTTAATGATTTTTGCAAGTTCTCCAATGAGGATTGAGTGGTTAGACCCCTCTACAGCCTCAGCAAAAATAACTTTTGGACGGTCTTGGCTGGCGTTATTTTCTAGTGCTTTTATTTTCATAGTCTTTTCATCAATTTCTGATTGCATCAAAAGTACAGCCTTTGCTAATAATAGTTTTTCCTCATCTTTAGGTGGTTTAGCAAGATATACCCCTTTTTTACGGATAGTTTTTAATATCTCTTTTATCTTTTTTTTAAAAGTTTTCGCAATAGGTTTTCTTGATTGCATTAAAACTTCATAAAGTCCATCTTCTGTTAAAAACCACATTTCTCTATTTTGACCTGAGTTACACATTGTGTAAGTCAGCTTTTCATCATCATCAACCATATTCAACATATGAGAGATATTAGTATGCCCAATCCAACTAGCCACATCACGAGCTAAAAATAGAGGGTTTTCAATATCTCCATAGATTTTAAAAGATCTTCCCATCATGTTTCTCTTTGCCAAAACTTTCATATTTCCTCCTTTTTCTAATAAAAATAAAATATAAAAATAAGTATTTTTGATTATATACATATCATAAACTACGATTTTTTATCATATTTATATAAATCCCATATGTTTATAAAGTTCAATATTATCATTAGGGACCTCACTCTCTTTATAAGTTTGTTCCCCTATCTTTTTAAAGTTTTTATCCAAGTTATAAAGTTTGTAATCATCTCGTATAGCACTTACTATCCAACCCTCTCCTTTGTTGTTTGATTTTGCAAAAGCCACTACATCTTTTACCCTTTGGATAGGTTTTTTAAATCTCACAATAGTCATATAATTTATATTCCAATCTTTTAAAATCTCTTTTATAGTATCTTTGTAGAGAGTATCATCTATTTTATTATTTATATTATTATCTATATTATTGGGTATAATATTTTGACCTATCTCAGTAAAATCTTTTGACTGACAAGTTATATTTTTTTGACTTTCACCAGTTAAAATATTTGACTGGTTGTCCAAAGCCCTATAAATATATGTTCTCATACTTTTATTAACCCCTACTCTTTGGATAAGTCCTTTATTCATAAGGGATTTAATAACAGTAATCACAGTCTGTTTGCTAGAACCTATCCAACCAGCCAAGTAATTAAGACTTCCCTCAAAAGATGAGTTATTTTTTGAAAATCCGTAGATAATACCGTATATTATAAGTTCATTCCCCTTGAGTTTCAAATCATCTACCATAAATCTCTCAATAATAAAAAATCCGTTTTTCTTCATATATCCTCCTAATTATTCGTCTTAAACGTATAAAAAAGTCAAAAAAATATATACCTTTTAGATATAGTTTCCTCTATCATTTTTATTCCCTCTAAGGATATAATTTTTCCTTTTTTTAGTTTGTATAACCAAGTAACAAAGGTTGTATAGGGAATACCAATATCACGAGCCATACTCTTTAGAGTTTTTTTATTATTTTTAGAATATTCAATTACATCTTTATAAATTTTTTTAGCCAAAGTTTCAAAATTATCTTTCATAATTAATCGCCCTCCTCGTATAATTATTGTACGCTATAGTACGACGTATTGTCAAGAGATTTTTTTAAAAAAATATTTTTTTGAGGAAACTCTCCAGAACCCTCTCAAAGTCTCTATCTCGTATTTTTAGAAAAAAATTTTTTATGGTATCATTTATATATCAAAAGAAAAGGAGGAGATAGAATGACAAATCAAGAGGCAAAACCAATCGTAGAGGAATCTTTAGCAAAGCTTAAGGAATCAGTAAAAAGAGAGGGGACTTATAATAAGGAGATAGCAGACGACAAGCTGACTTTAAAGACTTTGGAAAAGATGAAAACAGACGGAGAGGAGTTACCATTAGATTGTCCATATGAAAGTTTTGATGAGTGGATCACTCAAATAAACAAAGAGATAAAATCTGGTGAAAACTCTCTTGCAAGAATTGGCAAAGAGAAAGCTGAGATAGTGGCTTTTGAGTATTTTGTAGCTAATGCTAATTAGTATCAATGGATAACTTTTATAAGTACAAGCTGTTGGAGATAATTATCTTGGTAGTAGAAAAAATCTTAAAAACCCTATTTGGCGATTGATTTTCTTTTACAATTTTTTTACAAGAAATAAATATCTTTTTAACAGAAAAAGGGTATAATCCTCTCAAGAGATTAACCCCTACCTAAGTCAAAAATTTATCCAGAAAAAAAGAGCTAGACATTTTTGTTTAGCTCTTTTGCTTTGTATATGATTTTATTTGTAAAATATATCCCAATATTTTTTATCAATTTGTGAGGTTGCACACCAAGTTTCGTTATCTTTTAAAAGCTCCTTTGCAAAAAGATTAGCCTCATCTTCATAAACTGATATATTCACAAGGTATGTGTTATTAAGAAGAAAATTCAGATTATCAAAATGGTTGCACATCAAGTGTCCCAACTCGTGGGCACAGGTAAAAAGCCTATCTACCTCATTTAGATTTTCATTTATACAGATATATTTTCTTCTAAATTTTTTCATAGAGTACCCTTTAAGATTACCTAAATCCTTGTAACTTACGATTATTCCAAGATAATTGCAAAGACTAAAAGGATTACTCGTACCTCATTTTTCAACTAATTTTTTTACTCTTAAAGGAATATCCATTTCCCCACCCCTATTTTTTTCTTCTTTTGTTAGCAAGTTTTATCTCAAAATAAGCCTCTTGTAAAGATTCAAAAAGTTTAGCCTTGTCCTCATCAGAGATTTTTTCATTTTGGAAGTATAAAATGGCATCTTGTAAGAAATCATTTAACTCTATTCTTTGATTTTTAGAAAGATTACAAGTCTTATCTGTATCAAATACTATATTACGTCCTAAAAATGCTGAATCCAATCTATTTCTTTCTTTTTTAGTAAGTTTTAATGTTTCACTAAGGATATCTAAAGTTTTTTGACTTCCTCTACTTTTTCCACTTTCGATATCTCCGATAGTTCCATTTCCAACTCCACTTAATTCAGATAATTTTTTTATAGTTAGACCTCTAGAGTTTCTTAACTCCTTTAAAACTAAACTTAATCTTGTCCTTTGCATAAGTCCTCCTTGATTATATGTACGATAAAATTTATTTCTTAGGATAATTATTCGATAGTTACGTATTTAATCTCATTATACTCCACTATTGTAAAAAAAACAAGATTTTTCTTTACTTATTTGCTTTAAACGTATATAATAGTATTATACGGATATAAACGAACAAATATTAAAAATTATCTAAATTATTTTGATTTCTTAAATTAGTAATAAAATTGTAAGGGGGAGTTTATGAAAAATATTCCTATTTGCAGATATTGTGGGAAACCTCATAAAAAAAATCCACATATTTTGGAGGGGTTACCTGATTTTATAAAAGAGAAAATAATCTATATTCCTGATTGTGATTGTCTTGAAATCCAAAAGGAAAAAGAAATGGAAGAGCTTGAGAAAAAGAGAGTGGAAGAGTGCAAAGCAAACAGAATAAAGAGGTTTAGAGATATATCTTTGATAGACGAGAAGTTTAGGTTAAGCACTTTTGAAAGGGCTGATATGAGCCAAAACTATATAAAGATAGCTCGTGCTTTTGCCGAAAAATTTATAGAGAAAGGTACTGCTCCAAGGGGGATTTTATTTTATGGGGGAGTTGGTACAGGGAAGACCTACGCCTCTAGTTGTATAGGGAATTATCTTATGGACAGTGGCAAAACAGTTGTTGTTATGAATATGGGACTTTATATTGGAAAAATTCAGAGGGAGTGGGCTGAGGCAGAAAAAGATTTACTTTCTTATATAAAAGACTCTGATCTTTTGATAATAGATGATTTTGGTGCTGAAAAAATATCAGAGTTTGTTATTGAAAAAACTTTTGCTATGATAGACACTAGATACAGAGCTTTAAAACCTCTTATTATCACTACTAATCTAAATATAGAGGAGATTGGGGAAAGGTTTGGTGCAAGGATAGCTGATAGAATTTCTGAGATGTGCTTTCCTATTTTGGTTACAGGTATGTCAAAGAGAGGGGCTGACACCAAAAGGAAATTTATGGAGTTTTTAAAATAAAGAAAAAAGCCCTTGATTTTCAAGGACTTTAGTCTGGACTATTTATATAAAATATTATCAAAAGTTAAATTATCTTAATTGGAAACCAGCTGATTTAATAGTTTCAATTATTCTATCTCTATGAGCCTCGTCCATACACTCGATAGCCACAGTGGCTTTTTGAGAGTTTATTGGTAGGTTAGAGCTATACATAGTTTGGTTGATGCTTAGGACACTTGCTTTTTCTTGAGCAAGGATTGATAAAAGTTTGTTAAGTTCTCCAAATCTATCCTCAACAATAACGTTAAGTTCAACCTTTCTACCAGATAGTACAAGGGCTTTGTTGATTATTCTTTCAACAGCAGTTATATCAGCATTACCACCAGATACGACACAACAGATATTTTTACCTTTTTCTTTTATTTTACCAGAAAGTAGAGCAGCAAGAGGAGATGCTCCAGCTCCCTCAGCCAATACCTTAGATTTTTCTAATAAGAAAAGTATAGCTTTTGCAAGTTCGTCCTCAGTAACTGTCACTATATCATCAACATATTCAGAGATTATTTTGCAAGTTAAATTACCAGCACGAGCCACAGCAATACCATCAGCAATAGTAGGACTAACTTTTACAGTACAAGGACAACCTTTAGCTACAGCCTCTTTCATAGATGGGGCATTAGACGGTTCAACACCTATTATTTTAACATCTTTTTTAATTGATTTTATAGCTTTAGCAATACCAGAGATAATACCTCCACCACCGATTGGAACTATCACCACATCTACATTTTCTAAATCCTCTAATATTTCAAGCCCAATTGTACCTTGACCAGCTATTACATATGGGTCATCAAATGGGTGTAAGAAAGTTGCTCCAGTTTCTTTTTGGATTTCACAAGCTTTTTTATATGCGTCATCATAAACAGTACCTACTTGTACAACCTCAGCTCCATAGTTTTTAGTGGCAGCTACCTTTGATAAAGGTGCAGTTCCCGGCATAACAATAGTTGATTTTATACCAAGACTTGTAGCTCCAAGAGCCACCCCTTGAGCGTGGTTACCAGCAGAAGATGCAATAACTCCACGAGCTTTTTCCTCATCTGTCAGATTCATAATCTTATTCATAGCTCCTCTTATTTTGAAAGAACCAGTTTTTTGAAGATTTTCTAGCTTGAAATAAACTCTATTTCCAGTTATTTCAAAAAGAGTAGGACATTCCATAAGTTGAGTTCTTTTTATCGAATCTTTTATGGTGTAAGCAGCGTCTTTAATCATTTCAAGAGTTACATCATTTACCATATTATTTACCTCACTTTTTATTTTATTTTAAAAGATTTCTAAATTTTTTAAAATTTCATCACCAGTATAGACTTTACATTCTATCACAGGTATTTGGCTAAACTCCCTTATTTTACGAGTTGTAGATGGACCTATTGAGATTACCTTTATTCCCTCAAGAAGACTGTCATCTCCCAAGGTTTTAAAAAAATTCTCAGCACTAGACCCACTAAAGAAAATAATATGAGTAGTCCCTTTGATAGTATCTATTATATTCTCTTTTGTTGTGTTGCAAGGGATATTTTTATAGCCAATATATTTTTTAAACTCTCTTTTATATTTTTTTGAAAAACTTCCCTCATCAATAGGGGATACATCAGAGGTCATAATAAATATTTTGTCCCCTTCACTTGTAACCTTAGTCATCTCAAAAGCTAGATTTTCACTTAAATATTCACTTGGTATAACATCAGGAGTTATTTTATATTTTTTTAGCTCTTGGGAAGTCTTGCTACCAATAGCCCCAATTTTAAGATGAGCTATATTTCTTATATCATCTATATGTTCAAAGAAAAATTTTACACCATTTGGTGAGTTAAACATTATCCCTTGATAGTTTTTAAGCTCTTTGTAATCAAAATCCATCATATCATCTATAAGGTCTATCATAGGTAAAGATATAGCCTTTCCTCCAAGTCTTTCTATTTGAGAGCCAAACTTATATCCTTCACGAGCCTCACGAGTGACAACTATCTTTTTACCAAATAGTGGTTTATCCTCAAACCATTTATATAGTTCTCTTTTTTCTACAACCTCCCCTATTATGATAATAGCAGGCGGTTTTATCCCCTGAGCCTTTGTCATTATATCTTCTAAAGTCCCAATAGTTGTACTTTGACGAGCCTCACAACCTCTTTCTATTATTCCAATAGGTGTTTCAGGATTTTTACCATATTTTATAAGGGATTTTGTAATAGTTTCTAGGTTTTTAACCCCCATTAAAAATACCAAAGTCCCTTGAAGTTTTGCGATAGTTTCAAAATCCAAAGTGTCATCATCAGCTGTCATACCTGTAAATACGTGGAATGAACGAGCAATTTTCCTATGAGTAACAGGGATACCAGCATATTCTGGTACAGCGATAGATGATGAAATCCCCGGCACCATTTCAAAAGGGATATTGTGAGGAAGTATCGCCTCTATCTCCTCTCCCCCTCTACCGAATACAAAGGAATCTCCACCTTTCAGACGGACGATATTTTTATATTTTCCAGAGATAGCTTTTTTCACAAGAGTTTGGTTTATTCTCTCTTGAAGAAGTCCCCCCTCTGTATTTTCTTTTCCGAGGTAAATTAGCTCTGCACTAGGTTTTGCAAAACTAAGTATCTTATCATTTATAAGCCTATCATAGATAATACAATCGGCATTTTCTATATATCTTTTTCCTTTTAGGGTCAAAAGTTCAAAATCTCCAGCTCCAGCCCCTACAAAATAGATTTTTCCTTTATCCATCTATATCACCTTTTAAAAGTGAGGCTAAAAGCCTTGCTACCATTATATTTTTATCCAATTTTCCAAAGATTTTTCTTTTGTAAACCTTGCCATTCATAGAGTACATTCCAAAAAGCTCAATATATTTTTCACCATTTTCTTCAACTATCTTACCACTGCAACCAATAGGAGTGTGGCAACCACCATCAAATATCTTAGAAAACTCCCTTTCAGCTTCAATAACTTTTGTTACTTCTAAGTCGGTTATAGCGTCAAGTAGATTTTTTACAATCTCATCATTTTCTCTATACTCGATACATAAAGCTCCTTGTGCTGGTGCAGGTACAACGTCCTCTATATCAAAAAATTCAGTTATCTTATTACTCATACCTGTTCTTAAAAGCCCAGCTCCAGCAAGAACAATCCCATCATAATCTTCCTCATATAATTTTCTGATTCTTGTGTGGATATTTCCTCTAAGTGGTTTTATTATTGCATCAGGTCTTATTTGTTTTATACATTGACTACGTCTAAGAGAGCTTGTCCCAATAATAGGATTTGGTGGTAGTTCCATAAGTTTTTGAGAATTTTTTGAAATAAATATATCTCTGTTGTCCTCACGGATTGGTACCCCTGCCATTATTAAACTACTAGGTAAAATGCTTGGCATATCTTTCATTGAGTGTACTGCAAAATCAATATCTCCCTCAAGTAACTCTTTTTCAATCTCCTTAGTGAAAAAATTCTTAATAGATACCCCTTGGCTACCCCAGTTAGTAGAGAGGTCTTTATCTCCAGTTGTAACGATTATTTTTATTTCAAATTCATAGTCAGGGAATCTACTTTCAAGTAGAGATTTAACTATCTTTGTTTGAGCAAGAGCAAGTTCACTTCCCCTTGTTCCTATTAGAAATTTCTTTTTCATTCTAGTTCCTTTCATCTAAATAAATTTTTAAAATCTCCTCTATGCTATTACTAACCCAAGGATATTGGATAGCAGGACGTCTGAGTATAAGGACTTTTGCCCCTATATCAAGAGCAGATTTTATTTTTTCTAATTCTCCCCCAGTAGTTCCGCTTTCTTTTGTTACTAAATAATCTATCTTGTAATTTTTAAGAATAGCCAAGTTAAAATCATAGGAAAATGGTCCTTGCAGAGCAATTATATTTTTAGCCATTATTCCACATTCTTCCAACTTTCCAAGAGCTAAAGTTGTAGGCAAAATTCTAAAATAGATATTCTTAAGATTTGGTAGATTTTTAAATTTTTCTATTGTGTTACTCCCCAGAGTAACCAATATATTTTTATTGAGATTTGAAATAAATTTAGTTATTTCAAAAATATCTGTAAAGTAAATTATATTCTTATTATTAAAAGAATTTATTTCAAGATTTTCCCTCTCAAAACGGTAGTAAAGAATGTTCACAACCTTTGAAATATCCATAGCATTTTTTGATACTTCCTGTGCATACGGGTGTGAGAAATCAAATATCCTTTTTATAGAATATTTTTTGATAAACTCCCTCATCTCATCTATATCCATAGGCTTTACAATTACATCTATTGGATACTCTTCAAGAAGTTTTTTCCCATAAGGTGTGGCTGTTGTTACTATAATATTATTTTTATTTTGTTTAAGTAGACTCTCTATAAAATCTCTAGAATCCTTTGTTCCTCCAATTATCCAATCCATTTTCTATCCTTTTGACCTGACTTACACAATATGTAAGTGAGTTTTTTTTATTAAAGTTTTATATAAGGAAAATTAAAACCCCTTTTCCCTACTTTCGCATAATTCTAAAACCAATATAAGAAAAATAAACTAAATCACTTCTCTCTTATCACATATATTAAAAATTATGAAAATATGGAAGAAATTTATGATTTAATAAACGACACGGAATGCTAAAAATCTCAATTGTTTGAGCGTAGCGAGTTTTGAGATTTTAATGGAGTGAGTTTTAATTAAATCAAATTTCTGTAATCTGTAGTAATTTTTAATTATATAAAAGGAAATTAACTTTAAACTTTCTTTATACGAAAAAGAAAATTTTTGTAATTTATATTAATTTCTAATAATATAAACTATTAAAGCCCTATAAATATAAGGGTAAACTACCTCATTATATATTATCATTTTACCTTTTTAATTACCAAAAGTAAAGGAATTTTTATAATTTATTTCTAATTAATTGTACATGAAATTATAGAGAATTTTTTCAAAAAATATAGTATAATATACCTAGATTCAAAAATTTTTTAACAAAAGGGGGATAATATGAAAGGGTTTATTATTGCTGGAACTAAGAGCGGTATAGGCAAGACAACTATAACACTTGGACTTATGAAAAATTTTCAAAATGTATCTCCTTTTAAGATAGGACCTGACTATATAGATGGGAGATTTCATGAATATGCTACCAAAAATCCAAGCTATAACCTAGATTATTTTTTGATGAAAGAGGAGGGTATAAAATATAGTTTCCTAAAACATAGAAAAGATATATCTATAATTGAGGGAGTAATGGGGCTTTATGACGGACTGGGAGATAGTCTCACAAATGGAAGTACAGCTCATATTTCAAAAATCTTAAATCTTCCAATAATTCTAGTAGTAGACGGAGAAAAAAGAGGGACTAGTATATCTGCTGAAGTCTTAGGATACAAAAACTTTGACTCTGAGATAAATATCTGTGGTGTTATCATAAATCGTGTAACTTCAAAAAAAGCCTATGATATTTTAGCAAGTTCTATTGAAAAATATACAGGGATAACTTGCCTTGGTTATCTACCAAAAATTCAAGAAGTAGAGCTTGGAGAAAGACATTTAGGACTTATTCAAGCTGGTGAAGATGAAAAGCTTGAAGAAAAATTAGAGATACTAGCAAGTAAAGTAAAAGAAACAATAAATCTTGATAAAATCTTAGAGCTAACTGAAATACAAACAAAAGAAAATGAGATAGTTGATAAACTTATAAGTGGCACTATAATCAATACCAATAGGGTAATAAATCTAAAATCAAAAATAATCTCACTTGATAAAAAAGATCGATATAAAAATCTTGTGATGGGAATTGCAAAGGATAGTGCTTTTAGTTTTTATTATAATGATAATATAGAGTTTTTAAAAGGTTTAGGGGTAGAGATAAGATATTTCTCACCAATAAATGATAAAACTATCCCAACAGATGTAGATATACTATATTTTGGTGGAGGTTATCCTGAAAACTATGGAGAAACTTTATCTAAAAATCAAAGTATGATAGATTCAATAAGGGATTTTTACAACAGAAATGGAGTTATATATGGAGAGTGTGGAGGATATATCTACCTTTCAAAATCTCTTACAACTTTAGATGGCAAAATTCATAACTTTGTAGGGGTTACAGATAGAAGTTTTGTTATGAAAAATAGGTTAAATATCAAAAGATTTGGATACATAGATGTAAACTTTAAAGAATTTTCTTACCCTGCTCACGAATTTCACTATTCTGAGGTTATAGGTGGCAGAGAGGGAGTGTTTAAAATCTCAAAAAAAGATGGACGTAGCTGGGATTGTGGCTATGAAGATAAAAATCTTTTGTGTGGCTATCCTCATATCCATTTTTTTACAAGCAAGGATTTGATATTTGACTTGCTTGATAGGGCTTTGGCATATAGAGAAAAGAAAAATCGTTTTAGTTTTATGGATTTTTTTAATTTTGGAAACTTTAGAAAGGGAAAAGAGTAATGAAAGAATATATAAAAGAACCACAACTTATTGAAAAAAGAAGTTTTGAAATAATAAATAGTGAGCTTGGGGATAAGATAAAAAACTTTACTGATGATGAACTACCAATAGTTAAAAGGGTTATCCATACAACGGCAGATTTTCAGTATGCTGACCTTATAAAATTTCTAAATAATCCAATAGAAAGTGGGAAAAAAGCACTTTTAGAGGGGACAAAAATATATTGTGATACCAATATGATAGTAAATGGGCTTAGCAAAATGGTTTTAAAAAAATTTGGTTGCACAGCTTATACTTTGGTGTCAGATGGAGAAGTGGCAAGAGAGAGCAAAGAAAGAGGGGTTACCCGTTCAATAGTTGGGATAGAACACGCCTCAAGAGACACGGATACAAAGATATTTTTAATTGGAAATGCTCCAACAGCTCTTTATAGATTAAAGGAACTTATAGAAAGTGGAGAGATTGAAAAACCACTACTTGTGGTGGGAGCACCTGTTGGATTTGTAGGAGCTAGTGAGTCAAAGGAATTTTTCAAATCAGTTGATGTACCATATATCACTATTGACGGAAGAAAAGGGGGAAGCACAGTAACTGTGGCAATACTTCACGGAATATTGTATCAGATTTATAAAAGAGAGGGATTTTAAATGAAAAAGTTAAAATCTGGATATACCACAGGAAGTTGTGTTGTAGCCTCTGTTGTTGCAAATCTTAATTATCTTATAAAAGATGAGATACTAGACTTTGTAGATATATCTTTAGTTGATGATAAAATCTTAAAAATCCCAATAAATCGTCTTAGAAAAAGAAAAAACTTTTGTACAACCTCTGTTATAAAATACTCTGGTGATGACCCAGATGTAACAAATGGTATGGAGATTTTTACAAAGGTAACTTTGGTTGATGAAATAAACCTAAAATCTTCAATGTATAATATAGATAATATCTATATAACAGGTGGACGTGGGGTAGGAGTTATCACAAAAAAAGGCTTGCAACAGCCAGTGGGGAAATATGCAATCAATCCGAAACCCCTTGAAATGATAATAAAAAATATAAAGTTATTTCTTAAAGAAAATCCTATTGGAAATAAAAAAATCTTAGTAAAAATTTATATCCCCAAAGGGCGAGAGATAGCCAAAAAAACTTTTAATGAAAAGTTAGGTATAAAAAGTGGGCTTTCGATTTTAGGTACTACTGGGATATTAAAACCAATGAGTGAGGAGGCATTAAAAGACTCTCTAAAGCTAGAGCTTAAAGTTTTAAAAGAGAATAACAAAAAAGATTGGATAATTTTTTCTTTTGGAAATTATGGAAAAAAATATTGCGAGGAGCTTGGGCTTGATACTACAAACCTTATAGTTATTAGTAACTATGTTGGATTTATGCTAGACTGTGCAGTGGAGCTTGGTTATAAAAAAATATTTTTAGTTGGGCATATTGGTAAGGCTATAAAGATAGCTGGGGGGATTTATAATACCCATAGCAAAGTGGCTGATGCTCGTATAGAAATAATGGTTACAAATGCTCTTTTGGTGGGTGAGAATATAGAAAATATCCATAAAATTTTGGGAGCTAATACAGTTGAGGAGGCTTGTGATTATATAGAAAAGCCAGAATTTTTTGATTTTGTAGCCAATAAAGTGGCAAGAAAATGCGAGGAATATCTAAGAGGAGAGGATATAAGGTGTGAGGCATTGATTTTTTCCTTTAAAGATAAGGTGGGCATAAGTAAAGGCTTTAAAGATATGATTGGATTTATATAATAAATAGATTAAAAAAGATAAACCTGATAGCGACATTATCGCCCTCAGGTCTAAAAATTAACAAAAGGGAGTAAATAATCCTTACACCCTTTACAAAAAATAAAAAAGAGAGTTGTGAGTATGATAAATGTTATAGGATTAGGAGTAGGAAACCTTGACTATTTTTCAAAGGTAGGAGAAAATAGAATAAAAACTTCAGATATAATTATAGGTGGAGAAAGGCAATTAGAGGATATATCCCCTATAATACCAAAAGCTTGTAAAGTCTACATATTAAAAAAACTATCAGATATGTTAGATTTTATAAAATTAAACCTAGATAAAAATATCTCAATAATAGTTTCAGGGGACACAGGTTTTTATAGCCTTTTAAAGTATATAAAGAAAAATCTACCCAATGAAAATATAGAGGTTATCACAAATATCTCATCTTTCCAATATCTATTTGCCAAAATCTGTGATACTTGGGAGGACTTTACTCTTTTAAGTGTTCACGGTAGGGAAAATGATATTGTGAAAGCCTTAGAAAAAAGCAAAAGAGGTTTGATACTTCTTACAGATAGCAAAAATAATCCCTATAATATAGCTAAAATTCTAGTGGATAGTGGGTATCAAAACACTCAAATTATAGTTGGAGAAAGATTATCGTATAGTGATGAAAAAATAACTAGCTTTTATGCAAAGGATTATAAATCTTACCAAAGAGATTATCAAATGAATGTGGTTATTTTAGAAAAGGAGAGCTAATGGGACATATAAAAGATAGATATTTTATCCGAGGGGAAGTTCCTATGACTAAAGATGAAGTAAGAGCTATCTCAATAGCAAAACTTCATTTAAGAGAAAATTCAATCCTTGTAGATGTAGGAGCAGGGACAGGAAGTGTCGGTATTGAGGGAAGTACCTACCTTACAAAAGGGTATGTTTATGGAATAGAGAAAAATCCAAAAGGTTGTGAATTGATAAAAGAAAATCTAAAAAAATTTAGGATAAACAATTATAAACTTATTGAGGGGATAGCTCCCAAAGATTTAGATGAGATAAAAAATATAGGTTTTGATAGAATGTTTATAGGTGGCTCATCTGGAAGTATGGAGGAGATTATAGATTTTTTTATTGAATACTCTAGTGATGATAGTATTTTTGTAATAAATCTAATAGCTCTGGAAACTCTAACAGAGGTTATAGATATTTTAAAAAGAAAAAATTTAAAAGATATAGAGATAGTAAATATCTCAGTTTCAAGAAGTAAAAAATTAGGAAATTATACAATGATGATGGGAGAAAATCCCATATATATAATAAACGGGAGAAAGTAAATAATGAGTAAATTATATGGAATAGGAGTAGGTGTTGGAGAGCCTGAAATGATAACTATAAAGGCTGTGAATACCCTAAAAAAAATAGACGTGGTAATACTGCCTAACGCAGGTCGTGAGTTTTCAAGTACAGCTTATGGAATAGCTAAAGAATATTTAAAAGAGGGAATTGAATTTATTGATATGGAGTTTTCTATGAATCCCGACGTTAAGCAGAGGGAGATTGAGAGAAAACAAAATGCAAAGGTAATTGAGGAACATCTTGATAGAGGTTTAAATGTTGGATTTATAACAATAGGCGACCCAATGACATATAGCACATATGTTTATATATTAGAATATCTTAATGAAAAATATCAAGTGGAAACAATACCGGGGATTTCATCTTTTGTTGATATTGCCTCTCGTGTTAATATTCCACTGGTTATTGGAGATGAGAGCCTAAAAGTAATTGGGCTTTATAGAAAATGTGATAGAGATTTTATAATAAAACATATTGAGGAAAATGATAACCTTGTAGTTATGAAAGCCTCTCTTAAATTTGAGGAGCTTAAGGAGGCATTAAAAATCACAGGAAATGAAAATAATATAGTTTTGGTTTGTGACTCTGGAAAACAAAATCAAAGGGTATATTTTGATATAATGGACTTAAAAAAAGATGAGATACCGTATTTTTCAACTCTAATTCTTAAGAAAGGGGGGATTGAAAAATGGAAAAAGTTTATTTCATAGGAGCAGGACCGGGAGACCCAGAACTAATCACAGTAAAAGGTCAAAGACTTATAAAAGAGGCTGATGTAATTATATATGCAGGTTCACTAGTTCCAAGAGAAGTTATCGATTGTCATAAAGAGGGGGCTTTAGTTTATAATAGTGCCACTATGACTTTAGAAGAAGTTATGGACGTTACTATAAATGCAGTAAAAAATAATAAGATGGTAGCAAGAGTTCATACAGGCGACCCAAGTATTTTTGGAGCTCACAGAGAACAAATGGATATTTTAGAGGAAAATGGGATAGAATTTGAGGTTATTCCGGGAGTTAGTTCTTTCCTTGCATCAGCTGGTAGCCTAAAAAAAGAGTTTACTTTGCCAGATGTTAGCCAAACAGTTATCTGTACAAGACTTGCTGGTAGAACTCCAGTTCCTGAGAGAGAATCTTTAGAGAGCCTTGCCTCACATAGAGCCTCAATGGCGATATTTTTATCAGTTCAAATGATAGATGAGGTGGTAGAAAAACTTTTAACACACTATCCAATAGATACTCCAGTGGCAGTGGTACAAAGAGCCACTTGGAAAGATGAAAAAAAAGTTATAGGAACTTTAGCCACTATCTCAGACCTTGTAAAAAAAGAAAATATTACAAAGACTGCTCAGATTTTAGTGGGAGATTTTTTAGGGGATAGATATTCAAAATCAAAACTTTATGATAAAACCTTTACTCACGAATATAGAAAGGGAAAAGATGAATAAAATAGCTCTTATCACTGTTACCAAAAAAGGTGTAGAACAAGCAGAAAAAATAAAAAAATCCTATACTAAAGCTTTAATAGACATCTATACTATGGAAAAATTTTCTGATGAATGTACCATTGCTATTAAAGGGAGTTTTAAGGAGCAAGTTGGGGAGATTTTTTCTGAATACAAAAGTATTATTTTTATAACAGCAGTAGGGATAGCAGTTAGAGTTATTGCTCCATATATAAAAACAAAAGATGTTGACCCTTGTGTTTTGGTTATAGATGAAGGAAATGATTTTGTGATACCGATACTTTCAGGACATCTTGGAGGCGGAAATGAACTAGCTCAAGATATATCCCAAAGTATAGGAGCATATCCACTTATTACCACATCATCAGATATTTCAGGGAAGATTGCTGTGGACACTCTAGCTCAAAAAATAAATGGAAAGTTGGAAAGTCTTGAATCAGCCAAAAAAGTTACAAGCCTTATTGTGGCAGGGGAGAGTGTTTCTATAAAAGTTCCACAAAATATAGAAGATAGTAACCCAAGTGGTGTGATAGTTATTTCAAATCGTGAGAAAATTGAAATAACTCAGATTATTCCCAAAAATATTTCAATCGGTATCGGTTGTAAAAAAGATACTCCAAAAGAAAAGATAATTGAAATAATAGAAAATACTTTAAAATCTCTAAATATCTCCAAAAAAGCCATAAGAGTTATGGGGACAGTTGATATAAAAAAAGACGAAGTTGGAATAATAGAAAGTGCAAAATATTTTAATGTTCCACTAAAAATTATTTCAAGAGATGAGATAAAAAAGATAGAAGATAGATTTGAAACCTCTGATTTTGTTAGAAAAACCATAGGAGTAGGGGCAGTATCAGCTCCGTGTAGTGTTCTTGCCTCAGGAAAAGAGGGAAAACTTTTAATAGAAAAATTTAAATTTCAAGGGATTACAGTGTCAATATACGAGGAGGAAACAAAAAATGGGTAAGATTTACGTTGTAGGTTTAGGACCTGGAAATAAAGAAAATATGACTTTTAGAGCCTATGATGTTCTAAAAAATTCAGATATAATAATAGGTTACAAAACATATGTTGATTTAATAGAGGGTATGTTTCCAGATAAAAAAATAATAAAATCTTATATGAAAAAAGAGGTGGCAAGATGTGAGGAAACTCTGAAACTTGCTCTTGAAGGAAATATAATATCTCTTATTAGTTCTGGAGATGCGGGAGTTTATGGAATGGCAGGTTTAATGTTAGAGATTGCAGGCGATCAAGTAGAAGTTGAGATAGTTCCGGGAATAACCTCAGCTAACGCCTCAGCAAGTCTTGGGGGAGCTCCTATTGTTCACGATAGTGTAAATATATCTTTAAGCAATCTTTTAACAGATTGGGAGCTTATCAAAAAAAGAATAGATTTAGCATCACAAGGGGATTTTGTAATCACTCTATATAATCCAAAAAGTAGTGGTAGACCTGAGCTAATAAATGAAGCAAGAGATATTATGTTAAAACATAAAAGAAAAGATACTCCAGTTCTAATTGCAAGAAATGTTGGCAGAGAGGGAGAGAATTATGATATCACTACTCTTGATAAGATGTTAGATTATGAAATAAATATGTTTTCCACTGTGATAATAGGAAATTCCAATACCAAAGTATTAAATAACAAGATGATCACTCCCCGTGGTTATAAAGTTTAGACCTAAGTAAAATAAATTTCAAAAAAAATAAAAATTTTTTAGACAAAACAACGTTTTTTAAAGTCTCATATATTAAGTTAAATGATTTTTTATCTATTATCTTTTAAAGGGAGGAACTATGAAAAAAGTAGAATTTGCAGAATTACTTATGAAAAAGGCAAATTTGCCAAGTAAAGAAGAAGCAAAAAGACAAGTAGAAGTTTTTGTAGAAACACTAAAAGAAGCACTTGCAACAGAAGAAGTTTTAGTTTTTAGAGGGCTAGGAACTTTTGAAAGAAAAACTACAAAAAGAGCTGAAGGTATCAACCCTAGAACTGGTGAACCTATCAAAATAACTCCTAAAAACTATGTAAAATTTAAAGTTGGAAAAGACTTATCAGACAGATTAAACGTTAAAGAAGAACCTAAGAAAAAAAGAACTTGCAAAAGAAAAGCTAAATAGTTAACAAAATAGTAATATAAATAAGAGTTGTAGTAATGATGATTTTATTCATTTTTACGCAACTCTTTTTTAATGTAAATTTTTTTACACTATTTTTACATAAAATAAATATTAAAATTACATTGGAAGTTTACAATATACACTGAGAAATTATAGAAGGAGGAGTGTATATGGTTTACGGAATAATTGACTTGGGGTCTAATACCATAAGATTGTCGATTTTTAAATATGAAGATGGGAAGATAAGACTTTTACAAAATAAAAAAGCTATAGCTGGTCTAGCTGCTTGTGTAGAAGGTGGAGGTCTTACAGAGATAGGTATTTCAAAAGCTTGTTTTGTTTTAAATAGATATAAAGATATATTAAAAGCACAAAATATAGAAAACTACTCTGTATTTGCAACAGCATCTCTTAGAAATATTAACAACAGAGAGATAGTTTTAAATGAAATAAAAGAAAGAACAGGAATTGTTCCAGAGGTTTTATTTGGAGATGAAGAAGCAAGACTTGATTTTATAGGAGTAAAAAACTCTTGTGAATTATCAAGAGGTGTTCTTATAGATATTGGTGGTGGAAGTACAGAGCTTGTTTTATTTGAAAATGGAGAGATAAAAAGATTAACTAGTATTCCAATAGGTGCTTTAAATCTTCAAAATAAATCAGTAAAAGGAATTATAGCTACAGATAGAGAGCTTAAAAAGATGAAAAAAATCATCAATAACGCTTTAGATGAACTTCAATGGAATTTTGAAAGTAATTATGAAACAATGTATGCTATTGGAGGAAGTTCAAGAGCTGCTCTTGAAATATCAAAAGAGTTATTTAAAATTCCAGCTGAGGAAAGATCTTTCAATAGAGCAAACGTTAAAGAGATTTTAAATAGACTTAAGAGTGCAGATGTTAAAGATTACAAAGCTGTATATAAAATTAATCCTGAACGTATATTCTCTCTTTCAGGAGGACTTGTAATCTTAAACGAAGTAATCAAAAGATTTGGTTGTGAAGTAATAAACATTAGTAAAGATGGTATAAGAGAGGGATATTTTATAGATAGAATCATAGATCAAATGAGTGATAAGGAAGAAAATAATGAAAAATAATGAAAAAATTGAGTATATAGATAATCGTGAACTTTCGTGGCTAAAATTTAATGAGAGAGTGTTGGAAGAAGCAGATTGTGAGACAACTCCACTATTGGAGAGATTGAAATTCATATCAATTTTTACAACAAATCTTGATGAATTTTTTATGGTAAGGGTTGGGACACTTAATGACTATATGAAGTATATCCCAAACTATTCAGATGATAAAACAGGAATGAGTGCTAAAGAGCAACTTTCAGAAATATATAAAAACACAGAGACACTTTATAGACTTCGTGACTATGTATACGAAAAAATTGATGTTTCTTTGAGAGAAAATAATATAAACTTTGAAAAAATGGCAAACCTTAATGAAAGTGGAATAAAAAAAGTAGAGAAATATTTTAAAAGAAATATTTTACCAATTCTATCTCCACAAATTATAGATTTATGGCACCCATTTCCATTTATACCAAATAAAAAATTGCATGTAGTAGTGCATTTAGAAAATAAAAAAAATGAGGTTATAGGAATTATTCCTGTACCAGAAAGTATAGATAGAATAGTGGTTTTAGATAAAGAAAATGGAATATATCTATTACTTGAAGATATTATTTTATACTTTGCTCAAAGCATTTTCTCCATGTATAAATTTGTAGATAGTACTATTATGTGTATCACAAGAAATGCTGATATAGATACTGACTTAGAAATTTACGATGACTCAATTGATTATAGACAACATATGAAAAAACTTATAAAAAGCCGTTCAAAACTTTCTCCAGTAAGAATTGAAATGCAAAAGAAAATGAAAAAAGATTTTAATAAATATTTTATGGAGAAATTAGGCTTAAAGAGTGAGCAATTTTTCGTTTCAGATACACCACTTGATACAACATATTGTTTTTCATTAGAAAATATTATATCAGAGGAACTAAAACAAAAACTTACATACGTTCCATTTATACCAGTTCAAACTATAAAAAAAGAAAGTATGATAGAAGAGGTATTCCAAAGAGATTTACTTATCCACTATCCATTTGAAAGTATGAAACCATTTTTGGAACTTGTAAAAGAAGCAGCTAACAATCCAAAAGTAAAAGCTATCAAAATGACTTTATACCGTATCTCTAAGGATTCAACTCTAGCCACTTATCTTATAAATGCTGCTGAAAATGGAAAAGAAGTTACAGTTTTAATGGAGTTACGTGCAAGATTTGATGAAAATAACAATATTGAATGGGCTCAAAAATTAGAAGAGGCAGGTTGCAGAGTTATATATGGAATGGATAAATTTAAGGTACACTCTAAAATCTGTCTAATAACTTACAAAGATGAAAATGAATTTAAGTATATAACACAAATAGGTACAGGAAATTATAACGAAAAAACAGCAAAAATATATACAGACCTTTCTTTTATAACAAGTGATGAGGAAATCGGTGTTGATGCTGATAAATTCTTCAAAAATATGGCTATGGGAAATCTTTATGGAATGTATAAAAAATTATGGATTGCCCCAGTTGGATTTAAGTGCAACATAATAAAATCTATTGAAGAAGAGATTAAAAAATGTGAAGAGGGAAAAGAGGGAGTAGTAATAATAAAATGTAACTCTTTTACTGACAAGGATATTATAAAAGAACTTATAAAAGCATCTGAAAAAGGTGTAAAAATAATTCTTATTATAAGGGGAATTTGTTGCCTTATCCCAGAGATAATTGGAAAAACTTCAAATATAAAAGTCATAAGCATTGTGGGACGTTTCCTTGAACATTCAAGAATTTATGCTTTTGGAACAAAAGAAGAAAGAAAAATCTATATATCTTCTGGGGATATGATGACTAGAAATACAGAACATAGAGTTGAAATCTCTTGTCCAATCACTTCACAAGAAAGCAAAGATAAGATAGAACATATCCTTGAAGTGATTATGAAAGATAATACAAAGGCAAGAGTGCTACAAAATAGCAAAAGATATTTAAGACTAATTCCAAAAATAGGTGAAGAAAGTATAAATTCACAAGAGACATTTATGAAAGAGGTCTACGAAAACAAAGAAACTTTATAAAAAAGATAGTTTATAAAATAAGCAGTAGAAAAGATACCGAGAAGATTTTCTTTTTGGTATTTTTTTTACCTTTATTTTTGCGAAAAGAATACAAATTAACTAAAATATATGATATAATTATCAATAAGAAAATTAAGGAGGTCTTTTATTTTGGGAAAAATAATCTACGTTAGTGGTGGGGCTCGTTCTGGTAAAAGTGGTTTTGCAGAAGAGTATATAGAAGAAAGATATAGTAAAAAAATTTATTTAGCAACAGGTATAGCTTTTGATGATGAAATGCAAGATAGAATTACTAAGCATAAAAGAAGAAGAGGTAAAAACTGGAAGACAATTGAAAATTATAAAAATATCCCAACTCTTTTAAAAGGACATATTGAGGGATATGATGTTATACTTTTAGATTGCTTAACTAATATGGTTACTAACTATATGATACTTGATAATGACAGAGATTGGGACAACACATCTATGATGGAAATTGACAAAATAAAAAAATTCATTATAAATGAAGTTGTTGCAATCTTAGATTTTGTAAAAGAAAGTCCAGTAGATATGGTAGTTGTTACTAATGAGCTTGGCATGGGACTTGTTCCAGATAATCATTTAGGAAGATATTTTAGAGATATAGCTGGAAAAATAAATCAAATAGTGGCTAAAGAAGCTGATGAGGGATATTTTGTAGTTTCAGGAATCCCTATGAAATTAAAATAATTGATGGAGGAGATTAAATGGAAGGATTGATATTACTTTTTAAATTTATGACAAGACTACCTATTCCAATGGATCCAAAATTTGATTCTATAAAAATGGGGAAAAGCATGAGATTTTTCCCAGTAGTAGGGATAGTTATAGGAATAATTATGTATGTTTTTTATTTGCTGTTTGGAAGCTTTATTCGTTCAGCTTATATACTTGCAGGGGTAATGGTTTTACTAGAAATAGCCATAACAGGTGCAATGCATCTTGACGGACTTTCAGATACATTTGACGGAATTTTTAGTTACAGAAGTAAACAAAAAATGCTTGAGATAATGAAAGATTCAAGAATAGGTGCTAACGGAGCTATTGCTCTTATAATGTATTTCCTATTAAAAGTTTTATTACTTGCAGGGATTCAAAACGAATTTCCTATTATAAATTTAGGTTTACTTTCAGGAAAATTACAACTTAATGGAATGGGACTTGCTCTTTTAATATCTCCAGTTATTGCAAGAGCAAATAGTGTACTAAATTGTGGAATGTCACCATATGCTAAAGCATCTGGAAGTGCAAAGGATTTAGTAGAGCAAACAGACAGACAAGGGGTAATGGTAGGGATTTTAATATCTCTTATCTATTCTTTACTTGTTCAAGCTATATTATATAGAGGTTTCAATACTATTTGTATAGTTAATACTATTTTTGTAACTCACGTTCTAGGAGCTTATTTTGCAAAACTTATGGAAAGAAAAATAGGTGGAATTACAGGAGATACATTGGGAGCTGTACTAGAGCTTTCACAACTTGTTGTACTATTTGGAATTTATATTTCATTGAGAGTTAGCCTATGAAAAAATTAATCTTAGTTAGACACGGAGAAACTACAATGAATCTTCAAAAGCTTTATTATGGTTTCTTAGATGCAGACCTTACAGAAAAAGGTGTAGAGCAAGTTAAGTCAGCTAGGGAGATTTTAAAAGATATGGATTATGATGAGATTTACTCTAGTGATTTAAAAAGAGCTTATAAAACAGCTGAGATAATCAATCATAAAGGTTTAGAGATAAAAGTTTCAAAGGAGATAAGAGAGCTAAACTTTGGGATTTTTGAAGGATATACTTATCAAGAATTGAAAGAAAAATATCCCGAACAGCTTTTGATTTCTCAAAAAGAATGGAAAACATATAATTTTGAGAATGGAGAAAGTCCAAGTGACTTACAAAAAAGGGTAGTTAATTTTGTAGAGAGTTTAGAAGATAATAAAACCTATCTTATAGGGACACATTGGGGGGTAATATGCACTATGCTTAGCTATTACTTTGCTAATAAAACTCTTGATAGTTATTGGAAATATAAGATAGAGAATGGAAGTGTTACTATAATAGAGTTTAAAGACAACTATCCTTTGCTTTGTGGACTAAATTGGAAAGGAGTCTAATTTTTAATGAAAAGATTTCAAGAAAGTTTAAGAGATGTGACTTTTTTAAATAAAAACTCAAAAAGAGAGTGTAAAGAGATTCTTGATAGCAAGATGAAACCTATTGGAAGTCTTGGAGTTTTGGAGGAGATTGCAGAGCAACTAGCAGGGATACTACCTTATTCGATAGGAAAGATAAAAAGAAAAGGTTGTCATATTGTGGCAGTTTCTGACAATGGTATTATAGAGGAAAATATCTCTCCTTGTCCACCTGAATATACAAGACTTGTGGCAGAAGAGATGTTAAATGGGATTGCTCCCATTGGGATATTTTGTAAAAATCTAGATGTTGACTTAAAAGTTATAGATGTGGGAATGAAAAAAAGTATTCCTAGAAAATATCCAAACTTTTTTATATCAAAGGTTGTAAATGGGACTAAAAACTTTAGAAAAGAACCAGCAATGGAGATAAATCAAGTGATTGATACTATTGAAAATGGAATATTTACAATAGAGGAACTTGAAGAGGAGTATGATGTTTTCTCAACAGGAGAGATGGGAATTGGAAATACTACAACATCTTCAGCAGTTTTATACTCACTTACAAGATGTGGTTTAGACGAGGCTGTTGGTAGAGGGTCTGGAGTTAATGATGAGGGGTTAGCCCTTAAGAAAAAAATAATATTTGAAAGTTGTGTTAGATATAATACTTTCCAAATGAGCCCTACAGAGATATTAGCCTCTGTTGGAGGATTAGATATTGCATTTATGGTGGGACTTTATATAGGTGCTGCAAAATGTAGAAAATTGATATTAGTAGACGGATTTATATCAGCAGTGGCAGCTTTGGTGGCATGTAGATTAAATCCAATAATAAAAAATTATCTATTATTTACTCACATAAGTGAAGAGCCAGGAATGAAATTAATATTAAAAGAGCTTGGAAAAGAGGCTTTTTTAAATATGAAGATGAGACTTGGAGAGGGAACAGGAGCGATTTTTGCTTACCCTATGATTTGGGGAGCTGTTGACATATATGAAAAAATGAAAACACCAAGAGAGATTTATAATCTATTTTTTGAAGAATAATTAGGAGGGAGTATGATGAGTATTCCAAAAACTAATATTGATGAAAAAATAAAAAATAGTAGAGAGGGACATAGAAAAAGACTTCAAGAGAGATACTTAAATGGTGGATATAAAGCCCTTGCAGATTATGAAATAGTTGAGTTTTTGCTGTTTCTTGTAATCCCTAGAAAAGATACCAAATCTTTGGCTAAAGAGTTACTAGAGAGATTTTCATCTATTAACGGAATTTTTGAGGCAAGTCTAGAGGAGCTTAGGAGCATAAAAGGTTTAGGAGATGTATCATCTACATATATAAAATTTTTAGGGGATATGTATTCCTATTATTTTGAAGAAAAAATGTTAAAAGGAGCTGAGGGCGATAATATCGCTATCAGGTCGAAAAATCAACTGATTAACTATCTTAGAAAAAATATAGGGATTTCAAAATCTGAGGAGTTTAAGGTTTTGTTTCTAAATTCCAATAATGAAGTATTAGGTATGGAAACTTTATTTGAGGGGACAATAGATAGAAGTGCTGTGTATCCAAGAAAAATTTTAGAAAGAGTACTTGCTCATAATGCTCGTTCTATAGTTTTTGCTCACAATCACCCATCAGGAAATACAACACCATCTCAAAAAGATATAGAGCTTACAAATCTATTAAAAGATTTTTTTAAGTTGGTAGATGTTTCTATACTGGATCATATAATAATATCAAAGGATTCCTATTTTAGTTTTTTAGAAGAGGGAATTCTATAAAGAATATAGAGGAGAATTATGAAAGAGATAGAGAATATAGAAAATATAGAGATAAAAGAATTTCAAGATAAGAAAATTGAAAATATAGTTGAAATAGTAGAGGAAATAGAAGAAGTAGAAGAAAAAAAAGAGGAAGAAAAATTTTATACTGTTGTAGGTGTAATCTTTGAAATAACTAAAAAAAGATATTATTTTGAAGTTGTAAATAAAAATGAAGTCTACAGAAAAGGAGATAAAGTTATAGTTGACACAATAAGAGGTCAAGAGATAGGGGTAATTTACAATACACCTATAACTTTATCAGAAAAATATCTTGTATTACCTTTAAAACCTGTTATCAAAAAAGCAAGCGAAGAAGAGATAAAAAGATATGATGATTTAAGACGTGAGGCTAATGAGGCTTATAAAATCTGTAAAGAAAAGATAGCTGAACATAAACTTCCTATGAAACTTATAAATACAGAGTTTACTTTTGATAAAACAAAACTAATATTCTATTTTACAGCAGAGGGAAGAATTGACTTTAGAGATTTAGTAAAAGATTTAGCAAATATATTTAGATTAAGAATAGAACTTCGTCAAATAGGTGTAAGAGATGAGGCAAGAATTTTAGGAGATATAGGGGTTTGTGGTAAAGAGCTATGTTGTAGAACTTTTATCAATAAATTTAACTCTGTATCAATAAAAATGGCTAGAGACCAAGGACTTGTAATAAATCCTGCAAAAATATCTGGGGTTTGTGGTAGACTTCTTTGTTGTATCAACTATGAGTATCAACAATATGAAGAGGCTCTAAGAATGTTCCCAGCAGTTAACCAAATAGTAAGAACAGAAAAAGGTGAAGGAAAAGTAACAAGTATCAGTCCATTAAATGGATTTTTATATGTAGACTTACCAAATTTAGGAATAACAAGATTTGATATTTCTGAGGTTAAATTCAATAGAAAAGAGGCTAAAAAACTTAAAAATGAAACTCCTATTGTATCAGAAGATGGAACAAGTCTTGATATACTAGAAAAAGAGTAGCCTATGAATGAGAAAGTAAATATTACTACTTTTGATGATGATATAAAGATGTACCAGCTTGTAGATGGATTTAGATTTTCTGTTGACCCTATTATCTTGGTTAATTTTTTTGAGGGAAATTCAAAGAAAAAACTTTTGGATATTGGGAGTGGTACAGGGATAATTCCTATACTTCTTGCTAAAAGAAAAAATATGCAGGATATAACAGGGGTGGAAATTCAAGAGGATTCTGCTAGACTTTTTAGAAAAAATGTTGAGGAAAATGGACTTTCTGATAGGATAACCATAGTTCATCAAGATATTAAAAATTTTGATAAATCAAACACCTTTGATTATGTGATTTCAAATCCACCTTATATGGTATTAGATGGGAAAAAAATCTCTGAAAATGAGAATAAAAAAATCTCTCGTCACGAAATCACTTTAAATCTAGAGGATCTAATAAAAAATGCAAAAAGGCTTTTAAAACCTCAAGGGGAGTTTTTTATGGTTCACCGTAGCTTTAGACTTCCTGAGATTATAATGGAGCTAGAAAAAAATAAGTTTTCTCTAAAGAAAATACAATTTGTATATTTTAATAGAGAGAAAAATTCAAACCTTGTTTTAGTTCAAGCCTCAAAAGGTAAGAAAAATAAATTAGAGATAATATCCCCACTGTTTTTGGAGGAAGAGGGATATTAAAAAAATATATATTGACTTTTTAGAGACAGTATATTATAATATACTGTAGCCATCAAGAGAGACGGAGGGAGTGGCCCAAAGATGTCTCAGCAACCTACTTTTTGTGTGGTGCTAATTCCAACCAGATGGGGATTGTAGTTGTTAAAAAGCAAGTCCCTTTCTTATGAAAGGGATTTTTTATTTATTAATTATTGATTTGTATTTTTATAGGAGGAAAAAATAATGGAAGATTTAGTATACTTTACTTCTGAGTGTGTATCACCTGGACACCCAGACAAAGTAGCAGACCAAATTTCAGATGCTGTGTTAGATGCTTGTTTAAAAGATGACCCTAATTCAAGAGTTGCTTGTGAAGTTTTTTGTACAACAGGGCAAGTTATAGTTGGTGGAGAAATCACAACTAAAACATATATAGATATTCAAGATATAGTTAGAAAAAAAATATATGAAATAGGATATAGACCTGGAATGGGATTTGATGACAGTTGTGGAGTATTCAACTCAATTCACTCTCAATCACCAGATATTGCTATGGGAGTTGATGTTGGAGGAGCTGGAGACCAAGGAATAATGTTCGGTGGAGCTGTAAAAGAAACTCCAGAACTAATGCCACTTGCTCTTGTACTTTCTAGAGAAATCTTAAAAGTGCTAGTTGATTTAAGAAAAGAGGGAATTTTATCTTGGGCTAGACCAGATGCAAAATCTCAAGTTACTTTAGCATACGACAGAGAAGGAAATATCAAATTTGTTGATACAATAGTTGTATCAGTTCAACATAATCCAATTGTAACTCAAGAACAAATACATCATGATATAAAAGAATTAGTTATAAAACCAGTTTTAGCTAAATATGAATTAAACTTTGATGATGTTAAAAAAATATTTATAAACCCAACTGGAAAATTTGAAATCGGAGGACCACACGGAGATACAGGTCTTACTGGAAGAAAAATCATAGTTGATACTTATGGTGGATACTTCAGACATGGTGGAGGAGCTTTCTCTGGAAAAGACCCTTCAAAAGTTGATAGATCAGCAGCTTACGCAGCTAGATGGGTGGCAAAAAATATAGTTGCAGCAGATTTAGCAGATAAATGTGAAGTTCAACTTTCATATGCAATCGGAGTTTCTGAACCTACATCAATAAAAATTGATACTTATGGAACAGGAAAAGTTGACGAAATAGAACTTGCAAAAGGAGTTTCAAAAATATTTGACCTATCTCCAAGAGGAATCGAAAGAGATTTAAAACTTAGAAGTTGTGAATTTAGATATCAAGATTTAGCAGCTTTTGGACATATTGGAAGAACAGACATCTCTCTTCCTTGGGAACAATTAGATAAAGTTGATGAATTAAAAGCATACTTTAATAAATAATAAATGAAAAAAGACCTGACTTACACATTGTGTAACTCAGGTTTTTTCTTTTGAGTTTTTTATATTACTTGAAAGATACTTTTGTAACATCTTCATTTCTTGAGATTTCAGAAAGAAGATCAAAGGAGTTAAATTGTTTAGGGACTATTATAGAAAAAGTTATTTTTTTATTCTCTTCATTTTTTTCCATATTTTTAATTTTTATATTTTTATTTTTTAGAGTGTCATAGATTTTTATAGAATCATTCCCAAGAGAAGCCTCAGGTTTAAAAAATATTTCAAGACAAGCTACAAATTTTTTATCAATTACAGATTCTTCGAATTTTTTTAAAGTAACAAGAACTACTATGATCGCAACTCCAGCAGGAATAGCAAGATTATAAAATCCCCAACCGATACTTAATCCAAGACAACCAGTGGCCCAGATAGAAGCTGCTGTAGTAAGTCCACCTATTACTCCACCTTTATCTCTCATTATAGTACCAGCACCTAAAAATCCTATACCACTTACAACCTGAGCACCAATTCTTCCGATATCTGTTTTGATTACTTGGGCAACTTCAGGGTAAGCAATAGCAAAATTTGTTGTATTAACTCTCAATTGGTCTTGGATAATAGAAACAATACAAGCTCCAAGACAAACTAAAATATGAGTTCTAAATCCAGCAGGGGCAGTTCTGTTGTGAATCCCTCTTTCATATCCTATGGCTCCTCCAATAAGGACAGAAATAAAAATTCTAAGTAAAATTTCTTTTGTTGTCAAAGATAAAGTAAATACATCATTCATAATTCTCTCCTCTTAATTATAATATTTTTAAATTATACAAAAAAATGAGCCACTCAAAAAAATTGAAAAAAGCTCATATAAATTCATTTTGAATATAAGTGTTTATAATTTATAGTAACATAAATAGTATAAAAAGTCAAAAGTTCTTAAAATAATTTTTTGCTGATATTATAATGAGAATTATTTTGGATTGTCAAAATAAAGTTATGAAGAAATTGAAAAAAATGGTATAATTAAGGAAATAAAATTTTTTGAGGTTTAGTATGAAAAAATTCTTTCTGGTGTTTTTTTTGATGATAAATTCCTTTATTTCTCAAGGGATATCAATAGAAAGAACTCCCAAAAAAATAGTTTTAAAAAAAGAATATGTAGTGGCTTTTGATCCTATGGAACCTCCTTTACAATTTGTAGAAGAGGGAGTAATAAAGGGATTTAATATAGAACTTTTAAATCTTATAGGACAAAAAAACAATGTTAAATTTATATATGTCCCTATGACTAAAAAAGAGTCTTATGAAAAGTTAGTAAATAAAAAAATAGATGCTGTAATTGGAATGAGATTTGACAAAGAGTATGAAAATAAAATCAGATATACAGATAGTATTGGAGAATATAGTGTCTGTATAGTGGCTCCCAAAACTAAAATAAAAAGTATAAAAGAGGGGTTTGGTAATGAAGATTTTATAGTAGGAGTAGAAAAAGGCTCATCAGAATACAACTATCTAAAAAATATGAAAAAAGTTAATTTTAATATTGTATTTGACCAAGAATCTCTTTTTAAACTTTTGGAGTTAGAAAGAGCAGATTTTGCGATCGGAGTACAAGAGATAGCTGAATATATAATGCTAGAAAAAAATCTCTACAACAAATATGAAACAATGAATAGTTACACAGCACCAGTAAGTTATTATATAGGGGTTTCTTATGAAAATGAAAGCTTAGTTAAAGTTATCAATGGAGAATTAAAAAATTTAAAAATAAATGGTAGTTATGAAAATCTTTTTGTGAAATGGAATAAATCGGCAGAGCTTGAAAAAGAAAAGCAGATGTTACAAAATATAAAAACAATCTCTTATGTTTCTTTGATTTTAGTTTTGATATTGCTAGTTATAAGTATTTGGAATATTCAATTAAAAAAAATTGTGAAAGATAAAACAGCTAAGCTTAGAAAAATAAATAAAGAACTTGAAGAAAAAATTATAGAGATAAGAAACAATAATGAGCTTAACAGTATTATTTGTGAAAGTAGCCCTAGATGTATCACTATTTTTGATAGAGATAGAAAGATAACTTTTATGAATAAAAATTCTATAAATCTTTTTAATGCAGGAGATAACTTCAAAGGAAAAGATGCTTATTATTATCCCATAATGGAAAAAATTATAGGAAATGGAGTTTTTGAAAAAACTGTTTTTGAGAATGAGGCTCATATAACAAGAGAGCTTAAGATAAATCTAAATGGAAGAGAGGAATATTTTAGATATACCCTTTATCCACTCTTAGATTATCAAAAAAATAATATTGGAGCTTTTCTTACTATGGAAGAGTGTACTAAAGAGAAAATTTTAAGAGAAAAATCTCTAAAAAAAGAGAAAGATACAGCTATTGCCACTATAATTGCTGGGATTGCTCACGAGATAAGAAATCCAATGACAGCTATAAAAACATATATTGAACTTTTGCCATTAAAAAAAGATAATGAAAAATTTAGGGAGCAGATAGTAACAATAGTTCCAAAAGAGGTAGAGAGAGTAAATAGGTTGATAGAAAACCTTATAGATTACATAAAACCAAAGGCTAACTCCATATCTGAGATAAATTTATATGATATTATAAATTCATCAATGTTACTTCTTAAGCCTACATTTGATAAAAATTCTATAAAAATAGAACTTGATATAGATACTACTCTTTCTATCAAAGGGGATCCAGCTCAAATAAAACAAGTTTTGATAAATATTCTTTTAAACTCAATAGATGCTATAAATGAGAAAAAGGAAAAAATAGATGAGAAAGAGGATTATTTTATCAAGATAAAAAATTATGCTTTTGAGGAGCATAGAATAATTGAGATAACAGACAATGGAATAGGAATGACAGAAAAAGAGTTAAAAAATATATACGAAGTATTTTATACAACTAAAGCAAAGGGAACAGGGTTAGGATTGCCTTTGACAAAACAACTTATAGAAAAAAACAATGGAAATCTATTTGTTGAAAGTGAAAAAAACAAGTTTACAAAATTTACTATAATTTTTGAGGTGATATAGGTGGAAAAAATAATTATAATAGATGATGAGATTTCAATTTGTTCATCTCTTACTTTTGCATTGGAAGATAGCTATGATGTTCAAGCTACTACTGATCCGAGCTTGGGAATAGAGATAATAAAAAAAGAAAATATTAATCTTGTACTTCTTGATCTAAAAATAGGAGATGTAGATGGTCTAGAGGTTTTAGAAGAAATAAAAAAAATAAATAAAGATATAGTTGTGATAATTATGACAGCATATGGTTCTATAATGTCATCAGTAGAGGCAATGAAAAAAGGTGCCTATACATATTTGACTAAACCTATGAATTTAGAAGAACTTTATATGATAGTAAAAAAGGCTCTAGAGTTTCAAAAAATGAATGAAAAGATAGAGTATCTTAGCAAGGAACTTCAAAATAAATATCAATTTGAGGGAATAATTGGAAAAACAGAGGGAATGAAAAGGATATTTTCTTTAATTGATAAGCTAAAAGATGTTGATACAGGAGTGATGATAACAGGAGAAAGTGGAACAGGAAAAGAGTTAGTTGCAAGAGCTATACATTTTTCAGGAAAAAGAAAAGATAATAAATTTGTAGAAGTAAATTGTGCAGCTATTCCAGAGGGGTTACTTGAGGAGGAGTTTTTTGGTCATAAAAAAGGAACTTTTACCAATGCTGTAAGTGACAAAATAGGAAAATTTCAATATGCTAATAAGGGGACAATATTTCTTGATGAGATAGGAGATATGTCTTTAAGTCTTCAATCAAAGCTTTTAAGAGTGTTACAAGAAAAATCTTTTATTCCTTTGGGGGCTAATGAGCCAATAGAAACTGATGTAAGAATTATTGCTGCTACTAATAGGGATCTTAAAAAAATGGTAGAAGAGGGAACATTTAGAAGAGATTTATATTTTAGACTTAATATAGTAGAAATAAAAATCCCACCTCTTAGAGAGAGAAAACAAGATCTGCCACTACTTTTTAAACATTTTATAGAGATTTATAATAAAGAGATGGGTAAAAATATAAAAGGTTTAGATAGAAGATGTGAAAAGATATTGATGAATTATGATTATCCGGGAAATGTTAGAGAGCTTTCAAATATAATTGAATGTGGAGTTCTTTTATCACAAAATGATACGATAGAATTAGACTGTTTGCCAAGCCAGTTAACAGATATGGGAATTGGAACGATTAACACTACAGATAAAATTATTTTAGAAGGAAAAGATCTTACAGAGATGACATTAAAAGAGGCTGAAAAAGTTTTAATAGAAGTTTGTTTGAGAAAAAATAATGGACATAAAAGACAGACAGCTGAGATGTTGGGGATAAGTGAGAGAGGATTAAGGAATAAAATCAATGAATATGAATTATAAAAATATATTTTTAAAAGTGGTAGTATTTCTGTGTTTTGTATCTATATCCTTTGGACAAGATTATAAAGACATATTTATAAGTATAGGAACAGGACCCATTGATGGAGTGTTTTATCCTGCTGGGACAGCTATATCAGAGATAATAAAAAAAGTAGGTTATAACTCCTCTGCCTGTTCAACTGCTGGATCTGGAGAAAATATAGACCTTATTATTGATAAAAAAATAGAGATGGCAATAGCGATGTCTGACACTGTTTATCAAGCTTATTATGGAGTTGGAGCCTATAAAGGAAAAGGACCAATAAAAAATCTAAATTGTATAACTGGACTTCATCCGAATTATACTCAGATAGTTACTTTGAGAGATTCCAATGTAAAAACTTTTAAAGATTTAAAAGGTAAAAGAATAGGGATAGGAATATATAATTCAGGAGTTGAGCTAAATGCAAGGCTTTTATATGAGGCTCATGATATGAAATATTCTGATAGCGAGATAATTTATGGTACTCCTGGAGAACTTATAGAGCAATTAAAAAATCATATTTTAGATGCAATATTTCTAACGAATACAGTACCTACCGATATTATTTATAATCTTTCATTGGAAATGCCAATAAATTTTGTAGCTATTGAAGATGAGGGAATTGAAAAATTAAGGGAAAAATGGCCGTTTTTCTTTAGAGAAAAAATTACAAAAGAAGATTATAATATAGAAAAAGATGTTCAAACAGTGGCAGTACAAAATCTTTTATTGGTAGATAGAAATCTTCCAGAGGGAATAGTCTATGATATAACAAAAGCTTTCTTTGAAAATATAGAAGAAGTGAGATGTTCTAATCTAGGGATAAGAAGAAATGTATCCCTTGAAAATTATAATAAGAATGTTGATATACCTTTTCATAAGGGAGCTTTGAAATATTATAAAGATAAAGGGATAATATAAAAAAATTAATTGGTTATATATGTAAAAAAGCTGACTTTTAAAAGCCAGCTTTTTATTTTATATTTAATTAACTTTTCAATTAACTATTATTTGAACATATTCATGAAGAATGTGATGATAACAGCGTTGAAGAAGTCGATGAATAATGATCCAACTAATGGAATTACGAAGAAAGCTTTAACAGATGGTCCGTTAGCTTTAGTGAATGCTTCCATGTTAGCCATTGCGTTAGGAGTAGCTCCCATTCCAAATCCACAGTGTCCACAAGCTATAACAGCAGCGTCGTAGTCTCTTCCCATGATATTGAATGTTACGAAGTAAGCGTAGATAGCCATGATTACTGTTTGAACTAATAAGATTACGATTAATGGTAATGCTAGAGCAGCAAGTTCCCATAATTTCATTGACATTAATGCCATTGCTAAGAATATAGAAAGTGCGATATTTCCAAGCATTGATATTTCAGTTAATGGAAGTTTTTTCTTAGACATATCCATAATATTTCTGAATATAGCAGCAACTAACATTGGTCCTAAGTAAACTGGAATTGCAACACCTAATGATTTTGCAAATGGAGGAATCCAAGCTCCACATCCCATTGCTAAACCGATAGCAACAACAGCTTTGAATAAACTTTCTTCACTAACTTTTTCTTCAAAAACGTCAAGATCTCCTTCAAAAACTTCGTTGTCTATTTCTCTCTTAGTTTGTTTAGGTTGTTCATCTTTTTTAGCAACTAAACCAAATCTGTCTATAAGTTTTTTAGCGATAGGTCCACCGATTAAACATCCAGAAACAAGTCCAAATGTAGCAGAAGCCATAGCAACTGACATAGCTCCAACTGCTCCACCTTGTTCCATTAATGGTCCGAAAGCTCCAGAAGTTCCGTGTCCACCTGTTAATGGTACTGATCCAGCAGCAAGTCCGATGTATGGATGTAATCCAAATATCTTAGCTAGAGATACACCAACAGAGTTTTGGATAACAACTAATATGATAGCAGCTAATAAGAATAATACAACCCCGATTCCACCTTTTTTAAGAAGTTCGAAACTTGCAAGGTATCCAACTGTAGTATAGAAAGCTATCATTAAGAAATCTTTTAATACTCCGTCAAAAGCGAAAGAGAAAGCACCAGTTTCATGTCCTATTAATAATACGATAGAGAAGATAACTCCACCAATAACTGGTCCAGGAATAAAGAATCTTTCAAGAATAGGAACTCTTTTTTTAACAGCAGCTCCGACTAAAAGAATAACGATTGCTATGGCAAGTGTTTCAGCCATATTAAAAGTGAAAGTCATAAATAATACCCCCTGTATAATTTAATGAATACATCCCATGTGGGTTAGAAATTTTTTGGCGATAATTAACTTATTCAAAATTCAGTTATGCTATAATTACATAATTTGAGTTCTGAAACTGTAATTAAAGTATCAAAAAAACTCTAAAATGTATTTGATAATCTAATATTATCACATAAAATATCAAAATAAAAATTCATTTATTTTATACTATAAATATTTTTTA